>Ga0334885_1004706_pt1 | contig 11602 bp, 14 predicted proteins | sample GraSluR1_MG_8_FD_207233 | JGI IMG/M metagenome (GOLD analysis project Ga0334885, IMG submission 207233) | Sludge microbial communities from methane-producing bioreactor in Wageningen University, Netherlands - Granular Sludge_31_05-R1 | ecosystem: Engineered > Bioreactor > Anaerobic >...
GGCCCTTGTCGTAGTAGGGAAGAAGTCTTTGATGTCAAAAGCAACCACAACATCCTTCCCTATGTGGGTGGTAGCACACTTTATTACATCCTTTCCGTCTATGAACCCGTAAGCAGCCTCGGAGATCTTGAAGTTTTGCAGCAGGTTATAAAGAATGGTTTTGTGTAAGTGCTTAAGCAGACAAGCTCCTTGAGCTACCTTCTCGTCTATGGCGGCTATGTTCGGGAATACCAGCTCTCGGGTGCCCCTGCCACTCTGCTTTTCTATTGTTTTTCGTATAACTATGCTTCTCTGGACAGTTAACAGGAAAGTGAGAACCTGGGCTCTCACGCCCAGGTTTTCTGCTAGATCAGAGGTGTCTATGAGGATGGGCAGATCCGTTCTCTTTGCCTTCTCCCTAAACTCCTTCCAATCAATAACCTCACCTTCCAATGACCACTTAGTTAATGACAGCATCAGGCACCTCTCCCTTGCCCGCCCCCTCTATATGGGTTATCAACTCGCTCTTGGCGGCGAAAAAGGAGTTAGCGTCTACTTCCTCAAAGTTTTTAGTAGACATAACGGAGGAGTCAGTAGTCATAACATACAGATGGTCCTGTAGCATTACTACATCCTCCGGGCCTTGTACCATTTTGTTGAAACCTCCTTGCTGGACTATCCTGGGAGCGAAGTGACAACTTAGCAGGTCCCATACGTTTTGGTCGGTTACGAAAAGGGGTTCGATCTCCTTCCTCCAGGCAGCCAGTATCTCCTTTCCCTTCCCTTTGTCTATGATGAAACCGTCCTTAGACACTGTAATGCCCTCAGGCAGCGCAGTAGGTCTGTATGGTCCTAGCTTAGGGTCCGCCACTTCAAATAGCAGGTTATACGTGTCCTTGAGCTCTTGCATTTTCTCCTTGAGCCGGGTAACCCGGTCTTTAAGGAAAGCTACGGCTTCTTCCCTGGTCTTATAAAATACAAACTTCACAGTAAACACTCCTCCTCACATATAGTTTCTTCCGCAGTAATGCCCGCATCTACGCCTTTCTCGTACTGATGTCTATAGCTTGAGTAAAACTCCTGCGGGGTCCTGTCTTCATTCTTATATACCCCATCTTTCAGCAGCTCCAGCATAGTGAATAGCAGCGAGCAGTTAGACTCCAGGGTAGTGCCTCCTTTAGTGTCGAACACAACCCTTGTAGTAAACACACACTTACCTACCAGATAGTCTGGGAATTGTGGGCACTCTTTACACACTTCCACAGCCTTACACTGCCCTGCAGTGTCCACATACAAAACTTCTGGCACGAGCTTAAACTCGCCTATAAGCCATTTTAGTTCACTCTTTAGTTGGGGCAGCTTAGTGGTTTTATTCCTTATTTTCCTGAGTAAAAAGTACCTGCCATCGAAGCTCCGCAGCAAGACCCCCGTAAATCTTCCGGGTTTCTCGTCTGGTGCGAACTCGTAGATAACAAAGTACTTATTGGTTATTAACCTCACTCGTCACTCCTCCCACAATAGTTTTCGTTGTAAAAGGCAGAAAACAGCTCCAGGGCTTTGAACCCACAGCTGCATACGCCTGTAAGGAATTTATCAAAATCATCACACTCTTTGCAGGGAATAAATATAGAGCCTCGCAGCCTCGCATACATAAAAGTCCAGGCAAGGGGCTTTAGGTTTAGATCGATCCACCCCGGAAGAGAAATAAGGTCAGGGTCATAATTGCCACAATCGCCTACAGTAGCCAGTAGTAACCAGTTTTTCTGCTGGAACACTATACCAGACTGGAAGTCCAGGGAGTAAAGGTACCGCCTGGTTATCTTTTTATATCTAGGGCCCTTAAACAGCGTAAAGCGTAAGTGACCATCCAGAGACAGACACTCCTTAAACGCTCTAAGCATTGCCGATTTCCTCAACTACAAGGGCCCTGTGCCCCATCTTTGCCGCCCATTTGAGCACGTTGTTGTGTCTGGTAGTAACCAACCAGATTATGTGCTGGGCGGTTACAGGCCAGTCGCTTGTGGTGTCGACCCCGTCCGTAAAGATTATGGTCAGATCAGACTTGTAGGTGAAGTGAAGATCTATAAAGATCTTTAAGTCCGTCCCGCCCCTACCCTTGAATACTAGGGTATCCCCTTTCTTTGCCTTATCCAACTCAACAACCCGTGTATCACCCTGGGCTATATACACGCGGGTACCGGGAAAATACTCGATAGTCTTATTAAGCACTTCTATGGCACCCCCTAACTCTTTGCTGCCCATAGACATTGAAGTGTCTACACAGAACAGAATAGTCTTAGGTGCGGTACTGCCACCACGTCCGGGCAGGTAGGGATTACCGCTGCGGCTGGGTCTCGCCCAGCTCCGCTTCCGTATGCCACCAATAGAATTAAAAATCATCCCCTCGAGCAGGGCTCTCCAGCTGATCTTCTTTACGGGCAGCTTTTTTATGAGCTCTTCCATATTCCCGGGAAGGGAGCCCTTAGCTTTTATTACCTCCTGTTTTGCCTGTTCAAGGACTCTGGATAACTCCCTGAAAGCCTCTTCCATATCCTCTTCAGGGATCTCCCCGTTCTCCTCGTGGAACTTCTGCAGCTGTTCTCTTATTAGCTCCTCGAAGTCCTCCTCCCTGGAGTCAGGATCTTCAGGAAATTCCTCACTATCCATTTCAGGTAACTCTCCCGGAGGCACCGGGGTATTCTTCTCATCAGTATTTTCATCACTAGACTCCTCCTTTCGGTTTAATAAATCCTCCCAGCGTTCATACTCCTTTTCCTCAGTGTTTGGGTCCTTATCTTTTTTCGAGGCCTTAGCTTTAACCTTGCTTAGAAGTGCGTAGAAGTACTGTTCAAAGGATTTACCTGCCGGGATATTGAATTGCTCTGCACTAACAGCGCCCACTTCTAGTAATTCCGCAAGGGAGTTAGGGTCTATCATATCGTGCACGGCGAGATCCATCGCCACATTTACAAGGTCATTAACCTGTGTTGGGGTCAACCACTCGGGGATTGCCGGATCCCTGTAAAGGGGGCGTCCCCTGGCTATATGATCCAGAGCTCTGTGTATGAGTTCGTGCTGCATAAGAGCCTGTATCTTAGCGTCTGGCAGTTTCCTTATAGTTAGGGGATTTACAACCACGCTGTACTTCTTCTTAGTTGGGTCCCAGCGCAGGGAAGCCAGAGGAGTCCTCGTTGTAGACTCCATAAGATCGATACCGGAGAGTACCCACCCCCAGAAGTCGTCATTTTTCACGAGGTCCTGCAGTATCCGGGAAACCCGGAGCTTAACTTCACTGTCCATCCATCAACACCACCGTGTTTAGTCTTTGTATTTCCATTAAAGTGTCCGCATCCATATTGGTAAGGACACTAGGAGCCGAGCTCCACAGCTGTTTTATGAGCTTAGTGGACAGCTCGGCAGGAAGTACTTTAAGAAAAGCGGCCAGGTTGTTTTGGGTAGTAATGTTATTGCAGGAGTCACTACCCCGACCTCCCAGGTATGAGGCCACACCCTCGCAGAGCTCCGAAAGAACGCTGTTCTTCCCATCGTTAACAAGGGCCTTAACCTGCTTCGCTATCACTTTCCAGTCCCTGTGGACGAGATCCAAAGGGGTGAGTGTTCTTGTGGTATTTACAAACCGGACGAAGTCCTTAGCAAAAGAAGCACCTACGAGTCCGCTAATTATGCACATATGCACGCTATCTTCTTCCAGGAGCTCGCCAGCAGCCTCTGCCCTACTGAGGTAGTCAGATACCCGTGTCCACTGCCCGGGAGTTACAACGGCTTCCGGGGTAATGATACTGAGTATTTGGTCCTTTCTCTGTTCTATGAACTCAAGCAGAGGAGTATATACCTGATCCTTAGCTGACATATACCTCAGCCAGGCCTTTTTATCTGGAGCTATCTTAATGTGCACAAACCTTCTCTCGAGGGCGGGTGACATATCAGTTACCATATAGGCATCTCCCACGTTTCCTGCCGCGACTACCCTCACTTTCTCACCTAAAGTTTTTCCGTTCAGCTTTCTGTCATAGACCAGCTGAAAGATGGCAGCCAGCACAGAAGCGTCGGCCTGGTTAAGCTCATCCAGGAACAAAATACCTTCGGCATCTTCCTTAAACACGTCCCTGAGACTGCCCATCATTGCCATATCGAAGTAGCCGTCTCCACTCTTTTCAGGGATACCCTGCAGATCCTCCGGGAGAGTCCCTGCGAGTCTTACGTCATACAGGGGAACCCCTAGCTGTTCGCATAATTGGGCAACTACTTCGGACTTACCCGTACCGGTAGGGCCTGTTATGTACACGGCAGCCTCCGGCAGATACTTGAAACAAGATAACAACGTCTTCCCAAGATCACCAATACTCACTTCCATACTTTGAATCATTTGTTCCTCCTAGTTTCAGCTACAGCTGTTTTGTATGTTTCCCAGTCTCTTTTGAGTATTCGTTCCGTAACTATCCCCTCTTTTTCAATAAGGACAAGTTGGACCTTAAGAGCCTCCTCATAGGGGAGTGGAGAGGTTTTTGTCATAATGTAGTCGTAATCTGCACTGCTGAAGGAGTAGTTCCTAAATGCAGCAGAGGGGCCTACCGGTACTCTAGCGCGAAGCTCTGATTTGTCCGGTGAGTAATCGGGGACAAAAGCAGTACCACAGCTTGTAAGCTCTTTTAGGTCAGGCCTAAATAGAGGCTTTGATGCCCACTCGGGGCTGACAGTCCCTTCCCGGGCAAACTCTAAATACGAAGAGTAGCAAGTACAATGCCCGTCAGGGCTGGCTATCCAGTAAGGGAATAGTACGACTATACTGTCTTTATCCTTCCCTCGTAGTGCCTGCCGGAACAGCGCCTTCTCGTAACCATCAAGATGGTTATAAAAAGCCAGAGCCTGCCAAAGGTTGTTGTACTTGAGCGTAACCTTTGGCTTAGTATGTACGGTGATCCAATAGCCGCTGACATTGGCACGAAAAGTGATAGGGTACTTACCTACAAACTTCAAAGCCACCTCCTTAAAATTAAACCGGCGGAGGTTAAACCTCCACCGGAGTTTTTCCCTCACGGGACTTGTAACGCTCATCTAAAGATGAGTCTACCCTAGACAATGTTAACCGGACTTAATATGGTATCCCCCGCCTGCTCCCTACATACAGGTTTTTAGTTATCCAACAGGGCCTGGGACTGGGTAAGCATCCCAGGGTGTTATGATCCGGCTAACGTAGTGCTCTCCTAAAGGAAAACACTGAGTCGTGTTTCACAAGCCTAAGTTGAACCTCCACCCAATGGGTTTAGATCCAACCTAGGTAGGGGTGAAACGAGGGGTTCAATAAACACAAACGGTAATGTTTAGATCCAACCTAGGTAGGGGTGAAACTTCCCAGTTCCAGAAGTTGAGTTTAGATCCAACCTAGGTAGGGGTGAGGCAAGGCTCACTAAGGTTCACTAAGGCTCACTATGGCTCAACTTAAATAGGGGGTGCAACCCAGATAATGTTTTTGTACCAACGTAAGCGCGTTAATTTAATAAGCTTATGTTGGCAATCATACTCCTAACGATACTTACTGTAGTCTGCCCTAGCTGCTGCGTCCTGCCGTCGTTGTCATAAATCCGAAGGCTGGGACCTTCCTCAAACCACCGTTCCACAATTATCCGCGCTCTGTCTATCACCTTTAATGTAGCGGATTCCAGCGCCAAGACTCTGATGATTGTTTTCATACTCTTGAAACACAGAGCCTCCCAATGCTCAGGAGTTATAGAGTCCTCCGGTGAGAAGAAAGCCAGTGCCTCCTCCACCGTAAGCTCTGAAAAGAACCTATCCATAAGAAACTCGGTAAGTTTAATAATTGGGCCTGAAGCCAACTCATCTTCGATGTAATCAGGGCCCAAGTTCTTTTCCCTTAGGGACTCCCAGACCTTTCTGGAAAGGATGAAAGCAAAAGAGGATAAGGCCTGTTCGCGATTCTTTACTTTACTTTCTTTCTGTTGGACCGGAACCCGCTTGCTCATTAAACCATCACCTCTGATTCACAAAAAATACAGACACCTGGATTCTTACCTATTGAGAACTTAATGCTTAGTTGGTTGATATTATTATCATTTTTGTACAAACAGCCCTGGAGTGAGTCCAGTAATACCTTGAGAAGATTGTCCAGGTCCGGGTGCTTCTTATTCTTAAAAACAACATCAATATCAACCTTTGCAGATACAACCTTGTCTGGATCAAAAGCAGTGTTCTTTACCACTAACCTAGCGTCCCGATCATACTGTTTACCCTCCTCCACCTTATAGATGTACCCGTAGCGGCTCTTCCTGTATAACCTGTTAAGACTAGGGGGAAGGGGAAGCTCAACAACACTAAAAAACCGCTCCACCTGCTTCTTCTTTCTCTCCGGCACTAAGCCACCTCCCAATTACTACAGATCTTTCTTCTTCTTCTGCTAGGGACCTTGCGGCCAGGATTGTGTTTAAGACGGGAGCGAATGCGGTTACAAAGTTAATTGTGGTTTCGGTGAAGATGGTAGGGGGTACTCCGGTAACAGGGAACATATGAGTAGTTACGAGGGTCTTTGCTGCAAGTGTAGAGAATTTCCTGTTCTTAAGGCACATTACCTTTACAACTCGTTGGCGATAAGACTCTTTTACCACATAAAGATTCAGGCCATCCCACATTAAAAAGCTGGATTCATTCACTGCAAGAGGTACACTGAGGGAAAGAGGTAAGCTCCAAAAAGCAGAAGAAAGCCCCTCTACCATTACAGGGGCTTTTTCCATAAACCGGTTAATATCGGCTGTGATTTTTGAAGTTGTGAACGGAGAGACATAACCCAGCATAATAGCCTGGTACAGATACTCGTACTGTGGAAGGTTGTAGTCGGCTACTAGAACGGAAATGAGGTAATCTGTCATAGTAACCTGCTCTGACCTTTAGGGCGGAAGGGACCCTTGACTTCCTCTTGTGCACACTCCCGGGAGACCCCGGTAAGCATCCTGTAAACAGTCTCCAGGGAGCCCCGAAAACCACAGGACGCACAAAGTCCAACACCTTCACTTAGGATGAAAGAAGGGTTGTTACAAACAGGACAGCAAGCTTTGTCTCTGTTGGAAGAGTCCTTTCCGACTATCTTTACAAGAGAGCCCCATCGCACTGCAAGTCACCCCCTACAGGATGATTATAGCACAGTGATTAACTTTTGCAAAATATATACACTTGCTATATTCTTGTCGATAGGGTTTCCGTGTGGGAGACCCTGCTGCCACGGGTTACACACTTGTGGAAATGGACAAGACCCGCATATATAGCTTCAGGAGTCAGGTACTGCGCATTATCGATTATGAAGTCTGCGCGCTCAGGGGTCTGCGTCAGGGGCACATACTGCCGATGGTCGTGCTCAAGCAACACAAACTTCTCACGGACTACACCGCCCAAGGCCCCCGCGTCCTTAGCAACCTCGTCTGTTGGAAGATACTCAGGATGCTCGTGTTCTAGCGGAGTAAAAAAGCTGAACGACATTCCCTGAAACCCATAAGCACCCGGATAGTCTGAAAGGAGCATATACTCAGGGTGCTCGTGGATCTTCAAGACCGGAGTGACGGTAGGAAACCCGGAAGCTCTAACGGTCTCTGCAACCTGAAAAATAGGAAAATCCACAACAACCCTGTTGCCTTTACTTATAATCGTTAAAAATAAACTGTGTTCCTGCATATGTTAATCACCCCATTTTGTAGTACAATTAGGACGGCCACTCTCATTACTATAGTAGGTGTTTTTTTATTCTTATGCAGAAAGGGGTGTTCTATGGATAGAAGTATATCCATAAATGAGATTAAAGGGTTGATCGAGGAATTGCAGGCAAGTGGTCTAAAAGTTACTCCCGACTCCTTTAAGCAAGTAGAGGCGCTTAAGAAGGACATTGACGATGCCCGTAGGGAGATGCTGGAGGAACTGGCAAAAACAGGGGAGAAGGCGGACTTTGGCACCAAAGTAAATGCGGGCATTATGTTCGATCTGCTGGGCAGCTTAGACATAACACCGGTAGAGCGCATAGTACTGGAGGGGATTATCCTGGAGTCCTCCAAAGACGGGATCTACTTTGGTGACACCAGAACACTGGCAGCTGCCTGCAAGGTCTCACAACTAACCATATTACGCAGAATTCAGTCCCTGCAGCTTAAGGGACTCATCTCCTCCTTCAGTTCAACACGGGGAACCCTTATCGAGGTATCGGGAGACCTTATGGTTGGGCTGACGCCATACCTAGAAGGAGCTCAACCGTAGGTGTAATAACCCTAAGCTGCTCTGAATTTCTTATATGTGTCAGGAACCCAGTTTTCAGTTCCTGAGAGTTTTTTATTATGTCAAAGTACTTCCGCATAAAAAGTGCAGAGGTGATGATACCATCTTCCTTAGGACTATAGAAGACCGCCTGCGTGTCGCTGAAGGCAATAAAGGAGGCCAGGTAGTTCTCCTCAGTCACCTGCAACAGCTCTCCCAGGTCATCAAGGTCTTCTCTGGACAACAGGGATACCGTGCTGTATAACATTCCAGCATTAGCCGAATCCTTAAAGTTTAGTTTTAACAACTCTGGTTCCGGAAGACCCATTATAAGAAGCAATGCGTTAGTCAACACCTCTTCCACTTTATCTTTCATATACACAGAGGACAACGCTGTTCTCATAGTGTTCAAAAGGCCTGCAAGTGTGGTTATGGAGTAAGGGTCAGCGTGGTCCTTATGCAGACTATAGTCCTCCTTAAGATAGCTTATCGTCATTACTTACCTCCTAGTTTCCCATAAGAATTAAAGACAACAGTGTAGTCTTGTCGAAGGACAGTGCACTAAGCCCCGGGTACGGGACGCCCTCAGCCGCTTTGGCCGAAAAGATCATATAGCACCTGTCAGCGTCGGTCACAAGACCCTCAACCGTAACATCACGAATTGAATCCAGTTTCAGGTTATACCGGCGCAGGGCCGCAGCCATAACATCTGACATAAGAACATCAGGGGCTCCCACATCCAGCGCCATCAGAGCACTTATGCTTGGGGAGGTATTGCAGATAATTGCACCTTCTTCAGTGTACAACACCAGAGCGGGTATCAGAGAGCACGTATCCGGACCTGCAACTGACTGAAATGTCAAACCACTCTTCCTGGCGATTTCCCCAAAAGTAATGTTTAATAAGATGCCAGCATTTATAAATACTAAGTTACTTTCTTGTCGGCTTGTTAACAACACAAAACACCTCTCCTTGATTATACAATACCGGTGCCGGAAAAATGTTAATCAAAAAACTGCTCGATTTGTAAAATTATTTCCGCCAGGCCAGCACCCGGATGGATCTTCGAGCACAGCATAAAAACAAAGGGGTCCAGCATATCACCTATAGTTACGCTCAGAAGCGGGTTTTTGGAGAAAAACCCCGAGACTTCCACGTTATCGCCGGTGGGGATCACCGACATAATCTGATTATACAATACTATACTGTTAGGAACAAAACCAAAGTAGACGTCGAAGATGAATTTAACTTCTCTCGGGTTTATAGGCCTGAAGACGTAAGTATTCTTCTTTACGCCGCTGCGCGTTTCGTACAGGTACACAAAATTAGAGAGTGCCTCCCGAGGCCTAAGCACCCTGGCGCCCCCTTCCGGGTAGTATGAATCCAGAATGCTAAGTATCAAGTCTTCACCACCTATGTTCATACCTATTTCCATCGAACCCTCCTTAAGTAAAACCAGTGGGGGTTGCACCCCCACCGGCGTTTTTAATCAATGACAATCCTGCCACGTGCTGCCGGAAGCCACATCTACCGGGACGGGGAGTCCCTGTAGTATGTCCTCGGCTACGGTCTGCATAGCCAGTCTAAGGAGCTCTGCAACCCTTTCCCTATCACTTTCTCTGCATTCCACTAAAACCTCGTCGTGCACCACGTTAACAACGTGGGCGTCCAGTTCTTCATACCGGATAAGGGTGTAGAAATATATGAGTGCATCCTTAATCATATCAGCTCCGGTACCCTGATCGGCATAGTTAAGAAGTCTTCTGGTGATGGCTGAGACGTTATAGTCGGCCATCTTACCCACTTCGTTACCCTCATCATCATACAGCAGCTTTATGCCCTTGAAGAAGTCCCCTATAAGAACACAAATGGGTCTGCCAGAGATGGTTTCGGTTATGGCGCGTTTCTGGTTTTTAGCCTGACTGGAACGTTCCTGATCTACCGCTACCAGCGCCTGCTTTCGGGTCTTATCGTGCCATACTTTTAACCCGGAGTACAGGGCAAAATACTTCTCACGTACAGCCGTGGCTTCTTCCAGCGTCATATGTACTCCGTAATTCTGCTTTGCGTATTCCTTCATAGTAGTAGGACCCATTCCGTAAAGAAACCCAAAATTGACGGCTTTAGCTTGCTGCCGGTTTTCTTTTGTAACCTTATCCAGGGGCACACCAGCGACTGTAGCGGCTGTAACTTTGTGTAAATCTATGCCGGCAAAGAAGGAATCCAGCATAACCTTATCAGAAGTTAGTCTGGACGCTATCCTGAGCTCTATCTGAGGGAAGTCAGCCCCAACGAGAACATTACCCTCTTCTGCGGCAATCAGTTTCCGGAAGTCACTGCCTCTGGATATGTTCTGTAGATTAGGCTCCCTCGAGGACATTCTGCCGGTGGCAGTCCCAAAAGACAGCAGGGCATTATGGATCCTCAAGTGGCCGTTCCGCTCTATGGAGTACTCCTTTAATTCTTTCAGCTTGGAGATCTCCTTAGACACTGAACGGTGTCTTAACAACGAGTCTATCCCCCTGATAAGGGTTTCATATTGTGCCCGCAGGTTCGGGTCCTGCTCGTACTCAAGGAGTTCCTGAGAGTAGCTCTGAAGGTTCTTGAGCGCAGCTTCCCCTACGGTATAGCTCTCCTTATTCCGGCGTTTCTTGTCAAAAGTGTAGCGCCCCTTAGTGTCCATAGAAGCCTCTTCATCAATATCCAACAGGGTGCCTTCGTCCTCGTAGTCAAGATTTAGTAGCCTCTCTTCTACATCAGGTATGGGGAAGTCTACGAGCCACTTAAATACCTGACTATTTCTTGTAGGCGCGATTATGCCTAGGCTAACAAGCTCTGAGCTTACTTTATCCAGCTTCTGTGTCCTGTCCACCAGGAGATCTTCTATCAGGTTACGATCCAGTGGTGTACCGTAGGCTGCCATATCGGCCAGCGGTATTAGCACCAGCATCTCTCTCCCAATGTGGAGATCTCCTAGCCCGTTTGCACCTAGCAGTCTCTCGAGGTAATACTCTTTACCGTCGGTGTAAGGATCGCTTCCGAAGGTACTCAACACCTCTTTTAGCTTAGGATATAGCTCAGTGTATATCCTAGTGTCTGCCGCGGCATATTCTTTCTGCTCAATAGTAAGAGCAGGTACTCCCCAGTTGGACCTCTGCATAGCCTTAGGGAGAGGCTTCTTCAGGTAGTAGCTAACCAGCTTCTCGAGGGTATGCTTCTTCTCGTAGACCTTATTAGTCCCATAAAGGGCCGCCTCGAGGTAGTGCATAAGAGTGAAAGTACAAAAAGGCTGAGGTATTTCTACCTGATAATGGTATTGCAAGTAGCTCATATCAAAAGTAAGGTTGTGTCCCAT
>Ga0334885_1004710_pt1 | contig 11596 bp, 13 predicted proteins | sample GraSluR1_MG_8_FD_207233 | JGI IMG/M metagenome (GOLD analysis project Ga0334885, IMG submission 207233) | Sludge microbial communities from methane-producing bioreactor in Wageningen University, Netherlands - Granular Sludge_31_05-R1 | ecosystem: Engineered > Bioreactor > Anaerobic >...
GGTGGTTGACGTAGGAGGAGGAACTACGGATATTGCAGTTATTTCTCTCGGTGGTATTGTAGAAAGCGAATCCTTAAGAGTTGCCGGAAATAATTTTGATGAGGATATTATTAAATATATAAAAAGCAAATACAACCTGATGATAGGAGAGAAAACCGCTGAAAACTTAAAAATAGAAATTGGCTCAGCAATGGAACAGGAACAGGAAATGTATGCAGAAATAAGAGGAAGGGATCTTGTATCAGGTTTACCAAAAAGCATTGAAGTAGGTTCATCAGAAGTATTAGAGGCTATTTCTAAAACTTTAGAATCTATATTGGATGGCATAAGAATGGTTTTGGAAAGGACACCTCCAGAGCTGTCAGCTGATATTGCAGACAAGGGGATGGTTTTAACCGGGGGAGGAGCATTGTTAAGAAATTTTGATGTACTTTTAACAAAGGTCAATAAAATACCTGCCTATGTTGCCGAGGATCCTATTTCCTGCGTAGCTTTGGGTGCTGGTAAGGTATTAGAACAAATCCACTTATTGAAACAGGGATTAATAAGCAGCACGCAAAGATAATATTATAGCAGGGGGGCTTGACATATTTTTAGGATAATTACAATACCTTTCAAATATAAAAAAAATAAAATTACACCAAACAAGTTTATAATTATATTTTTGCTGTTATTATTGATAACCATTGATATTTACGCAAATGAAGAGTTTATTTTTTTAGATAAAATAAATTCCGGAATGGAAGGTGTTGCCAAAACTGTTTTTATAGGAACTGAGGTTGAAGAAATTCCAGTACAGGTAATTGATATAATTGCCGGAGCCATAATTGATGATACCTACATACTTGTAAAATTAAGTGGTGATAAGATAGATAAAAACGGTGGAATATCTGCAGGAATGAGTGGTACCCCCGTTTATTTCGATGAGAAATTAGCAGGGGCAATTTCTCATGCCTGGGAGATGAGTGAACATAATTTATGCCTTGTAACACCAATTGCAAGGATGCTTAAATTATTTGATTATGTTGAGAAAAAAAATAAATCAGAAATTAGTGTTGGTACAAATGTGGAAACCGTCTCTGTTCCATTGAATGCGGGCTTAAAAAGTAAGATTGTTAAAAAAATACCAGAATGTAAAGATATGTTTTTAGATAAGTTGAGCGAAAATGAAGTTTTTTCGTTGAATTTTAGGTATATACAGTCCCCTTTGTTGATTGATGGTTTTAGCGGAAGAGCGCAAAGAAATATTGAGAGCAGTATAAGCAGACAGTTTGAAAAGGAAATTATAAATATTTCTAATTTTCCAAAATTTATTCCTGAATTAAATATTACTGCAGAAGAAACTGAAGTCACTCCTGGTTCATCTGTAGGTGTTCAATTGTCTGTAGGGGATACTAATGTTCTTACTATTGGAACAGCTACATATTGCAAGGATAATTTTGTATTGGCTTTTGGCCATCCTTTTATGCATTTTGGTAATGTTTCCTATCTTTTTTCTTCAGTATATATATATCACAGCCTCCCCAGCATTGTTATGCCATTTAAATTAGGTTTTCCATATAAATTGGAAGGCACTGTTTTACAGGACAGGGATGCGGGAATTTTGGCCCATTTAAAACATTTCCCAAAAGTGGTTTCATGCAAAGTAAGTGTAAGCGATATAGATAAAAATATAGATATTCAAAGAGGAACGAAAATTATATCAAAAAATGACCTGATAAATAGCATAACAAGCGCTTTAATAGTACAATCAATAGATCAGGCGATTGATAGAATAGGCCAGGGGACCGCAACTGTACGCCTGGAGCTGCTTACTGGACAACCTCGTGAAAAAATGACTTATGACAATATGTATTTTAGTAAAAATGATATTGCGATACAATGCAGTGCTGATTTTGAGGAAATAATGGACCTATTGAGTAACAATTATGGTGAAGAAATTATATTAAATGAAATAAAAGTTGAAATTGGTATAAGAGAAGAGAACAAAAGTGCAATTATAACTGGTGTAGAAACAGATAAAAAAGAATATTTACCTGGAGAAACTATTGAAATAGAGATAACTATTAAACCATTTCGAAAACCCGAAGAGAATAAAATGGTTAAGATAGAATTGCCTGAAAATATAGAAACAGGAGAAACAGTATTAATTATTAGAGGAGGTTCTTCAAGGGAATCGATTAGTGATAAGATTCTTTTTCAAGAAAAGGAAAAATACCTATTAAATGGTTGGGAAGATATTAAGGCAAAATATCAGAAAAAAGTTAAGAATAATCAAATTGTTACTGAATTAATTCCAATAAATAAAATTGAAAGAATGTCATTAACAGGTCTGGATGAAAAAGATGATTTCAGCGAAAGCGAATTTAAAGAAATCATAGAGACTGACTTAATCATTGAAGGATATCATGAAATATACCTGGATATAAAGAATGAACAAAATAAAAGTAAGGATAGGGATTTATGAGTAATATAGCTATAATTGCTGCTGCTGGAAATGGAGAAAGATTTAATTGCTACCATAGTAAAATGCTGGCAAAGATACTGGATAAGCCAGTGCTTTCCTATACATTAGATCAATTTGAAAATTCAGAAATAATTGATGAAATAGTATTAGTTGTTCACCCAAAAGATTTAAAATGCATAGAAGACGAAATTGTTAAAAGATATGATTATAAGAAAATGTCTACAATTGTGTTAGGCGGGTTGACCCGGCAAGAATCAGTATATCTTGGTTTAAAATCAATTAAAAAGAAAGATGGTATTGCCTGTATTCATGATGGTGCCAGACCATTAGTAGAAAGCTGGATGATTGAAAAAACTATTAAGATGATTGATTCATGTGATGGAGCAATTATGGCAGTGCCGGTAATTGAAACCATAAAAAAAGTTTTTTTACAAGATTTTATGATTGAAAAAACAGTAAATCGGGATGAGTACTGGATTGTGCAAACTCCCCAGACTTTTAAATTGGAATATATTAGAGAGCTATATCAGAAAGCACAGGAAGAAGGGATAAAAACAACTGATGATGCTTCAATTGTTGAACATTATGGTGGAAATGTAAAAATAATTAAGAGCACAAGAGAAAACATTAAGATAACTACTTCAATTGACTTGCTACTAGCAGAAATATTAATAAAAAAAAGCATCTTAAATAACAAATGATTAAACTAAGAAGTTACGCAAAAATAAACCTCTACCTGGATGTTGGGGAAAAATTAAATAATGGCTACCATTGCATTGAGACCATATTTCAAACAATCAATCTTTTTGATGAAATAAAGATTGAAAAAATTGATAAACCAATATATCATATCGAATGCAATAATCCTGAAATACCCGTTGATAAAACAAGTATAGTGTATCGGGCAATTGAAATAATTATGAAGGGGAAAAATTATGGAGTTGCAGTATATATTAATAAAAAAATACCGATTGCGGCAGGATTGGGAGGCGGCTCATCAAATGTTGCAACTGTATTGCTTGGTATTTCTAAGTTGTATAAATTAGATGTAAATAGTAAAAAAATGCAATCCATTGCAACCAGTTTGGGCATGGATGTACCTTTTTTTCTAGAAAGAGGAACTGTCTATGCCATTGGCAGAGGTGAAATACTATCCCCTCTTGATTTGGGAGATATGCCACTTCATTTAATATTGGTTAATCCTGGTTTCGAAATATCAACAAAATGGGCGTATCAGGCGTTTGATAAAGCAAATGCAGATAATTTTAAAAAGCCGTATATAGGTATTATGAAAATGATAGAAACAAAAAGTATAGTATCATTACCGGAATTAAGTAAATATATATACAATAGTTTTGATTCTATCATTTGCAAACAATATCCAATAATTAAAGAAATTAAAGATACATTGTTTGAATCAGGTGCCATTTCCGCTACAATATCCGGAAGCGGTCCAACGGTATATGGGGTTATGGAAAACAGGTCGAAGGCAAATGAAGTATATAATAAAATGAAAAATAAATTTACTTTTGTGTGCAGAGCAATGACTGTAAAAGCAAGGGAAATATATGTTTAAAGCAATTATCCATTTACTATAAAGGGGCAAATATTTAAAATGAAAGTGGGCTTTGGTTACGATATTCATCGATTAAAAAGCGGGGAAAAACTTATTTTGGGTGGAGAAGAGATATCTTATGAGAAGGGATTAGAAGGTCACTCTGATGCGGATGCAATAATTCATGCTTTAATGGATGCTCTGCTAGGAGCTTCCGGTCTGGGAGACATAGGTATTCATTTTCCAGATGATGAACAGAAATATAAAGGCATTTCAAGTATGTATTTGCTTGAACAAGTAAAAGAATTATTAGTTGAAAATAAATATGGTATTTGCAATTTAGATGTAACAGTATTGTTAGAAAAGCCAAAGATATCTCCATATTATAATAAAATTAAAAAAAATATTGCTTCGGTGTTAAAATTGCCCATAGAGAATATCAATATTAAGGCTTCAACTAATGAAGGTATAGGAATTATAGGAAAAGAGGAAGCAATAGCTGTATTTTGTGTGGCCTTACTGGAAAAAATACAAAATAAAAATTATAATCAGTAGTAGAGACTAGATTTATCGTGAGACTAACATTTTTATATTAATCATAATATATTAAAAAGGATTTTAGATTATTATAAGTTTTATAAGGAAATTTAAGGAGAGGAAAAATGAATCAAAATAACCAGGAAAACACCAATAATAATGAAAATCAAAAAGTATATCCACATCAACTGCCATTGACAACATTGTTCACCTGGTTCATCAGTATATTAAATGGTAAAGCATGGGAATATCTGGGTTTAATGATGAATCCTGAAACTAAGAAGATAAACCAGGACCTGCACAAGGCAAGAATTTCAATTGATAGTATAGAATTCTTATTTGAAAATATTAAGGATGAGCTTGGGAAAGAGGAAAAAATTCAATTAGAAAATCTTTTAGCGAATTTACAGATGAATTTTGTTGAAAAAAGCAAGGATAATAAATAACCATAATTATTGTCTATTTTGTTGAAAGATATACAAGAAGAAGAGGTGTGTATATGAGTACCCGGTCAAAATTAAAAAGAATATTAAAATACGAAGTTTTGCTCATTATATTTATTTGTTTTATTTATATCAGTTCCTCATCCAGTGCCCAGGATGCCCGTTCATATTATCAGGATGGTTACCAATTTTTTTCTCAGGGCGAATATCAAAAGGCTGAGGAAAATTACAAAAAAGCAATTGAAATAGATCCAAATTTTGAAGATGCCCATTATTGGTTAGGGAAAGTATATAGGCAATTAGGTCAATATGATAAAGCAGTTCCTCAATGGATTGAGGTCTTAAAACTTAATCCCAGAAACCCCTATGCTTTTAGATACCTTAATGAGAGCTTTCGAGGAACACCACGTGTACAGAATGGTAACGCTAATGAATATATTGGAAAAGCTCTTGAAATGCTAGAAATTACTGATGATGCTTTCCTGAATAGAAACAGATACAATAATTTGAACTTGCTTCAGGTTGTACCATATTTTAAAAAGGCAACCGAATTAAAGGAAGACTTAACAGCTGCTCATTATTGGCTCGGTGAAGTATATTATGCTTTATCAGAAAAAATAAGCTGGCAATATACATCTATGGCAATTAATAGTTTTGAAAAAGCAATTCAAATAGAGGAAGGGAAAACGAACTCTTATCAAAGACCATCTGAATACTGGTATTCATATCAGGAATTGCTAGGTATATTAAAATCATTAGGATTAAATGAAAGAAGGGATAATTTATTAAAAAAATATCAAGAGGTGAAAAGCAAACCTTATCAGGAAATTTTAAGCAAAGCAGGATATGAAGACTTTGGCTATCCCGACAGGATTGAAATTATAAAAACAAATGGTAAAGTAATAGAGCTTTGGGAGTATGTAGGGGAAAAAAAGACTTTTAGAGTTGTAGATAAAGAAATAGTGGGTGAAGAGATGGCATATATTCAGCATCCACAAGAAGCGAGTGTCATAGAAGAGTATACTGAAGAGGAAGTTGTGGATGATGAAGGACAATTGTAAAGAGAAAAAAGAAGGTAACAAAAATCGTAAAAATTTACGTATTGGCATAATGGGTGGAGTTTTTGATCCCATTCATATTGGCCACCTTTTTACTGCAGAAGAGGCAAGAATAAATTTTTGTTTGGACAAAGTGATATTTGTGCCTTGCCTGAATCCAACACATAAAAGGAATGACCAGGTAACAGATGTCAGACATCGCCTAAAAATGTCATATTTAGCAACTCAGAGCAATCCTTATTTTGAGGTTTCAAAAATAGAAATAAATCGTTCGGGTCCTTCTTATACTATTGATACAATCAAAGAATTTCGAAGTATTTTTGGATGGGATGCTAAGATATTTTTTATAACAGGAGCGGACGCATTTTTAGAAATAGAGTCATGGTTCAAAAAAGAGGAGTTATTAGAAATGTGCCAATTTGTTGCTGCAACCAGACCTGGCTATGATTTAAATAAATTGCATAGTAATTTTAAAAAAGTATTAAAGATAATGGAAATTCCTTTACTGGCAATTTCCTCGACTGATATAAGAAACAGGATTAGAAATAAGTTAAGTATTAAATATATTGTCTTAGAAGAAGTAAGAGAATATATTTATAAGAATAAATTATATTTGTAAAAAATAATAAAATAACAGGAATAAATTATTTATATTTATGTATACAGGTTTACAACAGATTGATTCTTATTTACGAGAAAACATCAGCAAAGAACGTTATCAGCATTCAATAAAAGTCAGTAAAGTCGCGGAAGAAATTGCAAGACATTATAAATTATCTTCCAATAAGGCTAAGTTGTTGGGATTGATTCATGATTGTGCAAAAGATTATACAGCGGGCGAATTAAATACTATGATGAAAAAGTATAATATCAATTTGAGTGAACTTGAAAAAAGTATACCAGGGCTATGGCATGCCTATATAGGGGCTGAAATTGCAAGGGATTATTTTAATATTAAAAATCAAGAAATGCTGGATGCCATTAAATACCATAGCACTGCTTCTAGAAAATTAACATCTTTAGGGAAAATTCTTTATATTGCTGATAAAATTGAGCCGAGCAGAAAAGAAGATAATTTGAGCACGGCAAGAGAATTGGTTTGGAAAGATATTGATTTAACAATGCTGGAACTACTAAACAGAGAATTACAAAGCCTGATTTACAGAAAGTTAATAATACATCCTGAGACCTTGCATACCAGGAATAAAATTTTAAAGGAAAAGGTGTATTCTGAGAAATGAGCAGGACAGAGAGAAAAAAATCACAATTAAAAAAAGGCAAGAAAAGGTATTTGCAAATTGGAATACTTGTATTATTGTCAGTAATTTGTTTTGGATTTTTATATTTATTTAACATATTCCCTTTTGGCTCAGATATTCTGGCATATGATAGGCTAAATATTCTGGCTGTTGGTACTGACAGTGTAGAAAGCGTTGGTAGGGCTGATACAATATTTGTACTGAGTCTATCTCCTAAAACCAAAGACACAATCTTATTTTCTATTCCAAGAGATACAAGGGTAATGATACCTGGAAGGGGAATGGATAAGATAAACCACGCTTTTGCCTATGGAGACATTGAATTATTAGAAGAAACTATTGAAAACTTGATGGGAATCTCGATACATTATTATGGGGTGGTTGATTTTGAAGGTTTTCAATACATAATTGATGCAATAGGTGGGGTTAAAATTGATGTTGAAAAAGATATGTATTATGTAGACCAGGCAGGTTCATTAAAAATCAATTTACATAGCGGAGAGCAAGTTTTAGATGGTAAAAAGGCTTTGGATTACGCAAGGTTTAGATTTGACCCGCTAGGTGATTTGGGAAGAATACAAAGACAACAAAAATTAATTAATGCAGTTATAAATAAAGTAATGAATTTTGATATAATGGTAAAATTGCCGAATATTATTTCAAGTCTTACAGAATACATCAAAACAAATATGAATCCTAATGAGATAATATCTCTGGCAAGAATATTAAAAGATATTGATAGAGATAAGATTTGGGTTGAAACAATAAAAGGAGAACCACAGTATATAGACCGGGTAAGTTATTTGGTTGTGGAGCAAGAGCAAGTTGAAAAACGAGTTAAATATTTAATTGATAATAAACAAAGAGGCCTAAATGTAGAAGTACTTAATGGAGCCAGAATTCCTGGTATAGCCCGCAGTGTAGCCAGTAAGATGACAGAGCTGGGATTCAATATTGTGAATGTAGATAATGCTGATAGTTTTGACTATCAAAAAACGGTTTTAATTATATATTCAAAAGAAATAACAATAGATGAATATGTCAAACAATATCTGGGAGACATAGATATAATCAGAAAAGAACAACCACAGAGTGAAGTAGATATGACTATAATAATAGGCAAGAATATGCTATACTAATCCAGTAAAAATCGCGAAAAGATCTAAAAACTATATAAAAAAGATAGAAATAGTTTGTTTTTAGATAAACAAAAAAAGAAGGAGCGGAATATTTGTATAAAAATGTTAAAGAGCTGACATTGTTTTTTGCCAAATTGCTAAATGAAAAAAAAGCCGAAGATACTGTTGTACTTGATATTAAAAAAATATCTTTTATTGCTGATTATTTTATTATTACAACAGCACAGTCTCCCAATCATCTAAAAGCACTTTTCAATATTATTCTGGAAAACATTAAAGATAAAAATATCAATAGAAACATAAAATGCGAAGGAAACCCGCAAACTGGATGGGTATTAATCGACTGCGGTGACGTGGTAATTCATTTATTTTCTGAGACAAAAAGAAATTATTACAATTTAGAATATATTTGGCAAGAAGCAAAAAAAATATCAATATAGTATTTATAGATTATAGATTTATTATCTATAAATCACGTATTAATTTTAATTAATATTGAAATATTATGAAGGGGGTCAATTATGGGGGCTATTAATAAAAATACTGGTCAATGGCTTTTTGGATTGATTATTCTTATTATTGGGGTTATCTTTTTACTGGAAAACATCTTCGGTCTTGAAATATGGGAAAGTGTATGGTTATTTTGGCCTTTCATTTTTATATTATGGGGATTAGTAGAAATATTCCAGAAAAAATCATTTTTTTTCGGAGTTATTTTGTTTGCAATTGGTGCAATATTTGTAGCAAAAAATTTTGAGCTATATATAATTTCCGAATCAATTTGGAATTTTTGGCCAGTCATAATTATTGCTGTAGGAATTGATCAAATATTTAAAAAAGGGGAAACTGCTCATTTTAAAGGAAATACAAAAAATATAAAAGGGAAAAAAGAAGCTATTATTCAAGATGATGAAATTATATAATGTAATAATTATTTTGCAAACAGGTGAAACAGCATGATTGGAACAATTGTTAATAGCGCTGCAATAATTGCAGGTTGCCTTATTGGTTTAATCTTAAAAGGCCGATTTCCTAATAGATTAAGAGTAATACTTTTTCAGGGCATAGGCTTAACTACTTTAATGATCGGGGTACAAATGGTTATTCAAGGTACTAAAGTTTTGCCTATTATATTATCATTGATAGTAGGGGGAATAATTGGAGAGACTATAGATATTGAAAAAAAGCTGGATCAATTAGGCAATAGAATTAAAAGAATGTTTAGTAATCAGCAAGGGAAAGAGAATTTTACTGAGGGATTTATCGCTGCCAGTTTACTCTTTTGTGTTGGTTCGATGGCAGTTATGGGCGCCATTGAAGAAGGAATAAATGGGAATCCGGGTATTTTATTAGCAAAATCTGCATTGGATGGAGTATCATCAATTATTTTTGCGGCCTCGTTGGGTATAGGAGTTTTATTTTCTGCTATTCCAGTTTTTGTTTATCAGGGCACAATTACACAGATTGCTCATTTAATTAAAAATTACATTACCGGTGATATGATTAATGAAATGACTGCTGTTGGAGGAATATTGATTATCGGTTTGTCTTTAGGTATTTTAGAAATAAAAAAATTAAAAGTGGCAAACATGTTACCATCATTAATAGTTATACTTATTTTTACATCTATAAAAATATAAAATTAAAAGAAAAAAAGCACGAAAAAAGTTATTATTTTTCGAAAAGTTTCAAACAAAACAAAGGAAAAACATATGAAGGAGAATCAGAATGGCGAATTATGAATCATTGTCTTACTTGAAAGAATTAAAAAAAGAAAATCTAAAAAACAAAAAAGTAATGGTTAGAGTAGATTTCAATGTTCCACTAGATGAAAACTTACTGGTTAGTGACGATACTAGAATTATTAAAGCCCTTGATACTATAAAGTTTCTTTTATCCTCAGATTGCACCTTAATTCTAATGAGTCATTTAGGAAGACCGAAAGGAAAAATTGTAGATAAGATGAGACTAAATCCTGTAGGTGAATATTTAGCAAAACTATTAAACAGGAAAGTTGTCACACTTGATGATTGCGTTGGAGATGAGGTAAAAAATGCTGTCTCAACATCAAAACCGGGGGATATATTTTTATTGGAAAATTTAAGATTTCACGAAGAAGAAGAAAAAAATGATATTAATTTTGCAAAAAAACTTGCATCAATAGCTGATATTTATGTGAATGATGCCTTTGGTGCTGCTCATAGGGCCCATGCATCAACTGTTGGTGTTACCAGGTATTTACCATCTTATGCAGGTTTTTTAATGGAAAAAGAGGTGCTCTTTTTAAGTAAATTGCTTACAAGCCCTGAAAAACCCTTTGTCTCCATAATTGGAGGCGCAAAAGTTTCTGGCAAAATCGAGATATTGGAAAGGTTAGTAAAAGTGTGCGATGTTTTATTAATTGGAGGAGGAATGGCTTATACCTTTCTTTCTGCCAGGGGTTATAATGTAGGAAGGTCAATTTTAGAAAAGGACCTGATTGATTATGTGAAGAAGATAGAAAAAGAAGCAAAAAAAGAAAATACCGAAATTGTAGTTCCTGTAGATTCAATAGTAACAAAAGAATTTAAAGAAGATGCAAAATTCCTTGATTTGCCTATAGATAAAATAGAATCTGATATGATAGGAATGGATATTGGTGAATCTACTGTTAAAATATTTGAACAAAAAATCGATAATGCGAAAACTATATTCTGGAATGGCCCTTTAGGAGTTTTTGAAATGGAGAGATTCTCCAGGGGAACAAATCAAATTGCCAAAAAAATAGCAAACCTTGGAAATAGTGTTTTTTCAGTTGTTGGAGGGGGAGACTCTATAGCGGCTATTAACAAAATAGGGTTGGCTGATAGAATTTCTCATATATCAACTGGTGGGGGTGCTTCCCTGGAATATTTGGGAGGGAAAATACTTCCCGGATTAGTCGCTCTAGAGAAATAGGACTGGATATATAAAATTATAAGTATAATAGTCATAAAAATATAAAATAATCTGAATTTAAAAACCAATAATGGATAGACAATATTGTCTATCCATTATTGGTTTAAAGAAGTAGTATATATTTAATTGTGCACATTTTAAGTAAAAAATATTTAAAAGACAATATTTTAGATTAAAATAATTGTGGTTGTTGACAAAAAA
>Ga0334885_1004727_pt1 | contig 11555 bp, 9 predicted proteins | sample GraSluR1_MG_8_FD_207233 | JGI IMG/M metagenome (GOLD analysis project Ga0334885, IMG submission 207233) | Sludge microbial communities from methane-producing bioreactor in Wageningen University, Netherlands - Granular Sludge_31_05-R1 | ecosystem: Engineered > Bioreactor > Anaerobic > Unclassified...
GGACTCGCAGACAAGACCCCTGATGAGACCTACTGGACTACACTACGCACACACCAAGCAGCTGCATGAGGAACAGTTCATCACCTAAGAACTCCGTTCAGCTGTCCAAGCGAACCCGGCCACCTCTCAGGATCGATTGAACGGGTACCGAGCCCTGGGCATCAACGGTGCGTACAACCAACGTACCGTTGGCGCGGGCAGCACCGGCAACCATGGTGCCGAAAGCAACGAACATGAGGAAGGTGGAGACGAGGATAAACAGAGGCTTAGCAGCGCCTTTGCGCAGCAGCCTTACTCCATCGATTGATCGTTCCACAGTGTCCCCCCCTACTTTCTCAGCCACTCCACTGCCAATATCTTCAGCCCACGGGCTGTACGTCGCTACCAGGTCAGAGGATAGTCATCGTGGCATTCAGATCAATACTAACTGGTTCATGACTCCAATTGAAGGCATTGGGAAAGATTCCGGAGTCACAGTGTTTACAGGGGGCCATCTACAGGCGGCTCGACTGCATGCGTGGCCTCTTCCCATCCTTGAACGTGCGCGGAAGACCATAGGGGGCGACGGCGAAGACTCGCCTCCGGCGACAACAAGATTCGATGGCCATTGAGTGACAGTACTGGGTGGCCAGAGACGCGTAGGATCAGAGGGAGTCATTCTCGCGGCGTGGTATTGAGCGTCAGGGGGTGCTCCGCCACGGCGACCCCTTTCTCATGAGGGACGGCAAGGTATGTCTGCAGACGAGCTCGCTTCCCGATGAGCCCTAGCTTCCGTCTTATGTTCTGACGGTGATAGGCGACGGCGGCCGGAGAGACGTAGAGGGCGGCCGCTACTTCATCGTTCGTCTTCCCGAGTCGGATCATGTCTAAGATCTGCATCTCGCGTGGAGTGAATTGACTGCTCTCCAGTGCCACGCTCCCGATACGTCGTTCGGACTGAGTGATCTCGCGGATGCTCTGCTGAATCATCTCAAGCTGGGTTCTTTCGGGCGTGTCTCCCAGCCGTGCGAGCAGCCGCGCGATTGACGGTTCGACCATGGTCTGCACGTTCTGGACGATCGTGTGCTCGAGATCGGCTCGGTCGCGTCCCCGCTGCTCCAGGATCACGCGCAGGGCGACGTTCCGTTCCTCCAGTGCCTGCGCCTGTTCATGGAGAGACACCTGCGACCGTTCAAGCTCGGTCCGGAGTCTGTGGTGCTCTGTGATATCGGTGCACAGGCCGAATCGGGTAAGGCTCTGGTTGACCACGCACGGCACTATGGTTACCAGCAGACGCCGTGTTTGACCCGCGCCCCGAATCTCTAGCTCGAGGTTCGGAGAGTCCTCCGTGTCGTCGGGGGGAACGCACAGCGCCTCGCAGAGCTTAGTGGGCAGTATGCTGCTGCAGTCTACTCCGAGGATCTCGTCGGCCTCTTTGCCGAGCACCGCTAGGAACGCCTCGTTCGCGTCGATGAAATGACCCTCCGCATCGACGCGGAAGGCCGGGTTCTTCGCTCGGCGGAAGAGGGTGCCATAGATCTCCGCCGATTCGCGGATAGCTAAGGCAGCCGCCCTCTCCTGCGTCACATCTTTCTGGACGCCAACTACATGCGTCGCCTCGCCGTGGTTGTCGTAGAGGACAACTCCTCGATCACTGACCCAGACGTACTCGCCGTCTTCTCGACGCAGGCGGTACTCCTGGCTGTAAACGCCGGAGGCCTGATCGATCGTTGCGTAGAGGTCTCTGACGCTGCGTTCGGCGTCTTCGGGGTGCAGTCTGTCCACCCACGCTTCAATCGTTCGCGGGAGCCCCCAAGGTTCGAGGCCGAGGAAGGCATCCATCTGGGTTGAGACGTAGTTGTAACCTGTCTTGATGTGCCAGTCGTAGTAGGCATCGAAGAGGGAATCGATCATGGCTCTGAGCCGTTCGGCGGGCGGCGGAGAGTCTGACTCCGCTTGATAGGGCTCCTGAGGGGCGGAGCACAAGAGGAGCATGAAGGAGTCGTCGTCGACGTCGACTCGGGTGGCGCTGAAGTGAACCGGCACGTGTGCCTTGTCGGCCGCGAGCAAAGCGCCGGGAGCCGTGCTGGGGGCGAGGTGACGGGGTTGTCGCACGGCCTCAACAAGCTGTCGGAGATCTGGCGTCAGGACTCTAGGGGAGAGCGATTTCCCTAGCACGTTCACCATCTCGTCGCGAAGCAACCGGCAGCCAACGGTGTTGACCTCGAGCACGTCCAGGCAGTCGAGATCGAGCACAAACGCCCCCTGCGCCAAACACTCAAGGTCTACGTGGAACCGACGCTCGGCACTCTCCATCATTCGCCTCCCATGAGTCTGGTGACTCGAAGTCCTGCTCTCGGCACGCGATCGAGTTCTGTCGCCCAGACCGCACGCTCGCCTACATTTTGCTAGTTAGAACTAGCGATTGTCTAGTTCTAAGCTAGCTTTTCTTCTGGCAGACGCCGCCCATAATAGAGATCAGCTCATGCAGCAGGGGGGTGCGGAGACTGTCGGAGACCGCACGGTTAGACGGCAGGGGATGGTGCTTCCCGCTTCAGCCAAAAGTTCAGATCAGGGGATCTCAATGACGTCACGCGTGTCTGTTAGCCCTGGCGACAAGTCGGGGCACGGCGAAAGCCTCTCGACGACAGACAGCGCTCCGCTTGCCCCCATCTTCGATATCCAACGCTTCAGCGTCCACGACGGTCCTGGCATCCGGACGCTGGTCTTCTTCAAGGGGTGTCCCCTGCACTGCGCCTGGTGCTCCAATCCTGAGAGCCAGACGCGCGATCCGCAACTCATGTTCTATCCGGAGAAATGCATCGGCTGCCAGAGATGCGTTGGGGTGTGTGAAACCGGAGCCTCGTTCGTCGTGGACAACGTTGTGCGCTACGACCGCGCTCTCTGCAATTCATGTGGCAGATGCGTAGATGCCTGCCCGGCGGATGCGAGGAGGATGGCGGGCACGTTGATGGACGTTGCGCAGGTCATGGAGGAGATCGAGAAGGACTGGTTATTTTACCAGCGATCGAATGGCGGAGTGACCTTCGGTGGTGGCGAGGCCACTCTCTACCCCGCTTTCGTCGATGCCGTCGCCTTGCGCTGCCAGGCCAAGGGTATCCATACGGCGATCGAAACCTGCGGCTTCGCAGACTGGAGCGTGCTCGAAAGGGCGACTCGCCACATCGATCTGGTCCTCTACGACGTCAAGCACATGGAGTCGGATGTTCACCGTGCTCTCTGCGGACAGGGCAACGAGTTAATCCTGGCCAACCTCGCGAAGCTCTGCCGGCTGCGCCGCTCGGAGATCGTCGTGCGTGTGCCCATACTGCCGGGGTTGAACGACGATGAGGCCCACATCAACCACCTGGCTCGCTTTGTCGGCGCACTGGACGGTGGCGTCAAGCGGGTCGAGCTCCTCGCCTACCATCGCTTCGGTGTCAAGAAGTATGAGCGGCTTGGCCGCGAGTACGAGCTCGATGGCATGGGAGTTCCTGACGACGAAGACCTGGCGGCCATAAAGGAGGTCATGGAATCACACGGATTGCACGTCAAGGTATGACGCCAGACACCTGACACCACCTACTGAAGGGGGGGTTCGTGACAGCGAGTGTAGACGAACAAGTACGCCAAGAGGTGTATCGCAGCAAGATCCCGGCGCTGCTGGAGGACCGTGTCTACACGGGCTTCAGCCACACCATGACGGCCATCGCCTGGAGCATCGCCACGTGGCTGTTCGTTATGGGGTCGACGCAGGCGACCGCCGCGCCTCTCTGGCCGGCAGTCGTGGCAACCCTATTCGGTTGCGTTATCCCGCTCCTAGGGCAGAGCCTGCTCGGGAAGTTCTTCGCCCGCTGGGGTATCGACACGTCGTTCGGAGCGAGAGCGACCTTCGGTACGAGAGCCGCGAAGTTCATCGTGTTCGTCTTCGGCATTCTTCCTGCTTGGTGCTGGATCTCCTTGCCCGCCATCATGTTTGGACGGTCGGCCAAAACCGTCCTCGGTCACTACGGCATCACCGGGTGGATCACCGATGACTTTCTCTGGGGATGCGTGGCCATGGTCTTGGGCCTCTTCATCACCTACAAGGGTCCAAAGTGGATGACCCGGGCCTTCAATGTGGCGACTCCGGTCATGCTGCTGCTGATCTTGATCGTAACCATCCGTGTTCTCGTGAAGTGGCCTATCTCGGAGATCGCTGCTGTGCGGCCGGAGGGCCTGGCGGACAACCCGCTGACAAGCTACGTGATCGCGGTGGAGATGGCCATCGGCCTCGGAGTCTCCTGGCTCTTCCAGTTCGCAGCATACGGACGGATCTGCAAGAGCGAGGCGGGTGCCTTCTACGGGTCGTTTCTCGGTTGGGGCATCATGTGGGCCGTCCTGGCTATCCCCGCCATGTTCGTCACCTACATGACGGGGCAGAGTGACCCGGTCGCCGGGCTCGCCGGGATTGGCGGGGAGTGGATGGTCATCTGGCTCGTCATGCTCTGCATCGCCAACCCATCGTCACTGGCGACCAACGGCTACCTGGTCGCTCTGATGCTCCGCAACTTCTTCCCGAAGCTGCCCTGGATCTTCGCCGTAGGTTCCAACCTCCTCGTCCTCATACTGATCAAGTTCCCCGTGATCTACGACAGGTTCGGGCGCTTCATGACCATCCTCGCCGCCGTCAGCGTGTCGTGGGCTGCTGTCTGGGTGCTCGATGTCGTCTTGCGCAAGTACAAACTGGACCTCAGGGGCCTCTACGACGAGTCGAGTAAGAGCCCCTACTACTACTACAAGGGGATCAACCCTTGGCCGATCATCGCCGTCATCGCCGGCACGGCTACCAACCTGCTTATCTGGACGCCGTGGAATCTCAGCGTCCGGCTTCCCGGCGTGTTCAACGTGCTGGGTGCGTCAATACCGACCGCGATTGTCTCTGGAGTCGTCTACTACGTCCTTCGGCAGCTGTTCATGGTGCCGAAGGGCGCTGGTCTTCCCGAGACCCGTGAACCCGCGGCCAAGCCGGCGGGGACGACTATGCCCGAGCCCGCCCTGATGGGTGCGGATGGAGGTACGTTCGATGACTGAGAAGAAGCAGGCGTTGGACACCGAGCTTGAGCGGCGTCTCGACGAGTATGTCGATATCGTGAAGCCCGGCTCTCCCGATAGCCTCATCCCGCCAATGACGTTCGCTCAGTACCTCCCCGCGGTGGTCGTTTCCGTCATCCTGACCATTCTCGCCGTCGTCGTGGGCTTCACCTCCTATTGACTCATGGCTTGAAGTGCGGAGAGCAAGAGCTCATCGAGAGGTGAATCGAGAGGAGACTCAGTTGATTGGGCGGTGGCTCGCGGTGCGAGCCGCTGAGCCGCCGCCCTGAAATGGTCAAATCGAATTCGCGTCGCCAACTCGTCGCGAGGGCTGGACCGCCGCAACGGGTGCACAAGAAGGGACGAGACAAGGAGCTGTCTGTGGCTACCGCACCAACGGGAACGGATCTCAGAGGTCCGGAGAACCTCATCAAGTACCGAGACAAGACCTGTGCACGGATCGAGGACCTCAAGCTCGAGGACTTCCCGGTCCAACTGCAGGAGTCTGATCTGCGGTATCTCGAGAAGAGGGGCTGCACGCCGAGGATCCAACGCCTCAGGGAGCAGTACTTCCGCAACAAGCCCACGGTATGTACGCACCGTGCGCGGACGATGACGCGCGTCTTCAAGGAGACCGAAGACGAACCGATGCCCATTCGCAAGGCGAAGGCATTCAAGCAGCTGTGCGAAGAGAAGCCCATCGTTATCCAGTCGGACGAGCTGATCGTCGGAACACCGGGATGTGGGCCGCGCTACGTGAACTTCTGTCCGGATCAAGACTGGCGGTGGATCGAGCAAGAGCTCGACACGATGGCAACTCGCGCTCAGGACCCCTACTTGATCACTGAGGCGCAGAAGAAGGAGCTCCGAGAGGAGATCCTGCCGTACTGGAAGGGCAAGTCGGTCTACGACTACTGCCTTGGTCATCTTCCGCCCGACACCAAGCGGTTGACCTACCAGACCGGCATTATCGACGACGAGGTCAAACAGTGCTCGGCGTACGGGCACAGCGTGCCCGGCTGGCAGTACACGATCTTGCCCAAAGGATTGAAGGGCATCATGGCGGAGTGTCGCGAGACGCTGGCCAGCCTCTCCTATGCGAACCCCGAGGATCAGGAGAAGATCGAGTATCTGAACGCGATGCTTCTCTGCTGCGAAGGCATGAAGACCTTGGCGGAACGTCATGCGGCGGAAGCACGTACGATGGCAGAAGACGAGAGCGATCCCACGCGTGCGGAAGAGCTCCTCGCCATCGCGGAGATACTGGACTGGACTCCCTACAACCCGCCGCGCACCTTCTGGGAGGCTTGTCAGGCGATCTGGCTCTGTCAAGCAGCCATCTACATGGAGGTCAACGGGCCGTCGCTCGGACTGGGGCGCTTCGACCAGTTCATGCTCCCCTTCTACGAGCAAGACCTGAAGGACGGGAGGCTCACCAAAGACCAGGCTCTCGAGCTCATGGAGTGCCTGTGGATCAAGCAGGCTGAGGTTATCTGGCTGCTCAGCGAGAACACGTCGCACTTCTTCGGCGGCTACCAGCTCTTCCTGAGTGTCAACATGGGTGGCCTGAAGAGCGACGGCAGCGACGCCACCAACGAGCTCTCGTACATGGAGATGCAAGCGACGCGCGACGTAAAGCTGCATTCGCCATCACTGGTTGCGCGTATCCACAAGACCTCGCCTCAGGACTACATGATGGAGATCGCGAGGACAGTGCGAGAGGGCATGGGCTACCCGCAGTGCCACAACGATGAAGTTGGCATCCGCTCCATGCTGAACGTCGGCGTACCGATCGAGGATGCCTACATCTACGACGTTTCCGGGTGCACCGAGGCGCAGCTCCAAGGCAAGATGTGGAAGTACACGGACGGCGGCCAGTTCAACATGGCATCTTGCCTGGAATGCGCCCTCTACGACGGGTATCTCCCGCTGCTGCCGAGTGAGGAGCGGTGGGGTCTGCCGACCGGCGATGCTCGTACCTTCACCTCATACGAGCAGGTCGAAAAAGCCTTCAAGGCTCAACTCGCCTACTTCACCAAGCACCTGTTGCTTACCAACATGGTGACGGAGCGAGCGCACAAGGAGCGCTATCCGTACCCCTGGATCTCATGTCTCATGGTCGGACCTTCGCAGAAGGGCATCGACTTCTACCAGGGGGCGGCTCCCTACAACGTCGGTCCGGCGCCCTCCTACATCGGGCTCGCCAACGTCGCGAATAGCCTGGCCGCCATCAAAAAACTCGTCTTCGAGGACAAGCTGTTCACGATGGACGAGTTGATCGACGCGCTGCAGTCGGACTTCGATGGGCCGCGAGGGGAGGAGATCCGCCAGTTCTGCCTCAACCGTGCGCCCAAGTACGGGCGAGACGATGCCTCCGTCGACTCGATCGCCAGAGGCATCGCCGACTTCTGTGCCGAAGAGAGCCATCAGTACATGAGTGCTCGCGGCTGTCGCTGTTCCTCGGCGATCTTCCCCGTGGCGGCCAACACTCCGCTCGGCCTGATCACAGGTGCTCTTCCCTCGGGGAGAAAGTCAGGCACGCCTCTGGCCGACGGAGTATCTCCCGAGCAGGGAAGCGATCGGTCACCAACGGAGGTCATCAAATCGGTGACCGCCTACGACCATGCGCGTCACGAGAATGGGCTGCTCCTGAACATGAAGTTCAACCCAATGGTCCTGAAGGATGACGATGGCCTCCGCAACCTCGCCAACCTGATCAGGACGTACTTCGACATGGGCGGATGGCACGTGCAGTTCAACTGCATCAGCGGCGAGACTCTCCGCGACGCGCAAGCTCACCCTGAGAAGTACCCCGGTCTCATGGTCAGAGTCGCGGGCTACAGCGCCTACTTCCATGACCTGGCGAGGGAGACGCAGGACGACATCATCAACAGGACCGAGCACTGCTCGATCTAGACGTGTCCGGTATGTCAGAGCGGTTCAGGATTCGCCCGAGGAGAGCGTGAGTCACAAGGAGACGTACATGAGGCTAGCCGGAAAAACGGCGATCGTCACTGGCGCCGCACGAGGAATGGGTTACTCGCATTGCCTGGCCTTAGCGAGAGAAGGAGCCGACATTATTGCGGCCGACATATGCGCCAACATCGAGGGCATCTACGAGCTCTCTCAGGACTTGAACGATGTGGTGAGCGAGGTTGAGAGGCTCGGGCGGAGGGCCGTAGGGGTCAAGTGCGATGTCAGAAACAGCGCTGAAGTGAAGGCGATGGTTGACACTGCTCTTCGCGAGTTCGGGCACATCGACATACTCGTGAACAACGCCGGAATCGAAGCCTTCAATCTCGTTCAGGACATCACAGAGGAGGAATGGGACAAGGTGCTCGACGTCGACCTGAAGGGCGAGTTCCTCTGCGCCAAGTATGTGCTACCGCACATGATCGAGCAGAAGAGTGGCAAGATCATCAACATCTCCTCGATCTATGGATACCAGGGTGCGCCGATGGTAGCGCATTACTGTGCAGCCAAGTTCGGCGTGGTTGGCTTTACACAGTCTCTCGCCCGTGAAGTCGCCGAGCACAACATCAACGTGAACGCGGTCGGGCCGGGGTTCATCAACACCAAGATGGCGGACGCTGAAGCGCCGGTATTTGGCCCGATGATGGGCGTGAAGCCTGAGTCCTACTACGCGGATGTGATTCCCAGTGTCTCGCTCTTCAAGCGCGAGATCACGCCCCAAGACGTATCCGACACGGTGATCTTCCTGGCGTCCGAGGAGAGCCGCAACATCACGGGGCAGCTGCTCCTGGTGGATGGCGGACACGTCTGATGCACCCGTACCTGGTGGTTCGATCGCGCTGAGGAGGAGCGATGGCACTGGTAGTGACGAGCCCCGCGTTTGCCGAAGGCGACATGCTGCCGGCGAAGTACACCTGTGACGGCGAGAACATCTCTCCACCGGTCGAATGGAGCGCTCTCCCCGAAGGCACTGCATCCGTAGCCTTCCTCATGGACGATCCCGATGACGTCACGGCTCCCGGCGGGATATTCACGCACTGGACTCTCGTGAATCTGCCCGCCACCGCAACGAGCCTTCCAGAGGGGGTCCCGAGAGAAGCGGTGCTGCCTGACGGGGCGATCCAGGGGACGAACGGCTTCGGTGCACTGGGCTACGGGGGACCCGAACCCATCCCGGGAAGTGGCCCCGACCGCTACCGTTTCCAGGTCTTCGCACTCGCTGAGAAGCTGGGTGTCGAGCCGGGGGTATCCCGAGAGGCCGTGCTCGGGCTGATGGAGGGGCGCATCCTTGACCAAGGGGTTCTGACAGCCAAGTACTGAGAGTGGAGAGCGGAGCAGTCCATCTCCTAGCTGCACCCACGCACTGACGACAGCCAGCAGAAAGCGCAACGGTTGAGGAGGAAGCACATGGAGTTCTACTTGGTACCCGCAAGCGAGATCGCCACCGAGCCACTGGACGTTGGGCCGGAGGGCAAGCTGAGTCTCGTCGATGTCATCGATCGCACGCAGGGTGCCCCCGTCTGCGGTGGCATCTGTGAGGTTTTCCCCGGCAAGGCGGTCGATTTCGACTACGACAACGACTGTGCCGTTTGCTACATGATCGAAGGAGCTATCATGCTGACCGAAGACGGGCAGTCCCGAGACTTCAAGCCCGGCGATGTCGTCTACATCCCCAAGAAAGAAGGCCTCGTGGTCTACTGGAGCACAGAGACCTACGGCAAGTTCTTCTACGTCACATACCCCCACTGGCGCTAGGGACAGGAGGCTGAGCCCGGCGAGGCGCAGCGCGCTGTCCCCCTCCGCTGCGCCTCGCCGGGTCAGCTCATTCTTGCCAGTGGTTCCCGCCAACCCACCAACCCAAGGAGAGAGAGCAAGTGGCTGTCCTGGCAGAGAACACCTACCAGATGTTCATCGATGGTACGTGGGTGGATGCGTGTGACGGCGCGACCATCGAGGTCATCGACCCGGCCAGCGAAGAGGTGGTCGCCACCGTCGCCTACGGCGGCGTCGCCGACGCCAAGCTGGCCATCGCCGCCGCCCGCCGCGCCTTCGATGAGGGCCCCTGGCCGCGCATGAGCGCCCTGGAGCGCTCCGAGATCCTGCTCGCCGCCGCCGCCAAGTTAGCGGAGCGCGGCGATCAGATCGCCCGCCTGGAGACGCTGGAGATGGGCAAGCTCTTCGGCGATGCCCAGGGCGATATCGGCGATACCCTCGCCGCCCTCAACACGGCCGCGCGGGCGATCATGGGCCACCACGGCGAGCAGGTCGAGATCGCCGCCCCCGAGGCCTTCGCCGCCGTGGCCCGCGAGCCGGTCGGCGTGGTGGTGGGCATCACCCCCTGGAACTTCCCCCTCATGCTGGGCGCCTGGAAGTTCGCCTTCGCCTTAGCGGCCGGCAACGTCATCATCATGAAGCCGGCCACCATCTCGCCGCTGACCACCCTGGAGATGGCCAAGATCTTCCAAGAGGTGGGGCTGCCCGAGGGCGTCTTTCAGGTCGTGGTGGGCGCCGGCGGCACCGTCGGCGAGGAGCTAAGCGCCTCGCCGCTGGTCGATATGGTGACCCTGACCGGCAGCGTGGAGGTGGGCCGCCAGGTGATGCGCAACGCCGCCGCCAACATCAAGAAGGTCGGCCTTGAGCTGGGCGGCAAGAGCCCCAACATCGTCTTCGCCGACGCCGATCGGGAGGCCGCCCTGCAGGGCGTGCTCTGGGGCGCCTTCGCCAACGCCGGCCAGGTCTGCTCGGCCGGCTCGCGCGCCCTGGTAGAGCGCGCCATCTACGAGGAGTTTCTGGCCGAGCTTGCCACGCGCGCCCAGGCCATCACGGTCGGCCCCGGCAGCGACCCGGCCTCGCAGATGGGCCCCCTCTCCTCGGCCGCCCAGCTGGCGACCACCGAGCGCTACGTGGCCATCGGCCTGCAGGAGGGCGCCCGCCTGCTCTGCGGCGGTCAGCGGATCGCCACCCAGAAGGGCTTCTTCTTTGAGCCCACGATCTTCGCCGATGTCGAGAACCAGATGACCATCGCCCAGGAGGAGATCTTCGGCCCGGTACTGGTGGTGATCCCCTTCGCCGATGAGCAGGAGGCGCTGCGCATCGCCAACGGGACCATCTACGGCCTGGCCGCCGGGGTCTGGTCGAAGGATACCTCCAAGGCGCTGCGCGTGGCCAAGGCGCTGCGCGCCGGCACGGTCTGGGTCAACACCTTCTTCTGGAGCCCGGCCGAGCTGCCCTGGGGCGGCTATAAGCAGAGCGGCCTGGGCCGCGAGATGGGCTCCTTCGGCCTGGATGAGTTCCGCGAGGTCAAGAGCATCATCGTCGATACCACCGGCGAGCCGATCGGCCTCTACACGGCCGACTAAAGGGCGCCGGGGGACCCCTCGCAAGCTAAGCGGTGGGAAGCAAGGCAAGGATGAGGAGGAGATGCCTCTTTTACCCAAGCGCTTGCTTCCCACCGCCTCCCAGGCTTTCCTTCTCCCCCCGTTGAGGGGAGACCGGCCGCGGGTGCTGCAGCCTCCCGGGGCGGGGGGCGG
>Ga0334885_1004741_pt1 | contig 11529 bp, 13 predicted proteins | sample GraSluR1_MG_8_FD_207233 | JGI IMG/M metagenome (GOLD analysis project Ga0334885, IMG submission 207233) | Sludge microbial communities from methane-producing bioreactor in Wageningen University, Netherlands - Granular Sludge_31_05-R1 | ecosystem: Engineered > Bioreactor > Anaerobic >...
CATGCAGGTGGTTTCGTCCATGACAACGAGACCGCCGGAACCCATGATGGCCCCGAGGGCCGTGAGGCTCTCGTAGCTCACCGGGGTGTCCAGATGCTCCTCGGTGAGGCATCCTCCGCTGGGGCCGCCGATCTGGACCGCCTTGAATTTTTTGTCGTCCAGTATGCCGCCGCCGATGTCGAAGATGATCTCCCGGAGGGTGATGCCCATGGGCACTTCCACGAGGCCGGTGTGCTTGATCTTTCCCGTGAGGGCGAAGACCTTCGTTCCCTTGGACTTCTCGGTTCCCATGGAGGCGTACCATGCCCCGCCGTTTCTGAGGATCGGGGGAACATTGGCCCAGGTCTCCACGTTGTTGATGTTCGTGGGACACCCCCAGAGGCCGGAATTGGCAGGGAAGGGAGGCCGCGGCCGGGGCATCCCCCTCCGCCCCTCGATGGAGGCCATGAGGGCCGTCTCTTCGCCGCAGACGAAGGCACCGGCCCCTTCCTTGACGTGAAGGGTGAAGGAGAAGCTGCTGTCCATGATGTTCTCCCCCAGGAGGCCGTAGGCTTCGGCCTGGGCCATGGCCGTTTTCAGCCGCTGGATGGCCAGGGGGTACTCCGCCCGGCAGTAGATGTATCCTTCGTCGGCGCCCATGGCATAGGCCCCGAGCATCATGCCCTCGATGACGCTGTGGGGGTCGCCCTCGAGGATGGACCGGTCCATGAAAGCCCCGGGGTCCCCCTCGTCGGCGTTGCAGATGACATACTTTTTGTCGCCTTTCGCGGAGGCGCAGAAACTCCACTTGAGACCCGTGGGGAAACCGCCGCCTCCGCGCCCCCTCAGGCCGGAGGTCTTCACCTCGTCGATCACCTGGGCGGGCGTCATGCCGGCAAGGGCTTTTCCAAGGGCTTCGTAGCCGCCCCTGGCGACGTATTCCTCGATGTTGTCCGGGTTGATGTAGCCGCAGTTCGCCAGGGCGATGCGGTGCTGCTTGCCGTAGAAGGGGATTTCCTTGTAGTGGGGGATGAAGGGCATATCCTCGGAGCCCGAGTACATGAGCCGCTGCACCGGGCGTCCCTTGTAGATGTGCTCCTCCACTATCTCCGCCACGTCCGACTTCTGGACCCGGCAGTAGAAGGTCCCCTCGGGATAGACCACCACGATGGGTCCCATTTCGCACATTCCGTGGCATCCCGTGGGCACTACGAGCACTTCCTCGGAGAGCCCCCTGTCCCTGATGGCGTTCCTGAAGGACTCCGTCACTTCACGGGAGCCGCTCGAGGCGCATCCCGTGCCTCCGCAGATCAGGACATGGGAACGATAGATAGGCATGATTCCTCCTCCCCCCTAGTCGGCCCGGCCGATGGCCATTTTTTCAACGACCCGGCCGTTCACCACGTGCTCCGCTATGATGGTGGGAACATCTTCCGGCTTCACCCGGCCGTAGGTCACCCTCTGGCCTCCCCGGATCACGTCGAGCAGGGGTTCGTCCTGGCACATGCCGATGCAGCCCGTGGTCTGGACCGCCACGTTGTCGATGCTCCTTCTGGCGAGCTCGGCCATCACTTCGGAGAGGATGTCCCTGGCCCCGGCGGCGATGCCGCAGGTCCCCATGCCCACGATAATCACCGTTTCACCGCCGGACCGTGCGGACGAAAGGTCCCGGGACGATTCCCTCAGCTTTCTCAGATCGTCGAGGTTCCTGATTTTCATTTGCGTCATGGCGTTCTCCTCCGCTTTCTACTCGAACTTGTCGAGGATGCCCTTCACCATGTCGGGAGTCAGGCGGCCGAACGTCTGGGTGTCGATCATCATCACCGGCGCGAGACCGCATGCGCCGAGACAGGCCACCGGCTCAATGGTGAACCGCAGGTCCTCGGTGGTCTGGTTCTCCTCCACTCCCGTGATCTCCTTCACGCTGTCCAGGATTTTCAGGCTGCCCCGGACGTGGCAGGCCGTTCCCCGGCATACCCGGACCACATGGCGTCCCCTGGGCTTGAGATGGAACTGGGCGTAAAACGTGGCCACCCCGTAGATCTCCGAGGAAGGTATTTTCATTTCCCTGGAGATGGTCTCCAGGGCCTCCGGCGGAAGATACCCCATCTGCTCCTGAACGGCCTGCAGAATGGGAATGAGACCTCCCTTGCCGTTCCGCCAGGGCTCGACGATTTTCCTGGTCTTTTCGCGGATCTCATCAGCGCTGAAAGCCATGATTCCCCTCCTTTTTTCCTCTGCTTCCCCTTTTCATCATCATTGTGCACAAAGTCACAATTAAAGTTATCATAGCACAACGGACCCACCCGTTCAACAAACAAACAGAAATGTATACCCCATACATTCTGCATCCATGCTATAATTTCACCGCAACCGTGTTGCATTCACTCAGCGCATCATGAAGGCGGGGGACTCTTTTTCAATGGTGAAGATCAGCTACGTTCACGTGGAAGACGCGCTCGGCATGGCCCTTTCCCACGACATGACCCAGATTGACGTGAAAAACGGGTTCAAGGGCGCCCGGTTCAAGAAAGGGCAGATTCTCCGGGAGGAGGACATTCCGGTGCTGAAGTCCATGGGGAAGGAGACCATCTCCATTCTGGAGCTGGGCCAGGGGGATGTCCACGAGGACGACGCGGCATCGAGGCTGGCCGAACGGCTCAGCGGCGAGGGAATCACGGCGGAAGCGCCCGAGGAGGGGAAGGTGTCCCTTTCAGCCCTCTGGAACGGCCTGCTGGTCTATGACGAGGAAAGCATCCACTCCATCAACGAAGACCCCGACTGGATCGTCGCCACCGTGGCGGACAAGGTCCCTGTGAAAAAAGACGAACGGGTGGCGGGGATCAGGATCGTCCCCCTCATCATGAGGGAGGAGCAGGTCCGCAGGGGAGAAGAGGCTGCTCTGCCCATGACCGTGTTTCCTTTCGCCCCTCTCAAGACGGCCCTGGTGACCACCGGAAAGGAACTGGCGGAAAGAAGGATCCGGGACGGCTTCGCCCCGAAGCTCCAGAGCAAGCTTGCGGGGTACGGTGCGTCCCTTATGGGGCAGACCGTGGTGGGTGACGAAAAAGAAGACATTGCCGCAGCGATCCGCGCTTTTCTCGAACAGGGTGCGGAACTGGTGATCACCACCGGCGGCATGAGCGTTGACCCCGACGACCGGACTGCGGGAGCCATAGCGTCGGTGGCCGACGACGTCAGGTTCAAAGGAGTCCCCACGGTTCCGGGAGCTCACCTCATGCTCGCCCTCAGCGGCGAGGCGAAGATCGTGGGCGCCCCGGCCTGCGTGGTCCATGACGAATGGACGAGCCTCGACCCGCTGCTGAACCGCCTCTTTGCCGGCCTCATCCCGACAGCGGGGGAAGTACGGCGGTGGGGGGTGGGCGGAATGTGCAGAAAATGCAGGGAGTGCAACTATCCCTTCTGCGTTTTCGCCGCCAGATGAAAAACCCGGAAGACCTCCTCAGGGAACGGGGAATACGGCCCACGGAACTCCGGAAAGAGGTGCTGCGCATTCTTTTCGGGGCCGGGAGGCCCCTTTCCTGGAAAGACACGTTCACCCGCTTCACGGAGAAGCGGGTGAACAAGGTGTCGCTGTACAGAACCCTGTCGCTGCTCGAGGAGAAGGGACTGGTCCATAAGATCCTGGGTACCGACGGGGCGTGGCACTATTGCGCCCATCTCGTTGAAGGGAAAAAGTGCCCGGGGAACCATCCCCATTTTCTCTGCCTGGCCTGCGGCAGGATGTTCTGCCTCGAAGACCAGCCGCTCCCCACGGTGCAGGTTCCGGAAGGGTGCGTCGTGGAGGGGAAGCAGCTTCTTGCCTACGGGCGCTGCCCCTCCTGCTCGGGAACGCAGCCGCAGGGGTGATCCGACCGCATCCTCAGGGCGTCGTACACGCCCCGGGTGAGGTGAACATCGGCTCCCAGCCGTTCCCCTTCCCGGACGACGAATCCCAGGAAGGTTTCGATCTCCGTCCTGCGCCCCTTCTCGCAGTCGAGCTGCATGGACGATTTCGTGTCCGGCGGGAAGGCAACTCCCTTGGCAAGGGACAGTTCAACGATGTCCGAAGGAAGGGTGACTCCCTTCAGAACCGCAAGCTCCCTGATCTCCCTCATCATTCCCTCGAGCATGGGCTGGCTGTCCTGTCCTGCCAGCACCTCCCCGAAGGTCCTCCCGAAAAGGGAGGTTACCCCCGCGAAGGGGGCCATGAAGATGAACTTGGTCCAGACGGCCTCGTTCACATCCTCCACGAGAGACGCATCGATCCCCGACTTCCTGAGCATCTCCTCCACGGGGAGGAACATTTCCCTGCTTCCCGACACGGGACCGAAGAACAGCTTCCTGCTGCCCCCCGTCTGGCGGACGATTCCCGGCCCTTCGATCCGGGCCGAGATGTAGACGCACCCGTTGAGCAGCCTGCACGACGGCAGCGTTTCCGCCAGGATGTCCGGGCTGTTCACTCCGTTCAGCAAGGGAAGGACAGCCGTCTCCGGACCCACAAGGGAAGCGGCGGCACGGGCGGCCGCACGGAGGTCATACCCCTTGACGGCAAACACCACAAGATCCGCCGTCCCTATTTCCCCGGGATCGTCGGTGGCCAGGAACGGCCTGGCGACAAATTCCTCGTCCTGGGCATACACTTTCAGACCCTTTTCCGATATGGTCCTGAGGTGCTCTCCCCTTGCGAGAAACATCACCCGGTGCTCACTGCCGCCTTCGAACGCCCGGGCAGTCTTGCCGCCGTAGTACCCGCCCACTCCGCCGAGACCCACAAACACGATTTTCATCCTGTTCTTTCCTCTCCCCTTCCTGACGAATGCCTCTTATTTCCCCCTTGTACGGAGTCTTTTCTGTGCCTCCTCCGAAAGACCCAGCAGAGGAAGGAATGTTTCCAGTTCCTCCTTTGAGGCCAGTCCCGCAATAATTCCGTTGGCCTTCGCGGCCGAGGGGGAACTCACAAAACCGTCCCGCTCCGGGAACATTTCATTGAACTCCCTCATGAGAACATAGTCCCTGCGGAGGTAATACTTCTGGTGATACCCTTCCGCCTGGTAAAACCGGGCCAGGGGTTCAATGGCCGTGAAGATTTTTCCGCCTATGTCCGCCTCAATCTTCGCGGCCGAACGTTCCGCCCTTTTCCGCTGGTCATCGTCCGCCGGAAAGATGGCGGAGCGGTACTGGGTCGACCATGGGCGCGCACCTGGATTGTGGCTCGTCCAGAAGACGTCCAGGAGTTCGTCGTAGGAGATCTTTTCCGGGTCGTAATCAACCTGGACGGTCTCGGCATGGTCTCCGATGTCATCATAGGTGGGATCGGGCGTTGTTCCGCCGGCATACCCCACCCGGGTGCGCACCACTCCGTCGAGAAGCCCGAACCGGGCATCAGGTCCCCAGAATCAGCCGAGGGCAAAGACGGCCGTCCGGAGTTCCGAAGGGATCTGCCGGTCCAGGGGAGGAATCTCCCCGGCACAGGCCCTTCCCGCGAAAAATACCACCGCAGCGGCAATGACAGCTTCAAACATTTTCATTCTCTCCACCTCCCGAAAATTTCCTTATCATTATTTTACACTACCGTCATGTTTCTTTACGGAACGGATTGTGTCCGGGAGATTTCCCCTGCTGTACAATGGACACTATCCATGCACCAGAAGGAGGCGCGGCACCCGACATGAAGGAAACATCAGTGGATTTCTATTTTTTCAGCGGAACGGGAAACACCCTGCTTGCGGCCCGGGCAGTGACCCGCGGGCTGCGGGAGGGAGGAAAGGACGTCCGGCTCCGGCGGCTGGAAAAGGGGTTCGTCCCCTTCCGTGACGGCGACACCGCCCTCGGCATCGCCGTCACCGTGGCCATGTTCTCCACCTACCCCTTCGCCTGGGATTTTCTCGAAAGCCTTCCCGACGGGGAGGGGCGGGGGGCGTTCCTGATCTCCACCATGGGGGGAGCGTCCGGCGGCCTCCGCCCCGCGGTGAAAAAACTCCTTGTCTCAAAGCACTACACTCCCCTGGGGGCACGGGATTTCGTCATGCCGTCAAACTACAACAACATAACCATCTCCCTCGAGAAGAACAGAGAAAAGACCGAAAGGATGGAGAAGAACGCCGCCGCCTTCGCCGACGCGCTGCTTGAGGGAAACGCTCCGTGGAAGGGAGGCAATGTCCTCTCTCCGCTGCTCTACCGGCTGTCCCGCCGGCAGTGGCCCTGGAAGCTGATGAGCCGGAAATTCCATCTTGAAGTGGACAGGGCGAAGTGCATCAAGTGCGGAAAGTGCGCCAGGCTCTGCCCGGCGAAAAACATCCGCATGGAGGAGTATCCCGAGTTCCTGGACCGCTGCGTCTCCTGCCAGCGGTGCATCGCCTTCTGTCCCCCCGCGGCCATAGGCGTGCAGGGCAAAAACTACCAACAGTACCGGTCGGTGGAGTACGGGGAGCTCGTCTCGGAAAATCTCTGAAGGAGGGAATGCCGTGGCCGTGAGAAAACTCAGGCTCTACATGGAAAAACCCATGGGATCGGCCTGCTGAAGCAACTTCCTGTACGGGGAGGAGGAAATGAGATCCTTCCCGCAGGCCGCCGCCCGTGAGGCGGCAGGACCGCTGCTGGTAAAACTCCGGGAACGGTACGGCGATTCCGTGGAAGTGAACATTTTTGATCCCCGCTGCTGCATCTGGTTCTTCGACCTCGTCCGGTTCAACATCCGGGCGGAACCCACGTGGGTCCTTGACGGGAAGCTTCTCTGGAGGGGAATCCCCTCCTGGGACGAGCTTCAGGAAAAAATTGACGGGTCCCTGTGAGGGACCCGTTTTTTTCCGTATCAGTTTTTTCCTCAGGGCAGAACCCTGCACTCGCCGCACAGTTCCTTCCATTCCCCGTTTTCGTCCCGGACCTCCGCCCGCGCCTCGTCGCCCTTGATCCACCAGAGCAGTTCGCCGTCATCGGTGTACCGGGCTCCTGACCCGGAGATCACCTGGGGAAGGGTGTATTCCCGGCCGTCGGGAAAGAGAATCTTCACGAACCGGAGGCTGTCGTCGGACAGGCTGAAATACCGTGCCACCAGCCGGTCTCCGTTGGCGCAGGCATAGGTGACGGGCTCCCCGCCCGTGACCGTGAGGGGCTGATTCCCTTCCGCCGGGCCGGACAGGACCATGACGGCGAGCAAAACGACACACAGTATTCCCTTTTCTCTTATGGATTTCACGATTCTATTCCTCCCCTGTGTTTTTCCCTTATGTTTCCGGGATTGTCCCGTTGCAAAAAATCATATCATCGCCATAATGGAATAGGAAGGTACTGTTTTGGCATCCCTACGAAAAAGGAGGCTGAGAAAATGAAGCTGAGCGCCCGGAACCAGATACGGGGCAAAGTCACGGCGGTCAAGGAAGGAGCCGTGGAAGCCCAGGTGACCATCGACATCGGCGGAGGACAGACCATGGTATCCGTGATCACCATGGACTCCCTCGCCAACCTGGGAATCAGGGTCGGCTCCCCCGTCTACGCCGTCGTGAAGGCAGACAGCGTCATGCTGGCGGTAGACTGACAGAACCGGGGATATTCCGCCGTTTCCATGGACAAAAAGGGCTCCGGCAAATGCCGGAGCCCTTTCCTTTTTCCTCCGGAAACGAAAGAGGACACCGGGCTGGAAAAAAAAGAGAAAATACCCTATAATGACATACAGATTGAGATAATTTTCCCCAGCAATGCCGTTTCAACGAAAAGGGAAAGTGCTCCATCCCCCAATACAGCGCCTCCGAGCCGTATCTCCTGTGGAGCGAACCTCTATGGACTGCGGCCGTCAGGGTATGCCTGGAAACGGGCATGCCTCCCGTGTTTGGCAAGGAGGACGGGAAAAACCGCGTGAAACCACGGGGACCGTCATCGTTGCTGATGAACGGTCCTTTTTTGATGAAAGGGGAATCGCGGTGACCCGGACATGATTGTGAAAACTCTCCCCGTGGAACAGGCCGTCGGCAGAAAAATCTCCCACGATCTTACCCTCATCGACCCCGAGACGGGATTCAAGGGCGCCCGCTTCCGTAGAGGCCATGTTATCGCTGAAGGCGATGTTCCCCTGCTCAGGAGGATGGGAAAATCCAACATTCCCTTTCTGGAGCTCGCACCGGATGAACTTCACGAAGACGACGCAGCCCTGCTCCTCGGTGAGCGGATGAGAGGAGCCGGGCTGGAACTGCGGGGCCCGGAGGAGGGGAAATGCACCCTCGTCGCCGCCAGGGACGGCCTTCTTCTTTTCAGCGACGAGGACATCGACTTCATCAACGACGATCCTGACTGGCTCTTCACCACCCGGCCCAACAAAACCCCCGTCACGAAAGGCATGGCGGCCGCCGCGTTCCGCATCGGTCCCCTTTCCATGGAACGCGACCGGGTGGACCGGGCCCGGAAAGCGTCGCCCCTCTCAGTTCTGCCCTGGGCTTCCCTCCCTGCGGCCCTTGTCACCACGGGCCGGGAAATTTACGAGGGGACGGTCCGGGACGCCTTTCTTCCCAAGCTTTTGAAAAAACTTGACGTCTACGGGGCACCTTTCCTCGGGCAAACCCTTTGCCCCGACGACCGGGACTCCATTCTCGGGGCGGCTTCGGCATGGATCGAAAAGGGAGCACGGGTCATCATCTGTACCGGCGGCATGAGCGTCGACGCCGACGACATGACGCCAGGAGCCATAGAATCAATGTGCGACGACGTGGTGTTCCGGAGAATCCCGGTGATCCCCGGAGCAAACCTTATGCTTGCCCGCAGGGGAAATGCCTTTGTCCTCGGCGTTCCCGCCTCCGCCGTTTTTTTCGAGCGGACGTCCCTGGACATGGTCCTCGACAGGCTGTATGCGGGCATTCCTCCTTCGGGAGCGGAGGTGAGACGCTGGGGGAAAGGAGGTCTGTGCAGGAACTGCGTTTCGTGCTCCTACCCCGGATGCGCTTTTTCAGCACGGAGCTGACATTTTACCCTGAAAGGAGTTTGAGAAATGGAAACACACAGGATCAGGGCCGTCATCAACGGCCGGGAAATTACTTCAGAACCTGGCGTGACCATTCTGCAGGCTGCCCGGGCCAACAGCATACGGATTCCGTCGCTGTGCGACCACCCGGCCCTGCCGCCCAGCGGCGCCTGCCGCGTCTGCCTCGTGGAGGTGGAAAAGAACCCGAAGCTCCTTCCCGCCTGCACCACCCCCCTGACGGACGGCATGGTGGTCGACGCCTTCAGCCCGAAGGCCCTGGCGGCTCGAAAAGCCGTCGTGGAGATGATCCTCATCCGTCACCCTCTGGACTGCTTTTCCTGCGAGTCGAACGGCAGGTGCGAACTGCAGGACCTCGCCTACGAACTGGGGATCGAAGAATCCCCCTTCCGGGACGACGGCGACGTGTGCACCGAGCACGAACTGGACGACACCAACCCATTCTTCATCCGGGACATGAACAAGTGCATCCTCTGCGGCCGGTGCGTCCGGGCATGCGACCACCAGTCGGGGTACCACGCCATCGACTTCCAGTTCCGGGGCATTAAAACCATGATCCATCCCCCCGTGGGAAGCAAACTCGAGGAGTCGGACTGCGTCTTCTGCGGCCAGTGCGTCCAGATGTGCCCCGTGGGAGCCCTCACCGAGAAGAAGTCCGTCGGCCAGGGACGGGCATGGCAGACGAAAACGGTCCGCACCACGTGCCCATACTGCGGCGTGGGCTGCCAGCTCGACCTCCATGTCAACGGAGACAGAATCGCCCGGGTGACCGGAACGGAGGACGGCATGCCGAACCTCGGCAGGCTCTGCGTCAAGGGACGGTTCGGCTACGACTTCATCTACTCCGACGAACGGCTCACGAAGCCTCTCATCCGGGTGCGGAAGGGCGAAAAGAAAAGCCCTGACGACGAATTCCGCGAAGCTTCATGGGACGAGGCCCTCGATCTCGTTTCATCCCGACTGAAGGAGGTGATGCAGAAGCACGGCCCGGACGCGGTGGGAGGAGTCAGCTGCGCGCGCAGCCTCAACGAGGACTCGTACAGCATGCAGAAGCTCTTCCGCATGGTCTTCCAGAATCACAACGTAGACCACTGTGCACGGGTCTGACACGCTCCTACAGTAGCGGGGCTACTGACAAGCTTTGGAGCGGGCGGCATGACCAACACCATCGGAGAATTCGCCAAGGCGAAGCTCCTCTTCTGCATCGGCACCAACATGACGGAGGCCCATCCGGTCGCCGCCACGTACCTGAAAAACGGCGTCAGGAACGGGACGAAACTGATAGTTGTCGACCCGAGGAGGCAGGAGCTGGCCGACTATGCCGACATCTTCGCCCAGCTTCGCATCGGCTCGGACATCGCCTTCCTGAACGGCATCATGCACGTGCTGATCAAGGAAAACCTCTACGACAAAAAGTTCGTGGAGGAAAAGTGCGAGAACTTCGAGGAATTCGCGGCGAAGATCGAGGAGTATCCTCCCAGCCGGGCCTCGGAGATCAGCGGAGTTCCCGAGAGCACCATCGTGGAGATCGCGCGGATGCTCGGGACCGTCAAGCCGGCCATGGTCATCTACACTCTCGGCATCACGGAGCACGTATCAGGCAAGCGAAACGTCATGACCCTGGCCAACCTCCAGATGCTCCTCGGAAACATGGGAGTGGAAGGCGGCGGCGTCAACCCCATGCGGGGACAGAACAACGTGCAGGGCGCCTGCGACATGGGAGCCCTTCCCAACATGTTCTGCGGCTACCAGAAGGTGGATTCGCCGGAGATCAGCAAAAAATTCGCCGATTTCTGGGGCGTGGACAGCCTTCCGGGACAGCCGGGGCTGAAGATCGCCGAAATGATCAACGGACTGCCCACGGGCAGGCTGAAGGCCTTCTGGATCTTCGGCGAGAACCTGGTGGCCACGGAGCCTGATCCCCGGCACGTTTCCCACTGCCTGAACTCTGCGGAGTTCCTGGTGGTGCAGGATATATTCCGGAACGAGACCACGCCCTTCGCCGACGTCATCCTTCCGTCCGCGGCATGGTCCGAGGACGACGGGACCTTCACCAACACCGAGCGCCGGGTGAGCCGGGTACGGAAGATCAAGGAAGCACCGGGAGAGGCCAGGCCGAACTGGTGGATCTTCAAGCAGGTCGCGAAGCGGTTCGGGCACGAATGGCCGTCGAACAGCGGCCGGGAACTCTGGGACAACGAAATCTCGGTCCTCTGCCCGGCCTTCGCGGGGGTCAAGTTCTTCCGTCTCGACAATATCGGGGGCATCCAGTGGCCCTGTCCGAACGAGGAACACCCCGGAACCCCCATCCTCCACAAGGACGGCAAATTTTCCCGGGGGAAGGGCCTTTTCCAGGCCATCGACTGGGTTCCGAGCAGCGAGCAGCCCGACGGGGAATATCCGCTGGTGCTGAGCTCCGGCCGACGCCTTGTCCATTACCATTCCAGGACCCAGACGGGCAGGGCGAAGGGACTCAACGAAAGGATGCCCGAGGAGTTCGCCGACATCTCCGTCCAGGATGCCGAGCGGCTTGGCATTTCCCACGGCGAGGTCATTCGGGTGAAATCCCGCCGCGGAGAGGT
>Ga0334885_1004743_pt1 | contig 11523 bp, 8 predicted proteins | sample GraSluR1_MG_8_FD_207233 | JGI IMG/M metagenome (GOLD analysis project Ga0334885, IMG submission 207233) | Sludge microbial communities from methane-producing bioreactor in Wageningen University, Netherlands - Granular Sludge_31_05-R1 | ecosystem: Engineered > Bioreactor > Anaerobic > Unclassified...
CCCCAACATCAAGGGGATCAAGGACAGCGGCGGGAATATCGTCCAGATATCCGAAGTACTCGCAAAAGCCCCTGAAGGCTTTTCGGTGTTCGCAGGTTCCGGCAGCTACCTTCTTGCCACCCTTATGCTCGGGGGAGTGGGCGGGACCCTGGCAGTTGCAAATGTTGTCCCGGACTACTGCGCAGAAATCCAGGAAAACTTTGAAAAGGGAGACCTCGAGAAGGCCCGAAAAATGCAGCTTGCCCTCCTTCCCCTCAACGCTGCGGTCACGAGCCGCTTCGGGATCGGTGGAATGAAGGCTGCCATGGACATGGTCGGATTCAAGGGCGGACTGCCCCGGCTGCCCATCCTTCCCGCCGGAGAGGAGACGGGGAAGGAAATCGCCAGGATCCTCAAGGAACTGGGGATCCCCACGGTATAGCAAAATGATAGTTTCCGGCGACCGTTTTCTGGCTGAACTGGAAGCACTCGGGCAGATCGGATGGGTTGAAGGTGAAGGTATGAACCGCCCTGCCTTTACGCCTTCTTACGAGGAGGCCAGGGAGTTTGTTGCGGGTAAAATGAGAGATGCGGGATTTTCGGTAAGGGTCGATGGGGTGGGCAATCTCTTCGGCCGGATCGAAGGGAGCGATTCTTCACTTCCGGTGATCCTTGCAGGATCCCATCTTGACGCCGTTCCCGGGGGAGGGAAATACGACGGACCCCTCGGTGTTATGGCTGCGCTGGAGGCAGCCCGTTCCATAAAGGAAAAGAAGCTCCCCCTCCGCCACCCTCTTGAAGTCGTGGGGTTTACCGGAGAAGAAGGGGGAGAGATGGGGGGCACGTTCGGCAGCAGGGCATTTGCCGGGCTGATCGAGGAGCCCCTTCCCGGGGAAAAACTAGCCGGGGCAGGGCTGACTGCTGAAGGAGTACGTTCGTCAAAGACTGATCCCTCCCGGATCGCCTGCTATTTCGAGCTTCACATAGAGCAGGGACCGTACCTTGAGAGGCGGAACATTTCTGTCGGCATACCTACGGGCATTGTGGGCATAAGCCGTTATGCCGTGAGCCTGAATGGCGAGCCCAACCATGCGGGGACCACTCCCATGAAAGAGCGGAAGGATGCCATGAGGGAAGCTGCCGAACTCCTCTCGGAGTGGTTTGCATGGACGGATACGCGGGATGATTTTGTCTGCAACGTGGGAGTCTTTTCCCTCCATCCGGGAGCGGTGGCCATCGTGCCGGGCAAGGCAGAATTTCTCCTTGAGATACGCTCCCTGAAGGATTCTGTCATGGAGGAGGTTGCTTCGGAGTTTCGATCCTTCCTGGGGAAAAGAAAAAAGGTCTCCGTTTCCATGGATAGGGTGATCTGGAAAGGTGCAGTCGACCTTGACCCTCTGCTTCAATCATCAGTGGAGAAGGCCTGTGAAGAGGCGGGAGTCTCCTGTGTCCGCATGCCGAGCGGCGCATCCCATGACGCAAATCCCATGGCCCGCATCACCCGGGCGGGAATGATCTTCGTCCCGAGCGTCAACGGAATAAGCCACTCAAAAGAAGAATATACCGCTCCGCAGGATCTCGTTCAGGGAGCAGATGTTCTCGCGAGATCCATACTTGAAGCTGACAGGCAGCTGTAAAAAACTGAGGGAGGAGCAAGCCCTCCTCCCTCAGTATTATGGTACTGTAAAAAATTACTACTGAGTCTGTTGCAAAACCAATTTATAACCGGATTATTCACAGACTGAAATACGGTACAATCAAGAAGCTGTAAATCACTGCGAGACTGCCGGGGTGGATGTCATGGCCTATAACTTCAAAAACTGCAACTGGGATCAGCTCTTTCTCTTTCCTCCCGACATAAGGGACTGGCTGCCGCAGGACCATCTTGTCTGGTTCATAACGGAGATCGTCTCCCAGCTGGATCTCAGCCCCTTCTACAGCCGCTACAATCCGGAAGGAGACGGATGTCCGGCATATCACCCCGCCATGATGACCGCCCTGTATTTTTACTCCTACTGCTCCGGCGAGAGGTCAAGCAGGAGGATCGAGCGGCTCTGCATGGAGAGTGTGCCCTACAGGGTCGTATCCGGGGGGCTTCAGCCGGACCACACCACCATAAGCCGTTTCCGCAAGAAGTTCGCTTCCGAGCTGTCGTCCCTCTTTCTCCAGATAATCACCTTGTGCCGCAAGGCGGGTCTGTGCATACTCAACACGGTCTCCCTTGACGGGACGAAGATCGGTGCGAACGCGTCCCTGTCCGCCAACCGGAACGAGGCGGGGCTCAGGAAAGAGATAAAGAACTACTTCCGTGAGGCGGAGGAAGCGGACGCCCGGGAAGACGAGTTGTACGGTCCCGGCCGGAGAGGGGATGAACTGCCTCCGGACCTGTCCACCCAGGAGGGGAGGCTTCGCAAGCTGCGGGAGATCCAGAAGAGCCTTCGGGAGGAAAAAGAGGAGAAAGTCCGGAAGCAGGATAATGAAGACTGCGAAAGGGCACCTGCAGGGATACAACGCCCAGGCGGCGGCATCGGAAGACCGGATCCTCGAGCGCGGAAGTGACACAGGACTGCAACGACAAAAAACAGCTTCTCCCCATGCTGAAAAGAACCAAAGAAAACCTCGCCGCGGCGGACGGGACCCTGCGGATGGGGACCCTCCTGGCGGATGCGGGCTATTTCAGCCGGAAGAACCTGGAGTTGGCCGATTCCGCAGGTCCGGAACTTTTAGTGGCGGTAAGCAGTGAATGGAAGACGCGCGGAAGACGAACGGGAGGCGGGGCCCCCTCTTCGCCTCCTCAGTCTCCCGCCCCGGACATGGAGGAGAAGTTGCGTAGTCCAGGTGGGAAAGAGCTTTACAGGAAGCGGGGCATCACCATAGAACCGATATTCGGACACATCAAGGAAGTGCTGGGATTCAGGAGGTTCATGCGGCGCGGTCTTGAGGCGTGCGGCAATGAATGGAAGCTTATGTGCACGGCACACAACCTGCTCAAGCTATGGCGGTATGGAATTGACAAGGTCCATAAAACGTCAGGTGCACTTCGTATGACGGAGGAAAGGGAAAAAACAATGGCTTTTGCTGCGTGACGCACCTTTTGGAAAGAATCTCCGCACTGTTCTTCATACGAGAAATTCAAATGCGGGACTGGAAACCACATCCTTTCGGTGGAGACCTCCCCGCAGATCAATGGTTAGGCAACAGGCTCGTATGTTTTGACTTTTTCTAAATCCCTTCATCTTTCCCAAAGTCGTACCTGGACTCAGTTTTTTTCTCCGGCAATTTTTTAAATATTGCCGGTAGGCAAATTTATGTCTTTTCCAATCGGACAAGAATCTTTCTATTTTTTGTCCGGTTAAGAATCTCTGCAGATTTAGTAGAAAAATAAGTTATGTGAAAGCCTCAGGAAAACTGGTGGATGCATGCATGATACATACCGTGTGATTGTATGTTTTTTCTGCAGAAAATCTTCTTCCAAAAAGCATTTCCTGCTGTAAAATAAAAAAGGGGTAGGTTAAAAAAGGGGAGGGGATGCTTTGAGAAACTTTAGGGTTATCATCGGTCTCGTGGGGATCATTTCTATAGTGGCCATAGGAACTGTCCTGAACTTTGCCCAGGGAGTCTTTATTCCGCTTATTATCGCGTGGCTTCTATCGTATCTTTTCGGTCCAATCGTTCGTTTTCTGACCAAGCTGAAAATACCGCTTTCTTTGACCATTGTTCTGGTAATAGCTCTTTTTTTCGGAATTGGTGTTCTCGCTGCGCTTTTCGTCAACGCACGTGTCCTGTCCTTTACTTCCGCTTTTCCCCAGTATTACGGAAGACTGGTGGAGATAGGCAAATTAGTCACTGTAAACTTTGACCTTCCCCCGGATTTCTGGCCATCTATCGGTTCAGGCGCAACTTTGCGGAGTTTCCTTATTGATCTTTCCGGTTCTTTTCTTACGACTCTGTCCAGCCTGGTTATGGTTATCGTTTTCCTTATATTCCTTCTCCTCGGGGCACCTTTTTTTGAATACAAGATAAAGAAAGCATTCAGCCCCTGCCATGCTGAAAAGGTCAAGAAAATAATGGATACGATTTCTTTCCAGATCGGGAGGTACCTGAGTGCTCTCGCGTTCATAAGTGCTGTGACAGGGTTGCTTGTCTGGTTTTTCCTTGCTTACCTGAAGATTGATTTCGCAGTGACCTGGGGCGTGCTTGCCTTTATTCTTAATTTCATTCCCACCGTCGGTTCTATCATTGCCTCTATTCCTCCCGTCCTGGTGGCGCTCGTGCAGTTCTATCCGAGCTATATGCCTGCGATCATTACTGCATTTGCTCTGCTATCCATCCAGGTGACCATCGGGAATTTCATCACACCGAAAGTCATGGGCGACAGGCTGAACCTGAGCCCCGTGGTAGTGCTCATTTCCCTGCTGTTCTGGAGTCTAATCTGGGGCGTGGTAGGGGCGCTTATCTCAACGATTATTGCTGCGATCATCAAGATAGTCTGCGAAAGCATCCCTTCGCTAAACTTTATCAGCGTCATGATGGGATCAGGAAAGATCTACCAGAAAGAATTCGAGGAAAAATCGTAATTATTTTCAGAAATACAGTGGTGCAGAAACGGGGTGCTTTTTTTGTATAAACCTGGCTTTGCTGTTTTCATCACAGCTCTTTCTGTCTTTTTTCTGTTCCTTCCTTCCCCTGGTGAAGGAAGTTCTACTGCACCTCTTAACCCGGCCTTCCTCAAGGAACAGGCCGGCCTTTCCTGCCTCGCTTCCTCCGGAATGTCGAAAAAGGTTTTTGCACCTATCGGATATGGAAGACCGGCAGCCAAACGTCCTTCTCCCCTCAACCTGGATCATCTCTCCCCCGGGGGATTATCTGCCGGGACTTTCTCTGCCGGGAAGACAGATGCCGCTCGATTTCCCGTCCGGTTCGACCTCCGCGAACAGGGAAAGCTCTCCCAGATCCACGACCAGGCTCCATTCGGTACCTGCTGGACCTTCGCCGCCATGGCGGCTGTGGAATCAAACCTTCTTCCAGGAGACCCCCGGGATTTCTCCGAATGGCACCTTGCCTATTGGGCCTACAATGAAAACCCCCAGGGATTTCCTCCTTTCACCGTTTACGGAGAAGTGGGCCTCTTCGACCAGGGAGGGGATGACTGGAGGGCAGTGGCTGTTCTTGCGAGGGGGACCGGACCGGTGAAGGAATCAGACCTGCCCTACAATGGGCCGCTTCCTTCCGTAAACCCCGGACTGAAACGGGAAAAACTCCTTACAGGAGCCCTGTATTTGCCATATCCAGCTGCTGATATTTGGCGGAACGGTTATCCCTTATTTGTCATCAGCGAGCTGAAATCGGCACTGATGAGCTATGGTGCTCTATCCATCGGCATGATGGCGACCCCCGACATGGCAGATCCTGCTGGAGGTGAATTCTGGAATCCGGCTGCCAGCGCTTTCTATTACAACGGTGAAAGAGGTGCAAACCACGCAGTCAATGTAGTCGGGTGGGATGACACTTTCCCGAAGGAAAATTTTGTTGCACGGCCGGAAAACGATGGTGCATGGATCGTTCGGAACAGCTGGGGAGAGAGGTTCGGCGAAAAAGGATATTTCTACATTTCATACGAGGACACAAGCCTCGACAGCGGTATCGTATACTTCACATCTCAGCCGTATGATTACACGATCATCAACCAGTATGATCCCTTGGGGTGGGTAACGTCTTTTTCTCCCCTGCCTGTTCCCGAGGCCGGGACTGCGGCGTGGATGGCCAATGTTTTCAGAGCCGGAGAAAGCCAGTTGCTCAAAGCCGTCTCACTTTATGCCGCCGCCTACGGGACAGAATACGAGATAGCAGTAGCCTCACTGAGGGGAACAACTCCGGCAGAGAAGTCCTCTGTGCTGCTGAGACAGTCGGGGATCCTTCAAAAGCCGGGTTATCATACCGTACACCTGGATTCACCGGTTTTTATCCCTTCCGGGACCCGTTTTTCGGTGGAAGTCAAGCTCGCAACACCAGGATATCCATACCCCCTTCCTGTTGAGGAGCCCGTCGCGGGGTATTCGGACGGGGCCTCAGCCTTGCCGGGGCAGAGTTTTTACAGTTCTGACGGCATTTCATGGAAAGACCTGGCAGATGAAAAACCGGATGCAAACTTCTGCGTCAAGGCCATGGGAATTCCCGGGAATCCAGGCGGAGGCTGCTCTTCCACAGCTTTTCCCCTTTCAGGAATGCTTCTTCTTCCTCTCTTGCTCCTTGGCCGGAAAAAACGGTTTTAGAGCCATTCTGTTTTCAAAACACCCCCGCCTCCGGATTTTCTGACCGGTTTCGGGGGTGTTTTCTTTTCACAGTTGGTGACGTGTGCAGAGTGTATAATAGAATTACTCTTCGTATTTCACCTCTTTTGAGAAGGTTTCGTCTGCCGCAAGCTCAATTCCCCTGAACCAGACCTCATTTCCGTCATCGTCATGGATCCTGAAATCGTATGTTCCCGGGACAAGGAATATTTGAATGTACTCGTCATGGCCGCTTTCCGAAGCGGCAAGGTCTTCGTTTTCATCTGCGGGATGGACAAAAACATCCACGTAAACATACGTTCTTTCCCCATCCTTTTGTGGGGCTATGAACCGGGTCCGTGCTGCAGGAAAATTGAATTCCCTCGCTATTTTCTTACCCGGTACGACTTCCACTTCCCTTTCCCAAATAACAGTTGGGGGCAGATCAGTATGGACTTTCAGGTCGTATTTTCCCGGGACCATGATGAAGGAATACTCCCCCTCACCGCTTTCCGACAGAATGGGATTTTCTTCCTCACCCGCCGGAGACGCAAAGGCGTCTACGTAGAAATAGACCGGTTTCCCGCTGAAACCCTTTCCTGTAAGCTTTACCGAGCCCTGTGCGAAGGAGACTTCCCTGCGTACAGTCTTTCCACCGTCAATAACTACATCTTTGATCCACTGCTCGACCTTTGTGCTGTTGTCTCTCACGACAATGTCGTAGGTTCCAGGGACCAGGATGTACTCATGGGTTTCGCCTCCGTCCCGATCCACCTCTTCCGGGTTGTCCCGGTCGTAGGGAGACTTGTAGACGTTTGAATCTGTGTAGAGGGGTTTGCCGTTCGAGTCGAGGCATGCAACGATGAGCTTCCCCTGTGCGAAGGAGACTTCCCTGCGTAATGTCTTTCCGCCGTCAATAACTACATCTTTGATCCACTGCTCGACCTTTGTGCTGTTGTCTCTCACGACAATGTCGTAGGTTCCAGGGACCAGGATGTACTCATGGGTTTCGCCTCCGTCCCGATCCACCTCTTCCGGGTTGTCCCGGTCGTAGGGAGACTTGTAGACGTTTGAATCTGTGTAGAGGGGTTTGCCGGAGGAGTCCAGCGTCTTTATGACCAGCTTCCCCTGGGCGAAGGAAAGTTCTTTTTTGACCTGGTCTCCGTCTGCAAGGGCAAGGTCGAATGACTGGACGGCTTTCGTCTCCTGGTGGGTACCTCTGACGAAATATTCACCGGGGGCCAGGATCTCTGTTTTCCAGTCTGTTGCTGAAAATTCTCTTTCAGGTGTTTCCCGGTTTTCTTTCAGAAAAATTTCCCAGGAGACATTTACCGGGCTGCCGCTGCTGTCGACTCCTCTAACCTGGATCCTCGAAAGAGAAAAAACGGCTTCGAGGGATGTCAGTTGATCTGAGACAAGATCCACTCCCTCGAAGAAAATCTCTTCTTCTGTACCCGAGGCAACGGCACGGATAAGGTAGCTGCCCTCAGGGACGTTCTGTCTTACCGTTTCCCCGCTTTCAGAGAGCACTTCATCACCGTCTTTCATGATGGTTACCGTCATGGAGGAGGGGTTTCCCTTTTTGTCCAATCCCTTTACCTCGAGGTTGACATCAAGAGCCGTCTTGACAATGGTATCGAATGCTTTCGCAAGTTCATCAGCGTTGTTCGCCTCCAGAAGAAGCCCCCCTGATGGCTTGACGATGCACTCCAGCTGGGAGATCGACTTTTTATCCATGCCGAATCCCACTACGTGAATTTTCGAAACGATCCCTTTTTCCGCGAGGGCTTTTGCTGCAGCGCACGGGTCCCCATTACAGCTTTCCAGTCCGTCTGTAACGAGAATAACGATCCTGTTCCCCTTGAAATCTATCATGAAGTCCCTGGTCGCCTGCTCAAGCGAGTATGCTATAGGTGTTTTTCCCTTCGGTTTTATCCCATTGATAAATTTTTTCATCTTTTTCGCATCCAGTGGACCGATAGGTATTTCAAGCTTTGTGTCTTTGCAGTCATTTGTACGGTGCCCGTAGACACGGAGTCCGACCGCGATACCCTTCCGTTCGGACAGGTCGTCGATGATCTTATTGAGAGCTTCCTTTGCAACTTCGATCCTGGTCGACTTCCCGAGCTTGGCCCACATACTCCCGGAAGCGTCAAGAATCAGCTCAATGTGGGCGGAATCTCCTTCCTGGGCGAAAACCGGCGTCCAAGAAAGCAGAATAACCATCCCCAGGCACAAGAAAAACAGCACACGTCGGAAAAAGCCGAAACTCATCATTCTGACCAGCCTCCCTGTCGTTCGATCATAGTTTTCATCGTAATTGTAACACTTTGGATGAAAATAAATAGCCAAAACAGTGGCTCCGTCAAAGTGAATAGACCTTATAATATAGTCAGTATTTCAATAAAGTTGAAAGTTCCGTGATATAATACTTATATAAACAATGTTTCGGTGCCGGGAAAATGAGTGAGTTTGCCTGCCCGTAAATTGAAAAGGAGGGATTGAAATGAAAAAAATTGTCGTGGCGATTGATGGAAGCGACGCGAGCCGGGGTGTGGTGGATTATGCTATCCATTACGCAAACCGCGAGCAGGATGCGGATATGCTCTTTCTCCACGTCATCGCCCTCTCTGAGCATAGGCCGGTATTCTACGGTGAAGGTACCGTGGTGGTTCCCCCGACCGACGACGAGGTGAAATCGGAGTTTGAGGATTTCATCAAAAAGGAGATGGAGGCGATCGGCAAGACGATCCCCAGAATGTCGGTTTCTGTGAGGTCGGGACGGGTGTACGACCAGATAGTCAAGTTTGCGGAAGAAAATGATGCGTTCATGATCATGATAGGCCATCGGGGACTGGGTGCGATGGAGAGGTTCTTCCTCGGCAGCGTTGCAGCCAAGGTTGTGGCCAATGCGCCGTGCAGCGTCTATGTCCATCGTCCGAGGGCTGAAGCAGAGGCGAAATGAGTTTTCTGTTTCTAAAATGTTTTTGAATATAGCTGCATTTAGCCCCGTCCGGTACCCGGACGGGGCTTTTTCCACCGGGCCGGCTGTACCCCGTGAAATTCTTCCGCCATGTTATAGTAATTCGAGAGAAAAGGAGATGGTCTTATGGAGAAGCTGTTCGGGTATGCAGGGAAGATCCTATGGATCGACCTGACCACGGGAGATGTCTCCCGGGAAGAAATTTCATCTGATGAAATCAGGCCGTGGCTTGGAGGAACCGGGTATGCCGCCCGTCTTCTGTTCGACGGGGTATCTTCGCAAACAGACCCTCTTGGGCCCGGGAACTATTTTATTCTTGCCACGGGGCCGCTTACCGATAATACGGTTCCGGGAGGAGGCAGCCTGTCGGTGTGCTGTAAATCCCCGCTCACCGGAGGGTGGGGCGAAGCCCGAGTCGGATGCGACTTCGGCCCGGAACTGAAACGCGCAGGGTATGATTTCGCCGTGCTTCATGGAGCCTCAGACCGGCCTGTTCATATCGTTATTACAGACGAAAAAGTCGAATTGAGGGACGGATCGTTTTTGAGCGGCCGTCCGGTTCTGGAACGGGAAAAACTTTTAAGGGAACAGGAAAGGCTGGAGGGATATTCAATTCTCACTATAGGCCCCGGCGGTGAAAACCGGGTGCTCTTCGCTTCGGTCATGGTGGGGCACAGGGCTGCCGGGCGCATTGGTGCCGGAGCAGTGCTGGGATCGAAAAACGTCGCCGCTGTTTCGGTAAAAGGTACAGGAAGGATCCAGCCCGCACATCCGTCTGCATGGATGGAATCAGTGCGCAGCGCCCACAGAATAGTAAAAGAAAGCCCGAACACCCCTGGATTCACGGAACTGGGAACCATGGGAGGTTATGAGAACAGCGACAGGATCGGCGACCTTCCCACGAAGAACTGGCAGTCGAATTCATGGGGGAAGGGGGAGGCTGTTTCAGCCCACTTCTTCGGGAAAAACCAGGTATCCTCTACCGGGTGCTACAAGGGGTGCCCCATGAAATGCGGGAGAAAGGTGCACGTTAAGGAAGGTCCGTGGAAGACGCCTTTACACGACGGCGGAGAATACGAGACCGTGGGGTCCTTCACTGCATATGTCCTCAACGAAGATGTGGACTGCGCTGTACACTGCGGATACCTCTGCAACGAGCTGGGAATAGACACTATTTCCACCGGAGCTGTGATCGGCTTTCTTTTTGAATGTGTTGAAAAAGGCATTTTGCAGGAGGACGCGGTCAATGGGCAGGGCCTGTCCTGGGGAAACGGAAAAGTACTTCCTCTTCTGGTTGAAATGATCGCCGGACGCGAGGGGATAGGGGATATTCTTGCCGACGGGGTGAAAAGAGCTGCCCGGAGGATAGGCGGCGGTGCGGAGAAGTTTGCCGTTCACGTGAAGGGGCTTGAGGGACCATGTCATGATCCCCGGGCAGGGAAGACCCTTGCGGTGAGCTATGGAACGGCAAACCGCGGAATGTGTCATATCCATCCCCTTGAGACTGTCGCATATGACTGCGCACATCTCGACTTCGGACTGTCCTCTTTCGGTCTCCCTGATCCCGAAAAGTTTGAACGCTGGGACGAGGAAGGAAAAGGCGAAGCGATCCGGATCCTGCAGGACGGGGGCACCCTGCCGGATATCCTGGGTACGTGCAAGTTTTACATGTACGTCGGTATCACTCCCCATGAATATGCGGCAATGCTCTCTGCGCTCACCGGTTGGAACGTAACGGGAGAAGAGCTTATGGAAACTGCGGAGAGGGTCACGAACATGCAGCGCCTGTTCAACTGCCGTGAAGGTTTCGGAAGGGAGCATGATCTTCTCCCTGACCGTGTGCGGTCCCTGCCTGCTTTCGGACAATATGCGGAGAGCCCTGAAAGCGCGGTACGGAATTACGATCTCATGCTCGATGAATATTACGATGCAAGGGGATGGGACAGGAAGACAGGCGCACCGCTGAAAGAGACTCTTCAGCGGCTGGGAATTTGAGTGAAACATATTGCATAATGCATTTTTGCGGGAATGACGGGAGACAAAAAGAGGAAATAAAGGTAGAATATGAATGTGTTTTGTAAAGAAAAAGATGAATACGAGGTTTTTCAGGCAGATGCAACGCACACATTCCAAAAGTGGGAGTTGATGTCCAGATGCTGACGGAGAACATCGTGACGGTTTCAGGGACGCTCCATCTGGTCCGCGTCGAGCCCAGCGCAGGCAAACCGAAGAAATACATGCCTTTTTCGGTACGCCAGGACACGCCGGGGATGGACGGGAGCGTCAGGAAAG
>Ga0334885_1004747_pt1 | contig 11519 bp, 16 predicted proteins | sample GraSluR1_MG_8_FD_207233 | JGI IMG/M metagenome (GOLD analysis project Ga0334885, IMG submission 207233) | Sludge microbial communities from methane-producing bioreactor in Wageningen University, Netherlands - Granular Sludge_31_05-R1 | ecosystem: Engineered > Bioreactor > Anaerobic >...
GACCTCTGGTTCTGGATACTGAACCTCATCTGGTGTATACGGTTGCTGATCCGTGCGGTTGTCGCTCTTTTTCTCCATGAACATGATCCTATCCGCTACCACATCGGTCGTATACTGAGTGGTGCCATCGCTTTTCTCGTATTTTCCCGTTTGGAGCCTGCCCTCTACGAGAATCAAGCTCCCCTTACCCAGGTAATTGCTTGCGAACTCCGCAGTCTTTCCAAATGTGACTATCCTGGGAAAGTCCGCGCCCGGTTCAGCGTTGTTCTTTGTTGGCATTCTGTTCACAGCCAGGGTAAAGCTCGATACCGCAGTCCCACTGTTGGTGTTCTTGAGTTCCACATCTCTCGTCAATCTACCTACCAATATCACTCGGTTATACGTTGCCATGCCTTTTCGCCTCCTCTAAGTTCAATTGACTATCTTCCGATCCCCAGCTATCCAGCATTAACACACGCATTCGCATCCTCCGTATCAAATATCTTGTTACCCTCCACATCGTGAATAACGATCGACCAGTCCAATACTCGGATCACTTTCAAAACCGTCGACCAAAGAACTGGTCTCAGAAGATCGATGTCATCCGCAGCGTCGTATATACTCCCATAACGCCTGACCACCGGCGTGATACCATTGCGTAAAACCGCCTCAAAGGCGAACGACATATCTACTCCAGGATTCTCGGTTTTCTCCAGTTCGTGAGAATCAAAGACCACTTCCCCGTTTTCGTTGTCGATCAACTCCAACCGCCAATCGAAAAGTCTGGCAGCCATAAATAAATAATTCATCCTTGCGATATTCAGATCGAGTTTCTTTCTTTGTCTGTTAGCGCTCCGCGCGTTCTCCGGATTAACTCCTTTGGCGACCGCAACCGATTGGATGCTCACTCCGTCCACAAATGTCTCATCGAAATACCGATCCATCAACTCATGTACCCGTTGCACAATCGCCAAATCATCCGTCTCCATTGTCCTATTTTTTGGCAATTCCGGCTCATCCTTGCGTTCCTCAACATCCAATGCCAGCAGCACATCGATGATCCTGTTGATGTTCCTTGTTGCTTCAGCTGTCAGGCTCCGCAATGTTTCATGGGTCTTCGGAGAGTATGAGGAAACCCTTGCAGATGTCTTGAGCCGTTGAATGATCCGATCTCCAAAATTAACCACATCTTGAACTATTTCACGCATCCGTTTCCTCCGCAGGCTCTACGCTGATCACATTGATCCGTCCGTCTGTCACCCTCATCATATCCTGTATGGTCTTCTTTGAGGCTGTGGCTTGCGTCTCTGCCATTTTCTCTACCCAACCACTCTCGATGACCTCTTTACCGTTCCTGATCTCATACTCCACACGCCATTTTTTCATACCTCGATCATCTCCAACGCCGCCACAGACCATGTTTCCAACTGGTTATTTTTTGCGTGCAACCTGAGACCTGCAACCGTTCGCCACCACCAATGGCCGATCTCGTCTGTTCTGGTCAGGTTTCCCGTCCATGTCTGTATGAGGATCACGATCCCCGCGTGTACACTGTCAACCGTGTTTCCATTGAGCATGATCATTTTGGGCAATATGGCATAATCTTTGGGCGTGATTCTGAGTTCTTCGTACAGTTCGCGGTTCAAGGCGTTTATGATTGCCTTCCACCCAAACCCGTCGATCGGATTAACGTGACCTCCTACACCAATGCTGAACAAGCCGTCCAACCTTCCTTCTGTGCCATCCCTCCTGTATGTCAAATACTCTGGCACACCCGTGTCGCCTGCGCGTTGGATGACTGAGTATGGGATCACCTGTCTGTACGTCGGGTCGGTTTCCGCTTTGTCTCTGGGCATAAAGAACAGCCCTGACCAATCTGGATTTTCCGATAACTGCTTCAGCTTTTGCGTAGTAAAATCCTGCGATGGCGCATTCATCACCAATACCATTTCATCCTTCATCCTCTTTGACCCCCTTTTCCATTGTTGGCACTTCCCGGATCACGTCTTTGACCGCCTGATCTTTGTATCTGGCCTGGATCTTCGCCTTTGCCTTGTGATGATTCTCCGCATAGATCTCCTTGTACGTTCCATTCGTGAATACGACCTTGTAAAATGGCATCCCTTTTTTCCTCCATTCTGCTGTGGTCTCCAGAAACCTTTACCATTGCAATTGTCAACAACCAAAGGAACACAATAATTCCAATCAAGATCCCAACAGCCATCATTTCCTCCGTGGCATGATCTTGACTATCGTATGCTTCCTGCCAGTAATAGTTGCCATCACGATCATAGGCAGCGCCCATTTGTCATTCTCATAAACAGGCCCCTCCATCGCGTCGATTAAAAGTTTCAACATATTGTTCGGGTCTGGAAAGACGCGGTTCTTCATCTCGAATGCGATTGCCAAATTGAAAAACTCGCCTGCAGGAATGGGTTTCCATCGGTGCTTCTTGACTGTCTGAATGATGTATAGGTTAGCAAATTGCATGAACGCTTTGCCTTCTTTACTCAGAAAGAGCCTTTTGTTCTTGGCCCTCTGATAGCAATGATTCACGCTGGGGGGTAGATCGGGGATCTCGATCGTCATCAGTTTGTCCTGACTGGCATCACGATCGAAATGTGATTTGTGCCTTCTTGCTGTGTGTTGCCTTCGATCTGTACCGGGCCTTTGCTGTCGGTGAACCTGAGCAGGATCTTACCGTCTTCGGTGTCGGTATGCTTGATGGCATCGAGAAGAAACAGCGGGTTACACGCAATCTTGATCGCTCCAAGGTTCATGTTGTCAATATCCACTCTCGTCTCGGCCACTCCTGCGTCTGTGCTTTTCCCGGTAATGATCAGTTCGTTTTCCAACACCTCGAGCTTTGCCGCTTCTCCCGTGCCTCCAACCACCTGTTGGATAATTTGCAACGCTGCGATAAGCGCGGTTTTGTCTGCTGTGATCCCTACCTCGAACGATCCTGGCAGCACCTTTTGATAGTCCGGAAAATTGAAATCACTCACTCTGGAATACACGGTGGTATCTCCCATGCTGAAAGACATCTTACTGCTAACAAATCCGATCTTGATAGGTTCGTCATTCAACACCTTGAGCAAGTTATGCACCGTTTTCAATGATACGAGCCGTGTGCAAGGTTCCCCAAACATACCGGTCTCATACAACGACAACCTGAACCCGTCTGCTGTCACCCAGCGCGTCTTATCATCCACGGCTTCCCAGTAAACTGTGTTGAGGTTTTTCATGTACTCATCCGTCGAAGAGGCATACACCACGTGGTTCAAGATCTCTTTCAACGCGCTCCCGTTCATGGTGAATGTCTCGCCTTCCTTGTAGTCAACAGGGGGATAATCCAGCTCGTCCATTATTGGCATCTCAAGTCGCGTTTTCCCCGCTTTGATCAACAAGACCATCTTTTCATTCTCGCGCTCGATGACGACCTCGCCTTTAAGAGTACCGGCAATACTCGCCAACCTCTTTCCATCCACCGCCACAGCACCCTCGAACTCACACGGCAGTTTCTGTTTGATCGTGGTCTCCATGTCGGTTGAATATAAGTGCCCGTCTTTGAATAGCACACATCCCAAAATAGGCTTGACAGGTTTCGATACAATAATGCCCGATACGAGCTTGGTCACCTTCGCAAGATCCTTTGCGTCTATTGTCAGTTTCATTCTTCATCCTCCGCTTCGCTGATAAAAAGCTGCATTTGCATGATTTTGCCACGTTTGTCCATCATTCCTCTGCCACCTTTTCCCATTCTGTGTAGTATTTCTCCAAATGCTCGTTTGCCTGTTCGACAGTTTCAAGCCCGTCTACAAGCGTGTACTCTCGATCAAAAATATCGTATCCAGTAACCACATACTCGCCATACTTAAAAACCGTATGAATCTCCACCAGATGGTCTGTGTTGATCAATCCGCTTTCAACGTGTTTTACCCACATTATTCCCCCACCGCCTTTCCAGCTTCAAGCTCCTTGATCCGATCGTATTCGTCTGCAAGAACAAAAACAGGCGTTTCTCCGGGTAGTTCCAGCTTGACATATTGCGGTTCCTTCCGGGTCAGTTTATCTGCGAGATCGGAAGCAAACTGCTTCACCACAGGGCTTTTTGTTGAACTTGTCATCCGCTCCCGATTCTCGTATGATTGATAGATCCTCATAAAATGCGCCCTTGTGGCGGCCTTTGTGTCTTCTGTCATATCGCAAACAGTTCCCCAGCCGATCGAGTTCTTGGCTCCTTCCATTCTCCAATCAGGATAAACCGGCTCTCTGTCAAAACCCAGTCTCCTAACGTCACGAACCAGAATCCCCCAGGCTTCTTCTGCACTGAGCGTCGGTTCCTGGAGCGCCAACGCCCTTTCTCGTATTTCCGCTACCGTAGGGGCATATTTGCAGGTTCTCACATAACTCATCACACCATCCATCAAAGGGCCGTCGTCCATATCTTCCAGAAACTTGTACCACACAAGCATTTTCTGATCATCTTGCACCACTTTCTCAAACCGCTCAAAAGAATTGGCCAGCATTGCCATGGCTGTACTGAAAGCCTTCTTGCTCAGCATGTTTTTCCTCCTCTTCGTCTTCCATGAATTGAATCAGACCCGCATACTTTTGCTTCATCCTGGCTTCGCCACCGTCTGCAGCGTCATCATATTTCCCCTCCAGGATCTTAATTGCGTTCTGCTCATTCTTCACGATCCAATCGAAATCAGCAGCCCATTCACGCTTGTTGTCGCCTTTCAGGAAAGTCGATGATTCCACCTTGTGGAAAAGCGTCTCCCAATTGGTTATGTCAGGCAGTTGTTTCATCCGTGCCCTGATATGCTGTTTCCGTTTGCTGGTAAGAGATTGAATGGGCTTTAAGCTCACACAGATCTGGTTGTAAGCGTCTGCAATAGCTTGGTAGGGGATTCGATCACGAGCAGAGTTCGCGTCAAGCGAACAGGAGTCGAAAGACTCTGTATTGTCTCTTTTCCCTTCTAAAGTCTTATTCTTAGTTCTAAGATCTAAATCTTCTTCTAAATATCTCCTTCTAGGAGCGTTACTTAACGTTTCTGTAGCGTCACATGTAACGTTACTGGTTTTGGTGCCATCTGTCAGAGCTGGCTTCTCGTCTGATTTATCTGAAGTTAGCCGCTTTCTTTCCCTATACCGTCTTACACGTTCTCTCGTTTGTTCTCGGATCTGATCCAAACCCACAACATTCTGGTACTGCTCCCATTTTCCGATCTGCAAACCCTCTTTTTCGAGCATTCCCGTTTTGCGAAGTATTTCAACGCCCATTTTTACCGTGTTATGTGGCAAGTTGACTTCGTGCGCAAGGGATTCTGTGGTGTAAGGGATGTCTTCTGTCACGTGTACACACCCGTCATCGTTGATCGCACCGGCTTTGGCAAGCAGAAACAACCACAGATAAATGATCTCGATTCCATCAGGCATGGAGCGGATAAAGCGGATCTTCCTGTTATCAAAAAAGTCTGTATATAGCTTGACCCATTTCACTTCTGGCATGTCTCACCTCCAAAGAAAAACCCCGACCCGTAACGTTACAAGCCGGGGTAAGCGCAACTATTCGTTTTCGTTCGACGATACCGCCTCAGGCACGGTGATATCGATCCAGTCCGTCTCATCCTGAGCATCCAGAACATCCTGGTGATCTTTCTTGGTTGTCTCATCCTGAACAAGTCCCCGCATAACCTCAATTGACAAAGGCAAGAACTTGCACAGCTGCTTGATCACCGTCTTTTTCGCCATAGCGTCATAGTCAGTAGCCCATGGACCTTTATCCGGGCTCTTGGAACGTCTACGATAGTTCTCCACATCGTTGATTCCCATCACCAGAAAAGCGTATCCTCCATCCTTGAACGTGGCGACAGCGTAATAGCAGTAAGGCTTTCCACGATACTCCATACTCGGCTTATGCCGGAGAATTGGATTGATCCCATACTCATACTCAAACTCATCATTTTCGCACACCTCATGAGCATCGAGCGATCTCACCTCTCCCGATCTGCGCACAAGATCGATCATGCCCTTGTACCCGATCTGAAACTGAACCTCCTTGGAGCGGGTTTTGCTGTTGTAGTAAGGGATCAGGTAAGCGTGCCCGAGTATGCCGGGCTCCAAACCCAATTGCGCTGACACCATAATAGCTCCAAGAAGAGAAGGCACCGAACACTCCAATAGATCAGGATTCTTCCTCACCTCAGTAAGAGCTATTCTGGAGATCCGTTCAGCGGTAATATGCTTCGGCAAAGCCTTCGCCAGCTCGCCTTTCATTTTCTCCAACAAATGCTGAATGTTCTGGTAAGGGTTCATAGGCTTCTTGCTCTGGATCTCCGCTTTATCGCCATTGCCATTCGCCAGCTTACTCTTCATCTCCTCAATTTTTTGAGTCATACCTTCGCCTCCTTTATGGTGAACCTGCGGTATGCAGATTCTTTCACGTACTGGTCATACATCGCCGGTTGATCCTTCTCGAAAGCTTTCGTATCAAAACGCCGAGTTGAAACCCCTTTCCACCCGATCCGAAAACGCCCGACTCGAGCTTGCTCCGATTCTCGCATATTCTCTTTTATCGCATTCTCAAACTCTGTCTGAGTCGATTCAAGCGTCTTGATCTGCTCCTTAACACCTTGGAGCTTCTCAACCAACTCCTCAAAAGTAGGAGGCAGCTCGATCTCATCACCTGTAGATTCGGGATAGATCATCGCAAGCACCTTCGCATAATCATCCGGTGCTCCGCTCTTATCTTCAGGAGGATTGCCAGAGTCCACACATTTCCAGAAATCCATCTCTCTCTGAATCATCAGATCGATCAACTCATCATCCCGGGGAACCTCTTTCCATTGGAACTGATTCCCGCCCAACAGAACCGCAATATACGCCTTCGAAACGCCGGTAACCGCCATGTAGTGCATCACCTGAATGATATACTCCTGGGGGATCTCCCCATCAAACCACTCCTTGCTATTCCATGCGCTTGTGGTCTTGCACTCCAAGATTGCATCCTCACCAACTACCCTGCGATCTATGTTCGCAATCATAAAAGGGTAATCCGAGTTGATCAGAATCCTGTTCACCCGCTGAACCTTCTTGCCGGTACGCTTAGAAAACTCCTTGGCCACCACATCTTCCAGAACATTTCCCCAGTAAGCAGCCTCGCCAGCAACATCGTTGTCGATCTCACCGATCTTCTCCAGATACACCCTCATGGGAGACTTCCAACGAGACATTCCCAACACAGCCGCTGCGTCCGATCCACCGATCCCTTTACGTCTTTCCGCTTTCCAATCTTCGTAGGTCATTTCCAGAGTATTTTTTGTCATTGTGCTCATTGCTCTCTCCTTAAAAAGTTCCCGCCCGCGCCATTCGCAAGGCGGGAGAATGTTGTAGGGGGAAAATCTCTGTCTGAGAAAGGAGGTCTTGCATGGTCACGATCTGATCGGGTCTGTTCTTTTGAGAGATTTTGTGATATAATTGAGTTGCGGTTTTTTGTTGGGGGGTTGCTTGACGGAGCGGCCCCTTTTCTGTTGAAAATGTCATCAAACAAACCCATCTCGATCATGCACTTCGCAAGGCCTTTGTACTGTCCGGGGGTCATGAGTAGAACTCCTTGAGCGGTATCTGATACACACGGCTCATCTTGACAACCGCTTTAGCAAAGTCCACCGCAAACTTAGCTTCCTTGTTGGTTCTGGGTAACCGATTCCACGTCTTCAAAATACCATTGTACGTATTGATCACGTTCTGCCTGTAGTCCATTGCCACACCTCCTCAGAATAGATTTTCCTGCTTCCTGCCTCTGCGCTGTCTTGATCTCAAGGTGTCGAATCGAAATAAGGGATCGTACTTCATAATGATACCGTTGTTCGTCTGAGCTTCTTGCTGGATCACGTCAAGGGATTTGTTGGAGCGGTTGATCTTCGCTTCTTCGATCAGGCCGATGACTGCGATATTGTGCGACTGGATCGCCAAGAGATCATCCAACCTCATAGATACACGCTGTCTGGAGTGGTGCATGGTTCACCTCCTTTCAGGCAACTTACGAGTAATCCTTGTTAGTTCAACTATTCGGGATTTCCGGATAGTTCGCATGATTGGTGCGAGTTGTTTCCGTTTTGGAAATAGCTGGATCTTTCTCGCACAAGCGGTGCGAGTTTTTCGGCAAGGTCTTTCAAAATGGGCATTCGTCTGGGATTCTTTGATTGTCAAACTTACTGACATTGACAAGATGAGACTTTGGTTTTAGCTTTTGGGGGTATTGTGGTCTTGGGTTTAGAATCGGGGTAGTAGTATTTTGGGCGATTATGCAGGGCTGCAGTTTATCAAGTTTGATTCCGTAAAACGATGCTTTGCCGTGAATGTTGTTTTGTCTCCAGGTACCAATCTTTGCCAAACCACCATGTTCTGCTACGAGCATTTTGTACTTTACGATATCTAAAAGAACCCACTTTTCAAAACCTGTTTCTTGCTGATTTGCCCAACCATAGAAATAAAGTTGAGCACCCAATTTGAACCATTCACCTTCAGATTCGTGTTTGGTTCCATAAGCGTTCATATGTTCCTGTGTAAAATCTCCATACCTCAGATAATAGTTTTCCCGGTACTTTTCTTGGATGCTTATCCAGTTACCGGCCTCCATATGCAGCAAAACATCAATACCAAACTCTTTATCCAAAACATGAACTTTGCATCCTTGGCCGCGCAAGTCAACTAATTTACACCCCGGAAAAAGTGATTGGTAAATCTTAATGGCGGCTGGTTTCATTTTCCTTTGAAATGGAACTGTGCTCAACCTTTCAAAACTTCCTAAAGCCATCAAACCACCAGCCTTGTTTGAATCAATTTGCAATAGTCGAGATCCTTTTCGATCATCACGACTTCGCGATTTAGCTCTTTGCAAACACATCCGGTAGTACCAGAACCGGCAAATGGATCAAGTACGGCATCGCCCATCTTGGAGCCGGTTTTGATGATCTTGCGGTAAATCTCCAGTGGTTTTTGAGCGGGATGGTTTTTGCCCTCTTTGAAATTGCTTTGTGGCATAGCCTCTTCCCAAACGTTCATCTGGTCATCTCCGTAAGTGTCAGCAGTAAAGTTCAATTCGCCGGCATTTTTGCCGTAGAGGTAGAAAATTGGCTCATAGCAGTACCGATATTCTTTCCGGTTACTGGGTTGGTTGTTGTTTCGGTAGTACCAAATCAGTTTTTGGCCAAAGTTCATTCCAAAAAAGTCGTTGTTCCTCAGTACCTCGTAAAGATCGAACTCGTACCATTGACTGAAAAAGATGTAAGCCCTGCCGGTATCTTTGATCTTGGGCATCACTCTTTTCAACCATCTCTCGGTGAATTGGATAAACTCATCTTTGTTTTTGAATGTATCCCACTCATCTGACAAAACTTTGTACGGCGGATCGGCGATCAAGAGATCGAACGTGCCGGCTTGATAGTTGTCGATCACATCAAACACATCTGCATGGATGATCTTGATGCGGTTCTCATCCTCCCAATCCACGTTTTTCTTGTTGACCAGCTTTTCAAGTTGATCATGGGATTTGATATAGCCGTGATCGATCTGTGAATAGAACGACTGGATGATCTCAAGAAACTTTGCCTGGTCAGCGGGTCGCATCAGTTCTTTGGCAACGTAAATCTTGCTGTTCCTCTTGAATTGGAGCTCCGCGGCTTTGTCTTTGACCGATTTTGCTTTGGCATCGCACTTTTTATCCTCAACAAACCATCGCATAAGCTCCATCTGATCAACCGGCATCAGATCGTATATGCCTGAGTTTCGGAACCAGCCCTCGGTGAAATCGAATACACCAGATGGTGTATTTTTTACACCACGTCCCTCTTGGTACTTTTTTGCCAAACTCAAAACTTGTGGTGTAAGATTTCCGGTTTTAAGATAACGCGCTACGTTTTGCTGTACCCACCCAATAACCTCACCGATCTTTGCTTGCGTAAGCCCATCCTCCTGCAACTTCCGAATCACATCCAACCAGTCAAACAAATCCATCGGAGCATAAGTATCCTCATCCTGATTGCTCTTGGTTGCGATGGAGTACGGATCATCCTGATACACCACACACGGCACATCCTGAATGCCCAACTTGCGAATAACCTCCAAGCGATGGTTCCCATCTGCAACGATATACTTGCCGTTCTTTTGAACCACGCTCAACGGGCGGGAGGGGTTGTACCCTGCTTGCTCGATCCGTTCTTGAATCTTATCCAGAATGCTTTGCCGAACGTCACGGATCTTGAATGGTTCCAATTGCTCTACATTCAGTACTTTGGGTTCAAATGTCATGCCCATTTATTACCTCCTTGGTATTTGAATGTTCAATCTTTTTTCTCTATGCACTTTTCAAAGAACCGCCCATCTCTCAGGGTGAACTGTCCTAATTTTCCGATCGTCTTATACGTTTTGCGATTCACTTTTCAAAGACCTTTATCTGTTCGACCGAATAAATTATATCATAATTATACGTACAAGTCAAGCTTTTTGGATTTTCGGATTATACGAGCGTATATCAGGCAGGTTTTGGGACTTCGCGGATAGGGTTCAAGTTGTCTTTCATCCATACTTTCACACCGTATTGGTAGGCCTGTGAGATGAGACTTTTCGTCCACTCGGTATCGGGTTGTACCTTCTTTTCTCCTTCGCTTTTTGATCCGATCAGGAACCAATCGAAGATTTCCGGTTTTGAAAAGACAACTGATTCAAGCAATGGTTCGCAGGATACAAACTTGACTGTGGCTTGTGCTTGATCCAACGCGTTCTCTGTCGGTTTCACTCTTGCTTGAGTATCCACCGTTGCGCCGATCCATGCGTTCTTGGGGAAGGTGATACCCACATACCGTGCAGGGTTTTTGGTAAGAAACAGGAAAGTCCATTCAGGATGCTTTTCAACTTGTGCAAGCACTTTTTGTATCCAATCGTCTGGAACCCAATGTCCGAAGAGGTCAGCCATCGAGCAAACAAACACTCGATTTCCACCCGTGATGTCGGTGCGTGGTTTTGTGTTGGCTGGCGCTTCCAATCTGTCCGTTCGCAACGAAGGTTCAAACGTTCCTTCAAAGCGCATGGCGATACCTCGTGCATAGCAATACTCGCAGCCATGTTTGCAACCCGTGACCGGATTCCATGACCACGCTGCCCAGCCGATGTTGTCATTGGTGCGGTTGAACTGCTTGGGAGCTGGCGGCTTTGCGATCTGTTCTTTTTTCTCTTCTTGTTTTACGTGTTCATAAGCCTTGTTGATGGAGATTTCGCCTCGCATCACTTTCTGTTTTGCCTCTTCATCGTTGCTCTTGAACACTTTGTCGGCTTGCGCAACCTTGCCGGTGCTCCAGTTCAAGTCTTTGGCAATTTCGTCACGAGTGTTGTGGGGTTCTGTCTTTTTTTCAGCTTTGTCACTTTCTGACAAACCTGAAAGCGGGTTCTTCTTTGGGCTTTCTTGATTGGCGACCGATACTGCCTCTGACATTTTTTGTCTACCCTTTTCCAAAAGTATTTCCCGCTTCTGGGAC
>Ga0334885_1004752_pt1 | contig 11511 bp, 10 predicted proteins | sample GraSluR1_MG_8_FD_207233 | JGI IMG/M metagenome (GOLD analysis project Ga0334885, IMG submission 207233) | Sludge microbial communities from methane-producing bioreactor in Wageningen University, Netherlands - Granular Sludge_31_05-R1 | ecosystem: Engineered > Bioreactor > Anaerobic >...
GGGTCCAGTGGCTGTAGGTGGGAATCTGAAGGAAGCGGCAGTGGTCGAGATTCACCCCCCACGCGGAAAAGGCGGCCTGGGCTTCCGCCTCCTGGGCCCAGTTGGCCACAAGCACATAGAGGGAATCATCCCTGGCAAGCTCAACCGCCAGGTCGGATGGAATGCCCAAAGGCCATCGGATAAGGGTGCCATAAGACGGCTCCCACTCCGCGACGACCCTTACCGGAGCCACAGGCTGGGCGTACAGACCCAGGGAGAACAGACACATGGAGAGAAATGCTTTCAGCATGCCTCTATCATATCATAAACACTGAACCGGTGCAGTCCGGCTCTGGCCTGTCTCAGTCGGACAAGGGTAACAGTTTGATCGACAGGTGATTATCATTGGCCGGTTCCCGGGGACTTTCCTCGGTTTACGCTGCCACCGGGTTAAAGGCGGTTCTTTCATGTCGGCGGTTCAACACAGGCGCGCTTCGCGCCCGGGGCAAAGATGAGCGAAGTTGTATTCCGGGCAGGAAACCCCGGCGACCTTGCTCTGCCCCTGCAGCAAGCCTACGCGGAGGCCGTCGCTCGAGACCGGTCGTTCCGGCTTGTTCTTCCCTGTCTTGAATACCGGCCTTTCCATGTGAGCCTGGGCTCGGTTGGCGGCGAGACGATTGATCTGTGCGTTGAAGGAGAGGGTGATGAACCGGTTGTTCTCCGGGGGATGAGCATGTCTTTGCTCGGAAGGAGAATCGAGCTGAGCAATTTTGTCCTGCGGGGCACCCGTACGCCCGAATCGGCGCTGACGGTGCAGGTGGTGGATTCATTCGCGGGAGAGCGGCTCGGATTCATGGAAATCTGCCGCCACGACTCGATGAGCAACGAACCCGTCGTTCAGGTTTCCGCCATTGGGGACAGGGACAGGAACGCTTCCGCAGTTCTGCGGGAATGCTGGTTCATAGCCAATGAAGGCGAGGGCTACACCGCCACTCTGTCAACCCCGAAAACCGGCAGGGCTCATATCACACGTCTGCTGATCCAACGCTGCGCTTTCATGGGGAACAGGACAAATGTATGCCTGGATCCCTGGTTCACCAGGAAACTGGAGCTGGAAGGGCTGTTCGTCCTTGAGAACGAAGTTGACGCGTGGCTCAGACTGCGAAGCCAGTTGGTGGAAGTTACTGTCGTCGAGTCCATTCTTAGCAGCGCCAGTACTCTTGTGGAGTTCCTGACAGGCCCCGACGCGGCACGGAAAGATTTTCCGCCTGTCGCCGCGAGCAACTGCCGTGTGTTGAGCGCAACCCCTGTCAGTTCCCACTATGTTGCCGGTTGTGACAACACCGCAGGCACTCCGCTGCCTTCGCCCTCAGGCTGGGAAGAGATCATTCGCCTTGGCGGGCGCCCCCTCAATCAGGAAACGCTGGAATCCGTTCTGCGGAAGTGAGTTCGAGCAGCTGAATCCCTTCCGTGCTTTGACGGCGGATCCGTTATCCGGTCTTTCACTCCCGTCACAAAAGCCTATTCACAGTTGTTCAGGTTGTCCCGGGCGAACTGCTGGGAGTTCTGGAAATCTATGCCTGATTCAATCACACCCTGGAACTCCATCCTGGCTTTGTCTGTTTTCCCCTGCGCCTTGTAGCATATGCCCAGAAGGTTGCGGGCCCATACATCAAAAACCGGTTTTGTGCTGCCGCCCCTGCCTGCCAGGCTTCCCTTCAGAGCTTCAATGGCCTCGTCATATCTGCCCTGATTCAGACAGCACTGTCCCAGGTCCAGCAGAGCCTGCACATTGTCGGGGTGCTTTTCCAGCTTCCTCCGCAGCCCCTTCTCGGCCTTTCCATAATCACCGGCTGCGAGATGGCCGGGAATCATTTTCAACAGGGCTTCGTTCCTTGCATGCTCGAAGTTGTCGGACTCATCCCCGAACAGAAAAAAGCCGGCTTCAACGGGTTTCGCCGCGAAGCCCAACGCCTCGATTGCGGGGGGCATGGCGTTGGCTCCCCCGGGCTGGAGAAAACTGAAGGTTTTCGATATTCCCAATCCGGGGTGATTCGCCACCAGATTGTTGCCCACGGAAATGATCAGTCTTTCCGAGTAGAGATTGCCGAAAAGCCAGTGAGGGTCATACCTGAGAATGCCACAGGATTCCGCGAAAGCTCTGGTGCTGCTCTCATCGGGGAAGGCTTTGGAATTTCCCGCCAGAGCCTGAGCGACAGACAGATCAGCTGGAATCCAGCGGTAACCCGGAAGAAGAATCTCGGCCCAATTGTGCCCCGCTTCGGTCAACCACATGCAGGTTACTGTCCGGGAGGGGATTCCGAGGCTTCTGCACATGGCGCAGAAGACAAAGCTGAATTCCCCGCAGTCTCCCTTGAGTGACGCAAAGGACTTGGCCGCGCCCCTGTTCGCCGCATCCGGATACTCATAGACCATGTTCTCAAGAATCCAGTCGAAAATCCTCCGCGCCTGTAACAGGGGATTTGTCTCACCCCCAACTATCTCCTCGGCCCTGGCTCTTATCTCATCCGTGATCTCAATCCAGGGTTCCGACTGTGTGTAACGTCTGTACTCATCGGATTCCTTATCATAGGGGCCCACCTTTTCAGGATCGACATCGGTCAAAACCGTTTCCCTCTTGAACTGAAAATCGTAAGAGCAGTACAACTGATCGGGATTCGAGAAATCCGTGATACGCCAGAATATTATACGGTTTCCAGACAACTTGTCTTCAATTATCTCCTCCGGTTCGGGATGGATATCCCGAATCTCGACTTCCTGGCCACGATGATTGGGGGGCAACGCCACCCACAACCTTATCTCGGGTGACTCTTCAACCGAGACGCCATCGAAGAAGTGCCAGTATCTGCCTTTATCGGTCTGCATATCTTCTTTTCTCCCCGGGGTTATGGAAAACATGGATTCAAACCTGTGAATAATAGTTCTCTGCCTCTGAAGATTAAAGTGCCGAGGAATACCGGGGCGTACACCACCCTTCCGCCCCCAAGGTCGGAACGGCTGGCCAGGCAGTTCTCCACAAGGAGTTCAAGTGTCCGGTAGACCGTGGCCAGGTTAAGTCTGGAAACCCTTTTCCGGGCCGCCCTGTAAACCTCCTCGGCGGTCATGTGCCTTTCGGAACCGGACAGCACCTCCAGTACCATTTCCCTCTGAGGTGTAATCCTGAAGCCTTTCATGCGAAGTGTTTCAATGATGTCTTCCGTGAACGCCATGCTGCCTCCGGGAGATTGACATCGTACTATACATATGTGTACATTTCTCATCAACCATAGACGGAGGTGTGAAATTGAGCAGAATCGCCTACTGCGGCCTCGATTGTGAAGGCTGCCCGGCTTTCATCGCCCACCTTGCCAACGACAGCGCCCTTCGGGAGAAAACCGCCGCAGAGTGGTCCCGGGCCTACGAAGCCAACATTCAGCCCGACGATGTGAACTGCACGGGCTGCACCGGTACCGGCATCCAGTTTTCGTGGTGCAGTTCCGGTTGCCCGATACGGAAGTGCTCCCTAAAGAGGCAGGTTTCCTCCTGCGGCGCCTGTTCTGATTACCCCTGCGGTAACCTGGGCTTCATTCACGACCATTGTCCCGACGCGAAGAATCGCCTTGACGCCATTGCCGCAGGAGATCAGTAACCGGGGCGAAAAACCCGGCCCCCTCCCTGCTCAAGGGTTACTGTTTCCGTGAGCATTGTCACGCTGCCGTCGGCGTTTCGCCTGCCGGTGCAGATCAGATAACTCCCGGGGCCGAGTTCAAGGCTGTCTGCGGTTCCCGGGGCAAACCACACCCAGTCCAGGGGAATGTAACCGCTTCTCACGGGAATGCTCGCGGTTCCCATCCATTCCTCCTCCGGCGGTTCATCCCCGGGGTGAATTCGAATCATCCCCGTTTCCGCGTAATGCCGGGTTACCGCCTCGCCGCTGGTCTCTGAAACCGCCAGTGCCAACCCGCCGAAACCATCCGGCACCGGCTCCCAGGGTAGAACCAGCGGTTCCCATCGGCCCTCCGGCACCCACACCTCAACCCACCGTCGTCGACCGCCGTCTTCTCCGTGAAACCAGCCGGTTATCTGCCTTGCGGCGATTCCAAGTGATTTCAGGCTGGCGCAGAAAAGCACGGTTGACTCCGCCGGGGTTGCGGCGACGGCTGAAAGAACCACCAGGGGAGGTTCGATTCCGCCGAGGTAGCCCTGCTCCGCCGTTTCAAGCAGGGTGTGAACCGTTTCAGCCACCCGGCAGGCGGTCAGCAGAACACCGGATGTGCGGGGAGTCAGTTCCCTGTTCCAGTAACGCCCCAGCTCGTACCTGTATCCGGTCACCGGTTCCTGGTCCACCCTGAAGAAGAGAATGCATGAAAGAAAGAGGCTGTCGGGCAGGGTGCCTTCGGGGTAGTACCTGTTTCGGGTGGAAAGAGCCCCCCTGATATGATCCAGGAGTGCCTCCCCTGTCATCTCGAGCCGATCCAGCCGGGGAATGGACTGAAAAAGGTATTCGGCGCAGCGCAGTTCCTCACCGGAGAGGGTGAGAAACGCGTTTTCCCAGACTTCACGGTTTCCGTGGGTTTCCGCCAGAAGGCTGTCTCGGGTTGCGGGGGAAAGCAGGCCGGCGATGAGCACCGCTATCATGGCAGTCATTCTTCGCGCCTCCTTATGTTCAGGCGCATCTCTTCAGGAATCGCACCGGTTTCCCCGGGCACAAAAACAGTGGTCGCGCCGGAAAGCACCTCAACCACCGCGGACCGCACCGGCCATCCCCAGGTGAGAAGATACGCCCCTTCGCCAAGCTCCACCCGCCTCAATGCCGCTTCCATTCTCAACAGGCGCCGGAGTGCGCCGTAGTTGGCCACATTCACCCAGACTTCGGTTGAGTCGCATGCTATTACCAGAATCCCGGTTTCGGCGTACGAGGATGTCACCGGCAGAAAGGATATCCCGGCACTGTAGCTCAGAGCTCCCCCCACTGAGTCCGGCGTTATCGCCACGATCAGCCCTGAACTCCGGGCTCTCTCGGTGAACCAGTTCTCCTGCGGCGCCCTGTCTTCGGTGCTCACCTGCTCCAGGCACATCCATCCGTCCGGAGTCCAGACCTCGGGCCAGGCGTGGTTGCTGTCCACTGTGAGCCACCATGGGGTGTACGCCTGCCTGCAGGGAATGCCCACGCTCCGCAGGGCATCCATGAAAAACACCGTGAGCTCCTCGCATCTGCCTATTCCGGAACTCCAGGTCACCAGGGGTGACTGGTCGCGGAGCTGTGTGGGCCTGTACTCGGTTATGGAATCGCTCCAGGCTGAAATCGCCAGCACCGCTTCCTCTATGCTTGAGACCCCCTCCACCAGGGGAAGCACATGTTCCATGAAAACCGGTCTCCAGGGAGTGAGGGGCTCCTGGCTTACCCTGGCCGGAAGCACATGGCGGAGAAAGACACTGTCGGGAATCAGCGGTCCCCAGGGCATGGTCTCCCTGGTATGGAGGGCCAGTTCGACATTCTCCAGTATCATCGAGAGGTTCGGTTCATGGCGGTCGGCTCCCGGGGATCTCTGAAGCAAATGCTCCAGACAGAACTCCGGGCTGAGGACGGAAAGCACAAACAGCAGCAGCGTCACGGGTTCCCCCTTTCATATCGGGGGAATATACGCCGGGGGGCGGCCTCGCCCCCCGGCTCCTGAATCTGTTGTGTTCTACCTTACCGCGAACTCAACCCTGGAAGTTCCCGCCCCGGCGCCGGCAACGGTTTTTCCGGAAAGCCATCTTTGGGCGGTCCGGCCGAGGGCCGGGATGCCGGTGCTGTTCTCCGCAACAGTAACTGTCATGATTCTTCCCGATGAGTCAAGCGTCAGTTCCAGCACAAGTTCCCCCGATCCGGGCGTTTCGGAGGAAAGCAGGGCCTGAAGCTCGGTCAGCAGTTCCAGCATCAATGCACGGAACACGGAGGGCCTTGCGCCCAGGTTGTCACTTATTGAAGCCAGTGTCACCATGAATGCCTGGTGACCGGCATATGCCTCCTCGACACACATCTCCTGGGCAAGAGTGAGTGTGTGGCCTCTTCCCGCGGCTGAGTAGTCCATGCTGACCGGGGCCGATACCCGGGCACTTCCGCCGAGTCCGTACACACCCTGATAGCTGACTCCATGGGGCATATTCAGCGGAACATCGATCCTGGAAGGGTCTCCCGCTGCGGTTCGGGTTTCCGAGTCAACCGCCACGAAGGCAGTGTACTCGCAGATCACCCGGTAGTCCAGGCTGAGGCCGATCATGCTCTCCCTGACTTCATCGCTTTCACGACTGGACAGTCCGGGAGAGTACCCCTGCCTTCTCAGCTGGGCCAGCCGCCTGGAGGCCCAGAGCCTGTCCGCCGCTTCGCTGCCCTCTCCCGGGGCGGGAAGTGTTACGGAAATGTCTCTTGACCATCTCTGTCCGCCAACTGTTCCCGTCACTCTCACGGTGCCTGATCCGGGAGTGGTGAAACGCCCGGTGACAACAAGAGGCTCGCCGTCATAGAGATCCCGGGTTCCGCCGAACTGATGATCGGTGACAGAAAGGTTTCCCCAGTCGATTTCGATTCCCACAAGGTAAGGGTTGTTTATCTTTCCGTAAATCTCTGCTACAACCGTGGCGGGGTCCTCGTTGTAACCCACATACACCGCGCTGCCCATCCCCTCTTCCGCCAGCCCCTCGATCAGATAGCGGTTGACGCTGGAACCCACTCCGACGCTGAACAGCCTTGTATTTTCCCTCACCGTGGACTGAAGCTCTCCGAGAATCTCCGATTCGTTGCCGATATAGCCGTCGGTGAGGAAGATGATGTATCGCATTCTTTCCGGGTCTTCGGGGTAGCCGATGGCCATCCTCACCCCTTCGATCATTCTGGTTCCGCCCATTCCGCTCAGGGAGTTGATGTAGGAAACCCCGGCCCGGATGTTTTCCGGTGTGTTTGGAAGCGGGTGAGGGCTCATGGCGCTTGCGGTCTCGCTGAAACGCATGATCTGAAACGAGTCTCCGGGATTCATGCCCTGAACGAACTGACGAACCGTTTCCCGGGCAACCTCCATGGGCTGACCGCTCATGGAGCCGGAGCAGTCCACTACGAAGAACATCTCCTTGGGTGTTATCAGTGCCCTGTCAACCTGCGCGTCCGGTTCAAGCATCAGCATGAAGTGTCCGCCCAGTTCACCGTTGTGGGCCACGAAACCGCTTCCGATACCCTCGCTTGCGGTTCTGTACCTCAACACGAAGTCGCGGTTGGGAATCGTCTCCCCAGGGCCAAGGGTTAGCAGGGGCAATGTTCCAACCTTGTCCGCATCAATCCTGTGGTTCACCGATTCAAGCCACCTCACCGGCATTCCCGGATCGAGGAGAACTGAAAGCTCAATATCGTACCCAGCCCGGGTTCCCTCGGGAACCACCGGTGGCTCTATCCTGTCCCGGTCACTTACATTCTCGGGAATGAACCTGGGGCCCACCACCATCGGGAATGCAAGCTCCCAGATTCCCGACTGGTATTTCACCGGAGCGGTGTACTCGATTTCGATGACAATGCTGTCGCCGGGAAGAATGTTGCCCACGGTCTGGGTGAATATGTTCGGTCTTTCCTGTTCCAGAAGCGCCGCGGTCCGGCCGCTTTGAATCGCCTCCCTGTACATGGTTTGCGCCTGGCTTCTCTCGTGTATGTCGCCTTGAATGTGCCTGTCCCCTATGAACATGTCCATTCGGGACACCGCGCCGTTCTCCGGCAGGGGGAAAACGTATACAGCTTCAATGGGCCTTCTGTATGGGTTGCCATACACCTGCCTGACCACGCCGAACTGATACATCCCGCTCACGGTGATGCTTGCCGATGTGTGTTCAAGGGGAAGCTCGGCGATCACGTCACCGTCTTCCAGCACTCCCATTCTGGAGTAGTCCGCGGGTGCGGCGGCAAGGGCCAGTGCCAGCAGTACCTCTGTCATCTCGTCTCTCCTTCCGGTTTCAGGTTTTCGCTTCGAAGGGTTTACAGCGAAAAAACCCGGTTTATTCCAAGGCGTATATTGCGGACGAGGAGGAAAAGATGATACATGTCAACCGCGAACCACTGGAATGGCGGGAGGGCATGACCGTAAGGGATGTTCTCAAGGCCAGGAACTATGTGTTCAAAATGCTTGTTGTGCGCGTAAACGGCACGGTGATTCCAAAGAGTGATTTTGAGAATGCATTGATACCCGATGGCGCCCGGGTGGACGTCATCCACCTAATCTCGGGGGGTTAGGGCGGTTTCCGCGGCGCCCCGGGGCGCCGCGGAAACCCTTTTGCTATCTGACCACCGTCATTCTGCTGACGGCGGTGCCCGCGGGGGTGAAGGCGCGCACGAAGTAAATCCCGTTGCCCAGGTTTTCCGGAAGGCTCCACATGAAGCTGTGGTTGCCGGAATCCAGGTTGCCCTCGTGAACCCGGGCTACGGCCCTGCCCGCCACGTCGAATAGAACTATCCGGGCGTCACCCGCCTCGGGAGAGTAGATGGAGAACGAGGCCGAACCGGAAACCGGATTCGGTGAAACCGCGGAAAGCACTACAGCCGGGACAGGCGCCCCGGGCTGGGAGTCGCCCTCCAGTCCCGTGAGCTGAAGGGCGGCAAGAACCGCCTGATAGGCGTCGATTCTTCCGGCGCCGTAAGTGTTGTTCTTGACTCCTGCGCCAAGATCCAAAGCGGTCATTTCAATTATCGAGTCGATCTGAGCAACTGTGAGTTCAGGATTGGCGCTGAGCATCAGTGCCATCACCCCGGCCACATGTGGTGTGGCCATGGAGGTGCCGCTCATGTATGTGTACCCGCCTCCGAGCTGTGTGCTGTAGACATCCACCCCCGGCGCGGAAACATCCGGAGAGATCAGGGGATTCGCGGCGGAGTAATCGAACCAGGGGGCAACGCTGCCCCACCAGGTTACCGGCCCGCGGCTGGAAAAGCCGGCCATGGTATCGTTAGAGTCTGTGGCTCCAACGGTGACCACAGCGGAATTGCCGCCATGATAGGTCTGGTTTGGATGGAACCACGGGGGAGGGCAGTCTCCGCTGCCAAGGATGGTTCCGCTGCCGGGGCCGCTGTTCCCCGCCGCAACGGAGTGAATGACGCCGGCAAGCTGGAGGGCTTCCTCAGCCTCGCGAAGGAAAGCCACACCGGTGTATGAACCCAGCGACATTGAGAGAACCGCGGCGCCGTTCTCCGCTCCGAACTCCATTGCCTGCACCCAGGTGGCCTCGCCACCGAAATAGTAGTTTATCCGCAGGGCCATGATGGTAGCCGAAGGCGCAACACCGGTCTCTGTACCCTGTGTTCCCATTCCGGCCACTGTCCCGGCGCAATGGGTGCCGTGCCCGTAATCGTCCATGGGGTCAAGGGGGTTGCCGCTGTAAAAGTTGTAGCCGTAGTGGTAGCCGGCGTCTGTGTCATGCCACATGTTGCTGTGAAGGTCGGGGTGGTTGTAGTCCACACCGGTGTCTATCACGCCCACGATCACACCCTGGCCCTCATAACCCATGTCCCATACCTGGGGAGCGTTTATCTTGGTCACGCCCCAGGCCACAGCCCTCTCGCCCGGCGCAGGGTCCCGGCTGTCCACCGGTTCAATCAGGTGTCCCCTCACGTCGCCTCTCTCGATGTATCTCACATCGGAACGCATGGAAAGTTTGAGAATCACATCGGGGGTGGTGTGGCAGTAGAAGCCGTTGACAAGCCAGAACGGGGTCAGCTGCTCCACCATCTCATCGGAAACGGAAGCCAGAACTGCCTGCTGGGAGAGCTGGGCGTTCGCCTTGAGGGCGTTCACCACGAACTGCTGTCTCTCCGACCGGGTCATCCCGATGGAGGCGGATTCTATCCAGTCCGTATCCAGGGCGCCGTGCACATGTACGACGATGGGTATCAGTTCACCTGGAGCAGCCAGGCTGATCTGCCTCTGGAGTTCAGGCTGAACAACGCCCGCAACGGACAGGCCGGCAATCATAAACACAAGGAGTAGTTTCATCTCATCCTTTCCGGTTCAGGTTCGGTGACGACAATCAACACTGATCCACATCCAGACAAGCCCCGAGTTTCATCATAAACCGTTTGTTGGCACGCTTCAACGCCAACTCGGGTTCCAGACCCAGGCTGCCGGCATGTCCCGCCAGCACAAGCAGAAGGTCGCCCAGGGCATCCTCGCTTCCGCTTTCCAAAAAGGCAGTAGTCATAGCTTGAATATCGCTCTCATCGGGATACGGTTCCAGGCCCGAGTCCGCGGCTTTTCCCGTAATTCTCCACGCGGCCTGCAGGGAGGGGATACCCCTGGGCACAGCGGATAACACATGGGACTCTTCCCTCTCGCCGCGCTTGATGGCCTCCCACTGCTTCTCGACCTCGGCGGAAGAAAGCTCAGATACCCGTGTGAATACGTGGGGGTGTCTTCGAATGAGCTTCTGCTGAACTCCGCCGGCGATGTCCTTCATTGTAAAAATCCCCTTTTCGCTTCCGATCTCCGACCACATCAGGATGTGAAGCAGAAGGTCGCCCAGCTCTTCGGAGAGGGCGGGCCAATCCTCACTCTCCGCCGCTTCCGCAACTTCATGGGCCTCTTCCAGCATGTAGGGCCGCAGGCTTTCAAGGGTCTGTTCCCTGTCCCAACGACACCCTTCCGGCCCCCTGAGGACTTCCACCGTTTCAAGCAGCTCTGCAATTGCCGCGAGGCGCTCATCCATGAATGGCCCCTGTTCCCAGTGCTTCCGATCCCTCCATCAGCAGTTCCGACAGGGTGGGATGCGGGTGCACGAACCGGGCCCAGTCCCGGGCCCTGATCCGGGAGTTCACCGCCAGCACCGCGCCGGAAACCAGGCTCGATGCATCGGCGCCAACAATCTGAACCCCCAGTACAGTGTCGTCGTCCTCCCGGGAAATGATCTTCACGAATCCATCTGTTTCATTCATCCCCACAGCCTTGCCGTTTGCGATGTAACGGGCTGTTCCGGTTCTTACGGAAACGCCCCTGCGCTTCCATTCATCCTCGCCGGGGCCGACGGTTGCAACTTCAGGACAGGTGAAGATGCACCCGGCCATGCAGTCCGGGTTCACTGTCCTGTCGTCAGCACCGAACGCGTGGTGAACCGCCGCCAGTCCCTGGGCGCTTCCGGCGTGGGCAAGCCACCAGATGCCTGTGGCGTCACCTGCGGCGTAAACCCCGGGCAGGCTTGTCCTGCTGTGCTGATCAACCGTTATGCAGCCCCGGGAATCAAGCTTGACTCCTGCCTGTTCGAGACCCATTTCTGCAGTGCGCGCTTTTCTTCCAATGGCAGCAAGAACCTTTTCTGCCGTGACAACCTTACCATCGGAAAGCGCCACTCTGGCTTCTCCCGGGCTGATTTCCACGGATGTGGTACCGTTTCCGGTGAGAATCTCCACTCCGGATCTGGAAAGGGCCCTGGCCACCACCGATGACACATCGGCATCCACACCCGGAAGTATTCCCGGAAGCATTTCCACCACCGTCACCTTCACGCCGAAGGTGCCAAGAATCGATG
>Ga0334885_1004758_pt1 | contig 11501 bp, 12 predicted proteins | sample GraSluR1_MG_8_FD_207233 | JGI IMG/M metagenome (GOLD analysis project Ga0334885, IMG submission 207233) | Sludge microbial communities from methane-producing bioreactor in Wageningen University, Netherlands - Granular Sludge_31_05-R1 | ecosystem: Engineered > Bioreactor > Anaerobic >...
TCACGATGGAAAGGCCCAGGCCCAGTCCGCCCGCTTTTTTGCTGTCAACGCGGTAAAACTTATCAAAAACCTGTTTCAGCGCCGTTTCCGGGAAACCTGGTCCCTTATCGGAGAGTTGAAGGACAAAACCCGTTTCGGTGGTTCCGGCTGTAAGCTGAATTTCAGATGCGGCGGGAGCATGCTGGGCCGCGTTGTAAAGCAGGTTATACAGCACCTGTTCCATCAACCCGAAGTCAATTTTTACCGGAGGCAGATCATCAGGAATGTTTACCTGAACCGAGAAAGGTTTTAACTCATCCTCCAGTTCTTCCAGAACTTCGTTGATCAGGTCATTGATGTCATACCAGTCCAGTCTGACCGAGATATGGCCGCTTTCGAGCCGGGTAATATTCAGCAGGTTTTCGATCAAACGGTTGAGCCGGAGGGATGCGGTAAATATCTCACCGATCAATTCCTTTTGCATATTGCCTGATTCTTCCGTATTCAGGATGGTGTCCGAGGCTCCCATTATGGTGGCAACCGGAATCCTGAGCTCATGTGAAATGGAATTGAACAGGGTTTTGTAGAGCCGGTCTGATTCGGCCAGAAACCTCGCCTGCCGGGCAAGCTCACCCAGAAATTCCCTTTCCAGCGCGTTGGTAATTTGCGCGATAAAGGTTTCCCAATAGGATTGTTGTTCTTCGTTGAATGCCTCCGTTTGCCGGATAGCCACCACCCCCGGATTGATTTTATTGCCCTGTAGTGGATACAGGGTGTAATTTACTGTGAGTGGATGCGCCGTAAAATTGCCGGCTTTTTTAACGTGCCTGAAAACCCATTCAGCTGCCTCCGCTTCGCTGAGCGATAGCGGGATGTTTTGCTTTCCACGCCCTGCAACAATCAGGTGGTTGTTTCCGTCCTGAAGAATCAGGAATGCAGGTGTGGAAAATTGTTCTTCAATTTTTTCGGCGGCAATCAATACTATTTCATCTGTTCCGCTGGCTTTGGATAGTTCATGGGTCAGCCTGAAAAGGCTTTCGGTTCGCCTTTCCCTTTCGCGGGCCAGCATCTCCTGCCTGCGGATACGTGTGGTCAGAATGCCATTAACCAGTGCAATGATGAAGAAAAGTCCGAATATCAACAGGTCTTCTGGTTTATCGATGTGAAAGGTAAGCTGGGGAGGGATAAAAAAGAAATTCCATATAAGCGCGCTCAGTGTGGAGGCCAGCAGCACCGGTCCCATCCCCAGAAAGGTTGACATAATGGAAACCACGAAAAGCAGGATAAACGAAACCACATGATAATGGCTGCCTCCGGCAAGGGGGGCGCAACTCAGTGCAGTAATTCCCGTAACAGCTGCCGAAATTATGTACTGCGCTGTTCCCGGCTTTTCTGAAGCGTTTATTCCGCCTTGTTCAGGCTTTCCGGTATTCATATTCAAATTTAAGGATAAATGACATCTGCATGATGGTTTATTTTTTCCAGTAGGCCGGTGAAAAAAGAATCAATACGGTGTATATTTCAAGCCTGCCGGTGATCATCAGCAGCGACAGGATGATTTTTGCAGCCTGTGGCAGATGGGCAAAATTGCTTACAGGCCCCACGCTGCCAATACCGGGTCCGATACCGGCCATACAGGTAGCTACCGAACTGGCAGAAGTCGCCCCATCGAGACCAAGCAGTACCAGCAAAACGCTGCCTGTAATAAAAACCATCAGGTAGAGCGTGACAAATGTCAGCACGGAATTGTTTGCTTCTTCATTCAGCATTTTTTTGTTCAACCGGATGGGGAGCATGGCATGGGGAGAGCTTAACCGTTTGAATATAATTCCAATATTTTTCAATACAATCAGGTGTCTTACCATTTTGATGCCTCCTGCCGTTGAACCCGTGCTTCCGCCCAGAAACATGCAGAAAAATATGATGATCCACGCATAGGCCGGCCATTGAAGGTAATCGGCAGTGGCAAATCCGGTGCAGGTGATGATGGAAACCACCTGAAAGAATCCTTCCCTGAAGGCGATTTCTATGGGCTTCTCCATTTCAATCATCAGCGAAAGTGAAATGATTATCCCGATAAGGGATACTACCACCAGATAAAAACGGAATTCCTCATTCTTTCTGATTTTTTGAAAATCCTTCTTTACCAGATAGTAAGGAATGATGAAATTGACTCCGGCAAATAACATAAATATTGTTATAACATATTGAATGTAAGGCGAATATCCTGCAATGCTGTCGTTTTTGGGAGAGAATCCACCAGTTGCCACTGTGCCGAAAGCATGGCAGGTGCTTTCGAATAAGTTCATTCCTCCGGCCAGAAGCAGGATGATTTCAGCTACCGTCAGCGATATGTAAATATATAAGAGATAAATGCCTACAGTCTTTATCCTTGGACTGATCTTCTCCTGAAGGGAGGATTCCATCGTAAAGAGATGGTAACCGCCGATTTTCAGGGCGGGCATAATTATGATTACCAGCACTATGATACCGATGCCGCCGATCCAATGGGTGAGGCTCCTCCAGAAAAGAATGGATTTCGGAAGAGCCTCGATATCAGTGAGAATGCTCGAGCCGGTGGTTGTAAAACCTGAAACCGATTCAAATATCGCATCGGTGACTGATGGAATGGAACCGGAAATCAGGTAAGGTAAGCTACCCGTAAGACTCATGATCAGCCAGGCAAGCGTCACGGTCAGGTAGGCTTCTTTCCGGCTCAGCGGATGTTGATCCGTCTTTCTGCGTTTAGTATAGTAAAGAAGCAGACCGGCGGTAAATGAAAGCACGGCTGTTGCCAGAAACGGTGTTACCTGCTCTCCTGCCACGATAGACACGACACCGCTAATAAGCAGAGCGGCTGACAATATAAAGAGATTGTTGCTGATGACCCTGAAAACAGCGCTGGAATTGATGTTGCCCATCTGACTGACAAATGCAATGTTTGATAGAGCAAAATAAGGCCAGCGGCTGTAAATCTTTTACAAAGATGATTTTAAAGAGTATAAAGATTTTATAAAGTCAGGCGGGCCATTGGAAGGAAGTCAAAAAGGAACAACATGCCTTGTATGCCTTTCTGAGGTTCAATCAGTATTCCCTGCAGACTTTGAAGGATGTTTAAGATACAAATCCTTTTCTCCGGGGATCAATTAATTGCTTGCACACAGATTCCGGAGGCTGATGGGTGTTATTAATATCTATATTAGGGTGTGGCTAAATATTGAAAATGGAGTCAGAGATTCCTCTTCCGCAAAATGCGGAATCGGAATAACAATCAAATAGCAACTTAAGAAGATGGGAGAGAAAGATTCGCCACCCTTCTCAACTTCCAATCCATTTACATACTGAAAGTCCCGTCATTCCATATAGAATTGAGGAATCACCTGATGGTTTTTCGGATACTATTGATTCAGCCAACTGAGAAAGCATTTGAAACGGATGTATGAAAAGCCGGAAGAGCAGGTGAAAAATGAGTCCTGATTAAAATCCGCATTTTCGGGTAGTCCTGTTGACAGGGATTTGCATCCCTGATTAATTCTGCGCTTGTTTTTTTCGGCGGGCTGAAAAAGTATTCAGGGTTTAAAAGGATTTTAACGGAGTCAGATAGCAATTCATCATGCAGGCAGTGCCTTTCATCGCCAGTTTCAGGCTATCCATGCTGATTATTTTGTCCAGTGCAGGAATACACCGCATTTTTGTAAATTTCAGCGCCGGAACAGAGCCCCGGGATTTTCCGTATTTATCTGCTCATGATGCTGCGACAGGCTGTTTCAGCGCAAATAGTTTTTAATCAATCTGATCGTCTATGATCGAAACAGAACGTTTAACCATCAGGCCGCTTCCATACGCACAACTTTTGAAATACAGCCTGGCTGACCGTTCACTGGAGCAGGAGCTGAATGTGAAGGCATTACCCGCCGAACTTACTCCCGAGCTCAGGGAAGCGCTCGAAACATCCATCCTGGCCAATGTAGCCGGCGCGGGAACTGATTACTTATATTTTACCCTGTGGAATATAGTTTTAAAGTCCAGGCGGGTGATGGTGGGCGATTTCTGCCTGATGGGCCGGCCTGATGCAGCAGGAACCATAGAAATCGGTTACGGTATTCACGAGGAATTCAGGGGAAACGGATATATGACAGAGGCCATTGCCGGACTGATCGGCTGGGCAGCCGGCAGACAGGAGATCAGGGCTGTATGTGCATCTACCGAAAAAGACAATAATTCCTCTCAGAAGGTGCTGATGAACAACGGTTTTCTTCTCCAGGGAGCAACCGGAACCTTGCTGAACTGGCGCCTGGAGTTAAAATCTGCTGCGTCCGGGCCGGTGAAAACTTTATTTCCCGGCGCTGCGCCTTCCGGGGAATTATAAAATATGTGTCAAGTCTTAAACAGAATCAGGATTATGAAAAAAATCAGACTATTTCAGGTAGACGCTTTTACCGACCGGCTGTTCGCAGGCAATCCGGCGGCGGTGTGTCCGCTGGATCAGTGGCTTCCGGCTGCCCTGATGCAAAACATTGCAGCAGAGAACAACCTGGCCGAAACCGCTTTCATCGTCCCGGCAAGGGATGGTTACGAAATACGCTGGTTTACCCCGGCGGTGGAGGTGGATTTATGCGGCCATGCCACTTTGGCTTCGGCTTAGGTATTGTTTGAGTGTCTGGGTTATTCCGGCCGGGAGATTACCTTTCATTCTGTAAGAAGCGGAGTACTGAAAGTGTCGCGGCGCGATGATTTGCTGTTGATGGACTTCCCCTCCGACACGTTGGAGCGGGTGTCGCTTGAAGATGAAATTCAGGCGGCCATCGGGTTGCGCCCGGTGGAAACCTGGAAAGGGAGATCGGATCTGATTGCTTTGCTGAAGGACGAAAATGCGGTGAAGCAGCTGTCTCCTGATTTTAACAGGGTAAACCAGCTTGATTGCCGCGGACTTATCGTTACGGCCCCGGGCGATTCTGCAGACTTTGTCTCCCGGTTTTTCGGGCCCCGTGTGGGCATCAGCGAAGATCCGGTAACGGGTTCTGCCCACACCTCACTTACTCCCCTGTGGTCGGCCAGGCTGGGGAAAAAGGAACTGACTGCCCGGCAACTCTCAAAAAGGGGAGGTTCGCTCAGTTGCACCGATCTGGGGGCGCGCTGCCTGATAGGAGGGGAGGCAAAACTTTATCTTACCGGAGAAATTAACATCACATAACCATGAAATATCTTGCCATTGAACAGGATGCCGGTGCAGACGGACAGATTTTTACTCCTGAGTTGCTGCGCAGTGAGGCTTTCAGGGTGCATGAACTGTACCTTGAAGGAAGCATCCGCGAAATTTATTTTGATGAAAACCATTACGCTTTGCTTGTGCTGGAATGCGGGAGCAGGGAAGAAGCCGAAACCGTGCTGGCCAGCCTTCCGTTGGTAAGCAATGGATTGATCCGCTTTGCCATCAGGGAGCTGCACCCATATACCGGCTTAAGCAGGATTATCAATGATCCGGGCTATGGGTCCGCAACCTGCTGACGACATCCCAGGTTATCAGGTTTCTGAACCATAATCAGAGGGTTTCCGGAATACCGGAAATTCTCACGAACTTAAATCCAATTTTCAATGCAATCTTTTACCCTGAGAAAATGGCAGTTGTCAGACCTTGAAAGCCTGATGAAACATGCAGATAACCGGAAGATTGCCGACCGGCTCACCGATAAGTTTCCCCACCCATACACGCGCGAAAGCGGCGAGGGCTTCCTGAAGATGGCCATGGAAAAAGACCCGCCTTCTGTCTTTGCCATTGATGTTGACGGGGAAGCGGTTGGGTGTATAGGGATTTTCCCGCAGGATGACATTCACCGGCTGAATGCCGAAATGGGTTACTGGTTGTCGGAGTCATACTGGGGAAGAGGCATTATGACCGCTGCCATCTGCCGGATGGTGGATTATGGTTTCAAAACCTTTGATATTTCCCGCATCTACGCCCGGCCCTTTGGCTCCAACCCGGCATCGCAGCGGGTGCTCGGGAAAGCCGGTTTCAGCCTGGAGGCCCGGTTTGAGAAAGTGCTCATCAAGAACGGCGAGCTGCTCGACGAGGTTGTTTATGGAATAAGAAGAGTCACTCATAAATTATAAATTCTGTTGCCATGATTACCATTCAGAACCTCGGGAACTTAAGTTTTGACACGCTGTTTGAAGCTTTTGACGCCGCGTTTGCGGATTACGAAATATCTGTAAACCGGGAGGAGCATATCCGCATGCTTCAGCGGCGGGGATTTAACGCTTCCCTTTCGTTTGGCGCATTTGACGAAGGCCGGCTGGTGAGTTTCACCTTCAACGGAACCGGAACTTTTCAGGGTGTGCCCACTGCTTACGACACCGGTACGGGTACCCTGAAGGAATACCGGGGCAGGGGCCTGGCTTCACAGGTTTTTGAAGCCTCGCTGCCGTTTCTGGCGGGTGCCGGCATCCGGCAATACCTGCTTGAAGTGCTGCAGCACAACGAAGCGGCCGTCAGGGTTTACCGCAAGCAGGGATTCAAGGTTACGCGGGAATTTAACTATTTTGTGGCATCTGCCGGGTCCATTAAACCCCGCGGTAAAAATCCTGATCCGGAGATACGCTGCAAACCGGTTCCCCTGCCCCTGGCTGAAGAAGTAATGATTATGTGGGATTTTCATCCCTCATGGCAGAACAGTTTTGAAAGCATCCGGCGTCAGGAACAGGGTTACTTTATCCTGGGCGCATTTGTGGGAGCGGAGTTTGCCGGATACGGCATAATGGAGCCATCCACCGGAGACCTGACCCAGCTTGCTGTGCACCCGGATTTCCGGCGCAGGGGGGTGGGCAGCCTGCTCCTCAGTGAACTGCTCAGAAAAAACAACCACCCGGCTGTGAAGGCAATCAATACGGATGTTGCCTGCATAGCCAATACGGAGTTCCTGATTGCCAGCGGATTGCCTCTGAAAGGAAAGCAGTTTGAGATGATCAGGGTGATTGAGCAGGAAAGGAGTTAAACCTCCCCGGCAACCCGTAAACGGTTCATCCGGCTGATATTGCGTTTCGCTGCTGATTATCTGCACTTCAAAGGTATTTGTTTTACTTCTTATGATCTTGACAATACATTTGCCGCATCATTGAGAAGGTCAAACAAGTGAATAATCATCAAAGATCAAAAGTCATGAATGCAAACGCCCCGGCCAATGCAACCACCGCAGTCCCGCTCGAAGCGGCGCTGAGCCTGGTCAACCGCAAACTGCACATTACCGGAAAAGCCGGTAACTTCGAACCCATTGATACGGATTACATCCCGCCTTACGGCGACGGACTCGGTTACATGCCCCTGCAGCTCTTCCTGATCAGCTTCGGCGCCTGTGCTGCCGGCGCTTTGCTTACCCTGCTGCGAAGAATGCAGAAAACCATTACCGGATTCGATATGAAGATCAGTGGCGTTCGCCGCACAGAACATCCCACCTTGTTTTCTTCGATTAAGGTGGAATATTACATCAAATCTCCTGATGTGAAAACGTCAGATGCAGAAAAAGCAATTGCACTTTCTGAGCAGTCAATTTGTCCTGTCTGGGCAATGATAAAAGGAAACGTTGAGGTTGAATCGGTAGTTGTCATTAATGAATAACATAAAAAAGCTGAGATATGGAAAATTACCTGATACCGGAAAAGGCGGCTGTATGCGGCCTTTATTGCGGAGCCTGCGGAATTTATCTGGCAACGCAATCAAACGACGTGGAAAAACTGGCGCAATATGCTGTCAGGCTTAATCAGCCGGTTGAAGAAACCCATTGCCACGGATGCCGGTCAAACACCAAAACAGCCTGGTGCCGGGAATGTAAAATGGTAAGCTGTGCCGCGGGAAAAGGGGTGGATTTTTGTGGGTCCTGCAACGAATATCCGTGCGAAACGTTGAAAGACTTCCAGGCCATGATGCCGCACCGGGCTGAATTATGGGAATCGCAGGCAAGGATTGCCGAAGCAGGTCCTGAAGTGTGGATGAAGGAAATGGAAATTCATTTTGCTTGTCCGTCATGCGGGAAAGTCAATACTTCCTATGACATAAAATGTCCTTCATGCGGAGACATACCGGGAAACCACTTCGCCGGGAAACATTCCGCCCTGATCAAAGAATATTTTTCGAAACTGTCAAAACCCTGATTGGCCATGAATAAGGAGTTGCGCATGCAGGCAATCCGGTTTGGCCGCTTTGCCGTGTACATGAATATCTCCGGGGTTGTTTTTTCGGGCCTGGTATTTCCGTTGCTGACCCTGTGGCTGCACCCGCAGCCTGCCTGGCGCGACGCTGCCTTGTTTGCGGAATCTTTTCATCCTTTGCAGACTGCAACCTTTTTTCTGGGATTTTTTCTTGTAATTGGCTCGCTGCTCACCTTTGTCTCGCTGTATTTCCTGTCCCGCGCCGAAAAGAAGATCTATGCACTTTCAGGACTGATCGTAAATACAGTATTTACGGCTGTGGTATTTATCAACTACATCATTCAGACCACCTACATTCCTTACCTGGCTACCCATTATCCCCCTGAAACAGCAAATATATTACCGGCTTTCACCATGGCCAATCCCGGCTCCTTTGCATGGGCACTCGAAATGTACGGATGGGGCGGAATCGGGCTTTCATTTATCCTGATGGCGTTTACTTTTGATAAAAGCGGTATGGGAACCTTGCTGAAAACATTGTTTCTGATCAACGGATGCTGCAGCGTGGCCTCCGCCCTGATCACCTCCTTCGATATGACCTGGCTGTTTACCTCCGCCGGATTATCTGCACTGGTAATCTGGAACCTGCTTGTACTGATCATAGATATTTTCCTGCTTCGCTGGTTTGCCTTGCAGCAGGCGCATCCTGAAACGGTGTAATATTGCTTCCGGACATGCGGGATATCAGAATCCCGGATGTATATGAGGTCTTTTATGGTTCCACCCAAAGTACGGAATTACCGGTTCCCTGTGCATTGCCTTCCCAGACTTCATTGGCCGGATCAATCATCCACTGTCCGTCAACGATAAACTTGTAGGTGTGCTTCCCGGGGCCGAGAAATACAGGGCAGGTCCACACCCCGTTTTTCAGGGTCATCACGCAGGCGTCTTCGCGCCATCCGTTGAAACTTCCGGTAACAATCACTTTTTTCGCATCCCTAAACAGGGCCAGGGTAAAGGTATAATTGGGCTTAAAGGTGAGCACGGAATTTTCGAAAACGCCTTCCCCGACGCTTGCTGGGTTGGCCGGATCGGTCATCCATTGCCCGTCAGCAATAAACTTATACTCGTGAATGCCCGGCGCCAGGTGGTAAGCCAGTTCCCAGCCGTTGTCCGTTTTGTCCATCAGCAGCTCATTGGGGTTCCACCCGTTGAAACTTCCGGCCAGGTAAACCTTCCCGGCGGTCTTGAATCCGCTGAGCCTGAATGTCATTGTATCTCCTATGCCCAGGTATGAGTTGAAAGAACCGCTGCCATTGTCGCGCATCACCGGATTGCCGGGATCGGTTATCCATTTTCTGTCAACAATATACTTATATGCGTGGGTCCCCGGGTTCAGAAACATGGGCAGTTCCCACCCGCCGTCTGTCCTGCGCATCGGCAGTTGATTCCGGTTCCAGTTGTTGAAGCTGCCGGCCACATATACTCTTTTTGCCTTTGGATATCCGGCAAGCCTGAAGATATGGTTGTAGCAGTAAACAGCGCTGTTTAAGCCGCCCTGTCCGTCGTATTCTTCCAGGTTGTTGACAGGGTCGGGCACCCATTGCCCGTCTACAATATACTTGTAGAGATATTTACCAGGTTTCAGATGTACCCGGCAGGTCCATCCTTCGCTGGTTTTCCGCATGGGCTGCTTCCGGGTGCTCCAGTTGTTGAAAGTTCCCGAAAGAACCACCCGCCGGGCATTGGTGTATTCCTTTAAAAGAAATGTTGCCGTATCATTACTGAAGCTGAATGCCGACGGATCTTTGAAATCATTCACGCCGTAATGCCATTGAAGCATGCGGAAGATACTGATCAATGACGGACGCCGGGGCTTCCTGATTTCCGGTCCGCGGGGGAGTTCTTCGTCAAGCAGTTCTTCATCCAGCAACAGTACATCATGGGTGCTGACATCCAGCGAAGGGGCTTCCAGTTGTTTGGAGATCTCCACGATATGGTGATCGATGCGGCTGACCGACCAGATTGTATTCCCTGCCTGAATTTCTTTTTCTGAAGTCTGAAAAGCTTTCTCTATCAGGGTGCTGTCGAGACTGAAGAGCCGGGAGATCTCACCTTTGCGTTGTGCCGGCCAACGGCTGTCGAGTTGAAAATATATGCGGTTGTCGCTGATATAGCAGACATTTCCGGGTTTGTACTGGGCAAAAACCACTTGAGGCGCAATGAGCAGTGTGGCAAATGCGATGAGCCTGATCATTTTCATTGCCTGCCCTCCTTTCTCACACTGAAACCGATTTCTTTTTTACGGAAGTTGAAACTGTAAACGCCTTTCATCCAGAAATCATAACCCAGCATACCTTCGATGGTGCAGCCATAGGCCTCACCCATGGCTGTCAGGTCCATGATTACGGTTCCCATACTGCCAAACCGGTAACTGCCCAGTTCAAGTTCATTCATGATCCCGTACAGTACCTCAGAAGACTGTGAAGAGGCTCCTCCTACCGGGGCCCGGCGGCTGATCTGCACGGTTTCCATCACTTTCTTTGAGACGTTCCGGTGCAGTGCATTGATTTCAGCTCCGGTATCGAGGCAGAAATTCAGGCTTTTGTCACCTATTTTTCCCCTTACCAGCATTATCTTGTAATGGGTTTCAATTTTCTGTCTGAAGTCAAATTGCGGAAGATCATCACCGGTACCGGTACGATTGCCATCTCCGTCGATGTGTACCAGGATCATCTGATTTGCTGCGGCGTCGAAAATCACCTCCATATCATCGATCATTTTCATGCCGAATAATCCCAGGATTTTCACACCGCGTTTGTCTTCAATGTGCCCCAGATCGGCCATATCTGCCGCAACTTTTTCATAAAAAAAGCCTGAGGCGTCAACCTCTTTAACGATGGTCCCGTGAACTTTGCTGAAATTACCCGTAATGCCGCCGGCTCCCGGTTTTTCATAGGCAGCATACTTCCTGAAATACGTACGGTTGAGTACAAGCCCGGTGGCACCTGTGTCGAAGATCAGGTTTCCTTCCTGATCGTCAATTCTGGCTTCTATCAGAAAAAGCCTGCCTGCCTGCTTTAAAGGAATAACAATTGAACTGAGGCTTCCTGAAACAGTGCTCCCTTTCAGCAATAAATTTACCTGTACCTTTTCAGGATTCATATCTCCGGCTGTTGCGGTTTTCAGGGCCGCAGCTGTCAGAAGCAATATGAATACGCCAACTTTCAAATTGATATAATACAATGCAGAAGATCCTTTTTTCATATATGAGCTTTTGCGCTGTTCGCCTTATGCTAAATTAATTCATTATTGCAAAGTAATTGGTGATGAAGTAAATTATTTGCACTGAAATGATTTTATCTCTGATTTTATGATTC
>Ga0334885_1004774_pt1 | contig 11478 bp, 9 predicted proteins | sample GraSluR1_MG_8_FD_207233 | JGI IMG/M metagenome (GOLD analysis project Ga0334885, IMG submission 207233) | Sludge microbial communities from methane-producing bioreactor in Wageningen University, Netherlands - Granular Sludge_31_05-R1 | ecosystem: Engineered > Bioreactor > Anaerobic > Unclassified...
AACAAAGAAAGCACTTATTGATTTTCAGATAGATAATTCTCTTGCTCCGTTTCCCGGTACTCTTGGGCCAAAAACAAGAGAGCTTCTTAATAATGAATATCTTTACTTGCTATAAAATTTATAAAAGGCGTTAATCTAAGATAAAGATTAACGCCTTTTTTGTTTTTTTAAAATATTTATCTAGCTTATATTAAATAATTTTTGCGCAAACGTTCTCAAAAAAGCCATCTTAGATAAACTATTAAATTGTTGGTAAAAAAACTTAAGGCTTTTGTATAAAAACTTATAGTTGACATATTTTTGCAAAATACAGTAAAGTCTTTTCTTGTATTTTGTTTAATGAATGAACTTGTATAAAAAAACTAATTTGGAGTATGAAAAAATCGAGCCTTCAAATAAAGAAAGGTTAATCTCTTTGGCTCAAAAATTAATTAAGCAAAATAATCATGTGAAAAATTCACCTGAGCATTTATATTCTATTGTTTTTGACTTTTATATTATGCAAATGCTTAGGTTTTTGAATAATGAAAAAAGAAGTGATGTTTTCAGTTTTGATACCTTTTTTAAAGGATTTAGTGATTTTGAACTTACGGCTTTTAAAAAGTTTGTTTCAACAATAAATGATGTTGATTCGTTAGATTTATTGATTCAAAATTTAGAAGAAAATGAAAATATTAGTGAAAATCCTAGTAATGACGAGATGTTGCTAAATTTAAGCGCTTTTCGTAAAGTTTTAGAAAGAGAAATGAAAAACTTGGACTCTTTGGAAAAACTCGAACAGCCAAACTTGGTTCCTTTGGAAGAAAATAGTCGGCCAAATTTGGATTCTTTGGAGGTATACTTTCCAACTTCTCTTAATTTTGGACAAATTTTAGAAAATAAACTTGTAAATTATCCGAATACTTTTTTGGATTTTAATAAATCTTGTGAAGAAATTAAAAAACTTATAAATGATTTAGAAAGTGAAGACTCCGCAAATGTTTTTAATTATTTAGATAAAATATTTTTTAAAAAAAGTTGTGATTTATTAAAATGCAATTTTTCAAAAGCAAGATTAAAAGAATTTTTGTTGAATTATTTGAATTTAATTTTAAAAATGTTTGAAGTTTCTAGAATTATTTATTCAATTTTTAACAATTTAAATTTAAGTTTTTTTAGAAATATATTATTAAATGACGAAAGATTTTTACTGAATTTATTTGAAGAACATAAAACCTACGTTAAAATGGATCGTTATTATCCATTGTATGCAAATGATGATGAAGAAACTCTTCTTGCTAAAAAAAGAGAATTAAGTCCAAGAAAATATCGTTGTAATAATGAATATACAAGACGAAAAAATGTGATTTGTTTTTTACAGATTTTAAATACAGATTATATTTCTTCTTTAAATGAAATTAGAGATAAAATTATTGCTTGTGAAAATGGCAATATTTGTCTTGATAATAATTCAAATAATTTACTAATGCTATTGCTACAAAAGCGCATTTCTGTAATTAGAGATAGTATGTTTTTTGAGTATTTTAAAAATGAAAAGAAAGAACTTTTAGAAGCTCTACTTACGGATTCTTTTATAAAGTTTGTTGTAGAAGCTCAAAACCCAAATAAAGAAAAGGAAATTCTTGATCTTGAATTCAATAAAAATTATGTGTCGCTTTTTTTTGATCTAGTTTGTGATACTTTAATGATAAATGGTTATATTGAGAGCAAATCTGATTTGGTGTGGATAAATTGTTCATCTTCTCCTCTTGACTTTATTCGTTCGACGGATTCGATGTTTGTTATCAAAAAAGGAAAATATAAAGATTTTATTATTAAATATGATATTACAAAAAATCATAGTAAAACTACAAATCTTTGGGATTCAGTAATTTTATTTATTCAAGATACAAAAGAGGAAAATATATTACGAGGATTTGAAAAATTTAAGAGAAAAGTAGAAAATTATATGAAAAAAGCAAGTTCATTTCCAGATAATCGAAAATCTTTTGCATACTTGGAAGGAGTTTCAGATATGTTTATTTAATAGTACTCTTAGAAATTTTAGTCTTATATGAGATATAATTTCTTCAATTTCAGCCTTTCTTGCTTGAAATAAGGTGTTTATTATTTTTGAATCTTTTGATAATGAAAAGAAATTTGGATATTGCTTAGATACAACAGAAGTTGTTAAATCTTTAAGATTTTCCTTAAGAATTTCGTCTTTTTCAGTTTTTGATTTTTCCCATGCTATTAGAGCTGTTCTGAAGTATCCAATTTTTTCAAACAATTCAAATATATGAAATAATGAATCGTTTTCGTTAAATAAAATCGAAAGGATCCTTTCTTTATTCGGCAGTTTGTATTTTTTAAATAAATATCTTAGAATTTTTTGTTCATTTTTTTTATCAACTAGTGTTTTTTCTGGTGCGGGGATGTCTCCGATTATTGACTCTGCCCAGTCATGGACTTCTGCGGTTTCTGCGAGTAATTCTATGTCTTCTGTACTCAGATCCTCAAAATATTTTGCAAAACTTTTGCAAAGGCCTCTCATGATTTTCATGTGATTTAAATTGTGAACATCTGCCCCGAGTGTTTTAACCCATTTTTCATTTGAAATGTGAGCTGGCTTGAATGGAGCAAATCTTATTTGTGTTTTTAATTTTTCGGAGTAATAACTTTCTTCAAATTTCTTATGAGAAAGCTTTTTATTGCTCATATAATTGTTTATAAGGCGAAATATTAGGGCAAACAATGCAATTTTGTCAATATGTGCTTTATGAAAAGGCACCAGTTTTTTTTAAATACAAGTTTATTTGGCTAACATAAAATAATTTTTAAAAATAATTTTAAGGTTTTTAAGTTTTAGATAAATCTTCGTTTTTTAAATTTAAATGCTTAAATAGTATAAAAGAATTCCTGCTGAAATGGCTACATTAAGCGATTCAATTTCTTCCTTTATTTCGATTTTAATTTTTTCTTTTGAAATTTCTAGGATTTCTTCGTCAATTCCTCTTGTTTCATTTCCAAAAACTATGCAGAAATTTTTTGGAACTTTTAGGCTTTGAAGTTTTGTGCCTGATTTTGAGCTTGTTGTGAAAATTGGAGCGTTGAACTTTTTAAGCCAGTTTATGTCGCCATCCTCGTAGATGTTTAAGCTGAAAATGGAATCTTTTGAGGCTTGAAGTGTTTTTGGATTGTAAAGTTCGGCTGATCTTTGGTCTATTACTATGTTTTTAAAACCGAATGCAAAAGCGGTTCGAAGTATTGTTCCGAGGTTTCCCGGATCTTTTATGTCGTTTAAGAAAACAACAGGGGAGTCGGCGTGTTTTCGTTTTTTCTTTTGATATATGGCTGAGATTCCAGATGGATTTTCGAGGCTTGAAAAATATGAGTTTATTTTTTCGTTAATTATGAAAAAATTCTCGCATTTTGAGCTTTTTAAAAGGAAATCTAGTGTTTCTTTGTTTTTTTCAGCAAATATTTTTGTGAAAAAAAGTGCTTCGAAATCAAAGCCTTTTTTTAGTGCATCGTGAATTGTGGTCGCGTTTTCAATTAAAAATTTATCTTCTTGTCTGCGGAATTTTTTTTGATTTAGTTTTTTAAGAAGTTTTATGTTTAGGTTGTCTGTGCTTTCTAGTTTTTTAATAAAGTTTTGCATAGTTTGCTTGGTTTTGTGGCTTTTTTTATTGCTTTGTGATTGTAGGGAACGAAATCTTTAGTTTTATCCAAACATTAGCCATTCTGGTTTGAAAAGAAGCAAAATTCCAATAATCACCATGCCGATACCTCCGATTAAATGTGCTATTCTTGCGTACTTTCCTGAAAGACCTGTTACTTGAAGAGTTATCATTGCGGTGAAGAAAATTAACAAATCGTCGAGCATAAATACAAGAATATACAAAAGCAAGTAGCCGTAATATGTTGACTTTGAGAGTTCGCTTAATGCAAGAATTTGAGTGTATACAGCAGGAAGACCAGCAGAACAAATAAGTTCTACTAAGTTTACTGCCCAAGCTAGTAAAATAATTCCAATAAGTGCTACCCAGAAGTTTTTTTCTTGTGTTAGTTTTTTTAATTTATTGAAAACCTTTTGTCGTTTTTCGTTTTTTGTAACTTTGCAGGTGCTTTCAGGGTTTTTAAAGAATTCTTTTAGATAATAAGAGCCTCCACCAACGGCTATAAGTCCTATTAAAACCCTTATCCAAACAATAAATCCAATAAATAATATTAAGTTTAGCCATGCTGATAAAAACAAAAAATACATTGACGCAGATGCGATGATAAATGTTGTTCCGAGAATCCACATTCTTACCTTATTTTCCATTCCGAGTAGAAGGCTTATTAGGAAGAGAAGAGTCCACATTGCGCAAGGATTGAATCCGTCTACTGCAGCGATAATAATTGTAATTATTGGGAGTGAAAGATTTTTTGTTTGTATTTCTCCAATAAGTGGAAGAGTTAGACTATCGGGAACTATATGGTTTTTTTTGCCTGTGCTTTCTGTTTCTACTTTTAGTCCAATTTCTAGTCCGACGTCTCGGCAAGCGTTTTCTGTTGCACATATTATTTCGTTTTCAATAGCTCGTCCTGTTGAATTTTCATCAAGCCAACCTGTAAAATATTTATCACCAACTACAGTAAATGGGACACCTCCAACATTTGCGTTTAATTTTTTACTAAATTCAACCATTAAATCACGATTTTTTTTGCTTCCCCAAACTTCGAAGCTTTGTACTCTTAAATTCGAATATTTGTCTTCCATTTTTTTGAGAAATGGCTTTTGTTTTTCACAATGTGGACATCCAGTCCCGTAGAAAAAATAAAGATTTACAATGTTTTCTGTTCTTTCAGTTTGGTCTATTGAAATTCCTGAATAATTTTTAGTTTCTGTTTCAAGAATTGAGTTTTCGAATGTTTCTAGGTTGTTTTCTGTTGTAAGAAAAGCGGTGTTTTGTAAAAAAAAGGCAAAAGAAAATATTGCAAATATTAGTGCAAAAAATTTTTTTGTTTTATTCATTTTGTTTAATTAAGAACGAAAATGATTATACATAAATAAGTTTTTAAAAAAAAGTTTTTTTATGTATAGTTGTGCAAAATTTTATAAAATAAAAACTATGAAAAAAATTATTTCGTTTGGGCTTGTTTTTGTTTTAATTCTTTCGTCGTGTTCGTTATTTGATGGAGGAAAAACAAAAGAAACAAGAAATAGAGAAGATTTAGAAGCTTATTTAAATCGAGAATCTGATTTTGAAATGCAAATTGCAGGGCCTTTTTATTTTGGAAATTTCGATGGTTTAAGTCCCATTTCGAAAGAATATTCTGAAATTCGAAGAGAAAGAGTTGAAGAAATTGTTGAAATAATGGATGAAAGTTTTGTTTTACTTAGAGATATTGATAAAAAACTTCGAGAAATGAGAAGTGTCTTTGCTAGTTTTGTTGAGGAAATTAAAGAGATTGAGCCAGCTTCAAGAAATTATGCAAATCAACTTCTAACAGCTACAAATATTGCGCCGATTTCCTCTTCATTATCAAATGCAATTTCTTTAGAAAGACATTTAAAAGATTATGAAAATACTCCTGAGTGGGGTTTTTTACAGTTTCAAAGGTATGCTTCGATTTTTAAACTTTCAGAACTTTATTTAATGGAGTCTGCAAGTTTACTTCAAAGAGCTTTAATGCTTTCAACTCTTGCAGAACTTGATAAAAGTAATGAAGCATTTGCGAAAGTTAATGATGAGTTTGTTTTGAAAATGGATAAAGTAAGTGAAGAAGTTAATGATCTTTTGAATGAATTGATGAGAAAAAATGCAATGCTTGTTTATGCGGATCAGGTTTTATTTAGTGCGGATATTGATTTTGCACGAAAAACTTTGGCTTCTATTGATTTGGAACTTTCAAAAATGGAGGGAATTTTTAAAGCTGGAAATTCAAATGAAAATTTGAGTGATGAATTTGTAGAAATTTTCAAAAGGCAATATGAAGAAATGAAAATTTATAGAGATTCAATTTTTGCATATATTTCAAGTGTGCCAGAAAGTGAGCTTTTGGCTTTAGAGAGTAATGTTGTGTCAAATAGTTTTTTTAATGTTGCTTTCGCTTCTGATTGGCCAAGTTATTTGCAAGGAAAAATTTCTGATGCTTATAAAACCGCTAAGTTTGCAAAGGATATGACTTTTGCGGCGGTTCGGCTTGGCGGAAAAAAATTAAAAGAAGGTTATGATGAATCTGGGGCTCATGAATTTATAAAAGATGGTGCGCAGATTTTGAATGGTGGTCTTGAAATTGTTAATTCTGGTGTTGCGATTTCTATTTATGGTATCCAAGGAATTTATTTTGGGGATATGGATTTGGCTGATTTTAAACGAAGAATAGAGGAAGAAAAAGCAGAACTGCATAAAAGATTTTTAGCTGGGACACTCGGTAAAGACCAATATGATGAAATTATTCATCAAGTTAATCAATTTCAAAGAAATACAGGCGTGTTTATTGAAAACATGTCGGAGCTTGCGGGCGATATGACTTTTATTGTTGGTGGAGATGCTGAGTTGAATAAATTTATTAGAAATGTGACAAGGGGTGTTGGAAATGAAGCCAAAAAAGCCTTAGATACAGCGACAGATTTTACAAAAAATTTAGCAATAGTAATGCATCCTGAAACAAGTAAAGAAGATACTAGAAAAGCGCTTGTTGATATTTTGGTTTCTTTAAAAGGAGTAAAGGATAAAGATGGAAATTATATTAAAGTTGAAATGCCGGATTTAATTGAATTAGTTAAAGAACAGGCATCTAAAGAACTTGGTTTTTCACAGGAAGAAGAGGCGAGTTTTGTAGAACAGTTGCAAGAAATTATGAAGGATGAACTAAAAGGAGCAGAAAATAAGAAAGAAGATTTAAATAAAAAAGACGATAATTCTTCTGATTCTGGGGAGGGTAGTCAAGATGGTGCAGGTGGTGAAGAACCTTCGCAAGATCAAAATTTTGGGAATGGAGGAAATGATAGTTCTTCAAAGGATAATAATGGCGAGGGCGACAGTAAATCAGATGTTTATGATCCAAATTTGTCTGATGATGAGTTGATACAAAACATTGCTGATATTTTAAATAATCCAAATATTTCAGAAGATGATAAGGCAGATCAAATAGTTAAACAAATTTTACGAACAGTTCCTCCAAAAAATAAAGATGATTACAAGGATCCAAGTCCAGATGAATTTGATATAGATAAAGACGGTGTGTTTGATGATGTTGATAATTGTCCTAGTGTTTATAATCCTGATCAGAAAGATACAGACGGAGACGGAATTGGAGATGCTTGTGACCCTGATTGTAGTGGAGATGCTGACTTAGATGGCGTTTGTGATGAAGTTGATAATTGTCCAACAATTCCAAATCCAGATCAGAGAGATTCTAATAACAATGGAATTGGAGATCTTTGTGATGATAGTTTTCCAGAACTTTCAGAAATTATCGGCCAATTAAAGGGGAATTTTACTATTCATAATGTGTATGTTTCAGATTCTGCTAGAACAAATATGAAAGAAGAAGGTTGTGATCCAATACTTTTGGAAGAAACTAAAGGGAAAACTTACCCTAGTTCTGTAAATATTTCTCAAAGTGGCGATAATGCAGGTACTTTAACATTTAAAGCTGAAGGAGATTCTATTCCAATGCCTTTTGTTTATGAAAATGGAGTACTTAGAGCTTCAAAAAAACAAGATGGGGCGCTTATTGATATAACAATTGATTATCGTTCTGGAGAGCCTGTTAGTGATATTAAAATTGATTATATGGAGGGGCAAGCTGTACTTTCTGGTTCTATGAATTTGAAATAATAGGAGTAGCTGAGCTTTTAAAGCCTTGAAATGAGAAAAATAATTATAATTGAATCATTATGAAGCCAGTTTTGAATATTTTTGGAATTGAAATTGTTTCTTATTCTTTGTTTATGTTTTTGGCTTTAATCGTTGTCTTTATTGGATCATACTTTTTTTTGACGAGGAATGGGCAGAGAAAAAGTGATGTTTTGCTTATGCTTATTGTGATGAGTGTATTTGCTTTTATTGGAGCAAGAGCTTTTAATTTTTTTGTGAATTATTCTTTTTATAAATCTGATTTAGCAAAACTTTTTGAATTTTCTAGTCATGGTTTTTCTCTTTATGGTGGAGTTCTTGGAGCAGTTTTTTCAGGTTTTTTAATTGCTAAACTAAGAAAGATTGAGCTTTTTCGTTTTGCAGATTTGATTACGCCGTTTGTTGGAATTGGAATAATTTTGATGAGAATTGGGTGTTTTCTAAACGGTTGTTGTTTTGGGAAACAAACTGATTTTATTTTTGGAGTGAAATTTCCTGAATTTAGTCAACCTCATTTAAAGCAAATTTCTGGAAGTCTATTTTCTGGAGGACTTGTAAAAACTGTGCATCCTACACAAATTTATGAAGTAATTTTTGTTTTTCTTTGCGTTTTGTTGGCGTTTTATTTGATTTTTAAGAAGAAAAAACTTGCAAGTGGTTCAGTTTTTTTAATTTCTGGTGCGTTATTTTCTGCTTTTAGATGGGTAAACATGTACTTTCGTGATTTGAATTATTCGGATTTTGTTATTGATGTTGTTTATCCAATTATTTATTTGGGAATTATTTCGCTATGTTTTGGGCTTTTGCTTAGAAAAAATAAATAGTGTTTTGTCGAAATTTATGATTGAAATTAAAACCTGTATATTTTTTGCGTTTAAATTCGGATAATTTGAAAAAAATTTGTAAAAGTGTTATAAATTTTGGTGTAATTTTTAAATTTTAAATTATGGTAGAATTTACTTTAAATGAAGGAGAAAATCTTCTTGGAAAATGGACTCTGAATCATTTGCCTCCAACAGGTGGAAGGTATACAGGAGTTTTAACTGTTACTGATGAAAGACTTTTGTTTGATGCAAGATATGATACTTCGCTTGCAGGGGCCATTGATGAAGCTATTTTTTTCAAAAGAGGATCTGAGTTTTATTTGCAAATTTCAAAAACAATGATTAAAAATGTTGAAGTTAGTAGTAGTTTTTTTAGCAAGAAGGTTCTTGTTACATTAAATGATGGTTCGGTTCATACATTTCATTATGGAATGCTTTCGGTTGCTAAAATTGCTGAAGCTATCAGGGTTAAAAAATAATATTTTTGTTTTATTTAAGAAAAGCTTTATTTTAAAATTAAAGCTTTTCTTTGTTGTTGACTGAAAAACAACAGTGCTTTATAAATTTAATTAGTACTTTTAACCTCCTTTTTCTATGAGAAAAACTTTGTTTATTTGTTTTTTTCTCTTATTTTTTATGTTTTCCATGAATCTGTCTTTTGCAAGTTTTTCAGATGTATCAACTCACAAATATAAAATTTCTATCGATTATTTAGTTAGTATAAAAACTTTAAATGGTTATGAAGACGGTACTTTTAAGCCAGATCAAACTATAAATCGTGCTGAATTAATGAAAGTTTTAATTGCTGGACAAGGAATATTTCCGGATGCTGGAGTTTATAAAAATTGTTTTATTGATGTAAAAAGTGAATGGTTTGCTCCATTTGTTTGTTATGGAAAAGAGAAAGGATGGGTAAATGGATATGCGGATGGAACCTTTAAACCGTCGCAAGCAGTAAGTAAGGCTGAAGCTTTGAAGATTTTAGTTCATTCAATGGAGTGGGAAGGGCTTTTGAAGAACTACTTTGTGAAGAATGTTTATAACGATGTTGATGCAAATCAATGGTATTTTGATTATTTAAGTTTTGCTGATAATTTGAATTTGGTTTTGACTGAATCTGTGTTTTTGCCTTCAAATAGCGCGACTCGGGCTGAAGTTTCTGAATTGATTTTTAGGTCTCTTGTTGTTGAAGAAAATAATTTGAAAGAATTTTCAGAAAATTTAATGGATATTTTTTTAGAATCTAAAAATTTTCAAAAAAGTGAAATAGTTATATCTGAAGATTTGTTTGAAGTGAGTAAAGTTGTTGATGGAGATACAATTCATTTAACAAATGGAGATAAAATTCGTCTTCTTGGCATAAATTCCCCAGAAGTGGGCTACTGTTATTATAAAGAAGCTGGTGATTATCTTAGTGCTCTTATTGGAAAATCAAAGATAACTATGAAATCAGATGCAACAAATCAAGACAAAGATCGTTATGGAAGGCTTCTTAGGTATATATATGTTGATGGAGAGATGTTGAATATTAAAATGGTCGAAGAGGGCTATGCGGAGTATATGAAAGCTTATCCAATAATTTATTCTTTGGAATTTGCAGAGGCAGAAAAAGTGGCTAAGGATTCTTCAAAGGGGATGTGGGGAAAATGTGAAAATATTATTGGGAATGTGCCTGTTGATTCGAATAATTCCTCTTTAGAGTCTGATAATTTGAATTTTGATGTTTATATTAGTTATGTTTTTTATGATGGAATTGTGCCGAAAGTTGAATCTGATGAATATGTTGAAGTGAAAAATCGTGGAAAAGTAGATTTTAATTTAAATGGCTATTACATTAAAGGATCTAAGGGAAGTGAAGTTTTTTATTTCGGAAATTTGGTTCTTAAGCCTTTAGAATCAGTAAAAGTTTATACAAATCAAGGAACATATTCTTTCAAAAGTAATACTGCGATTTGGAACAATAGCGGTGAAACGGCTTATTTGTATAATCCAAATGGGCAAATTGTGAGTGAGTGGAGCTGGTAGGAGGTTGATTGTTTTTCGGGGGGGCGTTTTTTTTGAATAATTTGAAAATTTTTCAAGATTTGTTTTTGTAAAAATTTGTTTTTGTGCTATATTTTTTGCCTTTAACTTTTCGTATTATGAATTCGTTTTTTAGTATTGATAGAGATTCTTTTGATTTGGATATAAAAAACATAAAAGACCCAGAAATAAGAAATAGAGTAATTTCAGTTTTGGATGAAGTAGAAGATATTGCAGGGAGTCATGGTTTGTATTCACACTTTAATATTTCAAGGTATTTGTTTATTATGCAGGAAAAAATTTGTGTTTCTGAAATTGTTGATGATCATGATTTTGATAAAGTAGCTTTTATTGTTTTTTCAGTTGCGAAACAAATTCAACAATTTTTTGTTGAAAATAGTTTTTGTAAGAGTTCGAGAGTGCTTATAGCACAAGAATACACTTCTAACATAGGATTTTATCTCTTAAAAAGATATGTTTTTAAAGATATTGATTATCAGGATGGTGGTCCAATAATTCCAAAAGGAATACATGTTATTTGTTATAATAAAAATGGTAGGTTGAGAGAGTCTTTCGTTTTTGATTTAGATGATAATAAACTAGCTGAAGAAAAATTTTTAGAAATAAGAGAAAAATTAAAAAAATATGATGAATTAGAAAAACCTATTTTGTCTTTGACTAGAAAATAAATTTAGAAGCGACAACTTCTAAATTTTGTATTTTCGAACTTTACTTTGGAAGGTAAAAATCTTTTGTTTAAGCTAAAAGAACCATTCGATGCAATACTTCGTGTAAATGGA
>Ga0334885_1004779_pt1 | contig 11465 bp, 9 predicted proteins | sample GraSluR1_MG_8_FD_207233 | JGI IMG/M metagenome (GOLD analysis project Ga0334885, IMG submission 207233) | Sludge microbial communities from methane-producing bioreactor in Wageningen University, Netherlands - Granular Sludge_31_05-R1 | ecosystem: Engineered > Bioreactor > Anaerobic > Unclassified...
GCCGTCAGACTCTGCCCTGCCTGCGGCGTGATGGTGATGAGTGCCTGTCGATACCCACGACTGCAGTCTGTACCCGCTCCCAGCGCAGCATAGTCGTCAGAGTCGTAGCAGTGTTCGGCCGTCGTACTGGCCGCCACGTCCTCCGGAGCACCACCGTCGCCCCAGTCTACCGTGTAGGCACCTGAGCAGCGGAAGGCCACGAAATTGGAGTCGTGGTTGTAGACGGCGTAGACACCGACAACCTTCTCGTCACCATCCACCAGCGTGGGCAGCGTGATCCAGTCGGCCGGGCGCACCCAGTCCTCGGTGGGGGTACCACCCGAGCCCATGCCTGGTGCGCTGATCTCGTGCGCTACCACTCCGCCGCGTCCGATGATTGGCATTGCGTGTCCTCCGGAATCAGCGCGGCCCCCGCGTTTGCGGAGGCCGGTGGTGTGGGGCGGGGCAGGCGTTGGGCGCACTCAGACAGTGATCCCCGCCGCCTCGTAGCACCGCCACAGGTCCTGCACGGCCCCGGCGGCCTGGGCTGCAGTAGCCACGGGCTGGGCCTCGCCCTCCAGGCAGCGCAGCAGGTGATCCCACATGGCGGAGTGGTCGTCTGCCGGAGCCCACGGCAATACCGACCGCGGGCCGTAGAACCCGACGCTGTTGGGCAGCGTGGGGCTGCCCGCGAAGCAGTCCGCTGTCCCCCACCCGAGCTGCAGGCAGAGCTGGTCGCCGCGTTCATAGTCGATCAGCAGGGTCCCGCTATCGGGGCCCGTGCCGCCCGTGAAGCACCTCACCGACCCCTGCCAACCCACAGCATTGCCGAAGAGCGCCCTGGCGCAGGTCAGCATGTGGATGCCACCCTCACAGAACGCCCCGCCACCGACGGCAAGCTCGTAGCTCCACGCCTGGGGCCGATACGGCGTCATGTAGCACGCCCGCCAGATCACCGGGTCCCCGCAGATGTAGGCCAGCCGCTCCCGGAGGGCGCCGAACCCGTTCCCGTAGGCTTGGCTCTCGGCCACGTAGACTCCGGGCTCCGCAGCCAGCGCCGCCGCGTGCTCGGGCAGCAGACAGATCGGCTTCTCCACCACCACCCGTTTGCCCATGCGCACCTGCTCCAGCGCCACCGGGTAGTGTTCGCTTGGGATGACAGCGACCACCGCCACGTCGTAGCTGGCGGCGTCGATCAGGCAGCGCGTCGGCACCGCCGTGGCGCCGTACTGCTGTGCCAGCATGGCGGCCTTGGCAGCGTCGGTGTCGTAGACCTGCACGTCCATCTCTCGCCGGGTGAGTTGCTCGACGTGGATGCGCCCGGCCGCTCCTGCTCCGATGACGAGGTATCTCATATGGTTGCCCTCCAGTGGTAGCGTGGTGCGCCTGTGCGGTCGATGGTGATGCCCGAGAACCCGGCCTCGGTCAGCAGGCCCGTCACTTCGTCCGGCGTGTAGAGCCTGACGTGGCGGTCCACCAGCGCCGCCGACGCGTGCCATTGCGGCAGGTCGGCCAGCCCCACCGGGGGCAGACCCTCCTGCCAGACCGCGGGGTCGGGTGTCGACCCGATCAGCATTCCGCTGGGCCGCAGGGCGGCTCGGATCCTCTGCAGCAGCGGCAGCGGGTGGCAGTTGAGGTGCTCCAGGACCTCGAGCATGGCGATGCAGTCATAGGGTCCCCCCAGTGGCTCAGGGGCCTCGATGTCCCGCCGCTCCCAGGTCAGGCCCGGCGCCTCGAACGTGGGCAGCGGTGTGTGCCAGTCCACCCCCACGACCTCCGCTCCCAATACGCGGGCGGCGACCGCGAAGCTCCCGTATCCCGCGCCCAGGTCCAACAGCCGATAGGGCCGCAGGTCCGGGTGATCGGAGGCGGCCGCCACGTCCTTGCTGGCCGCCATGTGTGCCGACAGGTCCACCAGCGCATGGAGCATCCACTCCGCCTGGTGGCGCCGCTGCAGCGCCCAGTTCGCTTCGCGGCCGGGTGGGACACCCGCGGCCTCGATCCTGTCCGATGCCCACTCCAGGACTGCGCCGAGGCTCTCCATCAGTGTCTCACCCCATAGCGGACATACACGTAGTAGCAAGCGATCGCTGCCACGCACGCCAGTACGTGCCACCCATATCCGTGCGGGTCAGCGTAGTACGCCACCGCGGGCAGCGCGCTCCCGGCAATGGCTACAGCGTCCAATGCCCTTGCTCTGACCATCACTCCACCCCCCGGCACGTGGCCAGCATGGTCGTGCTGCCTTCGGGGCGCCAGATACGCACCGACGTGAATGCCAGGTCCAGCAGATCACGGAGCGTATCGCGGGTGTACATGCAGACCTCAAGCTGCGGCGCAGGTGTCGCTCCTGGCGACCACTGTGGCACGTCGCGCCAGTGGTCAAACGCCGGGTGAATGTGCGGGTAGCACTCGGCATCCAGGGCACTGGTGACCAGCATCCCCATCCGGGTGCATGACGGACGCCACATTGCGCAGGGCCGTCACGGGCGACCACTTAAGGTGGGGCAGAACCTGCGTCATCACCACCAGCCCATAGCCCAGCCCCGGAGGCGGGGCAGACTGGTCGATGGCCCATTGCTCATAGTGGATGCCGGTCTCGTCCAGCAAGGCCGGCGCGATGAAGGTCCCGATCGGGAGGTAGTCCATCACCGTCACGTCATAGCCTCGTGCTGCCATCCAGACAGCCAGCGTCCCCCAGCCCGACCCGACCTCTAGGACGCGCAGGCCCGATGGCTGCTCCGCCACTACGTCCGCCACGCCCTGCAGATAGTCGGCCTCGAAACCCCGGTAGTGGTCGCGGTAGTACGGACCGGGCGCCAGTCGCTCCACGGTGTCCTGAGCCTCACGCAGCGTCAGCATGGGTTGCAGCCTCCCTCCAGAGTGCCTCGAACTGCCGTGCCCGGGCGTCCCACGAGTTGCGCTTGAGCCATGCCGCCGCCGACCGCCGTGGCACCCGACCTGCTGCCAAAGCCTGCTCGACCTCCGGCGCCAGCGTCTTCGCTCCCCGCGGCGCCAGCGTGCACCAGTCCCGCCCGTCAAGCGCCGTCATGACGCCTGAGGCCACGACTCTGCAGCCGCCGGCGATGTAGTCATAGAGCTTGATCGGGTCTACGGCCGCGCAGAGTTTGGCGTGCCGGAACGGGATCAACCCCACGTCACAGTGAGCCACGTACTGCATGGCCACCGGGTAAGGTCGCTCCCCCAGCATGTGGACATTGGGCGCTTTCGCCGCCCGCCCTTTGCTGTCACCGACCACGTTGAAGGCCACCCCTGGCAGGTCGCGCGCCGTGCGCTCCAAAAGCCCCCAGTCGAACCATGCACCCACGAGGTAGCCCAGGTACAGGGCCGTGCCCTGCTCTCCGACCACGAGGTCCTCGGGGCTATCGCACTTTGGCACCGGGACGGATGGCCCGGCGTTGGGTATCACCGGGGGCACCCGCCAATTGTGCGGGTAGGATTGCAGCGCCGGCGCCGAGCACGTGAGCAGATCCGCCGTCGCCAATAGTTCCCGCTCTGTGTCCTCGCGGTAGTAGCTGGCCTCCCCGACCTTCGCAAACGCCCGCCAGTCATCCATGATGTCGTAGCAGACGGCCCACCCGTGGGCCTGGAACCGCTTGGCGATGGGCCAGTACGCCTGCAGGCCACAGATGACGAGACCGGGCTGCGCCTCCCACAGGAGGGGCTCCATGCGCTTGAGGGCCTCGGCATTGACCACCAGCGGGCCGCCCGCCCACTGGGCGCCGCTCTCGCAGGGGTTGAAGTAGAGCACCCTCCAGCCAGCGCGCGAGAAGGCCCGCGCCAAAGCCACCGGCCTTTGCCCGCCACCGCAGGACCGCCACATACACCCGCTGAGGAAGACGACGGTGTTCCCCTCCACCCACAGCGCCGGCCCGATGGTGTCCGGGTCCTTCTGCCTGACGACGATGGCCCGCCCTCCAGGCGGGTGCACGGCTACTTTTCGCGGCATGGTCCCCTCCTATTCGTCGGCTCCGGTATCCACCGGGTACACCAGCACCGCCTCAACGGTGGTCGCCGCGTCGAATGCCTCGGCGTCCATCGAATGCGTTACCTGCGTGATGCGGTACACGGCGTCCGCCTCCACACCGACGCCACTGACCGCGAGAATGGCGATGAAGTGGTCCGGCAGCAAGCCCGGCCGACAAGGCCCCTCCCAGCGAATGGCCCCCTGTTGGGTGTCGTAGTGGTTGCGGTTGAAGCGCGCCCCGATGTCCCCTGGGTACCGTGCGTCGTCGTCGGTGATGACGACCGGCCAGTCGTCGCCGATGCCCTCCAACCGGTCCACCTCGGCCTCCACCCAGTAGTAGGTGCTCCGCTTGTCATCGCGCCCCCAGGTCGCCTTGAGGACATTTCGGAAGTTGGACCCCAGGCAGTCCGCGTCCAGGCTGTACACGATGTCCTCGGGCGTAACCGATGCCTCGTCGAGGCTGAACGCGATCTCGGATACCCCGTGCTCATACTCCGGGCTGCCCGCGTCCACGAACATGCCCGAGGTGTCGAAGCCGACCCGGATGTCGGTGGCATTCTCCACCGCCTGAATGTGCGACAGCCATGACGACCCGTCCGTGGCCTCCAGGTTCGGAGTGCTTGGGATCTCCGCAAGCGGGATGACTTGGTTCTCGACAGCGGCGTCGACGGTGAGTTGCCCGGCCACCAGTCCAACTCTGTTCGCGACCAAACTTGCCCAGTCGCCTACCGTCATGCCGCCGGCCTGGCGCATGTCGATGACGGCCTTCGTCTGCAGCCGCGTGGCAGCCAGGTCTCCGAACCGCAGGCTCAGGTGGTAGGGTCCCGAGGTCTCCCCGGCCTCCGAGCGGCGCTTGATGCCGTCCGCCTCGATGTAGGCGCGCGCCACCTGCGCTTCCGCGAAGTCCGCGCCCGCGTCCGCCTGCCATCCGAGGTACACGTCCAGCGCCCCGTTCGGCCGCCACGTGGGATGCAGCTCGGCCTCGGTGGGGTAGAACTTGGCGGTGCCACTCGCGCCCTTCCAGGTGTCATTGAGGGTGTAGCTGATGGCCCGCAGGTCGTCGTGGTCGGTGGTGGTGTAGGTGGTCCCACCCTGGGGCGTGACCGTCGCTGCGTGGTCCTCCGTCATATCCCAGATGATCGGCCGGATGTTCCACGGCTCGGTGCCCGCGTAGGCATACAGCCACTGCCGCTGCGTGGTCACCTCCGGCCCGTACATCCCGGCCGCGGCGTAGGCGGCGTGGTTAGTGGTACCCACCGTCCAGCCCGTGGCCTGGGAGTAGAGCGTCCCCCAGGTGTCCGTGGTCTCAATGCCCGCGTGCCCCAGCGTCAGTGCCCGGTTGGTGACGGCGCGGCCGTCCACGCCCCCATAGACCACCCAGCAGCAGTTCAGGGCGGCGATGGCCCCGGCGCAGGTGATGGACAAAGTCGGTCGCGTCGGGTCCGTACCATACTGCCCCGTGGTGAGTCGCAGCGTGTCGCTGGCGTACACCCACCAGTCGCCCATTGACTCGTCCACGTGGCGGATGAGAATGAAGCTCTGCTGGAATGCCCGGGTCCCGTCGTCTTCCGCCCACAGCGTCCCGTCCGAGTCGAGCCAAACCTCCTCGTACTCGAAGAGCCAGCCCTCCTCGATCAGGCGATTGCTCGCGGCCGGTCCGCGTGGACCCTGCGAGAGGATGCGGCCCGCCGTCCAGATGTCCCAGAACTCGTCTGCCGGCGCCTCGGTCAACGTGGCGTGCACGAGCATCGCCGTGTCAAAGCGATTGCTCGCGTCGCTGTCTGCATCGCCCTGCAGTGGCAGGTACAGACCCACGCGGCCCTCCACCCAGTCCGACCCGTCCCAGGTCAGAGCCTGCATGACCACCGAGACCTGTGGCGTCACCTGCGCACCGGGCGCCGGCGTCTGCCGCTTGAGCCACAGGCAGAATCGCGGCATCCATCCGTCGGCATCTGCCCCGCTGCGCAGGACACCGTACACGTCCTCCTCGTCGTCGGTCCAGGTGTGCGCGGCTCCGTCGTAGAACTGCAGCCACTGGACTGCCGGGTTGCCCGCGACCACGATCTCCCGGAACAACTCGTTGCCGCCCACATCCCAGTCGTCGAGGTCCATGGCCACGGGGCGGTAAGCCCCCGCCGGTGCGAATGCGCGCAGCGGGTCGATCCACTCCAGGCCCGCCCGGTGCCAGTCCTTGTCTGGGCGCCAGTCGCGGCTCAGGCCGAACACAGTGGTGAACCCGTCATACTCAGGCGGGTAGTACACCAGGTGCCCCTGTGGATGGATGAGCGACATAGCCCAGAACCCAAACAGCCGCCCCGATAGGGACGACCGCTCTCTCTTGTGGTGTGGTCGATAGATCAGACGACGACGAAGCCGGTGGCCAGGTTGCGGCACCTGAAGAAGTCCACGCCCGACGCACCCTGCACCGCCGCGATTAGGCTTCCGTCTGGGTGCGCCTGGCAGGTGCTGCGCGCCCCCTCAGCCGCCGCGGTGATGGTGATCTCGTCGACGCCGGCGGTAAGGTAGTCGCGCGGCAGGTCGGTATCGGACGCCATGCGCAGGACAACGTTGTCCGAGGAGTCAATGCCGGTGAGGATGACCTCCCCCGTGCCCGGCCGGACTGCCACCGTGCCCAACGTGATCCCGTCTCCGAGGTCTGTCGCCACCTCTGTCCACGTCTCCCCTCTGTCGTAGCTGCTCCACAGGACGGTATTACCCGCGGCGGTCTCCGTCGCAGCCACGAGGAGCTCCCCGCCCCGGACGGCGATGGACGGTCGACTGTAGCCGGTGAGGGCCGTCGGCTGCGCGACTTCCATTTGTTCCGGGCTCTCCCTGGCATCCAGGTAGTACACCCGGAGGGCGCCCCCAGACTCGGTGACCAGCCATGTGAGCCCGCACTCGTCTACGTCGATGTAGGGCTCGTACGAGATAGCCGCCAGCAGCCGGTCGAACGTATAGCTACGATTGATGACGGTGAGTGCATTCCCGTCCTGGCCGATGCGATAGGGTCCGCCGAGTTCTCGCAGGCCCAGATACGCAAAGCGCCCATGCTCGTCGGTGTTGACGGTATCAATCAGAGTCCATGCGCCATCGGCGGCGTCCCATATCTCAACTGCGCCCACGGCGTCCCGCACTCGCCCGGCCCAGTCGCCTGAGAGCAATATGCCGTGCACGGCACCCCGCGGATACTTGTAGTACCGCAGGTCATAGGGCACACCGGCGGCGATGGTGTAAGTCCCGCAACACAGCGCAACCTCCAGGTCACTCAGTGTGATGTCGATGGTCGACTGCTTGATGTCCCACCAGTAGAGCGACGAGTCGACTGTGGCATCATCGGCGTCCTTGTTCTCTGCACTCGCCTCGGGCCCGCCGGAGGGCCACGTGGTGGTCCAGCCCTCCTGATAGCCCAACTCCCCGCAAAGCGTCGCCAGTGGTTTGGCATAGTCGAGTCTGTCGGTCAGTGCACTCTCCGGGTTGTGCTGCCGGTGGCCGATGTAAAGCGGCCCCCATTCATTGCCCCGGTAGCTGCTGTATCCGTAGTCATAGCACAAGGAGGGTTTGCCGTCGACGATACACCCAAACCCGAACCAGTTGCTGCCCCAGGCCCACGAGGGTTTGAAGCGAGCCTCGATATGTCCCTCCGGCTCGGTCCGTGCGCCCTCTCCGGGGTCCAGCACCAGCGCCAGGGCGGTGAGTGTCCAAACGTCATCAGTCTCTCCGTCGTTGGCGGGTAGCTCGACGGTGATACTGTCCAGTATCTGCAGGCGGTAGCTGTCCACCGGGAAGACGTGCTCGGCAGGCAGCATCAGGTCGACAAGCGCCGTATTGGCGCCCGCCGTAACCGCGATGTCGTATGAGACCTGTCGGGCTGTCTTGGTGTAGGTCCACTCGCCCTCGGCACCGAAGCGGTGCCCGAAATCCGTATAGCACGGGTCATAAACACTCGGCACCGAATAGTCCAGGATGAGCCGCACGGTCCCGGCGCGGGGGGCGGTAATGCCGAACTGCAGGTATGAAAACTCCGCCAGGTTGAAGATGTCCTCCGCGTCCACTCCGCCGGTCGCACTGGACCACCAGTCCGGGTCGTCGAGTGTCGTGGTAATTGGCAGGTTGGCCTTCAACATGATCGGCCAATCCGCGTTGTGCTCAGCCTCCGGATCGTCGATGCAGTCCGCCAGCCGGTCCATCCTCAGCCAATAGCGAGTGAGTATAGAACGTGAAACGGCCGGAGCATCAGCCCCAGCCGCCACCGTCCATCTGTCGTTATCGGAGGGGTCAATGGTGACACCGGCCCCAGCCTCCCAGGGCGAGGCCCTGCTGGGGAGGCCGTAGGTGTCGTTGACATCGATGCTGGACAGGTGGGTGATGCCGAAGCCCGATGACCAGTGGGGTGCGGCAACACGGTCAGTCGCCGTCAGCGGCCACATACACAGCCCGGCGCGTTGGTCGTTCTGCGTCTCGTCTTCGCCCCCGACGTCCTCGTTGTTGGCCTCGCGCCAGTCCTGCTCCACGCGGACCTGGATGGATGGGCTGCTCAGCCTGCGCCACTCCCACTCATAGAGCCAACTGAGTGCCGCCTGCACGATCGGCCCGTAGGCCTCGGAGAACTTGTCGACGGTGTAGGTGGTCTCGTCGGTGTACGTGATGCAATTGGAGGTATAGTCGATTGAGTAGGCAGGTCCCTCAGCCGAGAACATGCCGTCCAGGGGCGTGAGGGTGAGGATGTACGGTGCCCAACACTGCGTGGAGAACACGATGGAGCTTGTGGTTCCCTGCAGGTGACAAAGCTCCTGTGTACTGCCCGCAAGCGCACGTGCGCAATTGTCCGTGGTTTTTGTGCGCGACCAGCCGGGAGCAACCGTACCATTCGGGATGTCGCCAGCGTCCCCGGGATTGTACAGATACACGCTTTCGCCACCTACGGCGGTGTCGCCCCACTTGATATCGGAGATTCTGGCGTAGACGGTCTCCGCAGTGGGTGCGCTGTTGAGCGTCATCGATGTACCCAGGGCGAAATTGGAGCCTATTTCGACCTCCTCGTCTGAGTAGGTGAGCGACCCCTGTGCCGAGCACGGCCCGCAAGTGACCGTTACCGTGGTCTCCGAGTCTGCGTACCACACGTCCGCGCCCGTCTGGTCTGTGAAGTCCATCAGTTGGCGGTCGTCGGGCGGGTTGCTGGTGCGACCGCACTTGAGGTACAAACCCGAGACGACGATAGCGGTCTCTATTGATGCTGTGTCCTCATATACGGTCCCACTGTCGATCCCCGGCATAGAGAACGGCGGGTCCACGTACCAGTCCTCAAACCATACCCATATCTGCGCAGACTCTACGTCATACCCCACCTGTGCTGTCACCACAAATGGCCAGTAGACTCCGGCCCAATAGCCGAATTCCGATCCCTGCCATCCCTCCGGCGCCGGATCATTGCTCGCATGTTGCAGTGGCGGTCCCTGGTGGCATTCCGTGTCCCAGTTATGTCCGCAGTCGGGCACCTGGCACTTGTTGACGACGGACGCATAACCACCGAGCGCCCCGAACGTCACAGAGTCCGTTGGCGCCTCTGAAAGGCTTTGACGTGCGCTCTGGTTCGCCACATCCAGCGTGGCATTCCACGTGGTCCCCATCTCCACTGCCGTCCGTGCCGCCATAGCTTCCCTCGGTGGTTGCAGCGTCCAGCGGAACTCTATCGGGTCCGGCCGCTCCTGCAATTGCGGGGGCTCCGGCCGTCGCTGCTCAGCATCGTCCAACTCGCCAGGCGTCGGGTACTCCGTGGGCGGCAGCGCCGCCTGCAGCGCCCAATACCCGCCTGCGGCACAGAGTAGAACCGCCACGATCGTCGCTATTGATCTCATCGCCATGCACCTCCGGTATCATTATATACCCGGAGGGTCGGCAGTGTGACAGCAATTTCAGCGGCGGCGTTCGACTCTTTCGGCCTCGCGGTTGCCCCGTTCGGTGGCGGCCTCAGTTGCCCGGAGCAGGTCCTCGCGCGCCTCGGTGTAGTCACCGGCCTCGATCTTCCGCATCGACACCTCCCACTCCGCCTGTGCCTGCTGCATGTTCCTGTTGTACACCACCAGCCCGACGAGTATGGCGAGGACCAAGGCAATGCCGACGAACATGCCGACGGGGCTTCTTGGTTCGCTGTGCATGGGTACCACCTCCGCGCACAGTTTACCACTTTCCGGCCGCCGGCGCCTTGGCCGTCGTCGCCCGGGCGATCTGCACTACGACCCCACGCGCCGGGTCCTGCTGCAGGTCCCGTGCCACGAGGCCGGGCTCCAGGCCGATCACGACCGTTGCGGTGCCGCCCATGCTCCCGGACTGCATCCCGCCCGCACGCGCCCCGACGCCCAGCCCAGCCACGTTGGGCGCCCCTGCGCTGGCCCCGCTGAAGGCGACCATGGCGCGGGTAACGTCCGGTGCGGTCACTCCCATGAGTCCGCGGCCTCTGGCCACAGCAGCCTGGTGCCTGCTCGCTGCGTAGTTCATGGCCCCACCGGCGCCGATGGTGCTGTTGCGTCCGGTCGTGTCGAGCTTCATCCACGCGAGGCCCAGCTTCTCGGCCACGGCCTCCAGCTTCTCCGAGATGGACGCGAAGGTCTTCGCCCTCGCTGCCTCAGCGTCCAGCCGCTTCTCCTCGGCGTCGTTGATGGCCTTGGTCGCGGCTTCCTTGGCCTTGGCCAGGGCCTTCTCAGAGTCGGCGATGCGGCGCGCGGCGTCCTCGCGGGCGTCGGCCAATGACTCCTCTGCGTCCGCCACCGCATCGTGAGCCTCTGCCAGCCGCTCCTCGGCCTGAGCAATCTGCCGCGGGATGCGCCGCTCGGCCTTGGAGAGTGCATAGTTCGCGTCGTCGCGGCTCTCCCTGGCATTCCCGAGGCGCTCCGGGCTCTTCTCTGCCCACTCGTCCAGCCGCTTCTGCTCGGCCTCGCGGGTCTCCCGGATCTTGGCAGCCTCATCGGCCTTGGCCTTGGTGATGTCCTGCTGGACCGCCCGGATGTCCTGCATGATCTTCAGCCGGTCGCGGATGCGCTCGGCGTCCTTGTCGGACACCATCACCATCCGGCCGCCGATGTTGAAGACGTTCTGGGCCCCGCCACCGTCGCCTCTGAGTTTGGCCTGCAGCTCCTGGAGCTTCTCGCCCAGGGACTTGAGCTTGTCTGCCGAGGACTTGCGGATGTCCTCGATCTTCTCCGCCGCGTCCTTCTCGATCTTCACCCGGTCGTCGGCGATGTCCTTCTCCGTCTTGACCAGGGCCTTCGCGGCGTCCTCGGCCCGCTCCCGCGCGTCGGCCAGGCTGTCGTTGAGGTCGATGATCTGCTCAGCGGTATCGACCTCGGCGTCCGCCGCGGCCTTCGTGGCGTCGGCTACGCGCTTCTGCGCGTCCTCGACTCGCTCGGCTCCGTCCTCCACGGCGTCTGCCACGGCCTGCTGTGCGTCCACAATGCGCTCGGCGGCATCCCGCCAGGCGGCGGTTTGGCCCTCGGCTGCTTCC
>Ga0334885_1004781_pt1 | contig 11464 bp, 9 predicted proteins | sample GraSluR1_MG_8_FD_207233 | JGI IMG/M metagenome (GOLD analysis project Ga0334885, IMG submission 207233) | Sludge microbial communities from methane-producing bioreactor in Wageningen University, Netherlands - Granular Sludge_31_05-R1 | ecosystem: Engineered > Bioreactor > Anaerobic > Unclassified...
CCTCCACGTTCCGCATCATGTCCTCGACCCAGTAGGCCATGCTGTCGGAGCCTCTGTGCCTCGGCCCCTGCGGGCCGCCCTCCGGGTACCCCATCTCCTTGGAGCCGACGTCCCACGCCTTGCGGTGGCCGACCACCATGATCATCTCGATCTGCTCGTCGCGCGCGAGCTTCGCCATGTTCTTCAGCTCGTCGAAGTCGCAGTAGGTCGAGCCGCTCACCGTGCAGATGGCCCTGTGGATCGGAATTTTGCGCTTCTTCGCTTCGTCCACCATGGCGACCATGTTGGAGTAGCGCTCCACTCCGGCGATCTCGATGCGGTAGTTCGCCCCGTCGGGGAAGCTCTTCTTCGAGGCGGGCAGCTCCCATCCGTCCCTTCCCGGAATCCCCGTCTTCTCCATGAACGCCTGAATCTCCCTGAGGTGTTTCGCCTTGAACATCCCTGAAGCGCCTCCTTTTAATGTCGTCATTTTTTTGTCGACACGCTCTCCGCCGGTAAAAAAAGCCCGCACGGGGCAGGCTCGTCGTCAGGCGAGCGTTTCGCTGCCGTGGAGCGAGAGAATGTGTCTGCGAAGGTAGTTTCTGGCCGCGTCCAGGTTCTTCTCCCGGAGCGCGTTCAGAATATCGTAGTGCATCGTGGCCGACTTCTCCATGTCCCGTTCGAGGATCATGTCCTGCATCATGGCCAGCCGCAGGCGGTAGTAGTTGTCCGAGAGCACCTTGCAGAACCAGCGTCTGCCGGACTTCTTCCAGATGTAGCCGTGGAACTCCAGATCCTTCGTAGTGAAGGCGATCGACTTGGTCAGCTCGCTCTCCTCCGCCGAGCGGGACACCTGGACCATCTCGTCGATGATCGATTCGAGGACGGCGAAGTCGCGCGCGTCGAGCAGGTTCTCGTTCACGACCGTCTCGAAGATATAGGTCTCGCACATGCAGCGGAGTTCGAGAATCTCGATCATGTCCTTGTGGTCGAAGGCCGCGACGTACGTTCCCTTGCGGGGGATGATCTCGACGATCCCCTGCGTCTCCAGATCCTTGAGGGCCTCGCGGACCGTGGCCCTGCTCACCTGCAGGTGGTCGGCGATATCGGTCTCAAGGATATGGTCGCCGTCCTTGAAGACGTCCATATAGAGTATCTGCCGGCGGATGAAGTCGGCGACCCGTTCGCTCAAAGTATCCCGTTCGAAGACGACGTTTTCCATGGCGCGCTCTCCGTTTCCCGGGGAGGAGATCATCGCTCCCCGCTCGTTCTCTCTTTCGTGGTGCAGGGTCCATTTTCTCTCATTCTATCATTTTCGTCATTTAACAAAGAGTTTTCGCTCGAAGTCCAGGAAGAGTTCGCAGCCGTTCTCGGTGACGACGAGCGGCTCGCTGCACTCGAAACCGAAATCCTTCAGCCAGATGCCCGGCATGAAGTGGATGCACATCCCCGGCTGGAGGATGGTCGTGTCCGCGGGGCGGAGGCTGAGCGTCTGCTCGCCCCAGTCGGGCGGATAGTTCAGGCCGAAGGAGTACCCGACGCGCGACGGCTTGTGCACGCCCGTCCCGGCGATGGACTCCCTCCACTTCTCCTCCACCGCCTCCGCCGTCACGCCCGGGCGGATGAAGGCGACCGTCTCGTTGAGGCCCTTGACGACGGCGTCCGCGGTCTTCCGCAGCTCCGCGGGCGGCTCCCCCAGGAAGAGCGTGCGGGAAATCGGGCAGTGATAGTGGTGGCGCGCCCCCGCAAGTTCGAGAAGAACGATGTCGCCCTGCCGGTACTTCCGGTCGGCGCACCAGGTGAGGTGGGCCGACGAGGTGCGCTCGGCCGACGGCATGATCGGGCAGAGCGAGGTGTAGTCGCCGCCGAATTCGGGCGTGCCCGCGATCTGCGCTTTGTAGACCTCGGCGGCAGCGTCGTTCTCGCGGACCCCGGGGGCGATGACGTCGAGCGCCGTCTTCATGACGCTCTCGGCGATGCGCGCCGCCTGTCGGACGTACTCGATCTCGCGCGCCGACTTTATCCTTCGGACGAGGTTCACCACGAGCGTCCCGTCCTTCACGGCGGCCTTCGGAAGCTCGCGGCGGAGCGTCTGAAAGCCCTCGGCGGTGAAGTAGTACCCCTCCATCTCCACGCCGATGTGCCGGGCATCCCACCCGCGTTCGCGGAGGATGTCGGCGACGAACTGCATCGGGTGGCGCAGCTTCGACATGACGTAGTGGTCGGGGTAGCCCTTGATGTTCTCCTCTTTGAGGAAGGTGAGGATGCGCGCGGCGTTGCCGTCCTGTTCGCGCCCGAACCAGATTGGCTCGTCGCAGTCGAGCGAGACGATCAGGCCTTGGTGGACGTAGAAAGACCAGCCGTCGTATCCGACGAGGTAGTTCATGTTGGCGGGGTGGGAGACGATCAGTACTTCCACTCCGTGCTCGTGCATTCGTTCCTTCGTTTTGGCCAGGCGCTCCGCATACTCCGAAGCCGGAAAGAGCAACATCTTGTCACCGCCTTGTGGAGAGTATCGTTTTTATGTCGCTTGTCGACAATAAAACGATACCTCTCGAAAAGCAGTTTGTCAAGCCGGGCTTTTCCGTGTATTTTTTTCGTATGTAACGAAAGTTTTTCTTGCCAAAGTTCGCTCCGGGTGTTATTCTTCCTTTTACATCGCGCTTTTATAGGTAGTAGCTGTTTTTATTGTAGAAAATTTTGTAAAAGTGCATGTACTTTTTATTTATTTTTTTGAAAGGGGGAAAACATTGCAAGGGGCCGACATCTCGTTTTCTCGATTTCCATTACGGAGAATGCAACACACTAAATTACTTTTCTTAAGGAGGATTCACCGTACTATGAAAAAGCTTTTCGCAGCAGCAGCCGTCGTCGCCCTCGCCCTTTTCGCTTCCATCCCGGCGTTCGCCGGAACCTACGCCCTGCCGAAGGCGGGGATCGAGTTCACGCTTCCCGATTCGTGGCAGGCTTCCGACTCCAAGCTCGGCACGATGTTCGTCTCCCCCGGCAACGACATGGTCATCTTCTTCGGCGAAACGAACAGCGAAGCGGGCCTCGACGGCGCGATGGACCTCGTCGAGCAGGTCGTGAGCGAAGTCCTGACCGACATCGAACTCGGCGAGGACACCGAGCACGACATCAACGGAATCCAGGTCTTCGCCCTCGAGGGAACCGGCAAGTCCGACGGCGCGAACGCCTTCGTCAGCATCAGCATCCTGAACGCCGAAGGCGACTCGCTCGGCATCATGGTCTCCTTCGGAGACGAGGGCGCCGACCAGAAGAACGCCGCCGACCTTCAGGCTCTTGTCGGCTCGCTGAAAATCGCCCAGTAAGAACTAAAAGCACACGGAAACAGCGAAGGAGGAGCCGCGAAGGCTCCTCCTTTTTTTATGCCGTACTCTCAGCCATAGGGGGAAGGTTTCAGTTCCAGACGGTCTCGATCGAGAGCAGCGCCCAGGTCTTTTTTCCGCCGAAGGTGTGCGCTTTCGCCGTGGCGCGGAAGAGGGCGGGTATCTCCTTCTTGTCGGAGACGTTGTACAGATGCCCCTTGAAGTGGAAGACGTTCCCGTCGCGGGCGACCGTCTGTACCTGCGCGTAGTAGACCACGTCGCCGTCGGATCCGTCGAAGTGGTAGAGCTTGCCGTCGTAGTGCGCCTTCAGCGGCTCCTCCGCGTCGTCGTGCTGCTTGAAGTCGATGTCGAAGTACTTCTTCACCGACTCCGCCACCCACTTCGCCTCGATGGTCATCGACCCGTAGGGGCAGTTCTTCACCTTGCAGGGGCGGATCCGGCTCTTGAAGTTGTTGATGTAGTTGTGCCGGATGCCGAAGTAGACCAGATCGTCCCCCGTCAGCCAAGAGACGTCCTCTATCTCGAAGAAACCGACCTCCGTAAAGTTGCTCAAGAAGATGCTCATCCTCTTGAGTTCGTCCGCGCCCGGCTTCAGCTCGACGAGCGAGGCAGAAGCGCAGGACGCGAACAGCAACAGGGCAAACAACGAGAGAACCACCAAAACTCTTTTCATGATACGCACCTCCCTTAATGCACCGGAAATCCGCGGACACCGGATTTCGTACGAAACGGACGACTTCGACCGCAAAAAACGCCGTGTGCTTGGGAAAGTGTACAAGAAGAGTAATCACTTGTCAAAAATGAGAAAATTAAAGAGGGAGCGCCAAGCGATGCGGCGCTCCCTCTCCTCTTTTTTCGGAGACGCGCTACTCGAAGGTTCCCTTGACGACGACCTCGCCCTCGTCCATCAGCACCCTTCCCTTGGCGACGACCGTCCGCAGGCGGAAGGCTCCGTCGAGCATGATAAGGTCGCCGTCGAAGCCGGGCTTGAGCCGCCCCTTGCGGGGGAGCTTGAGGTGCGCGGCGGGGTTCGCGGTGACGAAGGAGAAGACCTGTTCGCGCGGGAGCACGCCGTCGCGCAACATCTCCACGACCGATTCGAGGACCGATTCAAGCGGCGCCACGATCAGGCCGGTCACTCCCCCTCTTTCGTCGAAGGTCGCCATGGAGCCGTTGCCGTCCGAGCTGATGGTGATGTTTTCAGGAGCGACGCCCCCGGAAAGGAGCTTGTCGACCACACCGGAGGTTCCCCTGCCGAAGAGCGGCTTCCTGCCGACTTCGGCGGTGACGTCGAGATACCCGCCCCGACGCCCGAACTCGACGGACTGCTCCAGCAGCGCCTCGGTGCGCGAGATGTGCGTGGGCGCGAACTGGGTAATCGGCACGTCGGTCCCCTCGACGGCCCGGAGCAGCGGTTCGAGTCCTTCCTTCTCGTTACCCATGTGGACGCAGACGCATCCGACTTTGCCGGAGAGTATACCCCCGGTACGGGCGTCCGAAACGGCGCGGCGAATCTCCTCGACGGAAGGGTGCGAGCTCCGGTGGTCGGAGACGGCGAGCTTCAGCCCGATGACCTTGTCGATCAGACAGAGGTCGCTCTGGACGCTTCCGGTAAGCGTTGGCGACGGAAAAGAGTAGCTCCCTGTGAGAATCCACGTGGAGATCCCTTCCACTTCCAGTCCCCTCGCCTTCATCAGCAGTTCGTTCAGAGAGCGGCAAACCCCATCGGTGCCCAGTAAGCCGACCGCGGAGGTGACGCCCGCCTTGATGAACGACGAAAGCTGGAGCGGCGGCGTCCTGTGGGCGGGTCCTCCCTCGCCGCCCGCGCCGTTGAAGTGAACGTGCCGGTCGATGATGCCGGGCGCGACGATGCAGCCCCCGGCGTCGATCACCCGGAGATCGCCGAACGAGGCGGCCGCCGTGGAATCGATCTCCCCCGCCGGGCGGACGGCGAGCACCCTCTCCCCCGCGATCAGGATGTCGCCGGGACCGAGGCGCTCGGGAGCGTAGAGATCGGCGTTGCGTATCAAGAGCATTGGTGTGTCTCCTTTCCCGCGTCCGGCCCGTGGGCGGCGCGTTGCGATGCGGAGAGGAGGGAGGTTCCCTCGCTTGGCGGCAAAGGGAACCTCCCTCCCGGCAGACGCGCTACGCGTCCGCCTTCTTGTCGGAGGGCCAGATCGCGATTCCGGTGAAGCCGTAGAACCAGGCGGTCAGGAAGCCGAGCCAGCAGAGGAATGCCCAGGGAACATACTCGAAGACGGAAACGCCGAGCACGGAGGACATGTAGATTCCCGCCGCCGACCAGGGGATCAGCGGAACGACCACGGTACCGGAGTCCTCGAGCGTACGGGAGAGCACGCGGCGGGAGATGTTCATCTCGTCGGCGAGGTCTTTGTACATCGTGCCCGGGACGATCTCGCTGAGGTAGGAGTTGCCGGTGCCCAGTCCGGTGAGGATGCCGGAGAGCGAGGCGGAGAGGACGAAGCGCCCCTTGCTGTTCCCGATGAAGCCCTCCTTCAGGGAGGTGCAGATGCGGCGGAAGGTACCCGTGTACTCAAGCTGCCCCGCGAAGATGTACGCGAAGAAGACCACGACCACCGAACCTGACATGAAGGCGAGTCCGCCCCTGCTGAGGAGCTTGTCGAGGCTGGCGACCTCGGTGACGATCTTCGGGCCGGCGGCCATCGCGCGCATGATCTCCTTCAGGTCGTACCCCTGCATCATGGCCAGAGGCACGGCGAGCGCGACGGCGATCCAGAGCACCGGGAGGGTCGGGAAACGCCGGTACGCGAGGACGAGGACGGCAAGCGGCGGAACGAGGACGAGCGGCGTCATCTTGAAGGTCTTCGAGATGCCTGCGATGATCTCGTTCACGCTGCTGAGATCGATCTCGCCGGAGGCCTGCGATCCGACGTAGCCGTATATGCCGAGGCTGATGACGAACGCCGGAACGGTGGTCCAGAGCATGGAGCGGATATGGTCCACCACGTCGACCTCCGCGACCGCCGCGGCGAGAACCGTGGTGTCGGAGACGGGGCTGAGCTTATCGCCGAAGTAGGCTCCCGCGACCACCGCGCCGGCGGCCGCCGGAAGGGGTACGCCGAGCCCCTGCGCGATCCCCATGAAGGCGACGCCGAAGGTTGCGGCAGTCCCCCACGAGGTTCCCGTCATCGTGGACGAGAGGGCGCAGATGACGAAGGCCGCCATCAGGAAGGTGTTCGGGCTGAGGATCTGAAGTCCCGTGTAGATCAGGTAGGGGATGGTTCCCGCGAGCATCCACGACGCGATGAGCGGGCCGACGGTGAGCAGGATCATGATGGCGCCCGACGCGCGGGCGATCATGGGAACGACGCCCCCCTCGAAGAGGTCGCGCCAGGTGAACTTATAGACATACACGTACGTGAAGGTGGTGAACATGCCGATGAACATCAGGAGCAGGGCGACGTCGAATGTGAAGATCAGTCTTCCGACGACGATGATCGCCAGGATGGCGCCAAAAATCATAAGTGCGCCCCGGAGCGATATTTCACGTGCTTTCCGTTCTTCCATGTGGACGATAACCTCCTTGTGCCGAGTGGCTCATAAGAAATAAATGCGGATGGACTTGACGTAGGAAGAAGCTGTTTTCACTCTTCTCGGCGTTTCACTCCCCCTTTCTGGATTCTTTTATGGATACGTTATTGTATAATCATTATCTCTCGCGAGCGTTTTGTCAAGAGTTTTTTTAAAAAAGGCGTCCGGAAGAATGCATCTTTATCGGATATCTGCTACACTTTTGGAGTCCCTTCGTAAGGGAAAAGAGAAAATTGCGAGGTGCTTCATGGAAAACGAGAACATCAACGTCAACGCGACCGAGAAGGCCGGGCGGGAGATCGTCCGGCTCATCGCGTCGCATCGTTTCAAACCGGGAGACCGTCTGCTGGAGACGTCGCTCGCCAAGATTCTGGGAATGAGCAGAACGCCCGTCAGGGAGGCGCTGGGAAGGCTTGCGTCCACAGGTTTTCTGGCGAAGGCGGAGGGAACGAGGGGGTACCAGATCCCCTTCCTGACGCCGAAGGATATAGAGGATGTCTTCTTCATGCGGGGAATTCTGGAGAGCAAGGCGGCGATGCTCTGCGCGCAGACGATGCCGGAGAGCGCGCTGGTTGAGCTGCGCCGGATCAACGAGCGCGAGGAGGAGACGTTCAGGGCGAACGAGAAGGGGGAGTACGCGGAGCTGAACGAGTCGTTCCACATGCTCATCGCCGGCTCCTGCGCCAACCCGTACATGGAGATGTACCTCAGGCAGCTCTACTGGCGGTCGAACCTCTACGTCCTCTTCTTCATGAGCTTCTACTGTCTGGATTCGAACGAAGAGACGGAGCGCCTGAGCTATCTCGAGCACCGGCGCGTGATCGACGCGCTCGCCGGGCGCGACGCGAAGGCGGCTGAGGCCGCGATGCGGGAGCATATCACAAGCAGCTACAACCACCTGCTCTATCCGAAGAACGCGCTGGCCGGGGTCGAATAGACGGCGGGCCTCACGCCTTCCGGAGCACCACTCTGTTGCGCCCGGTCTCCTTGGCTTCGTAGAGTCCCTTGTCGGCGCGACCGACAAGGGATCCCGGGGTGTCGCCGGGGATCATCTCCGTAACTCCCGCGCTGATGGTCACTCTGCGGCCGATGGGGAACGGCTCGTTCTCCACAGCCTCCCGGATGCGCTCGCCGAACTCGGTCGCCTCCTCTTCGCCCGCGCCGGGAAGGACCGCGAGAAACTCCTCGCCCCCCCACCGGCCGACGAACCCCACCGGGACGAGGCTCTTCAAAATCTCCGCGGTACGGCGGAGCACGTTGTCCCCCGCCTGGTGGCCGAAATCGTCGTTCACCATCTTGAAATGGTCGAGGTCGAAGATGAGCACCGAGAGCGGCGAGCCCGTCTTCGCGGATGCCTTCATCTCCTGTTCAAGCACGCTGTCGAGGTGGAGCCGGTTGCTGATCCTGGTGAGCGGGTCGGTGCGGGAGGTCCATTCGAGCAGCGTGATCGTCTCCTGGATGCGCTCCATCAGTCTGGAGAGGGAGTGCGCGATCACGGAGACCTCGTGGCTCGTATCAAGGTAGTTGTGCGCAAGCCTTTTGCGCAGTTCGAAGAAGTCCTCCTGATTTCCGGAGAGCAGCGTCACGTCCTCCACGAGCAGCGAAAAGGGGCGGAGGTAGCGGCGAAGCAGCAGGAAGAGGCCGGAGAGCAGCGTTACGGAGAGGAGGAGCATCGTCACCACGAGATTTCTTTGAAAATACCGCAGATCCGCGCCGAGCTCGTCCTCTGTGAACACCGCCTCTATCCGCCGGAACTTCAGGCTCTCCTCCGAAACGGAAGGAAACAGCGCGACGGATTTCCTTTCGGTATTTCCGCAGCATTCCTCCATGGAAATGGGGGGGAACCCCTCTATCTCGACTTCTACCCCCAGCCCGGTACCCTCGGAAAAGTGCGCGAGGAGCTCCTTCGTCAGAGGGGCGCCGATGCCGACCGTTCCCACCTGAATCTCTCCGTAGAGCATGACCGGCCGCGTTTCGAGCAGCGCCGGTTCGCCGTCCAGTTCGAACAGTCCGACGGAGCGGCGCCCTTTCAGAGCCGCCGCAACCGCTGGATGCCCGCTCATATCGTCGCCGAAACGGTAGGGATCGTGCGCCCTGGCGAGAACGATCCCGTCCCCGTCGGTAAAAAAGATCAGAGAGTAGCGGAGGGGGTCGAGGAAAAGTTCTCCCCACGGAACAAGAAAACCGGTGTCGCTGTTCTGGACGGCCCGCACGGCGTCGTTCGCCCCGGCCAACACCGCGGCGTTCCTCGACCGGTCCTCGCGGTAGGCTTTGAACCTCGAGTTCAGGAGCGCCATCTTCAGCTCATCCGCCGCCTCCCGTCCCGATCGCTGAAAGCGGACGATCACCTCAAGCCTGAAAAAACCGAGCGCCAAGGCGAGCAGCAGGGGGAGAAGCGCAAGAAGGAGGATTTTCCAGTAGAGCCTCATCCATCCTCCTCCTCTCCTCCGGCGTCATCGTCAGGTTCAAGCGCCCTCCGCAACGGTTCGTAGAACTCGTCGCCGAGGACGACGAAACCCGCGGCAGGCCAGCCGAATTGCTCCCTGAAGGCTCTCATGGGGGCGGAATCGGACGCGAGCGACGCAAGTCCGTTGCGCACCGCCTCCGCATGCTCCGCCGGGACTCCGGAAGCGGCGACCACCGCGTCCAGGGGAATAGGATCGGAGACGGCGAGCACGCGAAAGACGTCGCCGTACTGCCGGACGGCGTTGTGCAGCGTTCCGTCCGACACCGCTCCGCCTTGGATGGACCCCGCCCTGAGCGCCTCGACGACCGAATCGTGCCTCCCGAGGAAGAAGACCTTGCCGAAGAACGACGAGGGGTCGATGCCAAGCGCACGGAGCATCGTCAGAGGAACCTTGTACCCCGAGGTGGAGTCCTTGTCGGTAAAACCGAAGTTGCGCCCCTTCAGATCGGCGAGGGCGTCGACCGGGCCCTCTTCGAGAGAAATGATCATCGAATGATAGTACGGCGTGACGCCCCCTTTCGAATCCAGCTCCGCGTAGGTGGCGAGGTAGACGAGCCCCGGTATGGAAGATGCGTGCTTCACGTAGCCGGAGGAGGTGAAGAAGGCGAAGTGGACGGAGCCGTCGGCGAGCCGCCTGGTCATCTCTTCGTAGTTTCCGGTGACGACGAGCCGGACGGGAACGCCCGTCTCCGCGGCGATGAAGTCGGCGAGCGGCTGGAAGGCTGAAAGCATTCTGTCCGGGGCGTGGAGGGGGTAGACGCCGAAAGTATAGCTCTCCGAGGCGGCCGCCGAAGAAAGCTGCAGGAAACACCCGAAGAACACAAAGAAGATTAGGAGACCTCTCGGAAGATAAAACCCAACCGCCCGGCCAACGCGTATTGTTTTCATACTTCCACCTCCGTTGCTTCTTGAGTTCCACACAAACGAGGGTAAATTTGCAACAAGAAAATAACATCTGTTTCTCTTAAGGTCAAGCATATTCGCGCAGGGCGTCGCTTCGAAGAGAGTCTGAAATCCCGCTACGGATGCCTCAGAATGCTCTCGATCCTCGCCTCGATGGAGTCGTCCTCGACCTCCTTGTCGGCGAATCGATCCGAGATACGTTTGAAGGCCTCGTAGCGCCGCTCGAAGATGTCCACCAGCCGTGGATCGAAGTGGCTCCCCTTTCCTTCGAGAATGATGGCCGCGGCCTTCGTTTTGGGGAAGGGGGCCTTGTAGGCGCGCCGGCTGACGAGCGCGTCGTACACGTCGGCGAGCGCCATCAAGCGACCGGAGAGGGGGATGTCGTCCCCCGCGAGTCCGCGGGGGTAGCCGCCGCCGTCCCACTTCTCGTGGTGGCTGTACGCGATCTCGCGCGCCACTCTAAGGAAGGAGTTGCTTCCGAGTTTCTTCTCCGCGCGGAACAGCGTGTCGTGCCCGATGACCGTGTGCCGCTTCATGATCTCGAACTCGCCCTTGTCGAGCTTGCCCGGCTTGAGCAGGATGCTGTCGGGGATGCCCACCTTGCCGATGTCGTGGAGCGGCGCGGAGACCCAGAGCAGTTCGGCGGTTTCCTTGTCGAGGAGCCCGGCAAGCGGGCCGCCCTCCCTGCGGAGTTCGGAGACGAGCAGCCGGACGTAGAGCTGCGTGCGGCGTATATGCTCGCCCGTCTCCAGATCCCTGTACTCGGCGAGGAGGGCGAGGCTCTCCAGCGTGACGTCCTGCGTCTTCCGCAGCTCGCGGGTGCGCTCGCGGACCTTCTCTTCGAGTTCATCGTTGTGCTTTTGAATTTTCCGCCGGGCCTCCAGAAGGGCGAGGTGCGTTCGTACCCTGGCCTTCACCTCCTGAATCTCGAAGGGTTTGGTGATGTAGTCCACCCCTCCCGCCTCGAAGGCCTTCGCCTTGCTCGCCATATCCCCGAGGGCGGTGATGAAGAGCACCGGAAGCTCGTCATACCCCTCCTCTTTGAGGCGGGAGCAGACTTCGTACCCGTCCATGCCCGGCATCATGATATCCAGCAGCACGAGGTCCGGAGGCTCGTGCGCGACGACGTCGAGGGCCGACGGTCCGTCCATTGCGACCGCCACGTCGTACTCGTCCGAAAGCGCCTCCACCA
>Ga0334885_1004788_pt1 | contig 11449 bp, 12 predicted proteins | sample GraSluR1_MG_8_FD_207233 | JGI IMG/M metagenome (GOLD analysis project Ga0334885, IMG submission 207233) | Sludge microbial communities from methane-producing bioreactor in Wageningen University, Netherlands - Granular Sludge_31_05-R1 | ecosystem: Engineered > Bioreactor > Anaerobic >...
CTCGCCCTCGGCACCGGCGTAGCCTCGGTGATGGCGGGGAGGTCGGCCCTGTCGGACGGCTTCGGCCTCATCGGCTTCGCCTCCATAGGTCCCATCCTGGGCGTGATGCTCCTGGGGGTGCTCCTGGTTTGATCGCCGAGGCGGTGGAGGCTCTGACGGAGTCGTCTCTGGACGTCCTCAAGGCGATAATTCCTCTCGTCCTATTCTTTCTGGTCTTCCAGGTCTTCCATCTCCGTTATCCGAGGAGGCATGTGATCAGGCTCCTCTTCGGGATCGCTCTCACCACCGTCGGGATGGTCCTCTTCCTCGCGGGGGTCTTCCTGGGCTTCCTCCCCACCGGCCAGGAGATGGGCCGATTCTTCGGAGGCTATGAAGAGGGGTGGGTGCTCCTGGCCGTCGGAGTCCTTCTGGGATTTCTCGCCACCTATGCGGAGCCGGCGGTCCGGGTCCTCTGCTACCAGGTGGAGAAGGCGTCGTCGGGGTACATCAAGTCCGGTCTGATGCTCTATACCCTATCCCTGGGGGTGGCAGTCCTGGTGGGGATCGGGATGGCGAGGATCCATTACGGGATACCCATTCTCCACATAGTAATCCCAGGCTACATCCTCGCCATCATCCTTTTATTCGCGAGCGACAGGGACTTCGTAGGGATCTCCTTTGATGCGGGGGGCGTGGCGACGGGGCCTATGGCCGTCACGTTCCTGATGTCCGTAGCCGTCGGAGCGGCGTCGGTGATGGAGGGGAGCGATCCCCTGGTGGACGGCTTCGGCCTGATCGCCCTCATCGCCCTCGCCCCCATAATCTTCGTATTGTCTTTGGGCGTAATCATTCGGATGAGGAAGGGTGATGAAGGATGAAGTGCGAGACTGATCTCTCCCTCATCGTCACCATCGTCAAGAAGGGATGGGGCGATGAGATCCTCTGCGCCTCCATGGATGCTGGCGCCGAGGGGGGGACGATCCTCTTCGGGAGGGGCGTCGGAGTTCGCGAGCAGAAGAAGCTCTTGAACATCATGATCGAGCCGGAGAAGGAGGTGGTTCTGACCATAGTCTCCACCTGTGAGGCGGACCGGGTCCTCGAGGCGGTGGTGAAGGCGGGAAAGCTCGAGGAGCCGGGGAAGGGAATAGCGTTTGAGCTTAGGATCGATAAGCTCCTTGGCAGGGCCCATAAAGCTGGAGTTGGGGGCATCGCCGAAGGCGATAAAGGGGAGTCCGGGGAGAAGGATCCGCCCCCGGAGGATGGTTAGAGAAGGCCTAGGAGCCGCTCCCATCTCCCGCCGAGAGGTTCTTCGCCTCCATGAACTTCACCATCCGGTAGAGGGTGGCGTTGGTGGGGGTGGGGACTCCGACCTCTTCGCCGAGGCGGACGACGGCCCCGCTGAGGGCCTCGATCTCCGTCGATTTTTTCGCCCGGATGTCCTGGAGGGTCGAGGATTCGTGCCTCGCCGTCGGCGGCAGCAGCCTCTCGTAGAAGACGGCCCTGTACTCATCGGGGGCCGACCAGTGGGTCCGGTACCCCGCCGCCTCCATCACTGCGAAGATCTCTCCGATGAGGGCCTCCATGATCTCCCTGGAGGCGGAGACCTCGGCCAGGTCGCCGTAGGGGACGCCGAAGATCGCCCCCAGGGGGTTCAGGGCGCAGTTGTAGAGCATCTTCGCCCAGAGGTCCTTTCCCACCTCCGGGACGACCTCGGTGGGGATCCCGCCCTTTGTGATCGCCTCCGCGAGAGGCGCCATCGGCGCGAGGTCCGAGCTGAAGAGGCTCCCGAGGTGGATCGAGTCGGCGTGGACGGTCACCTCGACGACGTTCTTCTCGGGCCTTGAAAAGCCGGTGATCACCCGGGCGCTGTAGATCTGATCCTTCGGGAAATGCTCCGCGAAGATCTCGGCGTTCCCCCAGCCGTTCTGGAAGAGGACGATCTTGCCACCGTCGCCGAGGATCTTCCGGTGGCGGGAGAGGTCTGCGGCGGCGGCCGGGGAGCCGTGGGACTTGGTGCAGATGAGGACGTAGTCGCAGTCGCAGCCAAAGTCGCGGTCCCGGTTGAGCCCGCCATCCTGGAGCCGTTGCCCTCCGATCCGGAGAAGCTCGTCCAGGGAGGCGAAGGCCCCGAACCCCTCCGGCCCGACCTCGACGGAGCCGAAGATCCCGGTCCTGGCCAGGCCTCCCGTCCTCAGGGCGGAGACCGTCCCCTCTCGCGCGATTATATCCACCTTTGCACCGGACAAAATCAGGCAGCTTGCGATCCCCAGCCCGACGGCGCCGCCCCCGTAGATCAGAGCCCTCATCCTTTCGCCTTCCTGGGGGCTTTGACGCCTCAACCTACTTCACCCCTTCCCCCGCCAGGCCCTCCAGCCAGCCCGCCAGGCAGGAGGCGAGAGGAGGAACCGGGCCAGGGGCGGGAGGGTTTTTATGGGGACGACCCTCAGCCTTCCCTCAAATGACCCCGCGAGCCTCTCCTCGGCGAAGGACGGGGCGACCTCTGCCCTCAGGGGGGCGACGGCCTCGAGGGGCATCAGAACCGCCATCATCAGGCCGAAGGCCTCCGCGGTATCGGCGGGGTCGGAGAGGCCGACGGAGAGGTCGATTCGGAGGGACTGGACCTGAACTGCCCCAAAGAGGCCCCTCAGCAGATCCCCGAGGCTTCTGAGAAATCCCCGGGTCCGGAGGAGTTCGAGGGCGATCCTCGGGGAGCTCCGACCCCTTCCCTCCCCTTCATCCTCTCTTTCTCCTTCCTCTTCTTTGCCCTCCTCCTCCTCCTCTTCTGCCGGTGGGGCTTCCTCTCCCCCTGCCATCGAAGGCTCCCGCCCGCCGCCGCGGAAGAGGTCTCTCTGGAGGCGGCCGAAGAGCCAGCTCACCCTCACCCTCGCCTCGGGGCGGTCACCGCCTCTTGCGACCCTCCCCTCCAGGTCGACGGGGACGAGGAGGAGAAGGGCCAGCAGAACGAAAAGAAGGAGCAGGAGCTGGAGGATCAGGGCCGGGGGGCCCAGGATGGCGGGGTGGGTCATGGTGGGGCGTCCCCCTCCTCCTCTCTACTCGACCTTGATCTCCTTTCCCTTCCCCTTCTCCCCTCCGCTCTTCTCCTCCGCCTCCTTCTCCTTCCCCTTCCTCTCCTCCCTCTCATCGATCTCCTTCTTTATCAGCGAGGGGATCTTATCCGCCAGCTGCTCGATGAGGGAGCCCGGCTTCTTCTCGACGGGCTCGACCCGGACCGACTCCTCCTCGATGATGATAACGGCGACGGGCTTGATGCCGAAGCCGCCACCGGCGCCGCCGCTGGTCCCCTCGTCCTCCTTCCCCGCCCCCGCCCCGGCTCCGAAGCCGGCGCCGACGCTCAAGAGGGGTATTACAGTCTTTCCTCCGGCGGTGATCGGCTCGCCGATGACGGTCTTGGTGGCGAGGAGCCTCTCCATCTCTCCGATGGTGGCCTTCAAGAGAGCTTCAACTTCGGTCATAATTTATCCTCTAATAATTCTCTTCTCCTACCGTTAAAAACTTTCTCTGGGGATGGCGCGGCAGCGTACCGAACTTCTTCGCCTCTTAGGGATGAAGACTGCCACCATCAAAGGAAATATTTCGGTGAAAAAGATTATTCTCCTGTGCCTTCTTACCGTCTCCTCTCTGATATCTTTGGAGTCCGCCTCTGATCTCCTTTTTGAGCTTAATAGCGCAAAGGTCATATATTCCCGACGCCCCTAAAAATATGGCGATGACTGAATCGATGAAGATCAGTTACCGCAAAAGTTGAAGGGGGTAAATATGAGAATAAATGGGTTAGTTTCCCTGGTGACGATATTAGGCATGATTTTAATTGCCTTTTCGTCGGTCTGCGGAGCGGATGAAGAGGGCGGGATCGCCACCGAAGGCGGCTTTGAGATCCTGGCCGAGTCCTCCGTCAGCCTTGAGATGGACCAGCTCAGAGGCTCCGACGATCGGGTTCAGATGGCAGATCAGCATCTTGGAGCAGAGGGGTTCTCGCCGGATAAAGAGATGACCTCGGATAATTTCTTCGGCATGAGGCAGAGCTATAACAGAACCGGGGAGGGGGATGAGGCGGATCAGAGCTACGAGTTCTTCATTCAGGAGTACTCAAACCCCGGCTCGGATATGGCCGCTGCCGTCGGTCGGATGGCGGTGAAGAGCTCCGACGGGGCATATGCGGCCCAGTACACCTTCATCCTCAAAGCCCCCAAGGAGAACGTCTCCGCGATCGAGGAGTACTACGTCGCAGCCTCTCCTTCGGGGCTCTCGGTGGTGGAGGCCAACAGCTGGTGGACGTGTATGCTGGGCCAGCTCCCTCTGGTCGGGGAGGAGTGCGGTCTGGGGCCCAACGTCTGCGCCCCGGCGGCGACCTCCATCGTAGGCTATCTGGGGTGTGTGGCGACCCACTGCGGCCCCAGCTTCTCGAAGTCGTCGGCCTGCTGCAACTGCGGCTGCCGCCAGTGGTGCAGCTGGGCGTATGGCTGCTGCCGGATGTGATCCCCGGGAGGGGCCGGCAGCCAAATCCTTTATTTTTCCCATCAATTCGGGCACCAAAGGCGCCGATATCAGGCACTTTATTATATGGGCGTTACCATCTTATTAATCGATCTTTATAGGAGGTAATCTATCTTGAGTCCGGATGGTTGGAGAGTTGGACCATTACTTGCAGCGATGGCGCTCCTGGGGATGGGCGCCTTGGGTCTCGTGGCGGCGGCAGGGTCAGATCAGGCCCCGATCGGAGTCGGTGGGGCGGAGGAGGGACCATTGAAGATCGGGGCGATATACAACCTGGAGGGGTCCCAGGCGCCCCTGGACCTTCCCTCCTCCCGGGGGGCGAGGCTCGCCGTCGAGGAGATCAACGCCGCGGGAGGGATCGACGGCCGGAGGGTCGATCTTCTGCTATGTGACGGAAAGAGCGATCCCGCAGAGGTTCGCCGATGCTCCCTCGATCTGGCGGAGGAGAACCTCTCCGGGATGATCGGCCTCTCGGATACGGATATGGTGGTGGCCGCAGCCCCAGGGGCTGCCGGCGCCGGGATCCCCTTCCTCACCTCGGGGGCCACCTCCCCTCGACTCCCTGAGGTGTACGATGGGCTCTTCCTCGCCTGCTTCGGCGACGACGTCCAGGCGGCGGCCGGGGCAGAGCACGCCTTTGAGATGGATTTGTTGACCTGCGCCCTCCTGGTGGAGGGCGAGATGGAGTACGCCCGCCTCCTCGCCGGCTACTTCAGGGAGCGGTACCAGGCCCTCGGGGGCGAGATAGCCTTTGAGGCCTTCCTCAACGGCTCGGATAAAGAGGCCCTTGTCCAGGCGATCGGGGAGGCAAGCCCGGATATGATATACCTGGCGGCGGGACCGGATCTGGCGGCGGAGGTCGTCGGGGAGGTCCGGGATGCGGGGATCGAGATCCCCGTATTCGGAGGCGACAGCCTCGACTCCCCCGAGCTGAGGAGGGGGGGGACGGGAAGGATCGTCTTCAGCGCCCACGCCCTCCTGGACGAGAGCTCGTCGAGGAGCGGGCCCTTCGTCAGAGCCTACGATGGCCTGTACGGCCACCCCCCCGAGAACGCCTTCGCAGCCCTGGGGTACGACGCCGTAATGCTCCTGGCGGAGGCGATGGATCGAGCCGGCTCGGGGGATCCGGAGGCGATTCTTGAGGCCCTCCAGAACACAACGGGATTTGTTGGGGTTACGGGGGATATAAGCTACGATGGTGGTCGCCGCATCCCCAATAAGGGGGTGACGATGATATCCCTCCAGGACGGGGTGATCGATGGCTCGGCGGTGGTGGTCCCGGGCCCTTCGGTCTGATCGGCATAATCCGGGACGTCCCGGAGAGGTCAGGTCCCGAGGCTCCGGGCCGGACCCCGCCTCACGGGGAGAGTTGGGGCTAAAGAGGGTCCAGCGCCCTCTCCAGGTGCTCCTGGAGGACGGCGGCGTTGTTCCGCTCCTCGTCCCGGGCGCTGTAGACCAGCGTCAGATCCCCGGATCGGGCCGCCTCCAGGAGGGGCTTCCAGGCGGCTCTATCCGTCTCCAGCTCCTCCCGGTATCGCCTCCGAAACTCTTCCCATCGGGAGGGGTCGTGGCCGTACCACCGCCGCAGCCCGTCGGAGGGGGCGGCCTCCTTGGTCCAGCCGTCGACCTTGAGATCCTCCTTTCCGATCCCCCTCGGCCAGAGGCGGTCGACGAGGAAGCGCCTCCCGTCCCCGGGGGCGGGAGGATCGTAGGCGCGCTTTATCCGGATCATATATGTCAAAAATAATTTCTTTTTATGTTATTAATACCTTCGTCAGCCTCATCTCCGATGTCTTCGCGGATTCCCCGCCCAGGAGCCGTCCCCCCTACCGTTCTCCCTACTCCCCTCCCAACCCACCCTCATCCTCCGAGCCCTGACCTTCACCCCTCTCCTCCGCTTCTTCCTCCACACCTTCCTCCTCCGTCCCGCCCGAGGATCTCCGAGCCTCCATGAAGAGCTGGTAGACTCGCGGGTAGTCGGTCTTAGGAAATCGGAGGGAGACGGTCGTCCTTCTAGCCGCCGGCGGCGGGGAGCCGGGATCCGACGCCATGAGCCCCTCTCCATCGATGGGGGGCCGATCGGCGTAGATGTTCGTCGTATACCGCCAAAATCCCCGCGCCGGCGACATTTGCGTCATACGGTCGCGGAGCCCTCCGCGGCCTTCGTCCCGTAGAGATAGCCTAAAGATCACCATCTTGAGGAAGCGGCTCAGGTCGGAGGCGGTCTCAAACTCGATCCAGATCACTCCCGGCTCCTCCTCTTCGCAGGAGTTGGCGGTCTCGATCCCCTCACTCCAGAGGGCAGCGAGGAGGGGCGCTAATCCGGCGTCGACGGCGATCTGCCGCCCCGAGGGGTGGAGTACCCTGGTCTGGCGGTGGTCTGGCTTCATATCATCAGGGCTTCGTATCATCAGGGGCGTGGCGATCACTCAAAGGGTCGGAAGGAGGCGGTCGGCGGGGCCGCCCTGGAAAGGGGAGGATCATCGGGGCTCTGGTTTGTCGGGCTGGCCCCGGATCCTCTCCAGCGCCTCGGCGGCGGCGGCCTGGACGGAGGGGGCCTCATCGTGGAGGGCCTCGGCAAGGGGCCCCGCCGCCCTGGAGTCACCGATCCGGCAGAGGGCGATGGCGGCGTTCCGCCGGACGTGCTCGTAGGGGTCTTTGAGGGCTTCGATGAGGGGGCCGACGGCCTGAAGATCACCGATCTTGCCCAGGGACCAGGCCGCCCTCGACCGGACGCTCCAGACCGGGTCCCCCAGGGCTTCGATGAGGGGTTCGGCGCCCCTCGGGTCTCCGATCCTCCCGAGGGCCTCGACCGCCCTCCACCGGACCCCCCTCCTCTCGTCCTCCAGGGCTCGGATCAGAGGATCGGTAGCCCCGGGATCTCCCAGGAGGCCTAGGGCGAAGGCTGCTCTCGAACTGACCATCATCTCTCCGTCCTTCAGGGCTTCGATGAGGGGCTCTGTGGCCCTGGGGTCTCCGATCTTACCTAGAGACCAGGCGGCCCGCTCCCGAACCTTCCCGTCCCCGTCCTTCAGAGCTTCGATGAGGGGTCCGACGGCCCTGGGATCGCCGATCCTCCCCAGGGCGTAAGCCGCCATCTGACGGGCATGCAGATCGCCGCCCTTCACAGCCCGCAACAGGCCATCAATCTCTGCCATCTCAGGCCACCCGGAAGATGATCAAGATAATTGTCATCGATCTCAACTTATGCATCCTTCCCTTCATACGTTGGTCGTCCCCCGCCAAAGATGCTTCGATAGCAGAGCAGAGGTCCACATTCATAGTCTCGATGGCCGGCGTCAGGATCGACCCCTACCCCCGGGACGCTCCCAGAATAGATCCTAGAAAAAACTCTGGAGGACTAAAAATGGTGGGGTTAAGAGGTTTAATTATAAATTTTTATAAATATTATGCTCTGGTCGAGACCATTGCCTCGGCCTTTGCGACTTTTTATCCGGCTCCCCCTGCATCGAGCCTTCCATTCCCCGGATAGCATCTAATCCGTGGTCTTGATCTGTTGGCCACTATCATCTCTTGACGACCACAACCTTCGACGCTCTCGGTTCTCCATCTGTTTTTCCCTTCATTTTACCCTTCTCAGACCCTTTTCTTGCGTCATTTTCGACAAGGTCTAAATCAGGTGGGGTTTTTCTTGCCATATCCAAATATTTTATACCGCATCTATATAACCATATCTCATCTCCATGATAGCTCCGGAGATTCTCCGCCGCGGGGTATTGTTCTACCCAGATAGTTTTGTCCCATCAAACGCAAAATCATAGAACCGAAGATGGGGGAGGGAGTACTGAGGGGAATCTTAAGATCTTCGTCTTCTACATTCCAACTATTTATATAACAATGTCATTTATATTAAAAATTTATAACTCGTGTTTCAATTGAAATAAATATTATGTATTTATTGTAATTTAATAATGATATCGATAATGTCAAAAATGACACAAATAATCTGCTTTAAAAAGGATTAAATAGTAATTTATCCTATGCATTCTTTGGAGGAATTTCTCATGCCAGAAGAGGGATTAGACTTGAAAGAAGGAAGTTCAGTCGAGGGCTCATATAAGGGAACAATTGTGCTCTTCAAAGACGTCGATTGCAGAGGGGATGCCATATTATTGGAGAACTCATATGGCGTAAAAAATCTGAAAGATCTTAAATGGAACGATAGGATGTCATCGTTCTTAATTGTCAGTGGATTCTGGAGGTTCTACGAGAATACGGACTGGAAAAAAGTGATGGGCCAAGACTGCCACCCCGGAACATACCGCGATTGCACCAAAGTTGGGATGAAGAAAGGGAAGTTGTCATCTCTTGAATGCATAGGTCCGTAATAAAGAAAACTCCGTCCGATGTAACTTCCCGGGCGGCTTACGCCCTGTCGTCTCGCCCATCTGCATTAGACTTAAAACGAGGCGTTGAGGCCGGATACGTCCGGGGAGTTTTCGGCATGGGTTTGGGGATTCGATCAATCCTTGGCGCAATACGCCTCTTTGCGCATCTTCTATTTCTTATCCTCAATGGCCCGGGTGCCTGGGCTAGAAGATACAACCTTAAAAAATGCTTTAAGAAAAGTTAGTGCCCAGACCCGGATTCGAACCGGGGACGTTCAGATCTTCAGTCTGACGCTCTCCCGGACTGAGCTACCTGGGCAATTTAGGTGGGCTCGATGCGATTCGAACGCATGATCCCCGCCATGTCAAGGCGATGTCATAACCAGCTAGACCACGAGCCCACGCGACGGAAGCCCCCTCTGAGCTTTTCGGAGATAAACCCTTCGGTCTGGGGAGGGCGGGAGCGGGATGCGGATGGCGTCGGAGCCCCTCTCCGGCCCCCTTCCCTCGCCATCCCTCACCGGACCTCCCGGTGGTACTCGTCCAGGGGCTTGATGGTGATCTCCCCCACCTTGGCGATCTCGATTGCCTGGGCCGCGGCCCGGGCCGCCTGGACGGTGGTGATGTAGGGGACGTGGTAGTCGACGGCGTTCCGGCGGATCTGGAAGCCGTCCTTCACCGACTGCTTCGTCGTCGGGGTGTTGATGATGAGGCTCACCTCTCCCCGCTTCATGTAGTCGAGGACGTTGGGGCTTCCGACGTAGATCTTCTCGACCCTCTTGACGGCGACCCCCATCTTCGTGAGGAACTCGGCCGTACCCTGGGTGGCGATGATCGAGAGCCCCGAATCGGCGAGCTTCCTCGCCACCTCGGCCACTGGCCCCTTGTCCTCGTCCCTCACCGAGATGAAGACCACCCCCTCCGTCGGGAGGGGGTTCTCGGCGGAGAGCTCCGCCTTGAAGAAGGCGAGGCCGGGGATGTAATCGATCCCCATCACCTCCCCCGTCGACCTCATCTCCGGCCCCAGGAGGGTGTCGGCGCCGGGAAGCTTCTCGAAGGGCAAGAGGACCTCCTTCACCGAGACGTAGGGGATCGTCGGCTCGCGGGTGACACCCTGCTCCGCCAGGCTCTTTCCCGCCATGACGCCTGCGGCGATCTTCGCCAGGGGCAGCCCCACCGTCTTTGAGACGAAGGGGATCGTCCTGCTCGATCGGGGGTTCGCCTCCAGGACGTAGACGATCCCGTCCTTGTACGCCATCTGGATGTTGAGGATCCCCTTCACCTCCAGGGCGAGGGCGATCTTTTTGACGTACTCCCGGACCGTATCCTGGACGGCGGCGGGGATCGTCTGGGGCGGGATGATGCAGGCGCTGTCGCCGGAGTGGATTCCCGCCTCCTCGATATGCTCCATGATCGCCCCGATGAGGACGTCGTGGCCGTCGGAGACGGCGTCGACGTCGATCTCGACGGCGTTCTGGAGGAAGTCGTCGATGAGGATCGGATGCTCCGGGGAGACCCTCACCGCCTCCCTCATGTAGACCACGAGCTCCCGCTCGTCGTAGACGATCTCCATCGCTCTGCCGCCGAGGACGTAGCTCGGCCTCACCAGGACGGGGTAGCCGATCCGCCGCGCCTCCGCCTTCGCCTCCTCGGGGCTGGTGGCGTAGCCTGCCTCCGGCTGGGGTATCCCCATCTCCCGGAGGGCGAGGTTGAACCTCTCCCGGTCCTCGGCCATGTCGATCCTCTCGGGGCTCGTCCCCAGGATCTTCGTCGGCAGGCCTCTTCGAGCGATCTCCCTCTCCAGGGGTATGGCGAGGTTCATCGCCGTCTGGCCTCCGAACTGGACCATGACGCCATCGTGCCTCTCCTTCTCGATGATGTTCATGACGTCCTCTAGGGTCAGGGGCTCGAAGAAGAGCTTATCGGAGGTGTCGTAGTCGGTGGATACCGTCTCAGGGTTGTTGTTTGCTATGTGGGCCTCGATCCCCAGCTCCCGGAGGGCCTGGACGGCGTGGACGGTGGAGTAGTCGAACTCGATCCCCTGACCGATCCTGATGGGGCCGGAGCCGATGATCAGGACCTTCTTCCTCTCGGAGGGGAGAAGCTCGCACTCGTCCTCGTAGGAGGAGTAGTAGTAGGGGGTCCTGGCCGCAAACTCCGCGGCGCAAGTGTCGACCATCTTGAAGGTCGGTAGGATCCCGCTCTCGATCCGGAGGTCGGCGATCTCCTCCCTCCTCTTCCCCAGGATCTTTCCTATCCTCTCGTCGGAGAACCCCATCCTCTTTGCTCTCCGGAGGACCGGGACCGAGAGGCCGGCGGCGATCTCCCTCTCCATCTCGGTGACGTTCTCGATCCTCGCGATGAAGTAGGGGTGGATCCCGGTCAGGTCCGAGATCTCCTCAACGGTGACCCCCCGCCGGAGGGCCTCATAGATGGCGAAGAGCCGCTCGTCGGTCGGGGTCGCGAGGAGGTGCCTCACCTCCTCGTCGGTCCAGGGCTCGTACTTGCCGGCGTAGCCGAGGTCTTTGTCGATCTCCAGGGACCGGACCGCCTTCATCAGGGCCTCCTCGTAGCTCCTCCCGATGGCCATCACCTCCCCCGTTGAC
>Ga0334885_1004791_pt1 | contig 11444 bp, 10 predicted proteins | sample GraSluR1_MG_8_FD_207233 | JGI IMG/M metagenome (GOLD analysis project Ga0334885, IMG submission 207233) | Sludge microbial communities from methane-producing bioreactor in Wageningen University, Netherlands - Granular Sludge_31_05-R1 | ecosystem: Engineered > Bioreactor > Anaerobic >...
GTTGGGGAGCTTGTTTCAAATGGTGTTTTGAAGTTGAAGTAAAACTATAATTTTCGTGAAAAAGCCGCTTTATTTAAAGCGGCTTTTTTTTTGGTGGGTGGAAAAAATAGCTTGCCTGAAAAATTGGCATATTTTTTTTGTTTTTCGGGCGAAATTACGATAAACTTTTTCTAAAGAGGTTGTGGTAATATAATTTGTACATGAAATTTATTGATTTATTTACAGGCATAGGTGGTATAAAAATTGCGTTTGAAAATGCAGGTTTTAATTGTGTTTTTTCAAATGATTTTGATAATAACTGTAAAATTACTTTTGATTTAAATTTTTCTGATTTATTTGAAATAGAAAAACAAATGGTTTTAGGAGATATTTCTCAAATATCTCCTAATATAATTCCAGACTTTGATGTTTTAACGGGTGGGTTTCCTTGTCAGCCATTTTCTGTAGCTGGATATAGACAAGGCTTTAGTGATGAAAAAGGAAGAGGAAATGTGTTTTTTGATGTTGTGCGGATTTTAAAAGCAAAAAAACCAAAGGCGTTTTTGCTTGAAAATGTAAAAAATTTAAAATCACATGATAAGGGAAATACAATAAAAGTTATATATCAAGAATTAGAAAAATTAGGATATAAAGTAGCTGATAAAATCTTAAATGCAATGCAATATGGTAATGTCCCTCAAAATAGAGAACGGATTTATATTGTTGGATTTCTTGATGAAAATGCTTTTAAAAAATTTGAATTCCCAAAAAAAATTGCTTTAACAAAAACTATTCACGATTGTTTAGAAACAGAAGTAGATAAAAAATATTATTATAATGATAAACCATTATTCGAAAGAATAAAAAAGCATATTATAAAAACTGATACGGTTTATCAGTGGAGGAGGCAATATGTTCGAGAAAATAAAAATAAGGTTTGTCCAACTTTAACTGCAAATATGGGGATGGGGGGTCATAATGTTCCAATTATCCTTACTAATAAAGGAATAAGAAAACTTACGCCTAGAGAATGTGCAAATTTTCAAGGTTTTCCTGAAAATTATAAGTTGCCTAATATTGCAGATTCTGCACTTTATAAGCAATTTGGAAATTCTGTCGTAGTGCCAGTTGTTGAAAGAATAGCTAAAAATATGAAAAAGGCTTTAGGATAATTTTTAATTAATAATATGAAATATTATAAACTTACATTAGAGGATTTTAAAAGAGTTTTTGAATTTGGGACAAATTATTATATTGATCCAATAAAAAATACTACGGGCAGAACAACTGGTGAGCCAAGGGGGCTAGGTGCAATATTAGATGCCTTTACATTGGGAAAATTGACGGAAATTGGAATAGAAAAAATTTTTACTGAATTTAACAGAAATAAAAGTTATTTATTAGATTTTGATATTAAAAGCAATAATCAGGTAATGGATGAACCAGATATTCTTCATATTAAAGAAAATGGAATTTTAAGAGAACCATGTTTGTTTGTAGAAATTAAAAACACCTCTGGAAATGATCGCTGGATTGGTCTAACTGAGGAGCAGTTTAATACAATTAAAAGAAGTGCAGGGGATAGTAAGGTTTATATGATTTATGCTTCAATTCGGTCGCAAATAGCAAATAAAAATCCCAAAACAACTGATTTAACTGGAATGTTTTTGAAAGAAATTGAAGATAAAAGTAAAAGTAAAATATTTCAAAAATTTGCAAATTTAAATGCTGAATGCAAGATAGAATTTATTATTTCGTCAAATGACTTAGAACTGTTTGCTTATCCTTTTGAGCGTGGGATGAATATGTATGAAACTAATTTATTTGAAGAAAAGAAATTTAGTTCATTTTATTCAAAGGATGGACTCAGAAAAGATGTGTTGGATATTAAAGAATACAAAAATTTTAATGGAATAATAAATTTAGAAATAGAACAAGGATTATCAGCAGAAAAAGAAGATATTTCTAAATTTGAAATAAAGGGGTCTTTTAAATTAATTCAAAAAAGGAAAAAATGTTTTATTGAATGTAATTCAAATGTAATTGCGAAAAATGGTATTTTTGGGAAATTTGAATTGAAAAAAAATAAATTTTATTCGTTTAATTTAGCAACTCTTGGAAGAGATCCAAAATTAAAAAGAAATAATTTATTTATTTCAAAAAAAAGAATTTATCAATTAGTTGAGGAAGGAAAAATACGAAAGCCAGAAATTATTGTTGAGGAGATTACAAAAAATATATAGAGAATTAATTGTACTTTTATTCATTTTTTGCGCGAAGAACAAGGGATACATGATCCATTTTCTTCTTCGCCTTTGAGCATTTGTTTGAGGGTTTTTAGACCGAGCATGGCGCAGTTCATTCTTCCGTGGGATATGTCGATTTTTAGGAATTTTTTGATGTCTTCTTCGTTTAGTTTTTCGATTTCAGAAATAGGGAGTCCTTTGATTTTTTCGCTTAATATTGACATTGAAGCGATTGAAATTGCACAGCCTTGGCCTTCGAAGGCGATGTCTTTGAGGGTTTCTTTTTCGATTAGTAAATCAATTGTTATTTTGTCTCCGCAAGTGTTGTTTTTGCCGATGTCGTTTCTGGTTTTTTTATCAAGTCGGCCGTAATTTTTTGGATTTTTGAAGTGTTCTAAAATTATTTCTGTGTATATGTCCATATTATGAAAATAGTTTAATAGCTTTTTGGATGGCCTTGTATGCGTTTTCAATGTCTTCTTCGGAGTTATACAAATAAAAACTCATTCGTGCGGTTGCGGGCGTTTCTAATGCTTCATGTAATGGGTGGGCGCAGTGCATGCCTGCTCTAATCATGATTCCTTCATCGTTGAAGATTTGAGAGATGTCGTGGGCATGAATTTTTTCATGTGTGAAGGAGAAAATTCCGCTTTGTTTTTCGGGATTTTTTGGAGCGAAAATTTTAATGCCTTGTTCTTTTGAAAACAAAGATATTGCGGATTTGAAGAGCTCTTTTTCGTGTTTTTCAATGTTTTCAAGGCCAATTTCTTTGAGAAATTTTATTGCTTCTTTGAACGCAATTACTCCTGAAATATCTGGGGTTCCGGCTTCAAATTTGGCTGGTGGATCTGCGTAATATGTTTTATCAGTGCTAACTTCTGAAATCATACTTCCGCCAAATAATATTGGGTTTAGGTTTTCAAGCCAAAATGATTTTGCATAAAGAACGCCAACTCCTGTTGGGCCGAGCATTTTGTGAGCTGAGAATGCGAAAAAATCGCAATCAATTTTTTGAACATTTGTTTTTTCGTGTGCGATACTTTGTGCGCCATCTACAATAAAAATTGCATTTTTTGCGTTTGCTTTAATTATTTTGCTTAAATTTTCCATATCTTCCTTTAGTCCAAGAACATTTGATGTAGCGGAAACTGCAACTATTTTTGTTTTGTTAGAAAGTTTTTTCTTAAAATCTTCGATGTCTAGTTCGAGATTTTTGTCGAGATTTGCGACTAAAAATTTTGCGTTTTTCCTTTTTGCGAGTTCTTGCCAAGGAACGAAATTTGAATGATGTTCGAAAATTGTGACAAGAATTTCATCGTCTTCTTTTACCTTGTCTTCCAGCAAATATGCGATTTGGTTAATCGATTCTGTTGTGTTTCTTGTGAAAATTATTTCTTTTGAATATTTTGCATTTATGAAATTTTTGACTTCTTCTCTTGTTTCTTCAAATTCTTGTGTCGCTTTTTCTGCAAGTGTTGTTGCGGATCTTCCGATGTTTGAATTATAGGATTCGTAAAAATCTGTGATTTTTTCTATTACTGACTTTGGCTTTTGTGTTGTTGAAGCGTTGTCTAAATATATTAAATTTTTTCCGTTAATCTTTTTTGAAAAAATTGGAAAGGACGATTTGATTAAAGGGGAATTGAGCATATTATATCTTGTTTAATTTGTTTTTTTAATTCTTTAGAAATTTTACCTTCTAATTCTTTAAATAAAAATGCTTTCGTAAGTTCTTTTTTTATAGTTTTTTTGCTTAAATTTCTACTTTGAAGATAATAAATTTCTTCTTTATTAAAATTTCCTGTTGCAAACCCGTGATTTATTTCAACTTCATCTGAATTTATTTCAAGATTTGGTTTTGAAATAATTTTTGATTCTTTCGATTCGAGTAAGTTTTGATGAATCATTGAGGATTTTATTTTTTTTAAATTTTTTTCAACGAAAATGTTGCCGTTAAAATTTAAGTGAGCGTTTTTAAAAAGGACAGTTTTAAATTTTAAATCGAGGCTTGTTTTTGAGGCAAAGTGATTTACAAAAATATTAAAATCAAGTTTGGAATTTTCGCCTGTTATTATTAGAAATAATATTTTTGATGATGTATTTTCCTTGTTTAAATTTAGTGTGTATTTGTATTTGTTTTCAATGTTTTCGTTTATGAGTATTATAAAATTTGCTTCATTTTTTTTGATGAAGTTTAGTTTTAAGTCGTCGGGATTTTTTATGTAAATAGTGTTTTTCATTTTAAATATAGTTCGATTAAACGATTTAATTCAACTGCATATTCCATTGGTAGTTTTTTTGTTATTGGGTCTGCAAAACCATTTATCATCATGGTGTTTGCTTCTTTTTCGTTTATTCCTCTTGATTTTAAATAGTGTAATTTTTCATCATTTATTCTTGAAACCTTTGCTTCGTGTTCGAAATTTGCTGAATTTGTTCTTATGTCGTTTGTGGGATAAGTGTTTGAAATAGACGTGTTGTCTAGAATTAGTGCATCGCAGGTGGTTTTAGATTTTGAAAAATTTGCATCTTCAGAAATTTTTGTGATGCCTCGATATGTAGAAATACCTCCGTTTTTTGAAATGGATTTTGATAAAACAAGAGAGCTTGTTTTTTTAGCGATGTGAAATATTTTTGCACCAGCATCAATGTTTTGGCCTTTTTCTGCAAATGCTAGGGATTGAATTTCTCCTTTTGCTTTTTCTCCCATTAAATATATCGCAGGATATTTCATAGTAATTTTTGATCCTAAATTAACATCAAGCCAGTACATTTCAGCATTTTTTTTAACAAATGCTCTTTTGGTGACTAAATTGTAAACATTTTTTGACCAATTTTGCAGGGTTGTGTACTCCATTCTTGAATTTTCGTGTGCTATAATTTCAACAACTGCTGAATGAAGTGAATCGGTTGTGTAAACTGGAGCTGTGCAACCTTCAATGTAGTGAAGAAAAGAATCTTCATCAGTGATTATTAGTGTCCTTTCGAATTGTCCTAAATTTTCGCTGTTCATTCTAAAATATGCTTGAAGTGGCATATCTAGTTTTATTCCTTTTGGAATATATATAAATGATCCGCCTGACCAAACTGCACTGTTTAATGCGGAAAATTTATTGTCTGAAGCGGGAACGATTTTTCCAAAATATTTTTTAAATAATTCTTCGTGATTTTTGAGGCCATTTTCGATTGATTCAAAAATTATTCCTTGATCTATTAAATGTTCTTTTAGTGAATGGTAAACCATTTCTGATTCAAATTGAGCTCCTGTTCCTGCAAGAAATCCTCTTTCAGATTCTGGAACGCCTAGATGGTCGAATGTTTCCTTAATATTTTTTGGAACATCTTCCCATTTTGTGTGAGTTTTATCTTGAGGACGAATATAATAATTTATTGAGTCAAAGTCCAAATCTTTAAGGCTTGGTCCAAAGCTTGGCATTGGTTTTGATTTGAAAATTTCAAAAGATTTAAGTCTAAATTCGAGCATCCAGCTTGGTTCTTCTTTAAAGCTTGAAATTTCTTTAATTATTTTTTCAGTTAGACCTTTTTTTATTATATTTTTATTCATTGTATCCTTCTTTTTCAATTTTTAATGCAAGTTTTTTATCTCCTGATTGAATAATTTTTCCATCTTTATAAATATGAACAAAATTTGGGTTTATATATTTTAAAATTCTTGGAAAATGAGTGATTATTAAAAGTCCTGTTTTATTCTTTTTTTGGATCTTTTTGATTGTATTTGCGATTTTTTTGAGTGCATCAATGTCAAGACCGCTATCAATTTCGTCAAGAAGTGCAAATTTTGGGTTTAAAACTGCCATTTGTAATATTTCACTTCGTTTTTTTTCGCCCCCAGACATATTTGTATTAAGTTCTCTTAGTATTAAATCTGAATCTAAATTCATTTCTTTAGCTAGTTTGTAGATGTGTTCAACAAATTCAAGTGGAGAATAAGTTTTTGCGTTTTTATTTTCAGCAAGTAGTTTTGAGTTGAGTGCAATTCTTAAAAAATTTCTCATTGAAAGTCCCGGTACTTCAACTGGGTTTTGAAATGATGTGAAAATTCCAAGATTTGCTCTTTTGCTTGTATCTAGTTTTGAAATATCAGTAGAGTTTAATTTTATTGAACCCGATTTTATTTTTAATTCTGGTTTTCCCATGATGGCATTTATAAGTGTTGATTTTCCTGATCCGTTTTTTCCCATTAAAATGTGTGTTTCGTTTTCGTTTATTTGAAGGGAAAAATTTTCAACGATTTTCTTTTTTTCTATTTCAATGCAGAGATCCTTTATTATGAGTGAATTTTGCATAGTTTTATGTTTTAATGTTTTGTCAATTTGAATGTTTTTGTCTTGCTGGTAGAGTTTACCTGTTTTTTAATCAATCATCAAAATGAAATGTAAAAAAATTGTTTCTAGTATTCTTTTGTTTTTTAGCTTTTTTATGCTTTTTGGAGAAAATCTAAATGCAGAAAATGAAAGAAAAGTTTTTAATGATGTAGAAAAAAGTTTTGAATTTTTCTCTGCAATAGTTGATTTAAAGGATTCGGGAATTGTTGAAGGTTACACCGATGGTAGCTATAAACCAGAAAATTCAATAAATCGAGCTGAGTTTTTGAAAATTTTAATTATGTCTATTCAGGAAGATTTTGGGGGAAATAATTGTTTTCCAGATGTTAAAGATGAGTGGTTTGCTCCTTATGTTTGTAAGGCAAAGGAACTTGGACTTGTTTCTGGCTATGATGATGGTTTTTTTAGACCAGAACGAGATATAAATTTTGCGGAAGTTGCGAAAATTGTTTCAAATGCTTTTGATTTAATTCAAGAAAAATCTGATAAAAATATTTGGTTTAAACACTATGTTCTTTCGTTGCAGGATTATTCTGCAATCCCAACATCAATTTTGTCGTTTGATAAAAAAATAAATAGAGCGGAAATGGCAGAAATTATTTATCGTGTAAAAAATGGTTATACACAGAAGGCTTATAATACTTTTGAATCGATTTCGAGAGGTGAGGTTGCAAAAATAGATACAGTTTCTTTGCAAAATTTTAGGTCTTGTGAAGAAATGAATGCTTATTTTAGTAGGCCAAGTTTTGGCTCAGAAAAAGAAATTTTCTTTGAAGAATCGCCAAGTTTTTCAGGTGATTTTTTTGAACAAGCCACAGAAGATAGTGCAATGAATGAATCGGTTTCAAGAGATAAATTTTCTGAAACTAATGTACAGGTGGAAGGAGTAGATGAGGGCGATATCGTGAAAACGGATGGAAAGTTTATTTATGTTTTAAAAGGAAATACTGTGAGAGTTGTTGATGCTGTTCCTGCAAATAATATGAAAGAGATTAATTTTGTGGGATTTAGTGATGATAATTTTTATCCTAGTGATATGTATGTTTCTGGAAACAGGCTCGTTGTAATGGGTAGTTATTATGGGATTATTCCTATGCCTTATCTTGCTGACGATATGCGTATTTCTGTTATGCCTCCTAGGTTTTCAGAACAAATTTCAAATGTTTATGTTTTTGATATAAGTAATAAAAATGATATTAAACTAATTAGAGAAACAGAGGTTGAAGGAACAATTGTTTCTTCAAGAAAAATCGCAAATACAGTTTATTTGCTTACTAATAAAACAAAATATTTGTACTATCCGTATGATTACGACCCCTTATTGGTGCCAGCTTTTAAAGATTCTGCTTTAGAAGATGAAAGTAGTTTTGTGGCAAACTGCAATGAAGTTTCATATATTCCCGGAATGAGAGATAGTAGCTCGTTTACTACAGTTTTTGCAATTCCTGTAGATGATGCATCAAAAGAAGTTGCTTTAAAAACTGTAGTTTCTTCGAGTGGTCAAGTGTATAGTTCTTTAGATAATTTGTATCTTGCTGAATCAAGATATCAAGGAGATTTTAGAATAATGGGAGATATATTTGCAGGAGAAGAAAAGACAATTGTTCATAAATTTGCTCTTTCTCCTGAAAAAATTGAATATAAAGGAAATGGTAGTGTTTCAGGTGTTGTGTTGAATCAGTTTTCAATGGATGAAAAAGGTAATGATTTTAGAATAGCAACTAGTACAAATCAGTGGTCGTCTATAAATTCTTCGAATAATTTATATGTACTTGATGATTCTTTAAGGGTTATAGGAAAAATTGAGGGAATTGCACCTGGTGAACGAATTTATTCAGCAAGATTTATGGGGGATAGGGCTTATATGGTAACTTTTAGAGAAGTTGATCCTTTTTATGTTATTGATTTGAAGGATTCTAGAAATCCAAAAATATTAGGTGAGTTGAAATTGCCTGGTTTTAGTAATTATTTACATCCATATGATGAAAATCACATTATTGGTTTTGGAAAAGATACGGCTGAAGTAGATAGCCAATTTTGGACTGGACCTCTTCACCAAGGGATGAAAATTGCGATGTTTGATGTAAGTGATGTTTCAAATCCAAAATTAAAACATCAAGAACTTATTGGAGATAGGGGAACATATAGTGATTTGCTTTATAATCATAAAGCACTTCTTTTTGATAAAGAAAAAGGAATAATGGCTTTTCCAATTTCTGTTTATGAAATTGAAGATTCTATAAAAATTGATCCAAATAAAATGCTTTTTGCTTATGGAGATATTGTTTTTCAAGGAGCATATTTTTATAAAATCAGTAGTGAAAAAGGCTTTGAGTTTAAAGGAAAAATAAGTCATTTTTCCGATGCGGAGTTGAATTCAAATGATAAATATGTATCTCTTTATGGAGATAAACAAGTGGATAGAGTTCTTTATATTGGAGATACCTTTTATTCAGTGTCTAAGGCTTTAGTGAAAGCAAATAAAATGCTTGATTTAACTTATGTTTCCGAAGCAAAACTTGGAGGAAATAGCGGAAGTTATTGGGATTTTTGGTATTAAAAAGTTTTAAAGAGCGTTGATTTTTGAAAAATATTATTAACGCTCTTTTTTGGTTTTTTATTTAAAATGTTTTGACAAAACAAGGTAAGGTGTTTTAATGTTTGAATGCCTGAATCTTAAGAAACGAGTTGTTTCTTTAAGAGAGATGGTAGTTTGACACTAGAGGGTAAAGGAGGAAAGCCCAATGGTGGGAGAACAAGTGACTAGGGAAGAGTCTGGTTCTGGAAGTCAAGGAAGTCAAGATGTCCCTGCTTCGACTCAAGGAAGAGGGAAACGGCCGAAGTATATTGTACTTCTTGGATATTATTCCTTTATGATGAGGAAAAATATCAATTTTGTGCGAAAGCTTCGGAAGGAAAGGCTAAGTAGGCTTTCGGAAATTGAGGAAAGAAATAATCTTAAGCATATAAAGGAGAGAATTTTGCTTAAGATTGAGATTCAAGCTCTTGAAGGCAAAAATGGGAAATGGTTCTTTTTTAGAAATCTCTCAAAAAAAGAGCTAAGTTCCATTGTCAGACACTTGACTGAAAAAGGCCTGATTGTTGAAATTGAAAAAGATCAAAAAGGCCTTTACATTTGGGTCGAGTGGTGATGTTTGGGGGAGGAGAAAACTTAGTTTGCTCCTCCCCCCTTTTTTATTTGATGTTAAAAATAAAAAAATCTCAAATTTTATTTGAAGCTTTTTTATATAAAAAATTTTATTTTTTGTCTGGTGGAATGTTTAAGTAGTCATATAAAAAAGTGGTGGCTTCTTGAAATGCCGGTGTGACTGTTGATTCAGACCATTCTGATGTTTTTGGAAAATCTAGCTTAATTAAAAGTACCCATTTTGGATCTGATACAGGGCCAAATCCCGCAAAAGAAGTAATTGTTGTGCCAACTCCTGTAAGTGGTTTGCCATTTTTATATGTTTGAGAAGTACCTGTTTTTCCTGCCATGTAATAACCGTCTACTTGAGCTTTGTTTGCAAAGCCATTTTCGACAGAATTTGTAAGCATTGCTATCATTTTTAAGGAAGTATCTTCTTTTAAAACTCTTCGAACTTGTTTGGGTTCGGTTTTAGTTGTTGAGCCATCTTCGTGGCGTATTTCTGATACTATGTGGGGTTGCATAAGAATACCACCATTTGCGATTGTGCTGTAAGCGTTTGCCATTTGAATCATGTTTACGGTAAGTCCTTGTCCGAATGAGTGAGTGGCAAGTTCGGACTCTGTCCAAGTGTCTGAAGGTCGAATTTTTCCTGTTATTTCACTTGCAAATTCTATTTCAGTTTTTTCAAGAAATCCAAATTTTTCCATATATTTATGAAAGAGTGTTGGGCCAATTCTTTTTGCAACAAAAGTCATTCCGGTGTTTAAAGAAAAGGCTAAAACTGTTTTCATATCAACAAGTCCCATATATCTATCAGCATTTTTTATTTCAAAATCATATTTTTGTGTATAAACATTGAAGTCTACTCCAACTGGTCCTATGTCGTTGTATTTTGTGTCGGGAGTGACATCACCGTCGTCTATTGCTATTGCCATTGCGATCGATTTAAAAACAGATCCTGGTTCGTAAGGCCAAGCGACTGCTTTATTATGATAAACTTCGGGCCCCACATTGTTTGAATATTTAAAATAATGTTTTATTCCGTTTCTATCTGTTTCTACAAAAACCAGAAAAAATGTCATTGTTCGTTCATCTGTGTAATATCTGAAAATGTTTTCATCTTTGGTTTCAACTAGTCTATTTTTTTCATCTTCTGAAAGTTTAATTTCTACTCTTTTAAAAACATCTCCGAAATTATTTGGATCGAAAGTTGGGAAGTGGGAAATTGCTAGAATTGCACCTGTTTTGGGGTTCATGACTAGAAGTTGCCCGCTATCTGCTCTTGTTTTTATTGTGTGTTTTCTTAGTATTTCGTCCATTTTCATTTGTATTGATCTATCTATTGTTAGAACTATATCGTCGCCATCTTTTGCTGGTCTTATTGTTGAATCTCCTACGGTTATTTGCCGTCCTATAGAGTCTTTTTTTGAAGAAAATTCGCCTGCTACTCCTGCAAGAATTTTATTAAAAGTGTTTTCAATTCCGTATTGACCATTTCCAGAACGATCTACATAACCAATTATTTGTGCTCCAAGGCTTCCTTCAGGATAATATCTAAAATATTCTTCTTGAATTTTTATGCCTCGCCATTTTTGTCGATCTTCTTTTATTTGCTCTAGTAGTTGTTCTGTTTTTTCTTGTCTAAGTCTTCGTTTTAAAACTATGTATCTGTTTGCACCTTTTAATATTGTTTCGAGTCTGCTTGCTGGAAATTTAATATCG
>Ga0334885_1004805_pt1 | contig 11416 bp, 10 predicted proteins | sample GraSluR1_MG_8_FD_207233 | JGI IMG/M metagenome (GOLD analysis project Ga0334885, IMG submission 207233) | Sludge microbial communities from methane-producing bioreactor in Wageningen University, Netherlands - Granular Sludge_31_05-R1 | ecosystem: Engineered > Bioreactor > Anaerobic >...
CAACATTTCAGCAATGGACGAGTAACGAGAGGTTTTGTTTGTAACGGTAGAAAGTCCTTGGTATCCAATCCACAATTACTTCACTATCAGCAAATAGTAATTCTTCTTCCCTTTCTGCACCAGCAGGTATTTGCCGCTCAGCAGCTGCGAGGCGTCCGCGGTAAACTCTTCGCCCACTTTTGTTTTGTTTACCTGTACACCACCATCTTTCAGCATTCGGCGGGCTTCGCCTTTTGAGGGGAAGATCGTGGTTTTATCGGCAACCAGGTCAACAATGCCGATTCCTGCTGACAGGTCGGCGGTGCTTATTTCGTATTGGGGTACACCCTCAAAAACCGAAATCAGGGTTTCTTCATCCAGGCGGTGCAGGGCTTCGGCGGTTCCCTTGCCAAAGAGTATTTCGGAGGCTTCAACGGCCGAGAGGTAATCGGTTTCGGAGTGGATGCGGATGGTGATATCCTTCGCCAGCGCCTTCTGCAACACCCTCAGATGGGGAGCTGCCTGATGCTCGGCAATCATCGCATCAATTTCCTCTTTTCCGTAAAGGGTGAAAATCCGGATGTATTTTTCGGCATCGGCATCGGAGGTGTTGAGCCAGAACTGGTAAAACCTGTACGGTGAAGTTCTGGCCGGGTCGAGCCATACATTGCCCGTTTCCGTTTTTCCGAATTTGCCGCCGTCGGCTTTGGTAATCAGCGGACAGGTGAGTGCAAAGGCTTCTCCCCCGGTTTTTCGCCGGATCAGCTCGGTGCCGGTGGTGATGTTTCCCCACTGGTCTGAGCCGCCCATCTGCAATTTGCAGTTGTTGTGCTGGTAAAGGTGCAGAAAATCATAACCTTGCACCAGCTGGTAGGTAAATTCGGTAAACGACATTCCCTCTCCGGCTTCGCCCGTAAGGCGTTTTTTTACCGAGTCCTTTGCCATCATGTAGTTTACGGTGATGTGCTTGCCAACATCGCGGATAAAACTGAGGAACGAAAAGTCCTTCATCCAGTCGTAATTGTTCACCATTTCGGCGCGGTTGGGGGCGTCGGTATCGAAGTCGAGCAGTTTCCTGAGCTGTTTTTTCAGACATTCCTGGTTATGTCTTAAAGTTTCTTCGTCGAGCAGGTTGCGTTCTTCCGATTTTCCTGAAGGGTCGCCGATCATCCCCGTGGCTCCGCCCACCAGCACGATGGGTTTATGCCCGCTGCGCTGCAGATGCTTCAGCATCATTACACCCACCAGATGGCCGATATGCAGCGAATCGGCTGTAGGATCAATCCCCACATAAGCCGAAATCATCTCTTTATCAAGCAATTCCTCTGTCCCCGGCATTACGGTATGAATCATTCCGCGCCACTGCAATTCTTCAACAAAATTCATCTGAATATTTTTTGCAAAGGTAGGTCATAGCGGCGAATTGTTCAAAAATTCAACCCAATGTGATAATGAGGTGATATGACTATATGTTAAGTTATGTTTCCGGGTAAGCACTTTCACCTTTCCTGAAAAATTATTAGCCTTACCTAAATAATTATTTAGGTTTATCTAAATAAATTATTATATTTGTCTAAATAAATCTTAAAGCATGTACGAAAGAAAAGATTTACAGCAACTTAAAAGGCGGATTGAAGAGTCGAGAAAGTATATTCAGGTGGTTTACGGACCAAGGCAGATAGGTAAAACCACTATGGTTTTACAGTTGATAAAGCAATTGCCTTTTGAATCTATGGTTATAACTGCCGATGATGTACCGGCTGCCGGCAGAAGCTGGATAAGGAATTCATGGAATGAAGCCCGCAGAAGGCTATCTGTTTCGGGAGGTTCTGAATTTCTGCTTATTATTGACGAAATACAGAAAATTGAAAACTGGAGTGAATCCGTAAAGAAGGAATGGGATGATGATTCGATGGCGACGCGAAATATAAAGGTTATCATTCTGGGTTCATCCCGTTTGTTAATTCAAAAAGGACTTACTGAATCGCTTGCGGGCCGCTTCGAAACAACCTATCTCACTCATTGGTCATACACAGAGATGCGCGATGCCTTTGGCTGGGATGTTAATCAGTACATATGGTTTGGAGGGTATCCGGGGGCAGCCTCACTGATCGAAGATGAATTAAGATGGAAGGCATATGTCCGGGATTCGCTGATTGAGACCAGTATTTCAAAAGATATACTCATGCTAACCAGAGTAGATAAGCCAGCACTGCTAAAGCGGCTTTTTGAAATAGGATGTATTTACTCGGCGCAGATTATTGCCCTCAACAAGATACAAGGCGAACTTCAGGAAAAAGGTAATCTCACCACATTATCAAATTACCTTTCCCTGCTGGAGGGGGCAGGATTATTAACCGGACTTGAAAAATTTTCAGGTGATATCATCCGTAAAAGGGCCTCAAGGCCTAAGTTTCAGGTATTCAACAATGCATTGCTCAGTGCGCAATCGTTTAAAAGATACAATGAAAGTGTCAGAGAGCCCAATGTATGGGGACGTTATGCAGAATCAGCCATTGGGGCACACCTGCTGAATTCATCATTGAATAAGCAGTTTAATCTGTACTACTGGAATGAGAATAATCAGGAAGTTGATTTTGCAATGGAAAGCGGGAACAGATTGATTGGCATAGAAGTAAAAACAGGCAAAGAAAGCAGAAACAGCGGGATCGGGAAATTTGAAGAAGCCTTCAGGCCAGTTGCAAACTTTTTGGTTGGAACCGACGGTATACCTTTGGAAGAGTTTTTAGCCAGCGACCCTTATGCATTGTTTTCAATATAAGCAGATGGCAGTCATTTTATTCCTATATATGAATCACGATATTGTTCAGTACCATTTCGTACCATGATTCCCCTTAAGTATTTTCATAGCTTTGCAATATGATACTTGTCACCGGAGCCACTGGCCTTGTAGGTTCTTACCTGCTTTACAATTTATTACAGAAAGATGAGCCTGTAAGGGCTTTGTTGTTCAATCAGAACAGTCTGAACCGTACCCGCCGGATTTTTGAAAGCCTGGGTGCCGATGGCGGAACACTGCTCGCGAGGGTAGATTGGGTGAATGGTGATGTATTGGATGTACTTGCCATTGAAAAAGCCATGGAAGGGGTAAAAAAGGTTTACCACTGTGCAGCCATTGTCTCTTTCGACCCGCGGGACCACGCGCAAATGATGAAAATCAATGTGGAAGGCACCGCGAATGTGGTAAATGCGGCCCTTGAAGCCGGGGTGGAAAAATTGTGCCATGTCAGTTCCATTGCGGCTTTGGGAAGAACTGAAAACAGCCCCGTGATTGATGAGAAATCTCAGTTCAAATCCGGGAAGTACAATTCCAACTATTCGCTCAGCAAATATATGGCCGAGCGGGAGGTCTGGCGGGGAACTGCCGAAGGCCTGAACGCCGTGATTGTCAATCCGTCTATTATTCTCGGGTATGGTCATCCCGATAAGGGGAGCACCCGTATGTTTACGACCATTTACCGGAATTCGCTTTTCTACGGGCAGGGCATCAACGGATTTGTCGGAGTAGAGGATGTGGTGCGCGCCATGACCGGACTGATGGAAAGCCCGATAAAAAACGAACGTTTTGTAGTCTCGGCCGGTGATTTCAGCTACAAAGAGGTGTTTTCAATGATTGCCCGCGGGTTCGGGAAACCGGAACCAAAATGGCCGGTTCCTTCAGCCTTTCTGGAACTGGTCTGGAGGTTCGAATGGCTCCGGGGTAAGCTGACAGGAGCTAAACCCATGATTACCCGGGAAACGGCCCGTACTTCGAAAGGCAACTTTCAGTATGCGTCAAAGAAGCTTCACTGCACCCTTAATTTTGAATATACTCCCCTTGAGGATACGATTATACGAGCCTGTAGACTGATTAAGAACGACATAGAAATGGGAAAGGCATAAAAAAGCCCCTGCTTCCGGGCAGAGGCTGATTTGAATTTCGCAGGCAGGCTTAGCGTACAGCCAGCATTTTATATTGATCGAATTTCTCAAGTACCTCGCGCACAAAACGCTGGGTTTCGACTCCCTTAACTTTCCCGTATTTTACAACCGGGTCGTTATAGTATTCAGGTTGCGACTTGGCAAGCAGGAAGTATTCCACATTGTTGTACCATACGGCTGGGTTTTTCCCGTGCTTTTCTGCCAGGTTCTGGGCGTCGTATATATGCGCTATGCCGATGTTGTAAGCTGCCAGGATAAATTTCTTTCTTTCTTCAGGATCGGGAACCCTTTCGCGGAAAGCATTATCGAGGTATTTTATCAGTTTTAATCCTGCGGTAATCTGTTCGGCGGCGGTGGAGTTCTGATCAGCCCCGAACCGTTTGGCTGTATGCGGCATAAGCTGCATCAGGCCAAAAGCGCCACGATGAGAAACGGCATCCATCTGGAATTTCGATTCCCTGTAAATCAGTGCAGCCACCAATCTCCAGTCCCAGTTAATGATCCGGCTGGTTTCGCGCAGATAGTCATCATATTCCGAAATGGATTGCTTTGTTACGGAATGTCCGAGAGCAAGCCTTGCCTGACGGGCATTTTGATAGTATTTGGAGTAAATATAGGCAAACTCGCGGCTATCCGAACGTTCTTCAATCCACTGGTTAATTGTAACCAGCAGGTTAACTGCTCCTTTGCGCACGGCCCAGGACATTCCCAGCTCCGGGCTGACGGGGGTGCTGACATCCAGATCATGATAAATCCGGGCCATGGCCATGGCGGTGTGTTCAAAGGCAATCGTATAGTCAACCTCTTTCAGTGCCACCGCTTCAATCAGATCGGTAGTGGTAGCTTTTTCGATACCGGTGATATCGGCCTTGTAACCTGTGGCATGTTGAATGTCGCTGAGGTAGAACTGTTTGTTTTTACCGGCCGGCAACACAATGGTTTTTCCGCTCAGTCCGGCAATATCCCTGATCAGGCCGGTTTCCACCCTGTGCATGGTCGTCATCCTGCGCCAGTTGTCGGGTTTGCGCTGTACCAGCACCTGACGTGAGGTAAAGAGGGGCTCGGTAAATACGGCATTGCTTCTGGAGTCGGCAGTAACCGGCAACTCCATGGCAATCAGGTCAACTTCGCGCTGTTTCAGGTAGAGCAGGGCCTTGTGGGGATCGGGCTCCACAATAAGCTCAAGTTCAACGCCCAGATAGGCCGCAAAACTCTTCAGCATTTCATATTGGTAGCCGCTTTCTTCGCCGCGATCGGTAAAGTAATTGAATGGATTGTTATCGGTGAGGGCAATCAGCTTACCGCGGTTTTTTATATCCAGCAACAGGCCTCCCATATCATCGGGGCCTGCAAAATAGCCCCTTCCCTGAAAAGTGCAGGACTGCGGGACCAGCAGTATAAGTAAGAATAGAAGTGCGGTGCTGTATTTAACGGATAATCGTTTAAGCATTATTGTTTATTTGGTGAATACCAGGTAACTGCATGTGTTTGCCGGTCAAGGCCACGCTTCGTGTTGCCATTTGTAATCGCGCCCTGAATCCGGGACGGAGCGCATTTAGCAATATGCGTGCCAAAATGCACATTTGCAGCATAATAAGTGATTAACGGAAGTGGCCGGAAGGCCGCAGGAGGCGCTGTCCGGTTTTTTTTGGCGGGGGTTCTTATTGGTCAGTCGCCTGCTCAGGTGGTCTTTCTGTAGCGCCAGACCGCCAGTGAAAGGATGGTTATGCCATAAAGGGCAAGGTAAATCAGATGCTTTACAATATCTTGAAAACCAGACCCCTTCAGCATGATCATCCGGATCATCCGGATGAAATATGCAATCGGATTGATTACATTAATGTTTCTGGCCCATTGAGGCATGCTTTCGACCGGTGTGAACAAACCACTCATTAGAATGAAAACCACCAGGAAGAACCAGGCCAGAAACATGGATTGCTGCTGTGTATTGGTGACGGTTGAAATAAAAAGTCCGATGCCCATCACCACAATCAGGTAAACGGATGCAACAAGAAAAATGAGGAAAATATTACCCAGTATCGGGATACTGAAAAAAAAGCGCGCCATCAGCAGGCCGGCTGCAAGATCAAACAGTGCGATAATCCAGAAAGGGATCAGCTTTCCGGCAATAAACTGGTATTTCTTTATGGGCGTAACATTGATCTGCTCAATGGTGCCTATCTCTTTTTCGCGTACTACATTCATCCCGGCCAGGAACATTCCGATGATCGTTACCAGCAGTACCAGAATTCCAGGGATCATATAGGTTTTGTAGTCCAGTTCGGGATTGAACCAATAGAGCCAGTTTATCTTCACAACCGGCTGAGCCTCAGGAACTGCTTCGGCAATAATACCCTGGTTATAATTGCCAATGATGGAAACAGTGTAAGCATTCATCAGGGCTGCAGCACTTCCGTTGATGGCATCATTGATGATCTGGACCTTTGCCGGCACTCCCTTCGCCAGGTTCTTCTCAAAGCCCGGTAAGATACATATCATTTGATGTACCGTACCTTTTCTGATGTTTTCCATACCTTCCGCTGCATTTTTACTTTCCCCTTCAATCTGATAAAACGGGGATGATCTGAAATGCTGCAAAAGGCTTCTGGAAGCAACACTGTTATCAATATCAGTGATGTACAATCTGATTTGCTTTATCTCATAAGTTACTGCAAATGACAAGATAAGTAACTGTATTACAGGCATAAGAAATATAATGGGCAACATCATCCTGTTACGGAAAACCTGTATAAACTCCTTCTGCATTATGTAGAAAATTGTCCTCATGTTGTGGAGTCTGATGTTCAGGCAAGCCTGATTTTAAATTTTCTGATACTGGCAACAATAAAAACCATGGCCATAAATGCAAGGATGAGTGTTTCCTTCCAGAAATAGTTTATACCGGAACCTTTCAGCATAATCGATTTAATGATCTGGATAAACCATCGTGGGGGCATGGCCAGGCTAAGCCACTGCAGCACTTCAGGCATATTTTCGATCGGAAATATAAATCCTGATAACAATATGGTGGGCAGCATCATGGCAAACATCGACAGCATCATGGCTGTCTGCTGGTTGTTGGCAATTGTGGAGATAAAGATCCCCAGCGAAAGGGCAAGGATAATAAACAGTATGCTTTCTGCCAGCAGGAGGATTATGCTTCCTTTAACAGGGACTCCGAATACATAGTAACTGAGCAGCAGGATACTGATAGCATTGATAAAGGAAAGCAGGACGTAGGGAATGACTTTTCCGGCAATGATATTGAAGGGTTTAAGCGGAGAAACGAGCAATACCTCCATTGTTCCCAGCTCCTTTTCCCTGGCAATTGAGATGGAAGTCATCATGGCAGATACCAGCATCAGTAATATGGTAATAATGCCGGGCACAAACATATAAACACCCTTCAGTGCGGGATTATATATCATACGGGGTTCGGCAATTATCAGGGGAAAACCGGAAGAAGCCTGTTGTCCTCTGTTGAATTCACTGATGATTCCATTGGAATAATTTACAAGCATGCTGGCGGTATTGGGATCTGAGGCATCTGCGATCAGCTGTATGGTAGGGTGTTCTCCTCTTTCCATTTTTCCGGAAAAGTCATTTTCAAAGATGACCACCATTTTGCTTTCTCCTTTCCGGAAATTTTCGGAGATTTCCTCCTGCGAGTTCAGGATTTCGCTTTCGATGAAGAAACCTGAAGCAAACAGTTTGTTTCGTATCGCATGGGTGACCACATCGGGCGTAGGGTCAACTATGGATACTTTTGCGTCGCGGATTTCGTTGGTGATGGCAAAGCCAAAGAGCAACACCTGCACCAGGGGCATTCCGAAAAGGATGACCATTGACCGCACATCGCGGAAAATATGAAGAAACTCTTTGATGATGAAGCGTTTCACAATGCAGGATTAATTGGTTTTTCGGGCCAGTTTCAGAAAAACTTCGTTCATGTTCTGAGCCTGGTATTTCGTTTTAAGCCTTTCAGGGGTGTCGAGTGCCTCTATTTTGCCATCAACCATAATGGAAACGCGGTTACAATATTCAGCCTCATCCATGTAATGGGTGGTCACAAAAACAGTAATGCCGGAAGCCGCTGCTTCATGAATCATTTCCCAGAACTGCCGCCGGGTGATGGGGTCCACACCTCCTGTAGGTTCATCCAGGAATACCAGTTCCGGTGTATGGAGAATTGATACGGAAAAAGCCAGTTTTTGCCTGATACCCAGGGGAAGTTCTGATATAACCGTATTCTCAAAATGTATGATTCCCAGCCGCGTAAGCATTTCATGAGAGCGTTCCATAATGACGGGACGCTTTAAACCATAGATGCCTCCGAAAAACCGGAAATTTTCGATAACGGTGAGGTCCTCATAAAGTGAGAAACGCTGACTCATGTAGCCGATGCGCCGCTTGATCTTCTCGGTTTCGGTATACACATCATATCCCGCCACCCTGATTTTCCCGGAAGTAGGCCTGGATAAGCCGCATAAAATCCTTATAGCCGTTGTTTTACCGGCCCCGTTGGCGCCGAGGAATCCGAAGATCTCCCCTTTGCTAACGCTGAAGGTCAGGTTATCGTTGGCGATAAACCGGCCAAAACGCTTCACCATGTTTTCGGCTTCGATGACCAGTCCGTTGCTGCTCATGGATTCACTTTTTCTTTTCTTACAATCCCTGATCTTTTCATCAGGTGGATAAAGCAATCTTCGATGCCCGGATCGGCTTCCGAAACCGCTGATGCCATCATTCCTTTTTCTGAAAGATATTCTTTAATGGCATTAGCATTGATCCGCCCTTTTTCCGCGCTGACATGAACGGTATCGCCAAACATTTCGGCACTGAGGATGCCCTCAAACTCATTCATAAGGCGGATGGCAGTCAGGGTATTGCTGCTTTTGATTTTGAAAAGCTGATCGGGATAAGCACGGGTAATGTTATCAGGTGTATCAATAGCCATTATTTCTCCATGTTGTATCAACGCTACACGGTCGCAAAGCACGGCCTCATCCATATAGGGCGTTGCCACAAGAATGGTGATGTGCTCCTGTTTCAACCTGATCAGCATTTCCCAGAATTCCTGACGCGATACGGCATCTACGCCGGTTGTCGGCTCATCCAGTATCAGTACAACTGGTTTGTGAATCAAAGCGCAGCACAGGGCCAGCTTCTGTTTCATTCCGCCTGAAAGTTTCCCGGCCCTCCGGCTGGCGAAAGGGGCTATCTGCTCATAGATATCCCTGATCAGGTAGTAATTCTCTTTGATGTCAGCCCTGAAAATGCCTGCAAAAAACTGAAGGTTTTCAGCAACTGTCAGATCCTGATATAAAGAAAACCGGCCTGGCATGTAACCGAGAATCTGACGCAGTTTTTTGTAATTCTTTACAACATCCAGTCCCTCAACCGATGCAGTTCCGTTATCGGGAAGCAGCAGGGTGGCAAGAATCCTGAAAAGGGAGGTTTTACCAGCCCCGTCGGGACCGATAAAACCGAATATTTCGCCCTTGCTAACCTTAAAACTTAATCCGGCAAGCGCTGTTGCTGAGCCGTAGCTTTTTGTCAGGTTTTCGCAGTGTATGGATACTTCCTTCGTCATTAAGTTATTTTCTCTGAGTTTCCTCCCTGGTCCAGGTGGCGGTTTTGCCGAGCCCCATCCATGCCTTTCCGATATATCCCCTCACCTGCATCTTGTTACCCTCCAGTTTCATGAAACTGTTGTATGTCTTACCGCTGCTTGGGTTGTAGATGGTTCCCCCGCTCCATTCATCCTCCCCTGCATCGTAGGTAAAATTCTTCAGGATCTGCAATCCCATGATTTTACGTTGCTTGAGTTTTGCATCAGGATTGTGTTTGTCCAGTTTTTCTTTGCCGTCAGTTTCACGCGGCTCCTTCAGCCAGACAATCTCTCCGTAATATTTTCCATTGGCGTCTTTAAAAATTCTCACCTGCGACTTTTCTTTGCCCGTTTCATCATCATACGTCAGGTAATACCCAACTACCCTGTCGGCTTTTGATTGTGCTTTCAGTATTGAAGGGAAGGAAACGGCCAGCATCAGGCCGGTAAGCATCAGGATTCTTTTCATGTGTTGTGGTGTTTTAAATGAATAATTACCGAAGATACTCATTTATTGAAGTTGACTTCGGCGGGCATGGATATTTTCAGACTACCATCATTGGGTACGCTTAATTTAACTGCATAAACCAGGTTCACCCTTTCTTCCCGGGTCTGGATAATTTTTGGGGTAAACTCTGCAGTGGGTGATATCCAGTTCACCTTTCCTTTAAGCCTGGCCGGACCGTCGGGGGTGTCTATCAGCACCTCGGCCTCCTGTCCTGTTTTTACCTGTGAAAGCATATCTCCACTGATATAAACACGTAAATCCATGGTTTTCAGATCTGCAATTTTATATAAGGGTTTTCCGAAGGCAGTGATTTCACCGGCCACGGCAAACCTGTTCAACACAGTGCCTGAAACAGGGTTGATGATGTAGCAGCGTTTCAGGGATTCCCCGATCTGTGCCAGTTGGGCGTCAATTACAGCCAGTTCATCGGCCAGGTTAAGTAACTGTGATTTCACTGTTTCAATCTGGCGGTCGAGTACCTCAATGGCGCCCGACACATCGTCGAACTGCTTCGGAGTGGCGGCTTCCTCTTTCAGCAGGTTTTCAATCCTGCGTTTGTCGGTTATCAGATTGGTTTTTTGTTGCCTGTAAACTTCGGCCTGAGCGCTGATGTTTGTGGCTTTACCGGCAACTGCACGACGTTGGGCCAGCGCCTGCAGCCTGCGATAATGGAGGTCGGTGGTATCTATCAGGCCTGTTGTGTCTCCTGCCATCAATACTTCCCCTTCATTGACAGAGAGCATCAGGATTCGTCCGTTCGATTCAGCTGAAATAACAGTTTCAACCGCTTCAAAATTTCCGTATGCGTCAGCGCGCTGCTGCCTGTTGTTGCATGAAGCCATCAGGATAACTAAAAGAATTAAGATGATTGATAAATGTGTTGTTCTCATTTTTCCACGACTTTTCTTGGTTATTATTTCAGGTAACCCATTGTACTGATATAGTTAAGCCTGGATTGCTGAAGCTGTATTTTGTGGAGTTCAAGATTTAGTTCTGCCTTGGTCAGGGCATTTTGCTCAATCAGGTATTCGGATGATGTAATTATACCCTGATCAAGTCTGGCTGCGGCAGTCATCGCAACTTTCTTCCTGAGCTCAACAATACGGTGGTCGGCTGCAATAAGGTTTTCGATGCGCAGAATTTCCTGTTTCAGGCTGTTAAGGGCAATGCGCTGCGTCATTTCAAATGCTTCTTTGCGGGTATCTATTATTTGCTGCTGAACGGACAGTGCCGATTGATCGTTCCGATGCTGGTTCCAGTCCCATAATTTCCATGAAAACCTGGCGCCCAGCATTGCATAGGATTCAAAGTCGTTTGAAAGCATATTAAGCCCGGGCCTGCCATACCCCAAGGTTGTAAACGCAGATAAGCGGGGC
>Ga0334885_1004818_pt1 | contig 11391 bp, 9 predicted proteins | sample GraSluR1_MG_8_FD_207233 | JGI IMG/M metagenome (GOLD analysis project Ga0334885, IMG submission 207233) | Sludge microbial communities from methane-producing bioreactor in Wageningen University, Netherlands - Granular Sludge_31_05-R1 | ecosystem: Engineered > Bioreactor > Anaerobic > Unclassified...
ATAAACAAGGACGCAGTATTGATTTCAGGTACAGGTTGTAACTGATGCGGCATTACATTCCAATTAATATGGAATCAAATCAAGTGTAAACGGCAAATTGAAAACCTGCACCCTGACATACCTCCGCATCATCCTGGTCGTTATACTGATGACGGGAATAACTGTGCTTAATGCCCAGCAGCAGGAAAGGAAACTTACGCTGCATCTTGAAAACGTAAGCCTGAGGTCAGCCCTGAAAGAAATTGAAAAAACCTGCAAAATCCGTTTCTCATACAATCCCGGTAAACTCCCGCTTGAAAAGAGCGTAAGCATTTCTGTAAAGGAAGAAAGTCTTCATACGCTGCTCAGCAGGCTGTTGCAACCCCTGGATGTTTCATTTCAATTTACTGAGGACCAGGTAATCCTGAAACCTGCAGCAAAAAGCGCAACAAAAGAGAAGCAGATAGCTGAATATCAAAAGTTTACCCTTAGCGGAACCGTCAGGGATACGTTGACCGGCGAGGTCATCATCGGCGCAAATATATACGACAAAGCAACCTTCCGGGGGACCACCTCCAATGCTTTTGGATTCTACTCACTTACCCTGCCGGAAGGGCAATACGATCTGGCAGTTTCCATGGTCGGTTACAAATCTGAAAACCTTGAAATTGCCCTGACGAAAAATCAATCAATTGATTTTAAAATAAAAGAATCGGCGATTGACATTCAGGAGGTTGTTGTTATCTCTGACGGGGAAACCGCAGCCATTGATCCGGCGGCACCGGGATCGGTAAGGCTTACAGGGACCGAACTCAGGCGGATGGCTGGTTTTGCGGGCAATGCGGATGTGCTGAAATCCCTGCAGTCGGTGCCTGGATTCAGCGCCTTTGGTGACGGATCGTCTTTTTACTATGTCAGGGGAGGTAACCATGATCAGAATCTTTTGCTGATTGATGACGCACCGGTCTTCAACCCGGCCCATCTGTTCGGGTTCTTTACGGCCATTGCGCCGGACGCGATAAAAGATGTGAAGGCTTACAAGGGCGATTTCCCCGCGAATTATGGAGGCAGGCTCTCTTCCGTTATCGACATCAGGGCCAGGGATGGCAACATGAACAATATTGGTTTTTCCGGCAATCTGGGTATTTTCACTTCAGATCTCACCCTGGAAGGGCCTGTTGTAAAGGAAACAGGATCATTCATCCTTTCGGGCCGGAAGTCAAACCTTAACTGGCTGAATAATAACAAACTGAATGGCAGGAGCTTTACCATTGATTTTTACGACCTGAACGCAAAAGCCAATATCCGGATCAACAGGAACAACAGGCTTTACCTGACGGCTTTTTATGGTCGTGACGATTTCAGCAGGCTGACCAATGCCTCTGTGAATACCTTCGGGATAAGCTGGGACAACACAGCGGCAACCCTCCGGTGGAACCATATCTTCAGCAACAAGCTCTTCTCCAATACCACGGCGGTTGTCAGCCAATACAACTATTACCTTTATATATCGCGGCAGCAGGATGATTACTGGAAATCTTCCATCCGCACCCGTATCCTGAAAAGTGACTTCAGCTGGTTTCCGGCCGCAGGCATTACCATGAAGTTCGGAGCCGAGCTGGCCGCTTACCATTCAAATCCGGGAAACGTACATTTCTCGGATGAAGAAACCCGGCGAAACGCGCCGGTTATCCCGGAATACAACTCCCTGGCCATCAACGGCTACATCAGCAATGAGCATAAGATCAACGAAAAGCTGGCTGTGCGTTACGGCCTCAGGCTGAGCAGTTGGCGGAATCCGGGACCGGGAACAGTTTATCTGTTTGATGCTGCCCATGAGGTTTATGACACGCTTGAAGTAGAAAAAGGGACCTACCATTCGCCCTACTTCAACCTGGAACCCCGCCTGAGCGTGACCTGGACACCCAAAAAATGGATTTCATTTACAGCAGGTTACAGCAGAACCGTACAGTATATCCAGATGCTTTCCAATTCAACCAGCCCCTTTACTTCACTGGAAGTCTGGGCGCCCTCAGGTCCGGTTATCAGGCCACAGAAAGCCGATCTGGCAACTACCGGTATTTCGGTAAGCCTGCCCGGGAACATGACGCTTAGTTTCGAAGGATTCTACAAGCAGCTGTATAATCAGACAGATTACAGGGATCATGCAAATATGCTCTACAATCCGTTGATCGAAGGGGAATTAAGGTTCGGAAAAACCCTTGCCACCGGTCTGGAAGTTATGTTACGCAAGCACGGGGGACGTTTCACGGGCTGGGCAGGGTACACCTTTGCCCGCACGATGAAAAATATTGACGGGATAAACGGAAACAGGGAATTTCCGGCACACTATGACCATCCGCATTCATTTTCCACCCACCTTATGTTCAAGGCCGGGAAAAAATGGGATTTTGCAGCCCAGTGGAATTTTATGACGGGAGGTGCATTCACTTCTCCGGTTGGTTTTATGCAATACGACGGTTATGTTGTTCCGGTATACGGCGAAAAGCACAACGACCGTTACCCTGCCTACCACCGCCTTGACCTTTCCGTATCATGGATGTTGAATAAACCTGACCGAAAGTACCGGCACCATATCGTATTTGCAGCTTACAATGTTTATGGCCGTGAAAATCCCTTTTCACTCAGTTTCAACAAAATCATGAACGGGAATGGTGATTTTGTGGTCCCGGCGGATCTGAACGGAGCCTATGAAATTATCCCGACACAGCTTTCTGTTTCGGGCGTCATCCCTTCCATCAATTACATCTTTAAATTTCAATGAAGATGAAACATTTTCTGCGCATCCGGGCTTCAGCTTTCGTCCTGATTTTTCTGCTCGCTTCCTGCGAAAAGGCGGTTGACTGGCCATTGGATGGCATGATGCAGGACAGGATCATTGTGGAAGGCATTATCACAAATGAAAATAAAATTCAGGAAATAAAACTTTCACTGCCTTTTAAGAATCCGAATGAACCGGCGCCGGTGGTAAGTGGCGCCGGAGTTCAGGTAAGCTCGGCAGACGGGGTATTCCTTTTCAGTGAAGACCCGGATCAGCCGGGGTTATACAGGTCGGAACAGCCGTTCCGGGGGCTGCCCGTCCGCACGTATACATTGCTTATCAGTTACGGGGGTGAAATCATCACGGCAAAAGCACCGATGACTACGAGTCAGGATTTTGTTTTTCTTAAGTACGCCAGGGACCCTGAAACCAAACTATTCAGGATTATTTGGGTAGCCAATACCTACAATGCAAAACGGGCCGCGATGTACGAGATCCTGCTTGACTGGTCAGAGGTGGCAGGCTATGAGCACCTTGAAGCCCATGAAACCCGGGCCAGACTGATTTACTACACCCTTCCGACCCTTGACGTCAGCCAGATTTTTGCGCCGCCGGCCGAAACGGTGTTGTTTCCGTCAGGCACAAAAATCACCGAGCGGAGGTACTCGCTGGCTCCGGAACACGCGGATTTTATACGGGCGGTATTGCTTGAAACCAGCTGGCAGGGAGGGTATTTCAGCTCCGCTTCTGCCTATCTTCCTACAAACCTGAGCGGAAAAGGAGCCGGATTTTTCGGCGCCTGCGCGGTGACGACAAAAACCGGAACAGCACGACTGACAGGGCTTTCGGATCCAACCGGCAATTAATCCGCTTTATTTTTTTAGTGATTTTTTATTAACTACTAAAAAATATTGATTTTCTATCAGGGTAAACAGGGCAACCGGTGTAATCTTAATGTAAACGCTTTTTGAAAATAAACTGACAAACAAATCTCAAAAACACAAAAAAATGAAAAGCATCATCTGTCTGAAGACGCCGGTTCTCATTATGACCATCCTGGCCCTCGCCCTCACATCATGTAAGAAAGACGATCTTGAAAAAGGCCGGAACGACCCCTCTACCCTCACCCAGTTAACTACAGACGAGGCCACTGTTGAAGATATTTCCAACGAAGCCCTGCAGGATGTGGAAGGTGTTTTAAGCTATCAGGGCAATGGCCTGAAATCGACCATGGAAATTCCCTGCAATGCTACCATCGACTCAACCTCGGTGATCAATGACACCATTACCATTTACATAACCTATGACGGACTTTCCTGCAACGGCAGACGTTTCAGAACCGGGCAGGTGGAGATCAGGAAACGTGTTGGCACACGCTGGGGAATGCAGGGCGCCAGCGTAAATGTCCGTTACCGCAATTTCAGTGTAACCAGGGTGGCTACCGGGCATACAATTGTGATCAACAGTAACAAAACTTTTACCAATGTGACCGGCGGCTTTATTTTTATGCTTGGTCATAATGGTTTCACAACACTTACACACCGGGTGGAAGGTACTATGGAGGTAACCTTTGGCGACAATTCCGCCCGCACCTGGAATGTAGCCCGTCAGCGCACATTTACCGGTACCAGGGGTGAACTTATCCTGACAACTGATGGTTTCGGAACTTCAGGCAGCTACGACAACCTTGTGGTATGGGGAACCAACCGGAACAGCGAAGTATTCTACACACAGATTATACAGCCTGTAGTTTACAAAGCCGCCTGCGACTGGAATCCCGTATCAGGCATCAAGGTCCATCAGATCCCCGAAGCGTCGAAAAGCGCTACCATAACATTCGGCTTCGACAGCAATTACCAGCCGGTTACCGGCGACGATTGCCCGACCCATTACAAGGTTGACTGGGTTAACGGAACCTATACCGGAAGCAGTTTCCTTCCGCTGAGGTAAAAAATAATAATCTGTTGCAGCAGCACTCCGTAAACCGGTCGTGCTGCTTTCTTTTTTTTTCAACATACCCAAATGATGAATTTCACTGGACAATTCAAAACAAGGCATCATTTATGACGTTAAATCTTTTACTTTGCAGGTGTAATTGAAAGTACATGAAAAGAATCATCCTGATACTGATATCCGTCGCCGTGCTCTTTAGCAGCTGCTCTGCGGGTAAACACGAGAAAACCAACAACGGGATTCCGGCCTCAGAAATAATAAAAAGCCTCAACAAAGGAAGGCCTGTTTTATTAAAAGACAAAATCATCACCGGCGACCTTGATTTTACTAATGTCAAAAATCAGGGAATATTCAGTTCTTCCATGCAGATTGCCGGTATTGAACAGTCTGTGACTTTCCTGAACTGCATTTTCATGGGGAAGGTGATTACTAACGGGATGCAGTCGCAACGCCAGGTCAGGGTGCACTTTGGGAGCAATCTCACCTTTGAAGCCTGCGATTTCAGGGCCGATGCCGATTTCGACAACATAACCGTGGATGGGATGGTCAATTTCACCGGCGCCATATTCAGGGAGCGGGCACTGTTTAATAATGTAACCTTTAACGGTCGTCACAATTACTTCACAGCCTTCTCGTCAGAAAAGTATTTCAGCATGCAGGAATCACTGATCGACGGTGCAATTGATTTTTTCAAAGCGAAAACCAGGGGTAGGCTAAGCTTTCAGAGTACGGAATTCAGGGGGATCGCTCGTTTTCACAACCTGGATTGCGATGGCCGGAGTGAATTCTCCCTCACCCGTTTCCGGGATGATGCGCTGTTTACCTATGCCAATTTTACCGGTCATTTTAACTTTTCAGACGCAATCGTTTATGGCAGATTCGACATGAATAATGTGGAACTTCAGTCGTCGGCAGCCATCACTTCAACGATTTTTTACCGGCCTGTTACTTTTGAGAAAACATCTGTCAAAGGAGAATTTGATGTCAGCCGGTCAGTTTTTTACTCCGGAAAACCAGCCATGCTGGAATTCCGGACCCTGAAACCCGATGATTTTGTATCGCAAGGCACAAAATTTGTTCTGCTTAACGATCTGAATGCAGATTAATCACCTGAATAATTACCTGAATAAACATCAACAATGAAAAGAAAGATCAACAGTATGCTGGCAGGCGGCCTTATTGTCCCCCTTCTGGCAATATTTATTTCATCTGCCACCCTTACTTCATGCAGCAAGGAAGATGTGGTGGACTTCCTGAGTGAACTGCTGGTTCAGGCCATGGCCAGCTGGAATGCGGAAGAAGAAAATCTGGATGAAATCCCCCAGGACCTGGACATCAATGACAATACCACCGGCTTGCCTGCCAGTGTGGATCTTTCAGGGAAATTCCCGCCCATCGGAGATCAGGGAGAATACGGCACCTGTGTAACCTGGGCAGTGGGTTACAACCTGAAAACAGCCCTCAACGGCATCGACAATCAGTGGAGCGCCTCACAACTGGCGCAGGCATCGAATCAAACAAGTCCGAAGGACCTTTTCCTTGCTATCCCGGCATCTCAGAAAGGCAGCAATTGCAACGGCACCCAGTTCGAATCCGCGATGGACCAGTTGATTACACGCGGCAGTGCTTCGCTGGCCACCGTCCCTTATACTTCACTGGGCAATTGCAGTCAGTCGCCTCAGTCAAACTGGACCCAGGAAGCCGCTGACAATAAGCTGGTAAATTACCGCAAGATTGCCGATAAGAACAATGCCTCATCCATGACGGTTGACAATTTCAAAGCATACCTGGCCGAAGGCAGGCCCGTAGCCATCGGCGCCCGGCTGGGCGACCGCTTTATGCGCTGGAACAGTAGTGCGGTGATCGACTATGACACCTACCAGAATCCGGGCATGCAGCATGCCTATCACGCGATGGTGCTCGCCGGCTACGACGACAACCGCCAGGCCTTCAAAGTCATCAATACCTGGGGCAGTTCCTGGGGAAATGCCGGAACCATCTGGGTAGATTATAACTTCTTTATCAGCAGTTTCTGCTTTGCCGCGTTTGTTGCACAGAACAAAACCGATGTAAATATTTCCGGCGGACAGGTTGGCAGCGGAAACATCATAACAGGGCTGGATGTGCTGGCCTGGAACCTGAAGGATGAAGACAATCCGGAGTCTACCGCTCCGCTCGACAGGCAGATAACCTACAATGTCTATAATTCAGGAACCGAAACCGTGAGGGCTTCTTCAAGGTGGAGCATCCTGTATATGTATTACAATGCCTACGATGTGAATGACTATGACATCATCATCCACGACTACTATACGGATGAATTCAGCAATATTCCGGGCGATAACCAATATTGGGAAAACGGCTACGGCATCGCCGGAAGCTGGTGGAATTACATTGATGTTCCTTCCGGAAAGAGCGTTGCCGCCGCACTGTACAACGATCCTGAAGCGGATTTCCTCTTCACTTATACCATGCCGTCCACGCTTAACGGAAAGTATTACCTGGTGCTGCTTGCCGACGGTTTTAACGACCTTGCTGAAGCCAACGAAGACAATAACTTCTTTTTCTACAGCAAGGATGACGGAAAGCCCTTCGATTTTGTAAACGGAGTGATGCTGGGCGGTTCCGCGGCTAAAAACATGATCACACACAAAGAGCCGGCCCGTTTTGCCAACACCCCATTCCAGACAATGGTAAGCAAAACCAATGTGAATGCCTATTCTCCGGATGAAATCATGAAACTGATCAACCACCGTAAAGGATCCGGGGACCTTGAGCGCAAAGCCCTGCAACACAAGTTCAGGGTGCAGGTACAGAAGCAGTTGAAGCGCAAAGCCTGACCGGCTGGCCCGGATTTGATCACACTATCCGCAGCAGGACCGGCTTACCCCCAACTGCATTGCCATGCGCATGCTGACGAATGCAAATGGTCACTTAAAGCCCTGTTTATGAGCATATTTCCATAGACAGGGCTATTTTTGTATGCAGATACACCAAAACCATTGAGCTATGGCATCCGTAAAAGACATTGAGGGCATCGGCCCGGTATTTCAGGAAAAGCTTGCAAAAGCAGGCATCACCACCGTTGAAGGACTTCTGAAAGAAGGTGCTTCTAAAAAAGGGCGCGCAGCGATTGCGGCAGCCAGCGACATCGACGAAGGAAAGATACTTGACTGGGTAAATATGGCTGACCTCTTCAGGATCAAAGGCATCGCAAGCCAGTTTGCCGAACTTCTGAAAGCTTCCGGAGTTGACACAGTCAAAGAACTGAGAAACCGCAATGCGGAAAACCTTCATGCCAAACTTGAAGAGGTGAACGCCGCGAAAAACCTAACCAGGGTTGTGCCCTCACTTGAAAAAATCATCGATTTCATTGAACAGGCTAAAAACCTGGATCCGGTTGTAACTCACTAAATTCCTGGCAGACAGGAAGCTCTGATACCCTGCATTTACTAGTCTCTCTTTCGAACACCTTTACCGGGGTGTGATAAGTGGTCAGGAGAGGGAGTTGTTAAGCCCGGCTTTGCCGGGTTTAATATTCTAAATATTTTTAACATTGTTCACTGTTTATAATAATGTTTATTATATTTGCAGCATTAAATTTACACATTATGGTCAGCAATAAAGAACTTCAGGAAAAAAGAATGCGCGGATATTTCATTGACGCTGCAAAGGAGACGCTGAAAGGAGAAGGATTAAAGGCAGTGAATGTCAGGACTGTCGCCGAAAGAGCAGGCTATTCGTTTGCTACGATGTACAACTATTTTAAAGATCTGAATGAACTGATCTTTATCTGTGTCAAAGACTTTATGTCAGAATGCGAAGCATTTGCAGACGAACAGACAGATCAGCAAACGCCCGGCTCAATGCGCCTCCGGGCCAGGATCAGGGCGATGATTCAATACTTTACGCAGTATCCCGGGATATTTGAGCTATTCTATCTTGAACGTATGAACGATATCGGTGCCCGGCAGCCCACGGCAGAGATGATCTACCTGTTTGCCGACAGGATTATTCAGAATGACCTTGATCAAATGATCAGTAGCGGGGAAATATCGGCGCCGGATGCTGAAATGCTCAAAATCAGCCTGAGAAACGGCGTTGCCGGGCTGTTGCTTTTCTACAACAATCGCTTGCAGCCGGGCGACTACAGGAAGTTTACGGAAACGGCAGAAAAGCAGCTAACCTATTTGCTTGGATTACCGGGGATAAGGCACTGAATTTCTGACTTCCGTCAAATTCAGATATTGAAACTGCATTGACAAAAGTATAATTCTTTGTTCATCAGCATAGATACAGGCTATTGAACGCACGGATAAAACTGAAAAAAACACGCCGGTCAGGTGATATTTTCCGGAGCCGGCGTGTTGATTAATAATGATATATTAGGAAAAGAATTAACGGGACACCCCTACCTTCTTCAGGCTGGCCTCAATTCTTTCCCAGGTGCGTTCAATGTCATTATCCAGGCCGACGCTGTAACGCACCAGTCCTTCGCTGAGCCCCATTTTACGCTGAATTTCTTCAGGAACTTCACTTGAGGTACTTTTTCCTGAGTTGCTGAACAGGGTTTTGAAATAGCCAAGACTGACGGCCAGGTAGCCTACATCGTTCAGCTCCATATCTTCCATCAGTTCAGCGGCTTTTTCTGCAGTATGAAGGTCGATGGCAATCATCCCGCCGAAACCGAACTGGGGATTCATCATGGATTTCAGCAGGTTGTGACCGGGATGTCCGGGAAGTCCCGGATATATGGTCCGGATGCCGGCTGCTGTGAATTTTTCGGCAAGGAAAGCCGCATTGTAGCTATGCTGTTTCATGCGGATATGCAGGGTGTGGATATTCTTCAGAATGGATGAAGAGCGGAAAGGATCGAGTACAGGCCCCAGGAGCATGGCTGTTCCGTCGTTTACGTCAATCATTGAATTGATAAACTCATTGGTTCCGCATATGGCTCCGGCCACGCAGTCGTTTTTTCCGTTTACAAACTTCGTCAGGCTATATACCACGATATGCGCGCCCAGCCTGGCCGGACTGATGATCATGGGAGTAAAGGTATTATCAACCACCAGTTTGATCCCATGCTTATTGGCAATTTCAGCAAGTGCCGGAATATCAGAAATCTGAAGCAAAGGATTGGTCATACTCTCTGTATAGATCAGTTTTGTATTAGGCCTTACTGCAGCTTTTACCGCATCCAGATCAGTTATATCCACAAAAGAAACTTCCACATTGAATTTCTTAAGATAGTTTGCCAGAAAGGCAAATGTTCCGCCATAAGTGGTAATGCTTGAAACAATGTGATCGCCGCATTTAATCAGATGGAGAATCGTTGAGGTGATGGCCCCCATCCCGCTGCCGGTTACCCAGCCGGCTTCGGTGCCTTCCATGGCAGCCATGGCATCGGCCAGATACTTGTTGCTGGGATTCCAGTGCCGTGAATAAAGAAAACAGCCTTCCGCCTCTCCGTGGAAGGTGTCTAACATGGTCTTGGCCTGCATAAAGGTAAAAGTGGCAGAATCGCAGACCGAAGGATTAACATCGCCGAACTCCCCGAACTGACGGAGGTCCTGAATCTGGCTGGCAGGATCGAATTTCATGGTTGTTTATTTTGATTGGTGAATGTTATGCTGTTTAAGACAAAATCCTGTGACAAAAATATCATTATCACACTTAATATCAATCAAATATAATATTTTTTATCAGATTCCGGCTTATTTTTTCAATATTCTAATCCAATTTTGCATTTTTGCACGAAAATGAAACTTACAGACCCGAAACCATGGATCATCACTTTCATATTGACAACCTCGACCGGAAAATCATCAATTTGCTGAACACCAATGCGCGCATGCCTTTTGTTGAAGTAGCCAGGCGGTGCAAGGTTTCCGGAGCAGCCATTCATCAGCGTGTTGCCAAAATGGAAGAAGCCGGGGTGATTGCCGGCTCATCACTCCGTTTGAACCCTAAGGGCGTTGGTTATCAAACCTGTGCCTTCATTGGAATACAGGTGAACCTGACCACCACATCCACCCATGATGAGGTATTTAAAAAAATCCGGAAAATTCCTGAAATCGTCGAGTGTCACCATATCTCAGGAAAGTATTCGCTGCTGGTCAAACTTTTCACCCGAAACAATGAGCACCTGAAGCAGGTAATCGTGGAACAGATACAGTCCATTCCTGAAATCACCTTTACGGAAACATTTATTTCGCTTGAAACAGGATTTGAGCGGGAACTCGGGATTTAAAACAGGCCTGCAGAAAACCAATAATCCGTTGAATATAAGAATCACGCAAGGACCCCGCCACAGCGTGGCAAGCTGCAAAGACCCCGCAAAAGTGGCGGGACAGGCAGCAACGAATTGATTATGAATGATTTGTCATTTTTTCAACAAGCTTTTATAATCCGCTGCAAGTCAATTCATAAAAATTCTAACGGACTACTGTAAAACAACATTATCCTGAAAATGATAAAATTTCATTGTCAGGATAATGTCGCAAATGCAATCTTCAATGTCCGGAATACGAAACTATTTCTTCAATGCCCTGATCTCTGCCCCGTTCTGGAAAAGGATCAGCGAATCCACCTTGCCGTCTTTGTTCCGCTGAAACTCAATCTGGGCGTCAACCACCTTCAGGAAGAACTTCACTTCAGATTCAGGATAGATCTCAAAT
>Ga0334885_1004822_pt1 | contig 11388 bp, 5 predicted proteins | sample GraSluR1_MG_8_FD_207233 | JGI IMG/M metagenome (GOLD analysis project Ga0334885, IMG submission 207233) | Sludge microbial communities from methane-producing bioreactor in Wageningen University, Netherlands - Granular Sludge_31_05-R1 | ecosystem: Engineered > Bioreactor > Anaerobic > Unclassified...
CCTCGCTTGGTGTCTTAGCCGGGGTGGGCGCGGCAGGTAGTTGTAGTGCGGCGCTGAGCGCCTCTTCCACTCGTTCCACAAAAATCGTTTCGATGTCCCGCCGCACTTCGGCAGGGAGGTCTACCAGGTCTTTTTTGTTCTCGCGGGGTAGTATGATCCGCGCCAGGCCGGCGCGATGGGCGGCTAGGATTTTTTCCTTGACACCCCCAATCGGTAAAATTTGTCCGCGCAAGGTGAGTTCTCCGGTCATACCTACATCCGCGTGGACACACTGCCCGGTGAGTAGCGAGACCAAGGCTACTGCAATGGTCACGCCTGCCGAAGGGCCGTCTTTGGGCACTGCTCCCGCTGGAACGTGAACGTGAATATCTGTGTTCTTGAAGAATTCCGGGGCGATGTGCAGCTCTTCGGTGTGCGCGCGCACATAGCTGAGCGCGGCTTGCGCCGATTCTTTCATTACCTCGCCTAACTTGCCAGTGACGGTAAACTGCTGATTTCCGGGCATATGGGTCGCCTCGATGAAGATCAGCTCACCGCCTGTAGGTGTCCAGGCCAGGCCAGTGGCAACGCCCGGAATGGCGGTGCGTTGGGCGACCTCGGCTAGGAACCGTTGCGGGCCTAAATACTTGTGCAGATTTTGTTGGGTGATGCGGGTAAGCGGTGCGTTCTGGCTTGCGATGTTTTTGGCATCTTCGGCAATACCTGTAGCAATTTTGCGGCAGACGCGTCCGATTTCGCGCTCCAGGTTCCGCACGCCCGCCTCGCGGGTGTAATCGCTGATGATGGCGTGCAGCGCATTATCGGAAAATGTGATTTCCTCCGCGCGCAGCCCGTTCTCGCGGATCTGGCGGGGTATCAGATACCCGCGCGCGATGTGGCGCTTCTCAAAATCAGTATAGCCGGCTAGTGTGATGATCTCCATGCGGTCGCGCAACGGCGCGGGGATGGGATCAAGCCAGTTGGCGGTAGTGATGAAGAGCACTTCAGAGAGATCGAAGGGCACGTCCAGATAGTGATCGCGGAACTCGCGGTTCTGTTCGGGGTCGAGTACTTCGAGTAGCGCAGAGGCCGGATCGCCGCGAAAGTCCGCGCCGAGCTTGTCAATCTCATCGAGCATGAAGACGGGGTTCTTGCTGCCGACGCGGCGGATGGCCTGCATGATGCGGCCCGGCAGTGCCCCGATGTAGGTGCGGCGATGGCCGCGAATTTCGGCCTCGTCGCGCACGCCGCCCAATGATTGCCGCACGAACTCGCGACCCAGCGCGCGCGCAATCGAGCGGCCTAGCGAAGTCTTGCCGGTGCCAGGTGGGCCGACGAAGCATAACAGCGCGCCCTCGCGCTCACGGCGCAGATAATCAGGTGGCGCGTTAGCCTCATCGTCTGTACGTTCCAGCCGGAGGCGGCGCACGGCCAGATACTCCAGGATGCGCTCCTTGATTTTTTCCAGATCGTAGTGATCTTCGTTGAGCACCTCACGGGCGTGCGCCAGATTGAGATTGTCGTTGGTGGTAGTCTGCCAGGGCAGGTTCACCAGCCAATCCAGGTAGGTACGGATGACACCATATTCGGGTGAGGCCATGGGGACCCGTTGGAGGCGTTCCAGCTCGCGCCGGGCCTCTTGTTGTGCCTCTTCAGGCATGGCGGACTCGGCGATTTTGCGCTCGAACTCTTCGACATCGGCCTTGTGCTCGTCGCCTTCCCCCAGCTCCTTGCGGATAGCTTCGAGCTGGTGGCGCAGAATGTACTCGCGCTGGTTCTTCTCGATCTCGGATTGTGCTTCGTTCTGAATCTTCTGACCGACTTCAGCGACTTCTACCTCATGGGAAAGTAGGGTTAAGAGCTCGCGCAGCTTCGCCTCGGCGTCATTATATTCCAGGATTTGTTGGGCAGTTTCAAGAGGCATCCGCAGGTGTGTCGCCAGAATGTAGGCCAGTTGTAGCGGCGATTCTGCGCCGCGAATCATTGCTGTTAGCTCGTTAGGAAGTGCGGGGAGCAGGTCGGCCAGGCGTCCGAAGACATCCAGTATGCCTCGCTGAAGGGCTTCTACTTCTACTCCATCCGGTTCTGCTTCGGGGTGTGCGCTGAGGTTGGCGCGCAGATAGGGCTCGGTTTGCGTGAAACTATCCAGGCGCACGCGCGTCATACCTTGTAATACAAGCGTGTTGCCTTCCGGCGCTTTGAAGACGCGATGGACCATCACGATGACGCCGGTGCGGTAGAGATCGTCCGGGCCGGGTTCTTCAAGATCGATATCTTTGCTGGCGACAACGACCATTAGCCGGTCGGCGGCGATCACATCATCCACCAGCTCCAGCGAGCGGGGGCGGTTCACGCGGATCGGCGCGAGCGTGAGGGGGTAGATGACGACATTGCGGAGCGGCAACACCGGCAACTCGGAGGGTAGATACGAGAGCGGTTTGAGGGTTTCTTGTAGGAACGCAGCAGCAGAGCGATCCCGTTGCCCACCCATATCGGCGAAGGATAAGAAGGGATCACTCATGCGGATGTATCCTCCGTCCGGGCGCCGCTGGCCCGCCAGTGGTCTTGTAGTTTCAAGTCAAGCTCCTCATATCTTTGTTGTACGTTACTCAATATCTCTCTATTTTACCACAACTTCTATACAATAGGTAATTGTTAGATAAGGATTTACTAAAGTCAGGGGGCTGTCTGTTCACCAGGATTTTGATAGGACACAGATTTTACGGATAAGAATCGCAAAAAATCTATTTGATTTGCAAAATCCATGTGCTACTTTCTGCATCAAACTAGATGGCAATTTGAGGTATTCAGGACTTACAGGTTTTGTGGGCAGAACTGAAATTGCAGCGTGGAGGATGTAAAATTTGCAGAGATTTTTTCTAACTACCAGATAGGGTACTTGCGTGGGGGAGCTAATCCTGTCTTTGAAGCTGACGGGTAGTTACCAATGCTTCCTGTTCATCATTTTACCCAAAACCGATTTGACAGAGACGTTCATTCATGTTATGATAGCGGCGCATTTACGTTCAGCTGCCAGCAATGAAAGGGGATAACAATTAGTAAGGAAAAGTATCGCATCAACCGGCAAATCCGGGCGTCTCAAGTGCGGGTCATCGGGGCGGATAACAGCAATCTCGAAGTGATGGCTCTGGATCAGGCTCTTACCCTTGCACAAGAGGCTGGTTTAGATTTAGTCGAAGTCGCACCGAATGCTGACCCGCCTGTCGTGCGTGTGATGGATTATGGCAAGTTCATCTACGAGCAGTCGAAGAAAGACCGTGAGGCACGCCGCGCACAAAAACAGATCGAAATTAAAGAGATTCGGCTGCGTCCTAAGACCGACGAACATCATCTGGGATTCAAGACCCGCGCAGCGCGGGGGTGGTTGGAAGATGGGAATAAGGTCAAGGTGCGCGTGCGCTTCCGAGGGCGGGAAATCACCTATCCCGAAGTCGCGTTAGAGCAGCTCAACCAGATTGCTGCTGATCTTACCGATATTGCAGTCATCGAGCAGATTCCCCAGCTGGACGGCAGAACGATGCTCATGGTGCTTGCACCGAAAAAGAAGAAGTAGAAAATCATCAGGACTTAAAGGATTCGGAGGATTAACGTGCCTAAAATTAAGACCCATAAATCAACCTCCAAGCGCTTCCGCCTTACTCAGGGCGGTAAGGGCAAGCTGGTGCGCACCAAGCAGGGCAAGAGCCACTTGCGCCGCAAGAAATCCCAGCGCGCCTTGCGCCAGTTCGACGAGATGCTCGTTGTGACCCATTCGGGGACTATCCGGCGTGTCAAGCGGTTGGCCCCGTACCTGCATGAAAAAGAGTAGAGGTGAAGCGTGAGAGTTAAAGGTGGAATTGTTACTCGGCAACGACATAAGCGGCTCATTCGCCGGGCCAAGGGCTATTATGGCACCCGGCGCAAGTTGTTCCGCCGCGCTAACGAAGCGCTTCTGAAGGCGGGCGCTTATGCGTATCGTGACCGCCGCAATCGGCGGCGTGATTTGCGCCGCCTGTGGATTATCCGCATCAATGCGGCTGCACGCTTGCATGGTATATCCTACAGCCGCTTGACTTATGGCCTCAAGCAAAACGCCATTGTGTTGGATCGCAAGATGCTGGCTGATCTGGCTGTGAACGATCCGCAGGCCTTTGGCGCGGTCGTGGCTGCGGCTCAGAATCAGGCTTAATTGCTCTGGCTTGTCTCTTACGCCGCCTGAGTTGGCTCAGGCGGCGTTTTGGCGTATAATTGATGTAATGCAAGCTGCTGTTTGCAGTGCAAATGCGACGTCAGCGACAACGAAAATACGTAGAATGGCAGTTTCTTGCAGAGCCAGGGTGCTCTGAATGGATCGTTAGATCCGCGACGAGCTAAATTTTGAGATTTGTCATTCATTATTTTTCTAAGGAAGGAGTTTCACTATGAACACACCTGCAGAAGTTGCCCCGCACATTTTTGAACAACATCTGGCTTTACAGGCACGCGCCAATGTGGAGCGCCAGCATCGCAGCGGCGCGGATTGGTTTTTCTGGATTGCCGGCCTTTCGCTGATCAATTCGCTGATGATGTGGTTGGGCGGGGGGCTGAATTTCCTGGCGGGCCTGGCTATTACGCAGGTGATGGATGGTATTGTGTATTCCATCGCTGAGGAACTGTGGCTGACCGGCAATCCTGCTGTGACGCTCGTTGCGCTAGGGCTGGATGCATTTGTCGCCGGTATCTTTGTGTTCTGCGGCGTATTTGCCCGCAAACGCTATGCCTGGAGTTTTATTATCGGCATGATTTTCTACGCACTCGATGCGCTGTTGGCGTTGGCCTTCGGCAGTTATCTGGTCTTTGCTTTTCACTTGTGGGCGTTGTTTGGGCTTTTTACGGGATTACGCGCGCTCAAGCAATTGCGCGCTTTGCCAGATGTGGCAGTTGATCTTCGCCCCAACATAGCTTAGAACCGCGAACCTATACGCAATTTGCGTACACATTTCTTCATTCATGTAACTATTTTCCGTTTACTGTCTACCCTTTCCCTGTTACCTTTTCTTTATCTCCACGACATTCAAAGCAGAACGTTCAGTATTACAAAGAGGGTCTCTTGCACACACATGCGACTTTTGATGAACTTGCGCTGGCGCGGCAGGCGCAGCGCGATCCGGATGCTTTTGATGCGCTCTATCGCCGGTATGTGACGCAGGTGTATCGTTACTGCTACGCCCGCGTCAATAATGTTGCCGACGCCGAAGACCTTACCGCGCAGGTGTTTCTCGCTGCGTTGGAGGCACTTGCTAAGTTTGAGGGGCGCGGCGCGTTTGCTGCATGGCTCTTTGGGATTGCCAGCCGCAAGTGTGCGGACTTTTACCGGCGTAAGTATGCTGATCGTAGCACCCCGCTCGAAGTTGCCGATACGCGCGCCGACCCCGAAGCTGCTGACCCGGAACAGGTCGCGCTCGAACAAAGCTTGCTCGCGTGTGTGCGACGCATGTTGCGCTATATCAGTCCTGACCGCGTCGAGGCTTTGCACTTGCGCTACTGGGGCGGGTTGAGCATCCATGAGATGAGCGTCCTCATGCAACGTAGCGAGTCCGCTGTGAAAATGTTAATATCAAGAGCTTTGAATGACCTGAGAGAGAGGTGCCTATATGAGCGACCAGAATCTGACCCAGCCCACGTCGTCCCTTGAAGGTGACGATCTTGTTGAAGCGGCTGTCCAAAAAACTGCTGCCAGTATCAAACCCAATCCCCATTTTATTGAGCGACTTTCTGCGCGTTTGCGTGCGCGCCATCGCTCTGCTGTGCCTCGTCGCGCGCGGTTACCTCTCTGGGGGTGGCTGAGCGCGGCTCTCGTCCTCGTGCTGACTATTGGCGTGGCCGGGCGGGCGCTGTTGCCTGGCATATCTACGCCTGCCACGCCTGATGTTACTACCCTCGCGCAGCCGCCGTCGGATAGTACGCCTGAGCCGGCCCCGGACTGGCTGGCTGACTTGCCCCCGGCGCTGGCTGAAGTGTTCCCGCGTCCGGGGCAGGAAGTTTCCGCGGAATCCGCCGCTATCACGCTGCGCTTTGGTGCGCCGATGGATCGCGCCAGTGTGGAGCAGGCCGTACACGTGACGCCCGCCGTGGAAGGCGAGTTTGTTTGGGATGACGACCAGACCGTCACGTTCCGCCCCAAGTCGTTGGCTGTTGCAGCTGATTACCGCGTGCTGGTGGATACGAGTGCGCGCGGCAGTAACGGGTTGCCGCTTTCGCGTGAGCTGGCTTTTAACTTTTCTACTCTCAGCCCGTTACAGGTGACGCATGTTTCACCAGCTAACAACTCCCGTGATTTGCGTGGTGATTCGCCGCTGCTGTTGGCATTCAATTACCCAGTGGTGCCAATCAACTGTACCGGCCAGGTGGCGGATGCTGTTGCCGGTTGCGCTCCGCTTGATCTCACCTTTACGCCGGGCATGGTGGGGCAAGGGTTCTGGGTCAACACTAGCTTGTACCGCTACGATCCTTTGCCGGCCTGGGATACTGGTGTAACGTATACTGCGACGCTGGCAGCCGGATTGACCAGTGTAGATGGCGCGATACTCGACACACCGATGCTTTGGAATTTCTCGACCGCTGCGCCACGCCTGCTCTCTTATCTGCCTAGTGAGCCTGACACGCTGCTGGAGGCGGTAGTGCAATTGGGCTTTAATACGCCTATGAACTCGCAATCTGTCCAGGATGCTTTTACCCTTACCGACCCGGACGGCAATCGCGTAACCTTTACGGCGGCCTGGAGTGATAACAACACGCGAGTTGTGTTGACCCCCACGCAACAGCTCGTGTTGGGGACACGCTACGCTGCGCGGCTCGAGGCGACCGCGCTGGCTGTGAATGGCAGCGCGGTGGGAGATGCCTCTGCCTGGTATTTCACTACAGTTCCTGCTCCGGTAATCAAATCTGTCGGTGTGCAAGGTAATCGGCTTGATCTTTATTCTGGTCTGGAAGTTGCTTTTGCCGGGTTGATGGATCCCGCAACGTTTGAGGGGCGACTACGCCTTTTGCAGGGCCGGCAGATTGTGAATTTCAACACTTGGTTTAGTGATTACGACAATAAGTTATACATTCACTGGGACAAAGAACCCAGTACCGAGTATTGTCTCACCATTGAGCCGGGCATTGCTGACCGTTATGGTAACACAATCGCTGTGGGGCGCACAGATTGCTTCACCAGCGCGCCGCGTGAGCCATTCTTCCTTCTGGCCGCGCGCGGCGATATGCTGACTCTGGACGCTGCCGAACCATCACGTTTATACTTTGTCGCGGCTAACGTTGGGGAAGTGCGTTTGACGTTATCCACAATGGGTGAAAATTCGATGCTGGCCTATCAATTTAGCCCAACGCAGCGGGTGCGCCAGTGGACACTGACGCCGGATACGCCTCGCGATGCGGTGACATTATTGCCGGTGGATTTGCTTGAAACCAGTACCCTCGCGCCTGGTTACTATTTGCTAGAGTGGACAGTGCCCGGAGCGCAGCGTCACATGGGAGCACAGCGTGCGCGGATTGTGGTGGTAGATCGGCATGTCACACTCAAGGTGGCGCAGGAAGAAGCCCTTGTTTGGGTAACGGATTTGCGCACCGGGCAGCCGGTCTCCGGCGCGGAAGTGCGCCTCCTTGTGGATGAGGCCGGTAATCTATTGGGCAGTGGCGTGACCGATGCGGATGGTATCGCACGGTTCGATATTCGTCAGTCCACCAATCGCTGGGCCAATATGTTAGCTGTCACGGGCGTTGCCGGTCAACCCGGTTTTGGAGTTGCTCATAACGAGTGGAATGCGGGCGTCTCTGCGTGGGATTTTGGTATTGATGCAGCCTATTATACTGACTTCATACGGCCACGCATCTACCTGCAAACAGATCGCCCTATTTATCGCCCCGGACAGCTCGTCCATGCACGTGGTATTGCGCGTTTGGACAATGACGCTGCCTACACCTTGCTTCCCGCCGGGCAGGAAATCACGTTGGTATTGCATGATCCTAACTGGGAGCAGGTCTCACAGCTCGTAGTTGAACTTAACGAGCAAGGTACCTTCGCTGTTGATTTTGATTTGGGGGACGAAGCCCTGTTGGGCTACTATACGTTGCAAGCTCGTACACTTGGTACATCGGAATACGATACCTGGAGTGTGACTTTCGCCGTAGCGGCCTATCGCAAACCGGAGTTTGAGGTGAGTGTAACCTCAGAACATGACGCACGGCTGCAAGGCGAGACGCTGCGCGCGTTGGTGGAAGGGGCGTACTACTCTGGGGGAGCGGTACATCAAGCGCGTGTCGCGTGGACGGTGCGTGCAGAACCGTATAGCTTCTGGCCGGATGTGCCCGGCTGGTGGAGCTGGAATACAAGCGCTGGGTGGTGGGGCTATGAGCCGGAAATCATCGCGCAGGGCGAGGGGCAGACCGACGTGCAGGGGCGCTTCTGGGTAGAATTGCCGGCTACGTTGGAGACTTTACGTAACGATGAAAGCATTGTGTCGCAGCGCTGGACTATCGAGGCGACCATCACAGATGAGAGTGGTTTTCCTGTTACTGGCAGGAGCGAGGTGGTGATCCATGCGGCGCGCTTCTATCTGGGGTTGCGCCCTGATTCTTGGGTGGCTGAATCTGGTAAAGTCGCTGCCATCAATGTTTTGGCCTTGGATTGGGACGAAGCGCCTGTAGCTGCCCAGCCCTTGGTTGTGTCATTAGTCAAACGTGCTTGGAGGATGGTCCCGGCAACGCAGCCCTTCAATAGCCCGACGTGGGTCTTTTCCGATACGCTCATCAGTGAGCTTCCGTTGACGACCGATGCACAGGGCAAGGCCGTTGCGCGCGTCACGCCACCCACTAGCGGTTATTATGTGGTCATCGCTGAGAGCGCCGATGATGGCGGCAATCTTGTCCGTACTGAGACTGGGCTGTGGGTAAGTGGCCCGCAAGCTGCTGCGTGGCGAACCGAGGAGGGTAAAATCACACCGGTGGCTGATGCACGCAGTTATCGTTCTGGCGACACCGCGCGCATTCTCTTACCCACACCTTTTAGTGGCGCGTATCAGGTGCTGCTTACTATCGAGCGTGGTGGTATTCTTGAAGCGCAGCGTTTGACGTTCACCGAGCCGAACCCGCTCATCGAAATCCCTATTACTGAAGTACACGTTCCCAATATCATCGTTTCTTTTGTGGTGGTCAAGGGCGTGGATGCTAACCATCGTGCGCCGGATGTGCGTATCGGCATGGTCAATCTCGAGGTGGAGCCGGTGCGGCAAGCCCTCACGGTAGAAATCATCCCCGACCGCAACACGCCCTACTTGCCCGGTGACCGTGTTTCGTTGACCATTCGCGCTACCGATTACGCGGGGAGGCCTGTCGCGGCTGAACTGGCGCTGGCGGTAGTGGATAAAGCTGTGCTGGCGTTGGCCGATCCGAATTCTCCGCCCCTGCTCGACGCCTTCTACAGCCCGCGAGGGTTGGGCGTGCGTACAGGTGATAGTAATCTGGTGCTTTTCAACCGCACTTCAGCTAACCTTGAAGAACTGGAAGAGCAAGCTGAGCGGATTGCTTTAGAGGCGATGATGGGCGGCATTGGTGGCGGGGGCGGCGGTGATGCGATGCTGGTAGATGATGTGCGCCAGGACTTTCCCGATACGGCGTATTGGGAGGCGCACTTGCAGACAGATACTTCCGGCGTGGCGCAGGTCACGTTCGACTTGCCCGACTCATTGACGACCTGGGTGGTGGATGCGCGCGCCGTCACTGCAAACACGCAAGTTGGCGAAACAACAGCGGAGTTCGTGGTTTCCAAGCCCTTGCTGGTGCGCCCTGTGACACCGCGTTTCTTCACGGCGGGCGACCGGGCCGAAGTAGCCACGGTCGTTCACAACAACACAGACGCTCCTATCAACACGACGGTGCGCCTGGAGGCGCTCGGCGTGACGCTGGAGAGCGCTCCAGAACAGACAGTGACGCTGCCCGCGCACGGGCGCGCGCGCGTTACCTGGACGCTGGTCGTCCCGTTGGGGGAGAGCGATGCGACGTTGCTTACCTTCCGAGCGGAAGGCGGCGGTTATAGCGACGCGGCCCGGCCCAGTGTAGGGCGCGAGAGCGACCGGGCGTTGCCTATCTACCGTTACGAGACGCCCGATGTGCTAGGGACGCTTGGTACGCTGTTGACAGCCGGTTCGCGCCTGGAGGCTGCTGTCATCCCGCCGGATGCGGGGCCGGAGTCGGCGCTCACGGTGCGCATCGAGCCAACGTTGGCAGCTGCGATGACAGAATCCCTGTCGTATCTGGAGCACTTCGAGCATGAATGCACCGAGCAGCTAGTGAGCCGTTTCCTGCCCAATGTGATGACCTATCGCGCTTTGCAAACTCTGGGCATAGACAATCACGAATTGCGTGCAGAGTTGGAATTGCAGTTGGAGTATGCCGTGCGCCGGCTCCGTGCGCGCCAGGGTGTTGATGGGGGGTGGGGCTGGTGGCGACGCGATCGCAGCGATTTCCAGACAAGCGCCTACGCTGTGTTGGGGTTACTTCAGGCGCAACGCGCCGGGTTCGAGGTGGAGACCGTTGTGTTGCAACGGGGTGCGGAGTATGTGCAGCGCACGCTGGAGCGGGAGCTGCGCTTACAAGGCACCACGCAGAACCCGCAGCGAACCTTGCCGCAGGCTTTCGCACTCTATGTGCTGGCTGAGGCGGATGTAGCCTGGCCGGAAGGCGCGGATGTTGCGTTGTATGAAGATCGGCATCAGCTGGATGTAGCTGGGCGCGCGTATCTGGCGCTGGCGTTGGGGGTGCGCGATTCTGGCGATCCGCGCGTGGTGACGTTGCTTGAAGGACTGCGCGCTGATGCAGAAATCACGGCTAGCGGGGCGCAGTGGGATGGCGGTGAAGCCGTGTATTGGTCTAGTCGGACCCGCGCCACAGCGGTTACGCTGGCTGCGCTGGCACGGTTAGCTCCCGATGACCCGCTCATGCCACAGGCCGTTCGTTGGCTGATGACAGCGCGGCGCGCGGCGCGTTGGGAGACCACACAGGATACGGCCTGGTCTGTCATTGCGCTCAACGATTACATGTTGGCGACGGGCGAGTTGCAAGCGGATTATACCTGGGGGGTGGGTCTCAACGGTGCGCAGCTGGGCGAAGGGCAGTTGACAGAGGCCAATCGCCGTTCTCCGGTGGAGTTCACCGTGCCGGTGGGTGAGCTATTGCGCGACTGGCCCAATGCGCTGGAAATCTACCGGAGCGAGGGCCAGGGGGCGCTGTACTATACTGCCGACCTGAGAATCTACCGCCCGGTGGATACGGTAACTGCGGAAAGCCGGGGGATTATGATCCAGCGCGAGTACTGTGCGGTGCAGACTACGCCCACGCAGACCCCGTGGGGGGCGGATTTCGAGACCTGTATTC
>Ga0334885_1004823_pt1 | contig 11379 bp, 7 predicted proteins | sample GraSluR1_MG_8_FD_207233 | JGI IMG/M metagenome (GOLD analysis project Ga0334885, IMG submission 207233) | Sludge microbial communities from methane-producing bioreactor in Wageningen University, Netherlands - Granular Sludge_31_05-R1 | ecosystem: Engineered > Bioreactor > Anaerobic > Unclassified...
CAGAACAGGACGGACAGGATAGCGGCAACGGACAACGACGACGACAGAACAGGATGGACAGGATAACGGCGGATGGACAGGATGACGGCAACGGCGGCGGCAACGGCCTGTCAACAGGATGGGCAGGATAGCGGCAACGGACAACGACGACAACAGAACAGGATGGACAGGATAACGGCGGATGGGCAGGATGACGGCAACGGCGAGCAGCGGTGACGGCGAGGGGCGAGGACGTCGTCGTCCGTTGACGCCGTAGTCGTAGACGCCGTAGCCGTCGACTGGTGACTCGCGACTCGCCGTCTTGCGACTTCTCTCCCGAGGTTTTGCCATGCACAGCAAGCCGAGTGTGATCAAGCAGCGCCTGCAGTCCGACCTACCGTCGATTGTGTTCAGCCCGACGCCGTCTCCCACCACGTACTTCGTGGAGATGGCCGCCTTGGCCGGCTACCACGGGATCTGGATCGACCACGAGCACCAGAACTACACCGACCAGGAAATGGCCGCCATGTGTGTGGCCTGCCGGGCCGGCGGCGTGGACGCCATGTTCCGCGTCCGTCGCCGGGACAACGGCAGCTACTTTCGGGCGCTTGAGATCGGTGCCGACGGCATCATGCTCCCCCACTGCAATAGCCCGGAAGACGCCGCCGACTGTGTGCGGCAGGTGAAGTTCCCGCCCCGGGGCAATCGCAGCATCGACGGGATCGAGCCCCATGCGCGCTTCGCCTGGGTGCCGATGGAGGACTACATCCGCCAGGCCAATGAGCAGAGCTTCGTGGTGGTGCAGATCGAGGAACCGCCGGCGGTGGAGCGGGTGGAGGAGATCGCGGCGGTGGAGGGAGTGGACCTGCTGTTCGTGGGCCCCGGCGATCTGGGCGTCCGCTACGGCGACAGGCCGGACCCCGCTGCGGCGGTGGAGGAGGCCGTCCGCCGCGTGGCCGAGGCCTGCCATCGGCACGGCAAGCGCTGGGGTATCACCGCCGGCTCCAAGGAGATCCTGAAGCAACGCATCGACCAGGGCGCGAGACTGGTCTCGTACGGGTCGGTGTTCTTCTTCGTCTACGAGCACCTGAAGCGCGTGCAGGAGGAACTGCAGGAGCTGCTCTAGATGTCGGGGCGAAAGGCCGTTCAACAGCCGTCCCGCAATGCGGGATCGGGCTTACGGTAGGTGCATTTGACCTCTATTGGAGAGTGGGTGTATGTAGTATCCCACATTTCAGAGGAGGCCAACCATGGAGCCCGACGCTGCTGCCCGTCTGCGTGACAAGACTGCCTACGAAGCTCTGGTGTGCCGCATCGCCGAGGACCTGCATCTGTCGCTGTTCCTGGCTCGGGCGTACCTGGAGCAGATCAGTGGGTACTTGCTGGAGTACGGTAGCGCCAATCTGGAGACCAGCCAGCTCAAGTACTGCGCCGTGTCGGCCGATGAGCCGGCAGGAGTGCCTCTGGCCCATGCCCGGCGGGTAACGTTGGCCCTGACCCTGCACACCCCCTCGGACCTGGACGTCGCCGAGGAGCAGGGGCTGGCAGAGATGCGGCGCCACCGCATTGTGCGCCTGTGCAACGAAGCCCTGGACCAAGGGGGCCTACTCACTCAGGAAGACCTCGCTTTGCTGCTGACCACCAGTCACAGCACCATCAAGCGGGATCTTAGGCAACTGCGCGCCGCAGGCCAATGGGTGCCCACCCGTGGCGAACAGCGGGACATCGGTCCTGCGACCTCGCACAAGATCGAGGTGGTCAGCCGCTACCTGCGAGGCGAAGATCTCACCGACATCTCGCGACGCATGCGGCACGGTATGGACAGCATGGAACGCTATCTGCGTGCCTTCCGCCAGGTGGCGTTGGCCACCGCTGAAGGCTTGCCGCTCCCGGTGATCGCTAAGGCGGTCGCGATGTCCGAGAACCTCGTCAAGCAGTACCAGCAACTCTACCAACAGGCAGTGGCCGATGGCCAGATGAGTGCTCGCTTGGATGACCTCCTCGCCAGCCCAAAGGGGGGGCGATGAGGTCATGGCTTCCGACACCGAACGTAAGAAAGAAGCCGAACGTCTGGCCCATAAGAGCCTACGTAGCCTACTATGTCATCGTTTTCTCACCGACTATGGCTTCCAGAACGGCCGCGCGATCGTCCCGGTCATCGTGGATGACATCCTCCAACTCTTCGCTGCCTACTACCCAGACCGGCAGGAACCGGGTACTATCATCTACACCGCTGCCCACAAGGACGCCACTGCTGCCCGGGGTCGCACCATGCAGGACACGCCCATGCAGGCTGTGCGCCTGACCATGGTCGCCCCCCAAGATGCTGAGCTGTTCGGGCAAGGCCCGACGGAGCTACTGCTCGCCCGCTTGAAGCGCTGGACCCGCGAAGCCCTGGACCAAGGCGCATTGCTCACAACTGCGGACTTGGCCTACTTGTCCGGACGGGCCCAGAGAAATGTGGAGCTAAACATCGCCCGATACGAACAGGAGCACCACACACTGCTGCCTTTGCGAGGTACTGTGCACGACTGCAGCGGCAAACTCACCCACAAGGCACAGATCGTCAGTCTGTATCTGGAGGGCCACCTACCCCCGGAGATCGCCCGGCAAACCGACCATTCCCTGGAAGCCGTCGAGCGCTATCTCCACGACTTCGAGACCGTGCGCATGCTGACCCACATGGATATCGATCACATCTCGCGCATCATGGGCAGGTCCAAAGCTGTCATCCGCCAGTACCTCAACCTACTGGATCAGCACCAGGCACGAAAAAAGGGACACCCCGGTTCGTAAACCGTCGGCGTCCCCATGTCAGGCTCCCACGAGCCTGCCGCCGACAGTGTACCAGACATCAGCGACCACGCCAAGCGCCGTTACCGCACACCCCGGGACGGGACCAGAGGCGCTCCCCATGCGGGGTGGCGGGGAAAGACGTGCCGTAGGGGTCAGGTGAACCTATTTTCCAGCCCGACTCGGCGAGCCGGAAGGCTCGCCGCCGGGCCGTGTCGCCGCCCCCGGAGCAACCTCCGCGACGTGCTCGTCGGTTTGGGGCGGAGCTTCGCTAGAGGTCCAGCCGAAAAGTCCGGCTGGTCCGTTTCATGTCATCCTGAGCGTGAATCTCGCGTAGCGAGATAGCGAAGGATCTCGCTGAATGCCAGGAGATTCCTCGAGCTGCTCTTGCCGGGAGCGGACGCTCTGGCAATGACACTCCCGGCGAAGGTGGGGTTTCCGGCCGGACTTCTAGAACGGCGAGTCGCGAGTCGGCGAGTCAACGGCGGTCAACGGTCGCGCAGGGCGGGAGCAACCGCAGTCTGCGGCGAGGCCGGAAGGTGCTCCTCACCGTCGCCGGGAACAGCCTCCGCGGCGACGGCCCCACGCCCAGACCCTCCGAGGTGAACGCCTGTGACTGCCTTCTCCCGCGCGCTCTGGCTCCTATCGGCGCTCTGGTGCACCTGCTGTGTCGCTCAGGACACGGCGGCCAAGTGGATCTGGTACCCCGAGGCCCCCGGCCACGAGTGCATCGACCAGTACCGCTACCTGCGACGGGCCTTCGAGCTTCCGGCCGCGCCCGCGGCGGCCGAGCTGTGGGTCTCCGTGGACGACCATCAGGAGCTGTACGTCAACGGTCAAGGTCCCCTGGAGAGCCTGCAGGCCACCGGCGCCGCCCGGCGCTACGACCTCACCGACCTGCTGGTGGGCGGAGACAATGTGCTGGCCGTGAGGGTCCACAATGCCACGGGACCGGCGGGCCTCATCGTTCGACTGGTCATCGACCTGCCCGAGCGCCCGAGTGTAACCATCAACTCCGACGAGCAGTGGCGGGCGGCGAAAGAGGCCGCCGAGGACTGGACCGCCGCGGGGTTCGATGACTCCCGGTGGCCGCCCGCGGGAGTGATCGGCTCGGCGCTCACCGGGCCGTGGTCCGAGATGCCCGTGTTCCATACAGAGCTGTTCATCACCCAGGAGGAGCAGGTGGCTCTGGACCGCTGGCGGCAGACGCTGCTGGCTCCGGCGGAGCAGTTCGCCGACGAGCGGCCGGCCCGAGCCGCCCTGCGCCCCCACAACGGCGCCCCCGCGCTGTTCATCGGCGACGACCCGCGCCCCGTGGTGATGTACCGCGGCACCGTGGACCCCTTCAGCCCGTTCGGCAGGCGACAGATCGCCAACTTCCGGGACGCCGGCGTCCATGCCTTCGTGCCCTATGTGGCGGCCGATGCGCTGTGGAAGGGCCCGGGGGAGTACGACTTCGGGGTGGCCGACCGCATCATCCGCGCCTATCTGTCCGTGGACCCTGAGGCCCACCTGATCCTGATGGTGCGCCTGGTGCCTCCGGCCTGGTGGATGGCGCAGCACGAGGATGAGTTAGTCCGCTACGCCACCTCGGACAAGATCGACAGCAGCGATGAGGCAGGCCGCGTCCGGCGCCCCTCCATGGCCTCGGAGGGCTGGCTGCAGGACGCCTCCGACCTGTGGCGGAGCCTGATTGAGCACCTCGAGGCCCAACCGTGGGGCAAGCGCGTGGTGGGCTACCACGCGGCCTACGGCATCTACGCCGAGTGGCACTACTTCGGAAGCTGGACCAACCAGTACCCCGACACGGGTGCGGCCATGACCCGGCGGTTCCGGGCCTGGCTGCGGGACAAGTACGGGACCGACGAGGCCCTCCGGCAGGCCTGGCATCGCCCGGAAGCGGCCCTGGCCACGGCCGAGGTCCCCGGCGTCGCGGCCCGTCGTGACGCCGAACTGGTCACCCTCCGCGACCCCTCCACCGAGCAGCCGGCCATCGACTACTATCGCTGCCAGCAGCAGGTCACGGCCGACGCCATCGAGCACTTCGGCAAGATCAGCAAGCAGGCCACCGGCGGCCGCACGATCTACGGCGTGTACTACGGCTACTTCTACGGCGTGCATCCCCAGAATCAGGGCGGCCATCTGCAGCTCGAGCGGCTCCTGGCCTCGCCTCACGTGGACTACTTCGTGGCCCCCTACAGCTACTCCGACCGCCTGATGGGCGACGACGGCCGGCTGCGCAGCCTGGCGGCCACTTTCAACCATGCGTCCAAGACGCACATCCTCGAGGGCGATATCCGCACCTATCTGCACCCGGTCCACGAGTACGGCCGCACCGACAACGTCGGGCAGTCGCTGGCGGCGCTGACGAGGGAGTTCACCACCACCCTCACCGAGCACACCGGGTTTTGGTACGTGGACTTCGGCCCCGACTCGCGGGGCGGCTGGTTCGACGATCCCCGGCTCATGCGGCGCGCCAAAGAGCTGCAGCAGGTGGCCACAAGGGCTGTGGATATCCCGCGGCAAAGCGCGGCCCGAGTGCTGCTGGTCTGCGACCTGGAGAGCGGCTATTACCTCAGCGACGGCGAGGGCATGAAGCTCGCTTACCCCATGATCGAGGCCGTCGGGGCTCAGATGCACCGGCTCGGCGTGCCCTTCGACGCGCTGTTTCTGTCCCAACTGCCCGCCGCCGACCTCTCGCGGTTCGATGTGCTGGTGTTTCTCAACACCACCGCGATGACCGACGAGCAGGCGGCCTTCGTCGAGGGCCTGCGCCGGACCGGTCGTCACGCCATGGCCTTCCTCTGGGCACCCGGCCTCGCCGGCCCCCAGGGACTGTCCGAGCAGAGGGCCTCCCGGGTGACCGGCCTGGAGCTGCGCCTGGATCGCGCCTGGTCTCCCGGAGTGGTCCGCATCACCGACGAGGACCCGCTCACGATCGCCCTGGAGCCGCGGGAGGTCTGCTCCATCCAGGTGCGCTCCGCCGTTGAGATAGACGGCTTCAGCGACCCGGAAAGGTGGACCAATCCCCGTCCGGAGGCCGACATGCAAGAGCAGTACACCGTCTTTGAGACAGAGCCTATCGAGGCGGGGATGCGCTGGAGCTTCGATACCGTCTCGGCCTGGACGGACATCCACTTCCACGACACGGTGCCCGCCGGGGACGGCGTCGGCTTCCGGGTTAAGCTCGACGGCGCGCCGCGCCGGGTGATGCTGCAGTATTGCATCAAGGACGCCAACTGGGCCGAGTTCGTCGCCCCCGAGGAGGTCCTCGTCGCGGATGGGGAGTGGAAGCAACGGGACTATGCGCTGAGAAGCTTCACCCATGCCCCGTGGTCCAAGCTCAAGCCGGAGCAGATCGCCCTGCCGCTGCAGGGGATGAAGTTCGTCATCCGTGGGGTGTCCAATGTGGGGCGTTGTGACCTGCAGTTCGCGAACCTGCGGGCCCTGGAGGGCGAGGTCACCACGCGGCAGGAGAGGGGCTTCGGCTCAGGCCTGGTGACACCGCTGCTCACCCCCGCCGGCTCGGACTGCCGCGTGTTGGGGACGCTGGAGGGCACCGACCGGCCGGGCCTGGTGCTCGGCGGCGAGGGGAAGGGCGCGGTGCTTTTCAGCGCGGTCCCGTTCCTGCCCGTGGAGGTCCTGCGGGCGCTGCTGACAGAGGCGGGCATCACGGCCTATACCGCCGACCCGCGGGACGTGCTCCGGGCCGACACGCGTTTCATCGCGATCCACACCAAAGACGGCGGGCCCAGAACGCTGCATCTGCCCCGGGCCGGGCAACTGCGGGACGCCTTCACAGGGGAGCTCGTGGGGAGTGGGGAGGAGGTGGAGGTCGGGCTCGAGCCGGAGTCAACGAGTCTCTATGAGCTGGAGCCGTAGGGGGACGGCGGCCGCTATGGCCGCGGGGCCGGCGCCCCGATCACCGGTCCACGCCGCGGGCGCTCAGCTCGCCGGCGGCTCCTGGCCATGGTTGCCATCGGCCACGGGCGTCGGCCGCGATCCGGGCTCCAGCGTCAGGGTCAGCAGCTCCACCGACATGCCCCGGGCCGCCAGGGCCTCCACAACCGTGGCGTCCAGGTTCGTCGCCACTATCTGCCAGTTGTCCGCCAGGCCCTCCGGATCGACGGCGGCGGCCGCCTCCACCGCGCCTCCAAGCAGGTCCGAGATGAACTGGTCCACCGCCTCGTGGGTCACAGGTTGGCCGCGAAAGCCCCGGGCGGCCCTCAGAACGTCGGCCGGGTTGGCATTGACGCGCGCGTGGATGCGGGCCACGATGTGCCGATCGGCTTCGGCCTCGCCGGGCACACACCCGGGCACGGCGATCTCCATGTCCATGATGCGGAGACTGACGGGGATCGTCCGGTGGACGACGGGAAGGACGAGGGCGCCGGTATCCAGGACGGCCAGTGGGCCGCCGAGGCCGGTGCGCACGAAGGCCTCGTCGGCCCGGGCCACGCGGTACAACGCGGCGAGGGCGGCCGCCGCGAGCACAACCAGCCCAACCGCCACCGCGGCGACGACAGACAGATTCATGGACATTGGGTCCTCAGAGGAAGCGGCGCATCGGTTCGGCGCATCACAGCCGCGGCAGTGTCTCCCCCACATTGAACTGCACCCGCAGCCAGATGCAGACCGCCGTCAGGATCAGGCACAGTGCCAGGGCGGTTAGGTCGGGCGCGCCGAAGGCGTGAATGCGGTACTCGCTGCGTGCCCTGCCGGCTCCCATGCCCCGTGTCTCCAGGGCGCGGGTGAGATCGTCGGCGCTGCGCAGGGCGTAACCCAGCGTGGGCAGGATCACCGGCGCTGAGCGGCGCACACGGGTCAGCACATTGCCGCTGTCCAGGTCCAGGCCCCGGGCGCGCTGGGCCTGCATCACCGTCCTCGCCGTCTCGGCCAACGTCGGCACCAGCCGGAATGCCAGCGACAGCGCGATCGAGGGCGTCAGCGGCATCCCCATGGCGCGCAGCCCGGCCGTCATCTGCTCCGGGCTGGTGACGGTGATGTACAGCAACCCGAAGCAGATCAGGGCCACGATGCGCAGCCCCATCGCCGGACCGTACATCAGCGCCTCGGCCGACAGGCTGAACGTCGGCCCCCACTGATACACTGTCGCCTCGCTATAGGTGTGCACTAGAAACCCCTGCAACGAAAGCCCCATCAGCACCGAGATCAGGCTGTAGGCCAGCCACAGCGCCGGCGCGTACGGCCCCCGGGCGCGCCACAATATCACCGCCGAGAACAGCAGATAGTAGGCGCCCAGCAGGGCATACCACAGCCACAGACTCGGCAGCAGCCCGTGCCCGCGCCACAGAAGCCAGATCCCGGCCAGGCCCACGGCGGCCAGCGCCACCCACCACGCCGGCGAGCCCTTGCCCCGGCGCAGCTCACGGATCACGAGCTGCAGCAGGGCCAGGAGCAGCACGGCCAGTATGAGCAGGCCCGCGATCACCGTCACCATCGCCAGGTCGTACTCGGTGGTGCCACGCTCGATCTTGGCCGGCCGCAGGGCCCACACGATCCGCGGGTCTTCAATGCCACTGGGAAAGATGATCCACAGCAGCGAGCCCACCACCAGGATCACCGACAGAAAGCGCCAACTGCTCGCCAGATTGCCCATGCCGCGGGCCCAGGCCAGCAGGATGATGCTCAGCAGCAGCAGACCGCCCTCGTACGCCGGGTGGTTGAAAGCCATCACCGCGGCGAAGGCCAGCAGCAGACAGAAGAGCTTGGTGTTCGGATGCAGGCGATGCAGCGGCGTATCGGCATTCACGTACAGGAAGCGCGATGTCATTCCGCGGGCCCCCTTCCCAGGCAGCGCAGGGCCTCATCCACCGACAGCAGCGTCTCGCCCCACAGCCCCCGGCATAGCCGGGTGATCGGCGGCGCCTTCTGCCCGGCCCGGGCCAGGAGCTGCTCGTCGGCAAACAGCTCGCGGGTCGGCCCATCGGCCAGCACCCGCCCGTCGCCCATGAGCAGGATGCGGTCCGCGTACTGGGCCGCCGCCCACACGCAGTGGGTGATGATCACCACCGTGCGCCCCGTCTCGTTGAGGTCCCGCAGCGTGTCCATCATCTCCACCTGCTGCGGACCGTCCAGGCCGGTGGTGGGCTCATCGAACACGATCACCGGAGGCTCCATGGACAGCACCGAGGCCAAAGCCACCCGCTGCCGCTCGCCCTTCGTCAGCACGAAGGGATCGTCGCCGGCCCACCCCTCCAGTCCCAGCAGACGCAGCACGCGGTTGACGCGACGCTCCACATCCTCCTCCCCAAGGCCCTGGTTCCTCGGGCCGAAGGCCACCTCATCATAGACTGTGGACTCGAATATCTGGTGGTCCGGGTCCTGGAACAGATAGCCCACCTCGGCCGCCAGTCTCGCCGCCGTGATATCCGCCGCGTCCCGGCCGTTCACGAGGATCTGGCCCTCGGTAGGCCGCAAGAGCCCGTTCAGATGCTTGGCCAGCGTCGTCTTGCCCGACCCGTTAACCCCCAGGATGGCCACGAACTCCCCGTCATGGATCTCGAAGCTGACCCCGTCCAGGGCCTTCACCCCACCGGGGTAGCTGTAGTGCACATCACACACACTGAGCAGGGCGCCACCGCCCTGCTCACCCTCTCGGGGCCCGGGGACCCACGCGTCGAGGACCGCCTCGAGCTGCGCCTCGTCGCAGGGCGTCCCCTCCAGCAGCGGCAGGGCCTGCTCCACCGTGAGCGGGCGCTCCGGGCGGCCGAGAGCCTCGAACAGTGCCGGGATCTCCAGCGGACGCACCCCCAACTGCCGGCAGCGCGTGGGATCGCTCAGGAGCCCCTCCGCAGGGCCGTCGTAGGCGATGGTCCCCTCGCTGAGCACCGTCAGCGTGTCCGCCTCCAGCGCCAGCTCCGTGTCCTGCTCCACCACCAGCAGCGTCCGCCCCGCCGCTCTCAGCTCCTCCAGCCGCGCCAGCAACTCCTGCCTGCCCACCGGGTCCAGGTCCGTGCTCGGCTCGTCCAGCACCACGATGTCCGGCTCCGTGACGAGGGTCGCGGCCAGCGCGACCCTCTGCTTCTGGCCGCCGGAGAGTAGCACGGGATCGCGCTCTCGCAGGTCCCAGATCCCCGCGGTCTCCAGGGCCGCCCGTACCCGGCGCTGCATGGCCTCGTGCTGAACCCCCAGGTTCTCCAGCGGGAAGGCCACCTCGCCCTCGACGCTGCTGGTCAGAAGCTGGCTCTCGAAGTCCTGGAACACCTGGCCCACCGTGGGCGCCAGCTCGTGCACCGGCACGCCGGAGATGTCTCTGCCGAAGAGCGCCACCCTGCCCGAGAAACGCCCCGTCTCCAGACCGGGGATGACGCCGTTGAGACACTTGCACAGCGTGGACTTCCCGGCGCCGGTGGCGCCCATCAAGAGCCTCGTCTGCCCCGGCTGCTGTGTCAGGGAGACCGCGCAAAGGGAGTTGTCGGTGGCCAGAGCATAGCCGAAGGACACGTCTTCCACGGCCAGCGCCGGGCCTGTGGCGGCGGTCGCGCCCGCCGCCTCGGACCACTGCCGGCCACCGGCACGCCCCGGCAGCCGGGCAAACATCCCGCACCCCAGCAGGATCAGCCCGGCGCAGATAGTAGCCCCCATCTGCACCGACATGCCCGCGGGCAGCATGCTCCACGCCGGGGCACCCTCCTCACCCAGAAACAGACTTCCCCCCAGGAGCGCCCCGCCGATGCCGCCGACCGCCACCAGCACAGCGCCCGGCCAGGCCAGCGGGCCCTCGGCATAGTCCTCGGGCGCCATCACGTCATCGTACAGCAGGCCCCAGCGCTTGGCCCGGGGGTACAGCAGCGGCAGCAGGAGCAGGCCCAGGACCACCCCGGGCACGGAGTTGTTGACCGTGATGATCGTCGACAGAATCTGGTACGGAACCAGCCCCAGAATCTCCAGACCCCAGCCGATGATCACGGCGCAGGCCGCGCTGGAGATCACGGCGACGAGGACGAAGACCCCGGCCTGACCCGGGGCGCCTGTGGCGGGACGCCGTCCCATGAGCAGGCGCCACAGCCGGTAGGGGACGTAGGCGAAGGCGAAGTTGCCGATGAAGCCGAAGAAACTGCCGGGGCCGATGGTGCCGAAGAAGTCGCTGATCACGGTGCCGATCGCCGCTCCCCAGGCCGCCGCAGGCCCAAACAGGAGCCCGGTGACGATGGGGATCACCGTGGCGGGCCGGACCTCCGTGAACCCCGGTACGATCGGCGCCACCTTCAGGGGGATGATCAAAGCGGCGTACACCGCGGCGCAAAGCGCGGTGAGCACGGCCATCTTGGTGCTACGCCACATGGCAAAGGCGTCTCTCAATGCGGTCACTCCCCGGCGGCAGTTGCGGCCTGCCTGCGTCGCCCCGTCCCCTATGGTTTTCTCCGCCGGGCCGTCGGTCCCTCCTTACGGCAGGTGACAGGAAACAGGGGATAGGGGATAGGGGATAGGGGATAGGAACGGCGGAACTGCGGGACCGCAGCCCGCCCTGCCGAAAGCCACCGCCCGCCTCGTCATTCGCCGGCCCTCTGCGGCCCATGTCGGCACCACACTGGAAGACGCCATAGCCTGCGAGGGGTGTGGCGCTGTTGTGCAGGGGCGGCG
>Ga0334885_1004836_pt1 | contig 11351 bp, 13 predicted proteins | sample GraSluR1_MG_8_FD_207233 | JGI IMG/M metagenome (GOLD analysis project Ga0334885, IMG submission 207233) | Sludge microbial communities from methane-producing bioreactor in Wageningen University, Netherlands - Granular Sludge_31_05-R1 | ecosystem: Engineered > Bioreactor > Anaerobic >...
TTCAGCTTTGTCACTTTCTGACAAACCTGAAAGCGGGTTCTTCTTTGGGCTTTCTTGATTGGCGACCGATACTGCCTCTGACATTTTTTGTCTACCCTTTTCCAAAAGTATTTCCCGCTTCTGGGACACTAACAAATACTTCTGGCCATCATTAAGATTGCGTCTCGCCATCTGATTGTCTATCATCCAGACTTTCGCATCATCGATGCTGTCAAAGTCGATGAAGGTCAGCTCGGGGATGATACCGTGCTTCTCGCAAATATCAAATCGGTTGTGCCCATCAACGATCACTTTGCCCCAGACGACCAGCGGTTCACGGATGCCATCTCTCAAGATGCTTTTCTCCAGCGCTTCTCGTTCTTCTGTTGTCAATGGTGGAATAATGTTTCTCAGTTCTTCATTGATCACAAGATTCATACTGCCACCTCCTCGAGTTCGCAATGGCATTGGTGGCATACGTGTATCACGCGGGATGGGTCTCTACCGTTGCCATATTTCAGATGATGCACTTCTGTAGCTGGTTTCAAGTTGCACTTTTCGCATACCCCACCGCTCCTTTTTTTTGCTTCGTTCGTGACAAACAAGCTCAGATTCTTGATCTCTTCTTGTTCGGCTTTGGTGAAGTTCAAACGATGTAAGATGTCGATCCCCTCTGGCGATCCGAGACTATAGAACCGTTTGCTTTTCCACTCCATAAAGGTCTTGCGGTTTTTTTGGGAGTAGTTCGATGCCAAAAGAAAAGTCCAATCAAACCGGTTGTCATGTGCGAAGGTTTCGCGAATAAGCCAGTACTCTTTCTTGATCTGCTGAATCAGATCAACCAATGAGTATCCTGTGCATTGTGGAGCGTTTCTAACCCTCTTCAAGGCACGTGTAGGAATACGGATCAGAAGTTCCATCTTCGGGAGCTTTTCGGCGATCATCTGCAAAACATCCAAACTGGGTAAACCGTTCGGATCCATGTAAGCCAATCCAAATGCGTTGCGTGGAATCTTACCGACGATTTCTTGAATTGCCTTGGAATGATCTTCGTGGTAAACCGCGCAATGCTGAGCAAGCCCGATCCGTTCAAGAGTTTCTTTGAGTTGTTCGGCGTTACGGCGTGACTTTTCAATAAAATGCCCGTGGTACGCGATGCCCTGCCGTTGCGCTGCTTTCAAGAATAAAATGGGCGATCCGTCGCCATAATACGGATGAACGCCGTCACCGGCGTTCGTGTCGATAAAATGGTACTTCTCTGGATGCCGCCAACCTTTTTTGGCAAAGTTCTGCATAACGTCTTTCACGATCTTGATGTGTAAGCCGATCATGCAAGCAAAACCGTCTTGTTTGTCATCCGTGCAATTGGAAGATCCTACGCCGTTTTTAATCACTAAACCACCGCCTTTTCGCTTGAAAGATTTCTCCATTCCTCATACGCTTTGCTTAATGTCTCAGGATCTCCACCGAGCCGCTCAATCGCCTCTCTGAACCTTTTGGATAAACGCATTGGGAATCCGACCATCAACTGCGCAGCCGTCACACCATGCGTTCCCGCGATCCTCGCAAACTCGATGCTTGTGATTCCTTTTTCATCCAGGAACTCTCGAATGGGATTTTCCATTCCTTTCTCACCTCCATTATACGGTCTTGCGTATATTATATCATACGTACCGTATGCTGTCAAGCGAATAAATCTGGCGCAATAACAAATAATTATGCTATACTTATACGCGGGGAGGTGATAAACTATGCATATGCTGCGCTCTGATAGGGTTCGTGATAGAAGGCGTGAGCTAAATATAAGTCAGATTGATCTGGCAAAAATGATAGGCGTAAGACAAGCGCAAATCTCACGTTATGAGAACTACGAGACGCAGCCCACGCTTGAGAACCTATATGCTTTGGCGAACGCGCTTAAAACGACACCGGATTATTTACTGGGCAAATCCGACAGCCCCGACATCCAACTACCAGAAAACCTCAGCCACTTCGACCGAACCAGCCAAAGATACAGAATCAGAGTGTTAGGAAGAATCTCCGCAGGAGGAGATCAATCCATTGCCATAGCAGCGGAAGATGTCATGGGATTCATCGAGACAGAAAAGCAAGCCGACTTTGCCCTGCAAGTCAGAGGGGACAGCAAGGAACCAAGGTTGTTCGAGGGAGATGTCGTCCTTGTGCAGAAAACACCGATCGACGAACTCCTCAACGGGGACATGGTCGTGGTCATCGTCAACCAAGATGAAGGAATCGTCAAACGATACTACTACACAGACTCTCGCGTCCATCTCCAAAGCGACAACTCCAGATACCCGCCCAGAATGTTCACCCGAGAAGAAATCGGTATTGAATGCCATATCGTGGGAAGAGTGATTGAGATACGAGCTTATCCCCGTGGGGGATTGTGAAAACTATGGGAGGTGTGGGATGAAAACATTGGCGTTGAGTGTTTTTTTGATTCTTGGTTTTGTCGCGGGATTATGCGCAAATATCGCAGCAGATGCTTTTGTACAGAATGATGTGCGGATCTCTTTCACAGGCGAGAATAGGTTTCTTGTTTATGATGGCAGAGATGCGTTTTCTGTAGATGTGACTATCTTTGCAGACACCCTTTTCTTGCCGCGAGATATTCGTCTCACGGAAATCAAATTGGTAGTGATTCAGCTCGATTCGTCAGGCAAATTGACTACTGCAGAAATAGCCCCTACTGCATACAATTCTCGACAGTTGAACATGGTTGTGGATATAGGCGGGACAACTATTGTACCAGTGCGAAGAGAAGAAAATTATGTCATACCTGATGTGATACGCGGATTCGAGTTAAGATCTGCAACACAAGACACGGGGGTTTTGCTATATCTCCTTCCCAACGAGTGGCATTTGATTTGGCGTTTGAAATGGAATAATGCCCATTCTACCTTTTTTTCCCAAAACAAACACATCGCTTTGGATCATTATACGACCAAGACAATCACTGACGTTTTTACCAAAGAAAAGGTCATGTTTCCAAACCTCGAGCGGCTATATGATGTTTACCGTTACATCGGGGTTTTTGAGAACATGAACGAATCGTTGAAAAGAGCTTGGTAAAAAGTCTTGCCTGCCACGAGAACAGATCGGTGTCGACCGCTTTTTGATAAGTCGTGTCATTGAGATGCGGCGAAATATGGGAGGTGTGCAAATATGATCAAAGAGTATTGGAACGAACATGCCAACTATCCGCGGAGTATAGAATACATCCGTTTTGAGCAATTCATGCTGCCACCAAACGATTTGAACGAAGGCTGGAATTATGCCTACAAAGTCAGACTCAGACAAAAAAATGCGTTCAACGCAGTCGTGCTTGAGGAATACATTTTCAAGTTTGATAATACATCCAATCCTGGCCGTGTTGTGTATAAACCTTTTCGAGTCTCGCAACAATGAAAAAAGCCGCCGCTTACGCAAGGGTTTCCGGTCAAAAGCAGTCCGAGACATCGCTTGACACGCAGCTTGAAGAAATACAGCGCTTTGCGAAGAGCGGCGGTTTGCACGTGGTTGAAACATACGTCGACAAGATCACAGCTTCTGGGGAAAAAGATCGGCCACAATTCAACACGATGATCGAACGGGCGTTTGCCGGACATTTTGAAATCATCCTGGTGTACAAGCAGGACAGATTCCATCGCGACAACGTGCAAGAACAACTTCTGCTCAGACAGCTTGAAAGCCGGGGGATCTATGTGGTCAGCACTACAGAACGGCTCGATACAACCACGCCTGCAGGTAGGCTGCAAAGATGGATCATGTCGGGGATCAACAAGTTCTACCTGGAGAACCTGCAGCAGGAGATCTACGATAAAACCACCAAGGTCATCAAGAAGGGATATTGGCTGGGGGGTACTCCACCATATGGATACAAGACCAAAGAGATCCGGGATCCCGAAGCCTCCAGAAACAGGAAGATCCTCGTACTCAACGAAGAGGAAGCGCCCATTATCCGGTTGATCTACAAATGGCGGGTTGACGGTCTATACCATGCAAAGATAGCAGAACGTCTCAACGAGCAAGGCATACCATCCAGATCCGGCAAAGCGTGGTCATCTGCCACCGTGTACGATATGATCCGGAATAAAGTCTATGCTGGGTATTATGTGCATCGAAAAGGCACCAAACAAAACCGTCACGCAGAACGATCGGACACCATCGAGGTGGAAGGTGCAGTCGAAGCTATTGTCGATCTGGAGACCTGGGAGAAGGCGCAGCCAAAAGGCACCAAAATAGGGTATAGGCACGGAAAGAAAACCGACTTGCTCCAAGGGCTTGTCTATTGCGCAGACTGCAACACAAGAATGGTACTTGAAGGGTCGAAATATCCCAAGTATGTGTGCGGGCGATGGAAACGTTTCCACGATGTGCAATGTATATCGTCCGGGCAAGCCAAAACCGAAAAGTATGTGTTGTCCTACATTCAGGAAGTGGTGTTGAAAGACCTCGATTTCAAGGCGCTTGTAGAAGAGATCAACCAGGAAGCAGAGAAAAAGATCGAGCTTACACAAAGCAGGATCATGGTCTTCAAAGATGAGCTGCAGGAAATAGAAAGCACAATAGATGCAGCCGTTGAAGCTATTCTTGCCAGATCCCCCCTTGCTCAGGAGCTTGAAAAACGATCCGAAAAACTCCAGGCGCGAAAGAAAGAGATCATGTCAGAGCTTCACAAGATCCAAACAGAATCAGATCAGTTCGTTACGGAAGATGAGGTGCGGGAAAGGTACAACCAAATGCGTAAGCTCCTGGAAGGAACCCTCACAGATAAAAAACATCTCATCGCCAACCTCATACAACGCATCGAAATCCACCCTGGCGGCTATATCAAGATCATTGATCGGTGATTCAAACTGACTATTCAGCACGACGACAGGTGGTGAACCGCCGCCACCAGTCACTTTGGTAGTACTTAGTCAGTTTGAAGCGGTATCAAGATCCGGAAAGTGAAAGTCCAGATCTCCAACAACAAAGCAAGGCACCCCAGAGATGCACAGGATGCCTTGTGTTTTGTTGAAAACATCGTTTGCGTCCAAACGCCCTCAAACATATATTCAAACGCTTAAATCGAACGTGAGTATGCTTGTAGGGGGTTCTTACATTTTTACCGAAACGCCTATGCCGATTTTCGGTCGAAATTGCATATTCCAAAGATCCTCGTAGCTATGAAATATCCCGCCGTGTATCTCGAACGATCTCATCAACACGTCAGGTGTATAACCAATTGTTCCACCGAAGTGTCGGATCCCTGCTCCAAGGTTGATCGTCCATGGATCTTTTCTCCAGATCTCTTTCAACAGGACATGATCGAGATCAAGGCCCGCTTGCCCCGCTAACACGAAAGATGCCATCCTTATCTGGTTCGATTCCATGAAGCCCATCACTGAGGATATTGCCTGTTGGAGCAGTGACGGCTCCCCTTGATCGAAAAAAGCCAAGAATGAAACGCGTGGCAGTCTTCAGGATCTCCTTGGTCACGCCATCGAACGTGATGCCCTGTTCCTTCCCGAGCATCTCCGCAATTCTGATCGCCTCGTCCGTATAGGCCGCGTGGCGTTGAACGTCTGTGGCCCCCTCCGGCAGCGTCGCCTCGATCGTCTTCTTCGACACGTCCACCTCTGATATGCCAACAATCAACAATTCGATGATCGGGATAAACTTTTTCTGTTTCTCGGGATCGTTCGGAAACATCATCTGGACCACGAGCTTCGCAATCTGCAATCCCATGCCTGAGATCGTCAAGGCGTTCGACGGGATCCCGAAACGGAAGATTGCCCAGAACAACACCGCCAGTCCTGCAACCATACCAAAGCCGATCAATACCGTGCTTAATCCTTCCATTTTCGCACCTCCATTATTTTAGCCATTTCTTCACTATCAAGTCCACTAGCATATAACCGATCCCGCCGACAGCTGTGAGCCGGATCAACCACGTCCAAAAATACCGCTGCCGGTTTTCCTTCCACTTTATTTTCCCACGTAGCATATCCTCAACCATACCCATCATACGTTCGGTCATCTTATCCGTGCTTTTGTCGGCAGTCTTTTCGTTTTCCGCTGTTATCCTTGACACAAGCTTGTCAGAATATCCGTTGTCGAGATGTTCCTTAAGCGAGGCTAATTCCTTGCAAAGGTTGGTCAATTTTCGGTCGAGCTTATTGATCCTTTCCTCAGCCTTCGTGCCGTCATCCATCTGCATATTGACATAGGATCGAAGCTCCTGCAAAGCCGCGAATATCTTTTGGATCTGCGTGTTCTGCAGAATATCCCGCTCGTCTGTTTCGCGTATCTGTTCAATCAGACCGTTGACGTGTATATGGACTTTATCCAATATCTGGCGGTTTTCCTCCGATCCGGCCTCTTTGTACTCTTGCAGGTTATCATTCAACGAGGTCAGCATATCCATGATGGCGCTGTTCAACGTCTGCTGTTCCTTGATCATCTGCTCATATGTGCCCTTTTCGCGGTAGAAAAAACAGTTGTCGGCTTTGTGCCGTTCCTGATCCTCATCCCGTCGTATATGCGTGCGTCTCTCCTCCATCGCTCACCTCACTCTATGCCAAGTATCTCATCCTTCTCCAACTCCGTTATCCATCCACGAGACACAGCCGTTACAAGCCCTCTCCCATAGCCTGTCAAGCTCCTGCCGTTGTGCGTGAGCCTTGCCAAGACGCTTGACGGGATGTCCGTTGTGCATTATCACGTTGTAGTTGTCGGGATTTGCCCATATGTCATCTTGCCATTTGTTGACAAACGACTCTGTGTAGCCGTCCACCACTATCTCATCGTAAACAAAACCATGCCATGTGCCACCGTCCATATCCTCACGTTCGACGGGCTCGATGTTGCGTCTGAGCCATGCTTGTGTGTCGTGTATGGATATGGGTTGTGGCTGTGTTTGGGATTCGACCTTCGGTCGTGTTTCAACCTTCATGTTATCACCTCGAATAGATATTTCTGTTTCAACGTGTTGCAATTGCACCATTTCAACCAACCATTATAACTGGGTATACAACCGTACTGCTTTTTCTTTAATTTCAATCTCATCCGGCTTTTTATGCCTTTTCTCAAGCGTATACCATTTTTGCGGATAACATAGCCTACAAAATCTATCCCGCGTTTTTCGACTGGAAATACTTGATAGTTCTTCTTGATTGAAAGGTTCAAATACTTTTCGCAATACCAAATCACATCTTTGGAAATGTGATGCAAAAACTTTTTGTTCTTGTGAATGATGACCAAATCATCCATGTAGCGATAGTACCCTTTGATTTTGTGTACCTCTTTAATTCTGCGGTCAAGCCCGTCCAGATAAATGTTAGCCAGATATTGCGAGAGGTAGTTGCCAATCGGAATGCCCGCCTCGTAACTGTCTACAATTTGTGCCAACAAGTGTAAAAGTCTTTGGTCTTTGAACATCTTGCCCAACATTTGTTTCAATATCGCTTTGTCAATGGACTGATAGTATTTGCGCACATCCATTTTCAGACAGTATTGTGTACGTGTTTGCTTTTTCAGATACGCCTGTACTCGTTGAACGGCAAGATGCATACCTCTGCCCTTAATACTTGAATACGTGTCGGTTATCAGTTTCTTTTCGAACAATGGCCCAATAACCAACAAAATCGCCCATTGAATGATACGGTCTGGGTAGTATGGCAGTTTGGACAGAATCCTTTCCTTACCGTTTTCTTTTCTGGCGAACACCTCATACTCCGACACTTGGTAGGTCTCAGTCAACAACATCTGCTGTATCTGGTGCAAACAGGTTTCTTCGTTTTCGTCTACAAACTGCACTTCACGGTACTTTGTTTTACCTTTCCGAGCATTACGGTGTGCCTCTTTCAAGTTGTCTATATCCGTGATTCGTTCAAACAAATGTCCGTGTCTCTTCACCGCATTTTGTCCTTTCCGAGCTTTCGAGCAACGCCTACTCACACAGATTGATTGGTGTAACATATTCGACCAAGAGGTCAGCAAGATGCGCCTGTGGTAAAAATGCCGCCTGCGCCCCAATATTACGATTAGAATTAGACCCAAGATTATTCAGATTCCAATAGAAACTACCAGCTTGAGAACCATTATTCCAATTGCCACTGAATAGAGGGACTTGACGCATCTTCTTTGAAATAAAAATCAAGAGCGTAGACCGTAAACCTTAAAACGCGGCCCGCGCCCCACAATTACGAAAAGAAAAAGACCCAAGATCAATCAGATACCAAGAGAAACCACCAGCCCGAGAACCATAAGCCCAAGCGCCACCGAAAAGAGGGACTGTATCATTCGTTGTGTTTGACCACATCGCATCGCAGAAATATTGATTGGTCGCACCGTCTGTAGCGTTGTTGACCATAAAGCCAAAATCCCACGCATCGTCGTTGTGTATCTGTGAGTAGTAGCCTCCAGAGCCTGATTGGATACAACCAATCGCATGGTCAGTACCCGCTATTTTCCACCCATTGACACCGCCGGGCTTTTTGATAACTCCATCAATGCGTTTCCAGACGTTGCCCCACACGTTCTCTATGCCACGGTAGGAGAATGGATATGTCTTGGTTTGGCCAGACACAAACGTTGCTCCGTTTGCCAGAGAGGTCAACTCTATCTCACCGCTTGCGTTACCAAGCGGGCGTGTATGCCCTGTGTTTTGCGAATGATTAACCGTTCCGGAGTTCAAGTTTGTAATACCCTCGCTCAAAGCCGTCTGCGTACTCCAAGTCGCATATTCCACGGTAAACAACATTTGTACAGCACTTACCTCGTAGATATGCAACAAATGAGCGCCGTTGGCTGTGCAATAGGCCGTCTCGTTGGTGTAAGTTGTAAGTGTAGTAGGCTGCTTACCCGGCAAAGACCGCATCTTATCAGCAGCGTCTTTCCAACCCTCAAACGCTGAATGGTAGAAAAAGTCTTTGCCACCATCAAGTGAAAAAGCGGGATGGAGTTTGAATCCTTCGTGTTGTGTATCAGATATATACCATCTCCAATACACGCCGTCTATTTCTCTTTTGTAATAAAACTTGGGTATTTCCACGTAGCAGTCAAAGCCCTCAGCCTCATAACTGCCTGTGCCTGTCCATACCACATCATCCGTACCTGATACCATATCACCAAAGCCCGCTGCTGTTACTGCCGCAGGGTCATCCCATTTATCTGTATTCTCTGGGTCGTGATAAAACTTGTGAGCAGTAGTCCAACCATCGTCATCCACACGCTTGACCGCTACTCGTTTCATGCCATTCCAAGGGTATCTGTTATTCCATACACTCATATTCTCACCTTATCCTTCGTAAATATGGAGATGGTATATTACTTTCCCACTCCGCACCATAGGTTCCCTCAAGTAGAGTTGGTTCAGTCTCCGCATCAGCCAACCATTCCAATTCCGGCAACGGACTATCGCTTTCCCACTCCGCACCATATATCCCGTCTTGCAATGGCCATACCTCTACCGCTGTGCCTGATTGATTGGCATATATTTTCAATGGCTTGACTGGGTCTCCACTCACTCTCACGTATGGCACAAAGTCTGTTGGTGTACCGTCTACGCGTACTTTAGCCATCATTCTCCCTCCGGTATCTGGAACCAAAGCTCACCGTCTGCCCATGAGACTGGTTCGTCTTCGCTGATATGGATGGCAACCTTTTGGTTAGCGTTGAGAGTAGCCTCGTAACCTGTATGCGTATGATTGCCCGCGGCAAAGTCTGTAGCTCCCGCGCCAAAGGCTCCCGCTTGTACCGCTCCGTCTGTGCCTGTAATGAGAGGTAGGTTTTCTGTTGTGCCCACTTTGCCGTCGCTGGTCAAGTTTCCGTGGGTGTGGGTAGCTGTAGCATACGTACCTGAGTGGTTATGGTCCGAAGCAGCTGCTCCAACGTCTGAATGTGAAAGTGTCCCCCACGCGATTGATCCGGCTGTCGCTCCGGCCTTGAGGATCTTTCCGTCGTTTTCCGTCCCCGTCGTGGGCACATGACTGTTCCCATCACCAGAAGGGTGTACATAATTGTTTGCGTCCGCAGGGGCGTGAGCAGACGAGATATGCGATTGAATCGCCGCGTCTGCGGGCTCGTAGGTTCCGGTATGGTTATGCCCGGAAGCGGCAAAGTCGCCCGCTTTACTGCCAGAATCTTTTGGCAATCCGTTTTCGTCCAAGGCCATGAAATTGTTCTCGTCTCCCAGAACCCCGGTATGATCATCCGTTGAATTGAGATTATGCAATCGGTCGTGCGTCCCAGTCGCGACGGATCCCCACGCCAAGCCTTCGGTCGTCTTTTTCAGCACGTGATCGGTCGAAGCAGAAGTATGATCCGGCACGGCATCGAGCGTCGTCTTGTTGCTGTGTGTGTGCAAATCCGCGTGTCCATGATCTCCCTCAGCAAAGGTGTTCGCGGTAGTTCCGAAGGCCCCGGCTTGCACAACGCCGTCCGCTCCCGTGATCACCGGCTTGTTTGCGTCGGCTCCAATTTTCCCGTCGTTCGTCAGGTTCCCGTGCGTATGAGAAGTAGGAGCCATACTCGTCGGCTTGTTTTTGATGTGATCATCAGCCCCAGTGTCCGCTTGATTCCAGTCAGACTGTACGTTCTTCTGAGCATCAGAAGGCGCGTGGGCTGTTGTAATATGGGTTTGGATTGCTGCGTCTGCGGGCTCGTAGGTTCCCGCGTGATTGTGATCGGAAGCGGAAGCCCCTACATCAGAAGCGGTCATGTTGCGTGTGGTCGATCCAGTCACGTGGCCTTCCGCATTGACAGTAATACCGTTGATCACAGTCGATCCGGTCAATCCCGTCTGTGATCCGCTACCTCCGGTAGGGTGCGCGTAGTTATTGTACACACCGTCATGGTTGTGATTCCCTCTTGCAACTTCTTCGGATCCAGCTCCAAAGTTCTTGTTGTAAGCCGATCCTTTTGGTGTGATCACAGGCTCGTAAGTCCCCGCGTGATTATGGCCCGCTGTTGCAAAGTCGGCAGCCTTCGAGCCAGAGTCCTTCGGAAGTCCGCTCCCATTTATTCCCATGAAATTGTTCTCGGTTCCAGTTATCCCTGTGTGGTCGTCGGTCGATCCAAGCCCGTGCTGTCGATCGTGACTGATCACGTCGAGATCTTCCACGTTCTCTTGCAGGCTCGTGACGTCATACTCCGTGATCATCCTGCCAACGGCAGTTCCGGCTTCCCATTCCTTGATCGCTCCTTGAAAGCCCCGCCCGCCTGCACAAGACAAAGTGTTCCCGATCTTCGCTGTGTACTTGATCGTCTCGGCATCTTCATCAGTTCCAATCGTACACAGGTTTGGACCGTCCGGAAGCACAGAGGCGTCCAAGACCACAATCTCTTCATCCGACGCCCTGAGC
>Ga0334885_1004844_pt1 | contig 11337 bp, 6 predicted proteins | sample GraSluR1_MG_8_FD_207233 | JGI IMG/M metagenome (GOLD analysis project Ga0334885, IMG submission 207233) | Sludge microbial communities from methane-producing bioreactor in Wageningen University, Netherlands - Granular Sludge_31_05-R1 | ecosystem: Engineered > Bioreactor > Anaerobic > Unclassified...
GAATAATGATATCAGTCTGGCCGAAATTCTATCATACCACCGAACATTTCAATGAGTTTGACAGGAAGGGATGGATGTACAGACAGGCTGTCAACGATAGTATAAGAGACTGGATAGAAGAAGGATACATAGGTTCTTTCTATGATTCCTACAGTCCCGGTGCACGTGAACTTTTCTGGAACCAGATGAGGGAACACCTCTATACCAAAGGTTTTGATGCCTGGTGGATGGATGCTTCTGAGCCCGATATACTTTCAAATGCAAGCATTCCATACCGGAAGAGTCTTTCCACACCGACGGCGCTGGGACCATCAGCAAAATATTTCAATACTTACGCCCTGGTAAATGCGATGGCAATATATGAGGGTCAGCTCAGCGTCGATCCCGATAAAAGGGTTTTCCTCCTTACACGATCAGGTTTTGCCGGGTTGCAGAGATACTCCGCGGCCACATGGAGCGGAGACATAGGGGCACGCTGGGAAGAGCTGAAGGCACAGATCCCTGCAGGGCTCAATTTCTCCCTTTCAGGAATACCCTACTGGACAATGGACATCGGCGGATTCTGCGTGGAGAACAGATATGTGAGAGCTAAAGAGGGATCGGAAGATCTTGAGGAGTGGCGGGAGCTGAATGCCAGATGGCATCAGTTCGGTGCATTCTGCCCGCTCTTCAGGAGTCACGGTCAGTTTCCCTACCGTGAGATTTATAACATTTCACCGGAAGGTCATCGCGCCTATAACAGTATGGTTTATTATAACAAACTGCGCTATTACCTGATGCCATATATATACTCGCTTGCCGGACTTACATATTTCAATGATTATACAATTATGAGGGCAATGGTGATGGATTTCGGCTATGATCAGAATGTCAGGAATCTTGGCCATCAGTATATGTTCGGGCCCTCATTCCTTGTGGCTCCGGTGGTTGAGTTCAAGGCACGAAATTGGGATGTCTATTTCCCTTCAGCTTCAGGCTGGTACGATTTCTATACAGGTAATTACATCGCAGGTGGACAGATGGTTCAGGTCGAAGCACCTTACGAGAGAATCCCGCTGTTTGTAAAAGAGGGATCAATAATACCGACCGGGCCGGAAATACAGCATATAGGAGAAAAACCTGCCGATCCGGTTACTCTGCTTGTTTATACCGGCAGATCCTGTGCTTTTACTTTATATGAAGATGAGGGAACAGACTACGGCTATGAAGAGGGGGAGTGCAGTACGATAAAATTCAGCTTCGACAACGAAACAGGAGAGCTTACCATAGGAGAACGAAACGGGACTTACGATGGAATGCTGCAGGAAAGGAGCTTTAATATTATCTGGATCAGCAGGGATAATCAGGTCGGATTTAACCCGGGGATGGCACCGCATCAGACTATCAAATACAATGGGAATAAGGTTGTTGTACCCCTGAACCGATCCGCAACGCAGCTTCAAATTCTATGATGATTTCATGTACTCATCCCCCAAGCCTTCGCCGAAGCTTCGGCTTGCAAAGCCTAACCCCCCTTCTCTGCTTCGCAAAGAAGGGGGGAATAAGAACCTGGCATACAATATGTTCAGGATGGTAGTGGTTATTTATTATCCGGTAGTTTATTCAGGAATGATTCTATTCTTGAAAGTACTTTTTTGATATTTATAAGTTCATCATTTCTGATTCTGAGTATATTAATGCCAAGATACTGTAATTCGGAATCTCTGAAATGGTCGTATTCCATGGTTGTTTGATGAACAGGTCCGTCAAGTTCGATAACAGCATTCTTTGAATGGCAATAAAAGTCAGCGATGAAATAATTGTATCTTATCAGATTCCCTTTGTACAGTATTGGATGTTGCCGGAGGAATTTGTATCCTGCAGGTTTTCGTCCTCTCAATTCCTCCCAAAGGATTTTCTCGGATTCGGTCATATTTTTTCTGAGTTCACGGGAATGGTTCCTGATACTGCTGAAATCAAAATTGCGATATTTCATAGCAAATGATCGTTATATTTGTTATAAATATACGAAATGCCGAAGCTTAAATACCCCCCTCTTTACGACGTAGAGAGGGGGGTAGGGGGGTGAGTACGTGTAATCCGCAATTGAAAGATGGCAGTGGTGGAACTTATAAAAACCTTTTTATTCTTATTTTAAAAAACCAGATGAAACTTCTCCAGGTTTTACCATAATTACTAATTTAGCAAAAACCAAACCTGAAAACCGAAATGAAAAGAGTTCTGTTATTATCAATCGTAGTTGTTACAGGCGGATTATTAATCTCTTCCTGCAACCAGGGAGCAAAAAGCAAGGGAACCGTAAGAAAAGAGATATTCGGAACCCATCAGGGTAAGGAAGTTCATCTTATTACACTTACCAACAAAGCGGGCAACGTAATCAGGGTAACCAACTGGGGAGCCCGTCTCAACTGGATTGAAGTTCCTGACAGGAATGGGAAGAAAGACAACATTACATTCGGATACGACACCTTTGAAGAGACTATAAAAGGTGATATGTCTTTCGGCTCCACTGTCGGCAGGTATGCCAACAGGATCGCCAACGGGAAGTTCACTCTTGACGGGGTGGAGTATGATCTCCCCAAAAACAACGGGCCCAATACCCTGCATGGCGGACCGGGCGGTTGGCACAGCGTTGTGTGGAACACAGAGGTTTTGACAGACAGTGAGTTCCCGGCTGTGAAGTTTACTTATGTTAGTCCCGATATGGAGATGGGCTTTCCCGGTACAATGCAGGTCGAGTCTGTCTATACCTGGACCGACGACAATGAAATTATAATGGACTACAAATGCACAACCGACAAGCGTACCGTTCTCAATATCACCAATCATGCATATTTCAACCTTCAGGGGGCAGGAACGGGTGATATTCTGGGGCATATTCTAACTATGAAGGCCTCTGCTTTCACACCGGTTGATTCAGTCATGATTCCCACAGGCGAGATACGTCCTGTGGCAGGAACACCATTTGATTTTACCACACCTCATACGATAGGTGAGAGGATAAATGAGGATTATGAGCAGCTGATACTGGGGAGAGGCTATGACCACAATTACGTGCTTGATAATGTTGAAGAGGTTGATGTCATTGTTTATGAGCCCAACAGCGGCAGGGTTCTGGAGGTGATAACTGACCAGCCCGGTATGCAGCTTTACGTCGGCAACTTCCTTGACGGCAGCAAGATAGGGCATGGCGGCAAACCCTACACACACAGGTCGGGATTCTGCCTCGAGTCAGGTCACTTCCCCGACAGCCCCAACAAACCTGATTTCCCTTCAACGGTACTTAGTCCGGGTGAAACATTCAAATCGAGGACTATTTACAGGTTTTCGGTGAGGTAGTAAAATAAAATACTTAAAATGAGCCACAAACAAAGAAAATACTTTCCTTTGTTTTTATGATAATAATGTTAATTTAATACTGGGTTTTCATCGTCTTTTCTCAAATATGGCAAAAAGAGATTTTTCATTTACCTTTGGCATATGTATTTCGGGGGAAGCTCGCATTTTATTCGTTGACGGTAGATGAAGCCATTTCTTTTAGAGAATGAAGATCAGATAATAAGGAGTTTGTCGAAAGGAAATATTCTTGCCTTTAATACCCTGTTCAAGGCGTATAGTGGCCGGCTTTACCGATTTGCAAATGGTTATCTGAAGTCAGAAGCTGAAGCTGAGGAGCTTGTTCAGGAAGTATTCACGATTATCTGGGAAAAGAGGGCAGGACTTAAATCTGGATTATCTTTTAAATCATATTTATTTACAATTGCCTTCAATATTATAAAAAAACATTTCAGAACAAAAGTCTATTTAAATGAATATTTGAAATCCGGACTTGATGCAGATTTAGATCTTCAAACAACTGAAAAGATCAATTACAATTCACTGGAGAAATACCTTAAGGAGCTTGTTGATAAGCTACCGCCGAGGCGCAGAGAGATCTTTATTAAAAGCAGATTTGAAGGATTAAGCATAAAAGAAATATCTGAAGAACTCGAAATCAGTCATAAAACAGTCGAAAACCAGCTAACTGATGCGCTCAGGTTTATCAGGGCAAACCTTAACCGGGAAAATCTGTCAGCATTTCTGTTTTTTTCATTATTTGTGGTTTAAAACCTTAGTAGCGGATAGGTGTATTTGTGAATTAACGGATATTACTCATAGTGTATTCAACTACACTGGTTTTATAACATATAAGAAATTATGTTAAGGTTAGTTGGTTAGGGTTAAAAGCAGTCCTTCATTTGGAGGACTGCTTTTATGTGTTTTTGGATGTTCGACAACAAATATAGTTTAAAAAAAGTATGACAGAGGAAAGATCTGATATTGAAAAAGTTGAAACCTATTACTCGGGAGATTATTCTGAAAAAGACCTGTCGATTATTGCTTCGTTATTTTGCGACAGTACTAGAGAAGAGGACCTGAAGCATATTCTCAGGGTTCAGTGGTATGAGCTGTTTAAGCAGGAGATTAAAGAAGAGAAAAATTTTGATCATGTTTTACACAGGATCCATTATGAAATAAATACGAGGGATGAAAAAAACAGAAAAAAGGATACGATATTAAGGATAGCCAGATGGTTTTCAAGAGTTGCGGCAATACTTATAATCCCCCTGGCTATCTATTCAGGAATTCAGTTTTTTGGAACTACCATAAAAGATGATCTGGCCTGGGTGGAGGTCAAAGCGCCGGCTTGGACACGTGCACAATTCAGTTTACCTGATGGTACAACAGGCTGGCTGAATAGTAATTCGAGCATAAGATATTCTGGGAATTTTAATAATAATCGTCAGTTATGGCTGAACGGAGAAGCCTTTTTTGATGTCATCAAAGATGTGAGGAAACCGTTTAAGGTCGAAACAGATGAGATAATTTTCACCGTTTTAGGCACCAGATTTAACATTGCTTCATATGATAATGAGAATGTTGTCGAAATAGTACTTGAAGAGGGGGAAGTGGTTTGTTATAATAAGGAGCTGACAAAATCTTGTGCCCTTAAGCCAAATGATTATTTATCGTTTGATAAAAAACAAAAAATATTTAAGATTGAGACTGTCCAAGCAGAAAAATACTCTTCCTGGAAAGAAGGGAAACTTATTTTTCGTAACGATCCCATTGAGGTTATTGCCAGAAGACTGGAAAGATGGTATAATATAGAGGTTGAGGTCAGGGATAAATTAACTAATCATAACGGGCTCTGGGCTACTTTTATAGATGAAAACCTTGAAGAAGTTTTGAGATTATTGCAACTTAGCTTACCTATTAAGTATAAGATTGAAAATCCTCAAATGCAACCAGATGGGGTTTATAGCAAAACAAAAGTAATCATAACCAGAACTTAATTAACCTATTACTAACCTGAAAAACCTGTTGCCTATGTAATAAACAAATGAAAAAAAAGGGAAGCGATTGGAGCGCTTCCCTGGGAACAATGCTAAGTTACTATCGTTTTATAATAACCTAACTTAAAACTTTGCGAATTTATGGAAAAAATTTATGATTTAAGGGTCATTTGCGACCCTATTCTAAAAAAACTAATCATGGAAATAAAAATTGCATTTTTGATTATTATGGTTAGTGTCTCCAATCTGCTTGCAACCGACACTTATTCTCAGGTTGCAAAAGTCTCACTTGACATGGAGAACAGAAGCCTTGAACAGGTAATGGATGAAATTGAAAAGCAGAGCGAATTCTATTTTATCTTTAACCAGAAACAGATTGATGTTCATAGAATTGTGGACATCCAGGCAGATAATAGGCTTATAACTGATATTCTGCCAGAATTATTTAAAGGAACTAGCGTACACTATGCAGTTTTTGACAGAAAAATTTTGTTAACCACAGACCCTCTTGAAGAAAATCATAAAACAGTTAGAATAATAACTGAACTTCAACAGAAACAGGTGGTTACCGGTACTGTTATTGATTCAGATGGGGTGCCTCTCCCCGGCGTTAATATCCTTGTTGTTGGAACACCTGTGGGTGTAATAACAGATATTAATGGTAAGTATAGCATTGAAATTCCTCAAGGAGCCAGAAGTCTGAGATTTACTTTTATTGGAATGGTACCACAGGAAATCATCATTGGAGCACAAACACAAATAGATGTTACATTGGCTTTATCAGCAGTAGGATTGGAAGAAGTAGTAGTTGTAGGTTATGGAACGCAAAGAGTAGGCACAATAACAGGAAGTGTTTCCACCGTGAAGGAAGACCAGGTTACAAAGGTATCTGTTCCAACTGTATCACAAGCATTGCAGGGGAAGACATCCGGGGTATTTATTAAAAATGTTTCCGGGCAACCAAGTGATAGTAAAGTGCAGATAAACATTCGTGGTTTTGGAACACCCCTCATAATAATTGACGGCATGCCTGCAACTTTAACAGATTTTCAGGAATTAAATCCGAATGATATTGAAGATATGAGCATTTTAAAGGATGCTGCGGCATCAGCTGTTTATGGAGCAAGGGCAGGTAATGGAGTAATAATTATTAAAACTAAGCGTGGAATACTTTCTAAACCTCAAGTGACTTTCACCAGCGATTACTCAGCACAGTATCTTTTACCATTCTCACTCCCTAAACCCATCGATTCACATCAGTGGATGGAACTCAGAAATTGGTCTGAGATAACTCATGGTCGGACACCAACATTTTCACGGGAACTAATTGAATTATACAGACAACATGCTGATGGGTCTGAGCCTATTTTATATCCAAATGTCAATATGTATGAAGAAGCCCTGAAAGATTATGCCCCGATGTATACAGGCAACTTGTCTTTAAGAGGAGGCTCACAAAATGTCTCATATTTCTTATCAGGAAACTATTTACACCAGCGTGATATACTTGTGGCGGATGAGACTGCTTACAATCGACTGTCATTACGGTCCAATACCGATGCAAATGTAACTGAAAAATTAAAAATATCGGTTGATGTATCTTTCCAAAACAGGGATTTTATTGGCCCCAGAAGCTCAATGGAAGGAGAAGGGAGCTGGCAGCAAGGACAATCAGTTACTGGAAGATTACGCCGTTGGCGGCCATTTCATACTATAGAACCTATTCCAGGCCATCCTGATAAACCAAGAGGAGCGGTGGGCGGTGCTACAATCAACCCGCTTAATATACAGCGAATAGATCTTTCAGGTTATAACAGCTATAATGTTACAGCGTTTGACACCAAAATCACCATGGATTATATTCTCCCATTTGGATTTTCTACGAAATACACTTTTAATTATTATAATAATCATCGCCGTAATAAAATAAATCAAAAACTGGGGGAAGAATATAATTACAATGAAGAAACAGGTGAAGCATTTTGGGTGCGTAATAATAATTCCAGAAAATTTGTGAGGCAGGGGGATATTATATCTAAGAATATTAATATGCAGTGGTTCTTGAACTATGATCACACGTTCGCAGGGAAACATGGATTAACAGGGCTACTTGTAGCTGAGTATTTATCAGACACATATGATATGTACGAGGCTTGGCGACTTGATTATGATTTTGATATGGATCACTTGTTTGCAGGGCCGGAAGGAAAACAGTTTAATACCAGTGCGATGAGGGAAGGAGGAAGGATGGGATTTATTGGCAAGCTTGCTTATAATTATGCCGGGAAATATAGTATTGAGGCAAGTGCAAGGTATGATGGTTCTCCTCAGTTTCCGGAAGAGACAAGGTGGGGTTTCTTTCCATCAGTATCGGTTGCCTGGCTGATTTCAAAAGAATCGTTTATAGCCAATAGCGCTTCATTGGCATTTATAAGTAACCTAAAACTAAGGGCTTCGTACGGAAGACTTGGTTATGATGGAGCAGGAGACTGGCAATATTTAGCAACTTACCGTTTTGCCTCACCTTACATTTATTCAGGCAGTGACGCTGTCAGGGGAATAAGGACCGATGCAATACCCAATCCTTATATTACCTGGGAAAAGATGGATTTAGCAAATATTGGAATGGATTTTTATCTATTTAAGGGTGTAATAAGTGGTACATTCGATATTTTTCAGAGAAATCGGACTGACGTACTAGGTACTCGTTTAAGAGAAATTCCAAACATTGTTGGAGCGACTATGCCAAATGAAAATTACCGTGAATTTCAAAACAGAGGGTGGGATTTGATGTTAAACCACGAAAACAGTAAAGGTCATTTTGTTTATAATATCGGTGCTAATCTATCTTGGAATCGTGAAGTAGTTAAAGTAATTGACGAGCCGGATTTCGCAACTATGGATTTATGGCGAAGGAATTCACAGATTGGGAGGGCCTCTGACAGAGTACTTTTATATCCAAGTGAAGGCCTCTTCAGGTCTCAGGAACAGATTGATTCATGGGCTGATATAGATGGTAGAAATAATGCAACTATTAAACCTGGTGATATTAAATGGGTTGACACCAATGGAGATGGTAGAATTACACAAGAGGACATGATAGCCTGGAACAGAGGTGACATGCCCAGATTTACCGGAGGTATTAATGCAACCGCCAGCTATAAAGGATTTGAGGTATTTATGGCCTGGCAGGGTGCTGCCTTATTTGGTTTCGATCTTCGGCGAACTGAATATGTTCGACCCTGGTGTTGTGATGGGATGCCATTCCAACACATGTTCTATGATAGCTACATACCTGAAGGCAGTGAATGGATGCCGGCCAATCTTGATGCGAAATACCCAAGGCCGTTAATTAACAATTCTCATAGGAATTGGATGCACAATCAAGAATTTTGGTGGATTGACGGCAAGTACCTTAGACTTAAACAGCTACAGTTAAGTTACACCCTACCACAACAATTAACCAGCCGATTTGGAGTAGAAAGGTTCAGAGTCTATGTATCTGGAACTAATCTGATCACATTCTCGACTAATGATTTTACTGATCCTGAGATAGATACCAATCCTAAACAAACCGTAGGTTTTTATCATCCGCAGATGGGATCATATAATTTCGGATTAGAACTTAGTTTTTAATAATATAAATTAAAAATATGAAAAAATTACTTATATCATTGATGCCAATATTATTTTTATTAGGCTCGTGTGAAGATATTTTTGAAAGGACGCCATTGGATAAAATCAGTGATTCTGATGTATGGCAACAGGAAGCATTAATGCGTGCATATCTGACAGATATTTATGCCCGTTTACCCTGGCAATCATATGACATGAACGATCGTTATACTGATTTTGGAACAGAACGATTTGGTAATTTTACCAGTATTACACAAGGCACTGTTTCCAGGACAAGTGAGAGTATGGCTTATTGGGACTATGTGATTATAAGAGACATGAATGTCTTCCTCGAAAAAATGGTTGACTCTCCTGTTTCTGAGCAGGTGAAAAAGCAAATGGAAGGTGAGGTAAGAACGATGAGGGCATGGGTATATTTTGAGAAACAAAAGCGGTATGGGGGTGTGCCTTTAGTAGATGTTGTTCTTGATCCATTTGCTGAGATCGATGAAAAATATTCAAAGCGGACGTCTGAAGAGGCCATTGCCGATTTTATTGATTCGGAATTTACTACAGCAATTAATCTTTTAAAAGACGACCACACCTCATTAGGCCAGATTAATAAATGGGTTGCTTATGCATTTAAAGCCAGAGCTAACTTGTGGGCAGCCTCAATAGCAAAGTATAGTACAGTTCAAATTGATGGGATTGTTGGAATTCCTCCCGGAAGAGCAGACGAGTTTTACAGGAAAGCGGCAGATGCAGCGGATGCCATTATTAAATCCGGCAAGTATTCTCTTTTTAATAAGATTCCTGACAGAACAGAGAATTATTACAGATTATTCTTTGAGGACGGTGATAATCCGGAAGTAATTTTTGCCAGATTATTTGATGGAGTGAATATAGGTCATGCCTATACACAAAGCAATGTTGCCACAAGATACTCATCAGGCCAGGGATCTTCGCTTCATCCCACACTAGAACTTTGCCATTTTTATGAAAATATAGATGGCACTACAGACCAGCCTGAAATTGGTCCGGACCATTTATATGAAAATGGATTGGAGCTGTTTTCTAAAAAAGATCCAAGACTCCGGGCAACAGTGTTCTTTCAGGGAGAAGAATTCAGAGGTGATATAATTCGTACCTATGATGGATTAGATCCAAGTCCGGTTCCAGATCCGGGTAGCATTATAGCAGACTGGACATATTCCTACCAGGGATTTCCCTCGGTAGGAGAAGACAGTAGACTACAGCAAAGTCATAACCGAACCCAATCCGGCTTCTTAACACGAAAATACATAAGAGATTTTGGGGATATTTTTGAATCCGCTATAGATGTTATCAGCTGGAAATATTTCAGATTGGCGGAAATGTATCTGACTATAGCTGAAGCCGAATTTGAGTTGGGGAACATGCCTCAAGCAGTTGCCGCTTTGAACATGACCCGCGAAAGAGCAGGAATAAGTTTGGTTGATGAGACAACGATTACACTTGACCACATAAGAAAAGAAAGGTCGGTTGAATTTGCGTGGGAAGGTTTTCGTTGGTGGGATTTAAGGAGATGGCGAACTGCTGAAAGTATTCTGCAACGCGATATACCAGTTCAGGGACTAAGGATTATTTTGCATTATGAAACCGGTAAATTTTACTTTTTACCTCTTGATGCAGAATCTTATACACGTATTTTCAAACCAGAGCATTATTATAATCCAATAACTGAACAGCGAATAGAGAATAATCATAATTTGGTTGAAAATCCTCTTTATTGATTGAGATCTATAGTATAAATAGCGTGTTAGATTTTTTAATTAATAAAACATATAAGATGGATAAGTTAAATAAAGTAAAATATATGGCTGTGGTAATTGGCTTAGTTTTCCTCGTATTAGGTTGTGAAGACCTTGAACCAACATTTACAGGCCAGATTAGTGGAAAGATCCTGGATCAAAATGGGAATATTGTTTCCGGAGATGTTACTTCAGATGATCTTTTAGTATTAGCACTTGGAGAAAATGATTTCCAGGAAATGAGAATTCGCGTATTGGGTGATGGCACATATACTAACACTTATTTGTATGCCCAAACTTATGATGTATGGGTTACTGGAGCTATATCAGCTCCCGCAAAAGTGACTTTTGATTTAAGAAAAGGCCCAGTTAAGCATGATATTATTGTTACACCTTTTCTGACTATTCCACCACCAACCTTAGTTGGAAGCCCTTCTGCGGATAAAGTAACGATAAGTTACAGTATTACGGGAAATGAGGGACATATAGCAGAAGAGAGGGCAATTTATGTTAGTACGGTAAGTTATCCGAGCAGGAACACTGGCAGTGGTGCCGAATGGACAACAATTAGAAAAACTGTGGCTGAGGACTCTGGC
>Ga0334885_1004852_pt1 | contig 11327 bp, 11 predicted proteins | sample GraSluR1_MG_8_FD_207233 | JGI IMG/M metagenome (GOLD analysis project Ga0334885, IMG submission 207233) | Sludge microbial communities from methane-producing bioreactor in Wageningen University, Netherlands - Granular Sludge_31_05-R1 | ecosystem: Engineered > Bioreactor > Anaerobic >...
GGCCGAAGTCCTACAGGCGTTGGGATGGCAAGTTGACGGGGATGGGGTCTTACAGCCGCTCAATCGCTAATTGATTACCATACGGCTGGTTACGCCGTCATATTACTTCGTGCTGCTAAACTCCTGTCAGAAGCGCGGGTGGCACGCCTGCCCGTCGAAATCGATCCCCGCGGGCGAGATCGAGAAGTTCGTGGTCGACCAGGTGCGCGGCATCGGTCGGGACCCGGCGCTACTGGTGGAGACGCTGAGCGGAGCGCGGGCGGAGGCCAAAGCGCGGATCGAGGAACTCGAGGCGGAGAAGTCGGGCTTGGAACGCGATCTGAAGCGCCACAACTCCCAGATGCGCGAACTCGCCGGGGAGATCGGGTCCGGCAATGCGACCACCGAGCGGATGGCCGACCTGCTGGATCGCGTCCGGGGGGCGGAGGAGCGCCTCGCCCAAGTGCGGGACGAGCTGGCTCGGCTGGGGCGGGACCTGATCGACGAGGACGAGGCCATCCGGGCCCTGGCGGCCTTCGATCCCGTCTGGGAGACGCTCACGCTCCGGGAGCAGGCGCGGGTGCTGCAGCTCTTGATCCAGCGGGTGGACCTCGACGGCGACAAGGGCACGGTCTCGGTAACGTTCCACCCGGCCGGCATCGAAACGCTGTCGCGCGAGTACGCGGTGCGTATTCCACTGAATTCGGCCACCGATTCCGATCGAATCCGGCCACCCAGTCCGACGCAAATCGGCCACCCGTTCCGAGGCATTCCGGCCACCTGCCGGAGCGCAGCGACGCAGGGTTTCCTTTCTAGCCGGTTCGGGTAGCCTGAGTCAACGATTCTCCTTTCTTCTTGCGCAGCGACTCGCCCTCCAGCTCGATCTTGTGGGCGTTGTGGATCACGCGGTCGAGGATCGCGTCGGCCAGCGTGGGGTCGTCGAGGTACTGATGCCACTTGGCCAGAGGCAGCTGGCTGGTGATCAGGGTCGAGCGCGCCTGGTAGCGGTCGTCCAGGATCTCCAGCAGGTCGCGGCGGTTCTCGGCCGACAGTGGCGTCAGCCCCCAATCATCCAGCACCACGAGGTCCTGGCGAGCGTACTTCGCCAGTAGCGTCCGGTAGCTGCCGTCGGCCTTGGCGATCTCGAGATCGTGGCACAGCCGGGGCAGCCGCAGGTAGAGCGCACGCAGGCCCTGGCGACACGCCTGGTGAGCCAGGGCGCACGCCAGGTACGTCTTGCCGACTCCCGTGGGCCCGGTGATCACGAGGTTGAGGTGGTCGCCGATCCACTGGCAGGAGGCCAGGCCAAGGACCACGGACTTGCTCAGGCCGCGGCGGCTACGGTAGTCGATGTCCTCGACGCAGGCTTGCAGTCGCAGCCGCGCCTGGGTCAGACGGGTCTTCAGGCGGCGGCTGGCTCGGGCCGTTTCCTCGCGGTCCACCAGCAGACCGAGGCGATCATCAAAACTCAAGCTCGCGACGTCAGGCGTCTGGTTCTGATCGATGAGAGCATCGGCCATCCCGTTCAGCTGGAGTTCTCGCAGCTTCTGCACGGTCGGATGGGTCAGCATGGCCGACCTCCGGCGTCCAGTGGCAGGGTCGGCGCGTAGTAGTCGGCGCCGCGGATGTTCTCGTGCTCGATGGCCGGCGCCGGCTTGGCCGCCTGCGGCAACGGCTTCTGGTCCAGCCCGTTCTTGAGGATCGACTCGATGCTCTTGTAGCTGCAAGTGCCGGTGGCCAGAGCGCGCCGGCAGGCAGCTTGCAGGCGTTCGTCACCGTACCGCTTGCTCAGGCGCATCACCCCGAGACACGAGCGGAATCCCTGTTGCGGATGTGGGCGGCTCTCGAGGATGCGCTGCGCCACCGCCGCCACGGCGTCACCGGTCTCTCTGGCCCAGCGCACGAGACGCTCCGGGGTCCATTGCGCGTGTTCGCGGTGCTGTGCCGGCATGTGCTCGGTCACCGTCGTGAAACCGCCCTTGCGTGAGCTGCGCACGTGGCTGGCGACACGCCGGCCCCGGTGAAACACCTCCACCGTGGTGGCCGTCGCCCGCGCCTCGCACTCCATGCCCACCAGTTGATACGGCACCGAGTAGTAGTGCCTGGCGACCTGGACATGGTAGTCGATGTGGACCCGCACCTTCTTCCATTCGGCGTACTCGTACGGCGCCGCCGGCAACGGACCGAGCGCCGGGCGGTCCAGTTCCTCAAACAGGCTGCGGCGGCAGCCGGGCAGCTTCTGGAACGACCGCTCGTTCAGCTCCATGAGCAGCCGGGCGATCTCCTGGTTCAGTTCGGCCAGCGAGAAGAATGTCCGGTTGCGCAGCCGGGCCAGGATCCACCGCTCGGCCAGCAGCACACCCTGCTCGGCTTTCGCCTTGTCCTTCGGGCGGCCCGACCGCGCCGGCACCACCGCCACGCCGTAGTGCCGGGCCATCTCCTGGTACGTGGGGTTCAGATCCGGCTCGTACAGATGAGGGCTCGTCACGCCGGACTTCAGGTTGTCCGGCACCAGCACCTCAGGCGCGCCGCCGAGGTAGCTGAGCGCGCGGACATGGGAGGAGATCCAGTCCGGCAAGCTCTGGCTCCAGGTCGCCTCGCTGTAGGTGTAGTTGCTTGCGCCGAGCACCGCGACGAAGATCTCAGCTTGCCGGACCTCGCCCGTCTGGCGGTCCACGACCGGGACCGTCTGGCCGGCGTAGTCGATGAAGAGCTTCTCGCCGGCGCGGTGCCGCTGACGCATGACCAGGTCCTGCCGGCCCCGCCACTCGCCGTAGAGATCGCAGAATCGGCTGTACTGGTACCCCTCGGGGGAAACCGCCTTGTACTCCTGCCACAGCAGGAACAGGGTGACGCCCTTCTTCTTCAGCTCCAGGTGCAACACCGGCCAGTCCGGCTGCGGTCGCGACTCGGGCGGCAAGACCGGCGGCGGCGGAAAAAGCATGGCCTCCAGCCGGCCATCGTCGAGGTCCTCGGGTAGTGGCCAGGTCAGTCCGGCGGCCGCGGCCCGCCGCAGGTACTCGGCGACGGTACTGCGAGCCACGCCACAGCTACAAGCGATGTCCCGGTTGCTGACGCCGCAGTGATGCTTCAACCGCAGCACTTCATTGATCTTACGCATGGACAGCCTCTTTCTGGGCACCTCGGCTCCTTCCGCTCGATTGGGCGTGAAAACGGAGCCAACGTACCCGCTGGGGGTGTCCTGCGTCGCGGCCCGGCGGTCAGCGTGACCGGGGTGGCCGATTTGCGTCGGAATGCGTGGCCGGTTTGTGTCGGAATCAGTGGCCGGTTTGCGTCGGAATCAGTGGCCGATTTGCGTCGGAATCAGTGGCCGATTTCGGTCGGAATACGCACGCGGAGGAGAACGCATGACCCGGACGCTGAAGATCACCAAGGACGTCCACTTCCGGAGCATGGAGCGCGGGCGGAAGGAACTGTGGGAGGGCGCCGAAGAGTCCGTGCCCACGCTCGGCAAGGTGCCGCGGCTCTCGAGATTGCTCGCCCTGGCGCTCCACATGGAGGATCTCTGCCGGCGGGGGGAGGTTGCGGATTTCGCGGAGTTGGCCAGGCTCACCATGGTCACCAGGGCGCGGATGACGCAGATCATGAACCTGCTGCTGCTCGCGCCGGACATCCAGGAGGAGATCCTGTACCTGCCCCGGTCGAGCGGCGGCCTTGACCCGATCCGGGAGAAGGCGGTCAGGCCCATCGCCGCGGTGCCCGACTGGGAGCGTCAGAGGGTGATGTGGAGGGAGATGCAGGCGTGTCGTTTCGGCCATTCGGCTATCAAATAGCCAGTTAAATGACCTTCTCTCCAGGCTGAGTCGCGGGCCAAGACGGACCGATCGCCGGAATATGATTCAATTAGTCGATGTGTTAAGTTGCAAATGGCGGCATGTAAACTTACAATTGGACAGCCTTAAACCTTTCATCTGGTCGCTGCCCCGGTCTGGAGATAGAACCATGAGCCAATCGGCCTACATCCCGAGATTCATTCAGGATCGTATCGAGGAAGCCCTGACCGACACTCCGGTTGTCCTGATCCACGGCCCCCGCCAGAGCGGGAAGACAACGCTGGCCGGCCACATGGGACAGGAACAGGGATTCGCCTACTATAGCTTCGACGACGTGGGCGTCCGTTCTGCTGCGCAGGATGATCCGGCCGGATTTGTCGCCGGGCTTCCCGAGCGGGTCATCCTGGACGAGGTCCAGCGGGTTCCGGAGCTCTTTGCGACCATCAAGCTCGCGGTCGATCGCGACCGCAGGCCCGGGCGCTTCATCCTGACCGGCTCGGCGAACATCCTGACGATTCCCAGGGTGTCCGACTCTCTGGCCGGTCGGATGGAGATCATCAGGCTGCATCCGCTGTCCCGATGCGAGATCCTGGGCCGGCGATCTGGTTTCATCGCGGACCTGTTCGCCGGCGAGGGCATGATGCACCAAGCCGATCGCCTCGGCGACGAGATCGTAGAACTCGTTGTCGCGGGGGGCTACCCGGCGGCGCTGTCCCGCACGAACGAGCGCAGGCGGAATGACTGGTACTGCGAATATGTCGAGACCATCGCCCAGCGGGACATCAAGGACCTCGCGCGCATTCGGGAGATCGAGGTACTGCCCCAGATCGTGGCGCTGGCCGCGGCACAGACCGCTCAGCTGTTCAACCTGGCTGAACTCGCCGGTCCGTTCCATCTGAGCAGGCCGACGATCGGTGACTACGTGACGCTGCTCGAGCAGGTCTTCTTGATCCAGCGTTTGCCCTCCTGGCACAGCAACCGGCTCAGCCGCCTGATCAAGGCGCCGAAGCTCCACGTGGGGGACACGGGCGTTGCCTGTGCAGTCCTGAATCTTTCTGCCGCAGCGTTGCGCCAGGACCGGGCCCTGCTCGGCCACATGCTCGAGACCCACGTGGTCCAGGAGCTCCGGCGGCAAGCGAGTTGGAGCGAGGAGCGGATCCAGTTCCATCATTTCCGGACCAAGGAGGGAGCCGAAGTCGACGCCGTCCTCGAGCGTGCCGGACGACAGGTCGCAGGAGTCGAGGTCAAGCTCTCGGGAACCGTCGTGGCGAAGGATTTCCGGGGCTTGAAGAAGCTGCGGGAAGCCGTCGGCGATCGCTTCACGGCCGGTGTAGTGCTGTACGATGGAGAGGTCACCATTCCGTTCGGAGAGGGCCTCTTCGCCGTGCCGTTGAGTCGGATCTGGACCGAGAATAGGTGACCACGCGCGGAACAGAGGGTGTCTTCGGGATATGTGGAAGAACTTGAAGGCGGTGACCCGCCTCCGAATAAGTGGCGGCCCCTGTGCTTAATTAAATAGGTTGTGCCGTCGAGATTGTTGCTGGCCGGCGCCTAACGCAGCACCAGGAGCGGACTTGGCGGGCAGGTTGGTACTCAGCTCGCAAACGAATCGGTAACAGCAGGTTGCGCCGGCCAGCAACAATCTCGACGGCACAACAAATTAAATAAACAAACTTTACGCGATCGTCATAATGACGTATTTAGTCAAGTATGCGAGTGCCCAATCAGCAACAGGCTATGCGGCAAGTGGCCGCACGCCTCGCCGAACTCCTCGACGCGAAACCCACCGAGGTCCATCAGCAACAGGACCGGCGAGCACCCGTGTCCGACGCCGTCATCGAGATCGCGGGGACCACGTTCGTCGTCGAGTACAAGAGCTCGGGCTCTACGGCGCCGGTCTCCGCCGCGATCGAACAGGTGCGAAAGCACGCGTCCTCCTCGGGGCCGCACACCATCCCACTCGTCGTCGTTCCGTTCATGGGCCCGGTCGGTCGGCGGCGGTGTGAAAACGCTGAGGTCTCCTGGTTGGATCTGAGCGGCAACGCACGGATCGTCGCGCCGGGCATCCGGGTGCTGGTCGAGGGACAACCGAATCGGTTCAAGAGCCGGGGCAGGCCGTCCAGCGCGTTCGCCCCCAAGAGTTCCCGGATCTCCCGCTGGCTCCTGATGCACGCCGGGCAGTCGATGAAGCAACGCGATCTCGCGCAGGCGACGGACATGGACGAGGGCTTCACGAGCCGGATCGTCTCCCGGCTCGAGGAGGAGAACCTCATCCTCCGCGGGCACGGCGGAGAGATCAGGCTCCGGGACCCGGATCTTCTACTTGATGCCTGGCGCGAGGTCTATGACTTCTCGATGCACCAGGTCATCCAAGGCCACCTGGCTGCCCGCTCTGGCTAGGAGACGCTGCGCCTCTTGGCGAACGATCTGGAAGGCCTGAAAGTGTGATACGCGGCAACTGGGCTTGCCGCAGCATGGCTGCTGACCAAGTTCTCCGGCTTCCGGCTGGCGACGATGTACGTCGCAGAACGCCCGGCGTCCGAGGTCCTGGAATCTCTCGGCTTCCGCGAGGAGGAGCGCGGGATGAACGTGTGGCTCGTGATCCCCAAGGACGAGGGCGTGTTCCAGGGGGCCGACGAGCGCGACGTCCAACCGGTAGCGAACCAGTCCTGTATAGGTGCAATCGCGGCTACTTCCCCGAGGCTACGAGAATGTGGTATGCTGGCCAAGGGCGTCCGGCTGGGGTAGCCGGACTCTCCTGAAACGGTCTCCGGAGAAGCCGGGGCGGTTCAATCCTGTTACTGCCCCGGTCGAGCAGTGGCCTTGACCCGATCCGGTAGAAGGCGGTTCGACCCATCGCCGCGGTCCCTGACTTTCGGAAGCAGCGGGCGATGTGGCGGGGGCTTAAAGCGGGGCTCCCTTCCGGCTGCGGAATCACTTAATAGAAAGCCGTGGTCATATATTTGACAGTATCCAATAATTGCCATATTATATCAACATCGATTTGTTGTAAACTAGTAAAACTTGGACGATATCCAATGAATACCGAAAGAAAGCAGAAGAAGTCTGTCGTCGGAATTGATCTGGTCCGGCTCCTGGCCAGCCAGGGCGACCGAATCTTCACCACGGCGCAGGCCCGGAAGTTGGCCCCGCAGGTCGGCCTGAAGGACGACTACCTGCTGGAGGCCCTGCACCATCTGCGGCGCGACGGCTGGATCGTCCCGCTTCGGCGAGGGCTCTACGCCATGACCGCAGAGGTCCCCGGCGTGGCCCCGGTCCACGAGTTCGAGATCGCCATGGCCCTGATCCAGCCGGCGGCCGTGTCGCACTGGTCGGCGATGCATTTCCACGGGCTGACGCATCAGGTACCCCGCAGGGTGTATGTTCTTACGACGACGGCCGCCTCCACGCCACGGAAGCGAACTGCCGGGCGTTCCGATGGGGGCGAGGGATTCTCCGCCGGAGGCGCGGACTTCACTTTCGTGGGGGTCGACTCCAAGCGGTTCTTCGGCACCCGGCAGGTCTGGATCGGCGAAGCCCGCGTGACGGTGACCGATCCGGAACGCACGCTGATCGACGGCCTGTCGAAGCCGCAGTTCTGCGGGGACTTCGCCGAAGTCCTGCAGGCGTTCCAGGTCGGGCTGGCCGGCCTGGAACTGGACCGGATCATCGACTACGCCCTCCGGCTCGATGGGGCTACGGCGAAGAGGCTCGGCTGGGTGCTCGAGCATCTGGGGTTGGTGTCCCCACACCTCGAACGGCTCCTGTCCGTGCCGGTCACGGGATACCGGGCCCTGGATCCCACCGGTGAGAGACGGGGTCCTTGCGATGGGCGCTGGATGATCCAGGTCAATCTGCCCGGGAGGATCGTGACATGAAGGCGTTGCGCAGCCGGCTCCAGGAAGCCCGGAGGGATCTGGGCCTGCCGTGGGAGGTCCTCGAACGGGACTATCTGCTCTCGTGGATCCTGGCCGGCATCGGCCAGGTGCCGGCTCTGAGGGATTCCCTGGTCTTCAAGGGAGGCACGGCGCTCAAGAAGTGCTACTTCGGGGAATACCGGTTCTCCGAGGATCTGGATTTCACAGGCCTGCCGGGCGTCCCTACCGGCGAGGCGTTGCTCGCCGCCGTCGGCCAGGCCTGCTCGGCCGCGGCCGAGCTCCTCGACGAATACGCCCCCGTCGGTATCGATGGCACCCGCTACACGGAGCGGGAGCCTCATCCCGGCGGCCAGGAGGCTTTCACGATCCGCGCCAGGTTGCCGTGGCAGAAGGGGCCGACGACGCGCGTGATGGTCGAGGTGACGGTGGACGAGCCCCTCCTGAGGCCCGCGATCAGGCGGCCGATCCTGCACGAATACGGCGAGCCGATCCAAGCCGATGTCCAGGTCTATGCCCTGGAGGAGATCGTAGCGGAGAAGCTCAGGACGATTCTACAGCACGCCCGCAAGCTGGAAGAGCGGGGTTGGAGCCGGTCGTGCGTACGGGACTTCTACGATCTGTGGCGACTGTTCGAAGCCTACGGCGATCGGATGGACTTGGCGGGGTTCGCGGATCTGCTGAGCGCCAAGTGCGCCGTGCGGTCTGTCGCATTCTCCCGGCCGGATGACTTCTTCCCTGACATCGTTCTCGACCACGTGGAGCGGACCTGGGAGCAGTGGCTCGGTCCGCTGGTCGCAGAGTTGCCACGTTTCGAGACGGTGATCGCGGAGCTGCGGCCGCGGATCGGCGCGTTGGTCCGATAGGCCGGGAAGCTGCTTCCTGATTGGTCATGTCCCCTCCGGACGTCGATATCCCCCGGAGGCCAGGCTGAGCCGACACGGTGCCGGTAGGGTCTCGATCGCTCTGTTTTCGGCCTGGCGCGAGCCTGCAGGCCGGTTTCCACAAACGCCCGTCCAATAGCGCGTCGGGGGCCAGTCCAGCGGCAGGGCTACAGCAGGTGTTGGTCGACGAGAGGTCGGAGGCGGCGCAGTGGCGGCTTGTCTGTCGATCCGGCTCTACCTTACAATATAGATCGCGGTTACCATGCTCGCCGGCCGCTACTGCCGGTGCGCTTTTTCCTTCGTGGCGACCGGGGGATGAGATGCTGCTGCTACGCCTCGCCGTTCTGTTCCTGATGGCCGTACCCATCCGCGCAGCGGCGCGGGACTCTGGGGCGGATTCATCCTGCGCCCCGTCACCCTCACTCGATACGACGCCCGTCGACGTGAGTCCTTCATCGTTCGTGGGTCGGAGAATCCGTGTGCGCTACGAGGGTCAGGATCACGAGCGTATCCTGCGCTTCATCTGGATCCCTTACACCCGTCGCTTGCAGGTCACTGGCGATTTAGTCGCCGAGAATGCGCGGGAGATTCGCGTTCTTCCGGATGCCAGCGACGGCGTAGAGACGGTCTTGGCGACGGACCAGATCATCTCAATCGACCTCTCCATCGGCCGTCGGCGATCAACGGCGACCGGCCTCCGTGCAGGAGCGCTTTTGGGTATCTGCATCGCGCCTTTCGTCTGGTACGGCGAGGGCCAAGGCGACGAGGACGTCAATTGGCTGGAGACGGCGGCCTGGACGATTGGGGGCGGCGCGGCGATCGGCGGGTTGTGCGGGCTACTCGCTCACGAGGACGTCTGGGCTCGGATCGAGCGAGGGCCGTTCATTTCGTTCGCGGCCGCTCCGGACGGCGCGGTGGCTCGCATTGCTGTTCGACAGCATTTCTAGTCTGGCCAATGTATCCCGTCAGCCGAAGCGACTCGCCAGCAGTGTCTCATATTCTCTTCAGGGGCTTCCGGTTAACTACGGACCCCGTTCGGCTGCAAACCACTGAGCGACGATGACCTGACCTGTTGGGTATGATTAAAATAATAGACGTGACGCGCGCGTCATGAGGTAGTATTTAGTTAAGCATGCGAGTACCCAACGAAAAGCAGGCATTGCGGCAAGTGATCGCGCGTCTCGGCGAACTCCTCGACGTAGCCCCCTCAGAAGTCCGCCAGCTCCAAGACCATCGCGCCTCCACGGCAGACGCCGTCATCGAGATCGGGGGAACCACGTTCGTTGTCGAGTACAAGAGCTCGGGCTCCACGGCGCCGATCACCGCTGCGATCGAGCAGGTACTTGAGCACGCGACCGCCATCGGGCCGCCCGCCGTCCCTCTCGTCGTCGTTCCGTTCATGGGCCCGGTCGGTCGTCGTCGGTGCGAAGACGCCAACGTCGCCTGGCTGGATCTGAGCGGCAACGCACGGATCGTCGCACCGGGCATCCGAGTGTTGGTCGAGGGCCGGCCGAATCAGTTCAAGAGCCGCGGTCGGCCGTCCAGCGCATTCGCGCCCAAGAGTTCCCGGATCTCCCGCTGGCTCCTGATGCACTCCGGGCAGTCGGTGAAGCAACGCGATCTCGCGCAGGCGACGGACATGGACGAGGGCTTCACGAGCCGGATCGTCTCTCGGCTCGCGGCGGATAGCTTTGTCGAGCGAGGGCAGGACGGGGAGTTAAGGCTCCGGGACCCGGATCTCCTGCTCGATGCCTGGCGAGAGGTCTATGACTTCTCGATGCACCAGGTCATCCAAGGCCACCTGGCCGCCCGCTCTGGGGAGGAGGCGCTACACCAGCTGGGGACCACTCTGCAGGGCCAGGGTGTGCGGTACGCGGCGACTGGACTCGCCGCAGCTTGGCTGCTGACCAAGTTCTCTGGCTTCCGGCTGGCGACGATTTACGTCGCAGAACGCCCGGCGTCCGAAGTCCTGGAATCTCTCGGCTTCCGCGAGGAAGAGCGAGTGGCGAATGTGTGGCTCGTGGTCCCCAAAGACGAAGGTGTGTTCCAAGGAGCCGGCGAGCCAGACCGGATCGCGTGCGTGCACCCGGTCCAAGCCTACCTCGATCTCAAGGACCAACCGGAGCGGGCGAAAGAGGCCGCCGAGCAGCTGCGCTCCGAGTTGCTGAAATGGAGTTCCCATGCCTGATAAGCCGTCGTTTGCGGACGGATACCGCAGCGAACAGGTCGATCTGGTGCGCGCGACCTGCCTGTACGTCGCGACGAAGCTGGGCGATCTGATGGACGACCTCGTGGTCGTCGGCGGCCTGGCTCCGTCGCTGCTCATCGACCAACAGGGGCTTGACCGAGGCGCCGACCTGCACGTCGGGACGATGGACCTCGATGTGGGATTGGCCGTCGCCTTGCTGAATCAGGGGCGCTACCGGACGATCACCGAAAAGCTCCGGCGGGCAGGATTCGCGCAGGACGTCAACGCGGAAGGGCATCCGATGCGGACCAGGCGCCTACGTCGTCCTCAAGGCTCTGGCCTTCGGTTCCCGAGGCGAGAACAAGGACGCCTACGAACTGTTCTACGTCGTGCGGAACTTCGGGTCCGGGATCGAGTACATTGCCGAGTGCCTGCGACCACTTCTCGACGACCCGGCGGGGTCGGATGCGATCGCCATCCTGCGGCGGGACTTCCTGGATCACAACGGTCTCGGCCCGCGGCGCGTTGCTGAGTTTCTGACCAGCGGACCTGACGACGCCATTCAGGCGGACGTGGTCGGGTTCGTCAGCCGGCTTCTCGATCGCTG
>Ga0334885_1004853_pt1 | contig 11326 bp, 9 predicted proteins | sample GraSluR1_MG_8_FD_207233 | JGI IMG/M metagenome (GOLD analysis project Ga0334885, IMG submission 207233) | Sludge microbial communities from methane-producing bioreactor in Wageningen University, Netherlands - Granular Sludge_31_05-R1 | ecosystem: Engineered > Bioreactor > Anaerobic > Unclassified...
GTCAAGGGTAGGAAGGTCGCACGTCCTAAGCGTTGCGCTCTTAGGAAATTAATGGCTGATTTCGCGGATTGCTCATCTGAAACGATAATATTTTGAGCGCCCCCTGCCAACGCAATATCCATAGCCGTGGCATACTGCTTATCAAAGCTCACCAAATCAGCCACTGCACCAATTATCCCCGGCAACTTATCAGAGGCTTGTAAGACGGCTTTAACACCTTGATAAAAATTGGCATGACTAGCCCGGATATTTTCCAGACTCGTTAAACGTGCCTTACCTTTATTCAGCTCATCCATAGCCGAAAACAAATGATTCTGTGTCTGACTAATATCTGCTTCTAACTTTTTGAATTGCGTATCTGCTGTACTGTACTGGCTTAAAAGCTGGTCTAACTCTAGTTTCAGGGTTTCCGAGCGTTGGTTTGTTGCCGCTAACTCTACTTTTAAGCTATCATATTTTTCAGATAATGCTTGATTTTCATCAGACTTGCTGGCAGCATTCGCTCTGATATTATCTAACTCTGATGTGTTTTTGGTAATGGCATTAGAGAGCTGAGCTTCTTGGTTTACTAAGTCCACAAATGCCGCTCGCAAACGCTCAATGACATCATCTGGATTTTCAGAAAAATTATTTAATTTGCCTTGTAGAGTTTGAATCTGCGTTTCCAAATCATCTTTTAAGACTTGTTTTTTTTCAAGTTTATCCGTTAAACTTGTCAGGTTTTCAGAAATCTCAGCTACTTTATTTGTGAGATTTGCGATGCGTGCCTCACGTTCTGCCGCAGACTTTTGGGACATCTGAGCTTGACTGTGAAAAATATCAATTTTGGACTGAAAATCAGATTTTGCTGTTGTGAATTGTAAAATCTCAGTCTGTAATTTTTCTTGTTCTGATTCAACGGCTGAACGTTGTTGTTTTAATTTAAGCACATCTCGCTCAAAGACTTCCTGTGCCGCATCAAGCTGAGCTAAGGTCTGCTGCACTTCTTTAAATTGCGCTTGCGCACTTTCATAGCTAACTTTTTCAGCAATGATTTGTGCGACTAAAACAGATATTTCAAGTGTCGCACGTTTCTCATCGAATTCACGGAATTTAAGTGCGACATCACGTTGCGCACGCAAGGGCGTTAGCTGACCATCTAACTCATAGATGATATCGTCTAAGCGGTCCATGTTTTCTTGTGTCGCTGATAATTTAGATTCTGTTTCTTTCTTACGATTTTTGTACTTTAAAACACCCGCGGCTTCTTCAAAAATGGCGCGACGTTCTTCTGGTTTGCTGTTAAAAATCGACTCTATCTTCCCTTGGGAAATGATTGAAAAGCTATCACGACCAAGACCGGTATCCGTGAACAATTCATGAACATCTTTCAATCGGACTTTTTTGCCGTTAATCAAAAACTCGCTATCACCGTTACGATATAGACGACGTGTAATGACAACTGTTGCCTCACTTGGTAGATAACTGTCGGCATTATCAAAGGTGACAATGACTTCTGCATAGTTGAGCGCACGGCGTTTTTGCGTGCCTGCAAAAATAATATCTGGCATTTTAGCGCCACGGAGACTTTTAGCAGACTGCTCGCCCAATGCCCAACGTAAACTCTCGGTAACATTTGACTTACCCGAACCATTTGGCCCGACAATCGCTGTCACACCCGTATCAAAAGTAATTTTTGTCCGATCAGCAAAAGATTTAAAACCGACCATTTCGATTTGTTTCAAATACATGCCTAGTTACCCTTTTGTTGATTTTTCTGTTTTAAGAAAGCTGAACGTGCCGCATCTTGCTCCGCAATTTTCTTAGATTTTCCTTTGCCGCGACCAATAGCGCGTCCCTCAAATACCACATCCACCTCAAAAACAGGCGCATGCACCGGACCACTTTTCCCAACGACGATATATTCAAGTGGAATTTTATTGTTTTTATCAATTTGGCCTGCTGTATAAAAAATCTCTTGTAAGGCAGATTTATAGTCCGTGACTTTATCATAAGACCCATTTTCAATCTCAGGAATCATCACATCATAAATAAATTTTTTAACTGCAGCCAAATCTTTATCCATCAACAAGGCACCTAGAAAAGCCTCAAATAAATTTTCCAGATTGGCATCATTTTCACGACCACCACCTTTTTCTTCACCATTCCCGAGTTTCAAATACTGATCAAACCCTAGTTTACGCGAAAAGTCCGCAAGAGACTCTCTGCGAACGATTGAAATTTTCTTTTCAGTTAAAACACCCTCACGCTCATGCGGATAGGCTTTGTAAAGATATTCAACAACGATAAACCCTAGCGCTGCATCCCCTAAAAATTCTAAGCGTTCATTATGAAAGACACTCGAATTTTTATGCTCAAAATAATAAGATTTATGTGTAAAAGCTTCTTCTAATAGCTCAGGCTTATCAAAACTAATCTGAAACGCTCTTAATTTTTCTTGTAAAGTTTCCATTGTCTCTATTATACCAAAAAGTACAGATTTTCGCACTTTCTCACCCATCACACGCCTCATGATAGTCCAAAATTAATTGTCCTCATAAAAATCATGCGCCTCGATTAACCATGGATGCATCACCAATAAATCACTATGATACAAATAATCGATAAAGAATTGAGTCGCAGTATCAAGAGAAAGATTAAAAGCTTGTAACAAGTCTAAAAGATATGGCGGCATCCCTTCTCCATCCCACTTTATTTTATCTGCAAGACAAACGACTTTTTCTAAATCTGTCGCATTTGCGTGAAGAGTTGTATGATAAGTGATCGCACTTAAAATTTCTGACGATGTTATCCCAAAAATATCTGCCGCAAAATAGGCGGAAAATTTACCATGTAAAAGCATTAGTACCGCACGCTCCTCAGCTAGGACCTCAATACCAAGTAGCTCCGCAAGTGCAATCCGCTGTTCATTTGGTATTAACCCACCGATATCATGCAATAAGCCAGCCGTAAACGCTGCATCCTCATCCAAATCAAACCGTTTCGCAAGCTTTTTCGCCTCATTAGCAACATTTAATAAATGCCGCCACAAATAGGCATGTGTCGCTTGATTTGCAGTACAAACGCGCTTGACATCTTCAAGGATATCACCCGTCATCGGCACATTAAAATAGTGAGCTTTCACGTCATCATATAAAGTCATTATCCTAGCCTCATCACCACTTGATTGCGCAATAGCTCACCGTTCTCATAAATCGGCTCAGCATAATGCGTCACAAAATAATCCTTAATCACGTCAACAATTTCAAATCCGACGGATTCATATAAACCAATCGCATCGACCGTCAAGTCTCCCGTTCTTATCCAAATCACAGCTTGAGCGTCACGTGATTGAATAGTCGTAAGCGCATCAGTCATCAAGGCTCTGCCGATACCTTGCCTAAAGTGGGCTAGATCAACAGACACATTCATAATTTCATAGTGATGGTTTTCTGACAATGGCATCAGCACTAACACGCCTAATATAGCCTGCTCACCATTTTCAGCAACAAACACACGAGACTTTGACATATAAGCCTCGACAATCGCACGATCTGGGTCAGCGTTTAATAATAGTGTCCACGGTAGGGACTCACCCCGTTTCAATTCTCTTATCATCTTGTGAAATACCAAAATAAGGAGTCTCCTCCTTATTCCTTCTTATCAATTCTTTTCTGTTTCCTGATCAATTTCCTTACCTAAAAAGTAAGAAATGACTGTGCGAATCACGACCAAAGCTGCAAGTTTACCAATGTCCTCAAAAGTTGGTTTAATAATACTTTCAACGATATCTGCTGCAATCAAAACTTCTAAGGAGAATAAAACGTAAGCCCCAAGGTCATTTTTGATTGTGCGCAAAACACTCGCCTTATCAGCATGACTCACCTCATTTTTGATAAATTTGACTGTTGCCTTGACGACGCCATAAATCAAGACCAAAACGGCTACGATATTCATGACCAGAATCAGCAACTCACAGATTTCAGTAGTTATCGCCATTTTTAACCTACAACACTACCGTTAGCAACTTCTGGTGAAACTGTCAATAATGTCAATTGATCATCTGATTCAGCTGATAAAATCATCCCTTGTGACAGCAAGCCCATCATCTTACGCGGTTTCAAATTCGCAACAATTTGCAATTTCAAACCGACCAATTCTTGAGGGTTTGGATAGAATTTTGCAATACCAGATAAGATTTGACGGTGACCTTCATCGCCCGCATCCAATTCGAATTTCAAGAGTTTGTCAGAGCCTTCAACTTTTTCAACAGCGATGACTTCTGCTACTTTAATTTCAATTTTTTCAAAATCATCAAATTTAATGGCTTTTTTGTCAGAGACTAAAGTCGTTTCTTTTGGGTCGAACTCAGTTGTTTCAACGACTGGGGATGTTGCTTGCATTTGTGCCTTAATATAAGCAACTTCTTCTTCCGCATCTAAACGTGGGAAGATTGGCTCACCTTTGCTGACAACTGGGGCAACAAATTCATAACCAAAAGCTAAATTTGTTAATTGTGGTTCTGCTGAGTCAAGACCGAGTTGTCCAAAAATAGCTTGAGATGTTGTGCGCATGAAAGGTTGTAACAAGACAGCAACGATGCGTAAACTTTCAGCTAAGTGATACATAACACTATTTAACTCAGCTGATTTGCTCTCATCTTTAGCTAAAATCCAAGGTGTTGTCTCATCAATATATTTATTAGAACGTGAAATAATCGTCCAGATTTCATTGAGCGCAACATTGAACTCCATCTTATTCATTGAGGTATGGTAGTTCTCAATAGCTGTTTCAATCACTGATTGCAGTTTACCGTCAAAGGCTGTCTGTGTTTCTGGTGTCTGGATTTGACCCGCTTGATATTTATTAATCATGGCAACCGTCCGATTAAGGAGATTTCCTAGGTCATTTGCCAAGTCATAATTGACACGGTTAACAAAATCTTCCGGTGTGAAAATACCATCACTACCAAACGGTACAGCACGCATGAGATAATAACGTAAAGCATCGAGACCGTAACGCTCTACTAACATTTCTGGATAAACGACATTGCCCTTAGATTTAGACATTTTGCCATCTTTCATGAGCAACCAACCGTGTCCGAAAACTTGCTTAGGCAATGGCAAACCAAGTGCCATCAGCATAATTGGCCAATAGATGGTGTGGAAACGAACGATTTCTTTACCAACCATATGAACATTGGCTGGCCAGAATTTGTCGAAATTCGTCGTATCATCGCTACCATAGCCAAGTGCTGTGATATAGTTAGCAAGTGCGTCAAACCAAACATAAACAACGTGTTTAGGGTTTGATTTAACTGGCACACCCCAGGTAAAGGTTGTTCGTGACAATGACAAGTCTTCTAAACCTGGTTTGATGAAGTTGTTAATCATTTCATTTTTACGTGATTCAGGTTGGATGAAATCAGGATGCGATTCATAGTAAGCCAACAAACGGTCAGCATACTTACTCATCCGGAAGAAATAAGATTCTTCTTTCACACGCTCAACTTCATGTCCACTTGGCGCTTTACCGCCAATCATCACCCCATTTTCATCACGATAAACTTCAGCAAGTTGAGATTCAGTGAAATACTCTTCATCGGAAACTGAATACCAACCATCATATTCACCAAGATAGATGTCATCTTGTGCAATCAAACGTTCAAACATATCTGCAATCGCTTTTTCATGATAATCGTCTGTTGTCCGAATAAATTTATCATAGGAAATATCAAGCGTTGCCCACAATTTCTTCATGTCAGCAGCCATGCCGTCAACATAGGTTTGAGGTGAGATACCGAGTTCATTCGCTTTTTGTTCAATTTTCAGACCATGCTCATCTGTTCCGGTCAAATAAAAAACGTCAAAATCCATTAAACGTTTGTAACGTGCCAGCACGTCACAAGCAATCGTTGTATAAGAATTACCGATATGTAATTTACCAGAAGGATAGTAAATTGGTGTGGTAATATAAAAAGTTTCTTTTGAAGTCGTTGCATTAGTGTCAGTCAATGTATAGTCCTCTTTCAAGACGTCAGATGAGACGCCGTAATCATTACTATTATACCATATTTTAATGTAATAGCATTACTGCAATTTTTTGTGATGAACTGTTGATCAACAAAATGTTAACACAAGCTAGTTTGTTCCAAATCATGAGCCGGATACCTTATAATATAAGGATTTTGACGCACTGTATGACAAACCAAATCAACAGAATGTTGATTCTAAACTTAATTTATAGAGTTGACCGACTTTAGAATGGCTATTCTATGATGAAACCAATCATCTCCCCTCAGATTGCCAAAAAGACAATGTGATGAAGTCATCAGGAGGAATATTATGACAAACGAAAATTCATTAAACAACATCGTAGCACTTGATAAGATTTCAACACGTTCAGAAGATGAGATGATAACAGTTGAAGGTGGAAAATATTACGGGAATGCCTTATACGTTAATAAAAAACAGGAACAATTTAGGTAAACTGAGGACAAACTGCAACAAGTATAGCAAATAATACTGAAGCAAATCCTTGACTGGTGGTTCAGCTGGCTGGAATAATAGATATTAAGCAATTCCCCCCTTTACTTTAAGTCGCCTGTCTCATAGTCGATACGGATATTGACTACAAAGAACAATAACTGAGAGATGCTATACTCAAATACCTAAACAATAAATCTTAAAGATTGGAAAAGAACAACAAGCCATTTGCTGTTTTTTGCGATTACTATTGTGATCAAGGGCTTTTCCCCTTAAAAACACCAGATTTCTGGTATAATAAAACCTATGAAAATGAAATTTATCTCTTGGAATATTGATTCCCTAAACGCTGCCTTAACCAGCGATTCCCCACGTGCCCAACTCTCGCAAGCTGTCCTAACAAACCTCGCAGACCTGAACGCAGATGTCATCGCCCTTCAAGAAACCAAACTATCTGCCAAAGGCCCAACCAAAAAACACTTAAAAATCCTAGCTAAGCGGTTCCCTGGTTATGCCATCGCATGGCGTTCATCCGTTGAGCCTGCTCGCAAAGGCTATGCTGGGACAATGTTTCTCTACAAACAAGAGTTGTCTGTCACCATTGAAACGCCAGAAATCGGTGCGCCTTCGACAATGGACAGTGAAGGTCGCATTATTTCCTTAGAATTTGATAATTTCTACCTGACCCAAGTCTATACGCCCAATGCAGGTGATGGCTTGAAACGCCTAGCAGAACGCCAAATTTGGGATGAGAAATACCGAGATTACCTCCTTGAACTTGACGCAAAAAAACCAGTCATTGCGACAGGTGACTATAATGTCGCTCACTTCGAAATTGACTTGGCACATCCTAATAATAATCGCAATTCACCTGGTTTTACAGATGAAGAACGTCAAGGCTTTACAAATTTACTAGCAGCAGGATTTACGGATACTTTCCGACATGTCCATGGACAAATCCCAAATGTTTATTCTTGGTGGGCACAACGCTCTAAAACAAGTAAAATCAACAACGCAGGGTGGCGGATTGACTATTTCATCACCTCAGATCGTATTGCTGAGCATATCAGTGCATCTGACATGATTGACTCCGGTGCCAGACAAGACCACACCCCTATCTTGCTTGAAATCGACCTATAAGCTTTCATCATGTCTACGCCCCACATTGATAGCCTTTGAAAGGCTGTCATGTGGGGTTTTTGATGCCATATGCCGAAGTTAGCCAAGATTTCAAAATTAGCCTGACTGAGTATATCGCGTACAACTTCTTGTTCCAACTTGTATAAAAAACCAGTCACTTCAATTAGTGACTGGTGTACATCTATTACCTATCCATACTTTTATTTTTCCCTAAACGCCAACAAAGTCGCCTATTTTTCTGTCGTAAACGATAGGTCGTCCCGTACTTGAGATGCCCCTGATAGCTCATCAAAGTACTTTGAAGCTGCTCAAATTTGATAGTACCACTTTCATAGTCTCTTAAAACCTGTTTAACTCGTTTATTCATTCGGATTTTTGACTGTCCTCTTAATCGACGAATGACTTTTCCTGTCTCACTCAGGGAAAAACGAAATCCTAAATATGTCACACCATTTGAAAGTTTGGTGAGTTGTGTTTTGGGATTTAAGGTTAATTTTTCTTTTTCTAGTTCCTGCTTGATTTCTGACCAAACCTGTCTTAAAACTTGTTTGCTCTGATGTATCATGACAAAGTCATCCATATAGCGACTATAATGAAGTAGGCGTTTCTCTTCTTTTAAGAAGCGATCTAGCCGATCAAGATAAAAAATAGCAAACCATTGACTGGTCTGATTTCCCAAAGGAAGACCCACCCCCTCCTTTCCTACCGTATGATAACTGTCAATAATCATATCTAAAAGCGCTAGAATACATCTATCTTTAATAACACGTGCCAGTTTTTTCTTGAGCACCGCATGATTGATAGAGTCAAAGTATTTATGAATGTCACATTTTAGGATATACCCTGATTGACCATGTCTTTTATAATGCTGAACCATAAAATGTGTGAAACGTTTGAGGGCAAAATGTGTCCCTTTGCCTTTCTGACAAGCAGCATTATCATAAATCAGACGCTTGCTGACGAGAGGCTCTAAAATTTCATCACAGATACCATGTAATAAAACACGCGTTTCATAGTTCGTCGCATAGATGTCTCTCACTTTTGGGTCATAAACCTTAAAATGATAGTACTTTATCCGCTTTAGTCTACCTGTTTCAAGTTTCTTTTGAAGTTTGATCAAATTTTCCATGGCGTGCAAGTCATAACGAATGACTTCACCTTTATGACGTTGTCCTTTACGTGCCCTTAAATGTGCTTGATATAGAGCAGATAAAGAGGTAAGCTGTTCAAAATTCATTTTTCTCCATTGCTAAGCCATTTTAGCATGATTATACTAAGGTATCTAAAAAAGGAACACGATTTTTGAGATGATTTTTGTCAGTTATTCAACGGCTAAGTGGTAATCCAGCGACTAAGATTTTTTTCAAAAATCAAGTCTACTGTATATCGCATGGCACGTAATGCGCTAAAGCGAAAAGTGCCAATGCTAAAGCGCAAAGATAATTGAAAGCATCGCTTCCAATCGACGAATAAAGGTAACAAAGGTGCCATCAGTTAATCGACAAAATGGCGAAAATCAGCCCAAAGTGTTTTCTTTTTTAGGTATTTGAGTATCACTATATCAGTATGAAACAAGTGCTTTCGATGGCACTTGTTCCCAGGGAATTCGATAGCATTTTGTAGACTGGGTATAGATTTCACACCGGATGCCTTTAAACACATTCACATGTGCGTAAAGATATCAGCCCACTATTTTTTACAGATTTTGCAATCTGTCGGACGAAGTCTGTCTTGCCCTATTGTCTCCCTAAACGTAGGAAAAGACAGACTTCACACACATTCCTTTACCTTGACTCTGACAAAACGATTTGAATACACCATGCGCCTTGTTTTGTTCCACATTATAAGGTCAATCGGGACGAACCGGCAGGCTGTTGTTCACATTATTGTTGTTGTTGAAGTTGCCATTGTTGACCGCGCCCGCATTATAATAGTTGTTGCCGGCCGACCGAAGCCAAAAACTCGCGACGATGTCCGCCTAGTGTCAATGTGTGACCGTTTCAAAAGAATCATGATAGGGAGGCATAAATTTTCTGATAGCGACTTCGATCACTTTTAATCCAAGCTTGTAAATACTGAATACAGATGATTCCTTGCTTATTAATTTGTGTAGCGTGTTTAAAGGTTATCGCCTGATATTTTTGTGCCTCCATACTAAAGTAGTTGAGTGCTTGGAGCTTACTTAACGCCTGGTGCTGATAGCTCAGACGTTTTTCAGCGGTGGTTGTGATATTCGCCTTAGTGACATAGATATTGTTGGCTAAGAGCATCAGCTCAACAACGTCCATGGTCAAATTTTGTAACCGAGTAATAAAGGTGAAACGATATTGTTTGGGTGAATTTTGTGTAACGCGTAAGACATAGCTCATCAGATCATTGCCATACGTCAGTACCTTAAGTGGGCTATCACCCGGATGGTGTGTTTTTAACCCCAACTTTCTCTCCTCTTCAAGATATTAATACGACTGCTTAATTGTCTTTTTTTGATTTCGCTTCTCCAAATTCCTCTCACTTTTACGCCCTAGTCCGATTGATTCCAGACTTTAAACTTTCTTGCTCAAACGAATAAGAGAGTTACTTTATTTTGGCAAAACATCTGATTCAAATGCTTGCCCCCACTGCCTTTTCGGCAGTGAGATATGAGATGATAGATGCTAGATTGTTAACTTAATTGGATGGCTAAAGCGGGACGAACCGGCAGGCTGAAGTACACAGCATCGCGGTAGTGGAAGTAGCCAGCGGAGACCGCGCCCGCACCATAATAGTAGCCGCCGGCCGACCGAAGCCAAAAGTAAGGATAAGCTGTAAAGTCTAACAAAGTACTGTAATAACCGTCATTATTTTGAGTAGCATTCGGGTTCCAATTCAGATTATCATCATAAAACGTGCTTTTATCCAGACTTTGAATATCCCCATAGCTCAATGCGAAGGCTTGTTGTTTTAGAGTTGTTAAAGGAGTCAAAGAGGTTGGAAAACGGTTATCTGTATAGTAAGACTGCCAATCTTGCCAGTACCAGTTATTGTAAGCTAGTGAGGTACCGCTATATGGGACAAGGCCAGCATTCTGATAACGTGACCAATTTGGTAAATCTAAATCAACGGGTAGGACGTAATTGCTGTAAGTTGGCGCGATAGCCATGTTATAGTAGCTGTCAATTACATCTTTGAGATGACTTTCTCCATAACCAGTTGAGGTCGTATCATCATGGAAGTATGGACTATCCCAATTTGTTGCTGTGGTATCAAACTGCACCACAACATCGCCAGTGCCATTTTCTTGAGCGGTTAGGACTTGTTCTTTAATAACAAGTGCTTGATTGTCATTAGTAGCATCTGTATCTATATCTGCTTTTAGAATGCGCCACCAGCTATTAGAAAGCCAAACCCTATCAAATTGTGTACCAAGCGTCCCATCGTCATGGTCTCCTAACTCTACAATCGGTAAGCCCCATTTCGCATAAAGCGTGATATCTGCTGTAATTGGTGTGTCAAAATCGAAAGGCGTTGTCAATGCTTCATCTGTGTACCAATTTTTAAAAGTAAAATCATGCACTGGTGCATCATTAGCATCAGTGACATTTTTTATCGTATCATCTAATGACGGATTTTCTGGATCAGATGGTTTTGCAACCGTGTTACCATAGGTTACTGTTGCTGATGGTACAGCATCGCCACCCTTACTGTCGAATGTTACTGTATAGCTATTAACCGTCCATTTGGCA
>Ga0334885_1004872_pt1 | contig 11289 bp, 10 predicted proteins | sample GraSluR1_MG_8_FD_207233 | JGI IMG/M metagenome (GOLD analysis project Ga0334885, IMG submission 207233) | Sludge microbial communities from methane-producing bioreactor in Wageningen University, Netherlands - Granular Sludge_31_05-R1 | ecosystem: Engineered > Bioreactor > Anaerobic >...
CATTGCGCAATAACAAAGGGACATCAATTCATGAACGTATTATGACAGTCCTGGCGACATCGAAGCAACAGGGACTCGATACCCGAAAGATACTGATATCAAGTCTGGCCAGCTAAACACGTACATTGGGCTTAATATCACCCAAGTTCCAGGCGATTTTGCGGAAGTGCTCTCCATCGCTGTAATCGCGGGTTGGATGGGGATCAGCGGAGACGAACTCCACGTCATGGCTGAAGATGTCCTCGGCGACAACTTCGTATGCGAGCGCTCCCGGCCCATTCGTCCTGTATTTGTTGCAAATCTCAATGATGTAAGTGACGCTCTCGCCCCGCGCGACAGTCTTGTTGAGGGCCGTCTTCGTGACCTTCAGGGGATCGATGCCGAAGGGGACTGAGATGGTGCCCACTGCGGTGACGATAGCGCCGCTATAGGTGCCGTTGGCTGTGGCGGTGTTCACCAGAGGGCCGGGGCGGTCACTTTCCTGAACTGTATAAATTTTAGTGCCGGTGGCGGATTCCCCGAAGCCTATGGACGTCGTGGTAAGGTTTATCGGCCCGAGCCTGTCATCGACCAGAGCGAGGTTGGCAATGGTGGTGCCAAAGGCGACGTTGGTGACGGTGTAGGTGTAGTTGATCACCTTTCCCACTGATACGTTCTCTGCATCGCATGAGATCGACACCGTCAGAAACTCCTCGTCGTATCCGAGGAAGTATAATCTGTCCTCGCCGTAACCGTCGCCCTCGGCGCTGGTCCAGTCCAGGGTTCTGGTAGTTGGCGAAGGGGAGCCCTGTTGATTATCGAATATCGAGTATCTGAGCCGTACCTTATTATCGACGTTCCATGTTGTATTAATCTTGTCAAAAGACCACGTTAGAACGGGACGATTGGCGTCATTTGCCGTCCCCAATGGACCCGAAAAAATTATTATCGAATTAGGTTTATATCTGTTAGTTTGAGGCACGACGTCAGTTATTACCACGTCAAAGGCGTCTGAATGGCTCTCTGACGTGTGATAAACCGAAAGCTCATAATCGATCTGATTGCCGGTTTTGCCTATGCGCCTTTTTTCAATCTTGAGATCCGGCTCTACTATGTCCGTAGGTTGCGATTTCCCTGTTTTGGGTCTTGGACCGCCTTCATATGTATATGATACTGTGCCGGGGGGCAGCTGGACTCCATCCTGGTTGCCCGCCACATTCGCCACTATGGCGTCGAACTCGATCTTTATGTCCTGGTTCCCGAAGTTGTTCAAGCTGTCGATGGTCCAGGTTACGATGACGGGGACGGACCCATCGTTAGGCGTGCTCACGTTTACCCGACTTGCAGAAGTCGCGGCGCCGGTAATGGAGAGGCTGTCGTTGTAATAGATCAGCCCCGCGGGAAGGTTGTAGGTGACAACCAGATTATTGACGGGGTTCTGCTGCGGAAGGTCGACGTCCACGACGTACAACCCCGCAGACGCGCCGGGGATGGCGACTAGAACCAAAAGCAGGAAGAGGGACAGAGACGTAGGACGATCGACCACATCTCTGCCGATTTCGTTATGATTCATGGAATCTACCTGCAGGGGTTTCGAGGCACCCGTCGAATTTGCATAATATTATGGATTCACCCCGATTCGATATCAAGATCGTCACGATCCTCCTCCTTCAGACGATGAGGGAACCCGTGAAGGTCACCACCAGCCGATAGGAGGAGCCGTTTTCAAGCCCCAGATCGTTCCAGCCCACCGGCTGCTTGAAATCGATCCTCACATCCCGGCCGCCCTCAGCCGTCGCGACCCCTGAGATGATCTCCTGGCCGACGGGGGAGAGGACGACCTCGTTTCCGCCGTCCGACGAAGCTGAGATGACCAGGGGGCTGTGGAGCTTCACACCGATATCGTACGTTCCTGTGCCGCCGTCATACTTTGTCAATCGCCCGGAGGTCCGCGGATCTTCGTCCCTCACCGTTGCCGCCCAGGGTCCGGAAGCATCGACCTTCAGCGTTCCGGATCGGAGGTTGACGATCCCCGGGGCGAGGGTCCAGACCTCTATGTCAGCAGGAGCAGTGATGGAGATAAAATCCGGCACCTCGTCCCAGACGGTGGCGCTTCCGCAGAGCTGCCCCGGTGCCTGGCCTCCCGAAGGGGAGGCGGCGAGGAGGAGAGCCAAAAGAAAGAGGATCCCCGGAGCCGAGGAGGTGATCGAGCTTTTTCGATTTTTTTGATTCATCGTCGTCTGATCCGCTGCGGTACGCCGCAACTTAGTTCGTCTCCGTCACTGATCGCCTTCAAATCTGATGGGCTCCCTCTGGGCGGACCGCCTGAACCGCCGCTACCGATCCGATCCCACAGCATCGATGATCCCGTCGGAGGAGAGGACGCCCCTGCCGAGGCCCGAGGCGTCCCTGAAACGAGGTTGTTTTTCCCTCAGACCTCGACCGTCACCTCTTCGGTGTCCAAGACCGTTCCGTCCCTCTTGCTCACGCTCGCCTCGACGGTGTAGGTGCCGGGAGCAAGGTCCATCTCTTTGGCGAGCTCGAAGACGCAGATACGTCCCTCCAATGGAAGCAACGAGCTGGACCCCGAGGAATGAGAGACTTCGTCAACTACGTTCCCCTCGCCGTCCTTCAATATGGTCGCTCCGTCGGCCATGTAGTGGTAGTTTCCGGTGTTGTTAAACTTAAAGGTCGCCACCAAGCTCCCATCATCTCCCTCGGATATATTCAGATCTCTGATCTCTCCGGTCTCGATGATCTCGGAGCCTTTTATCGTCAAGAATACTGGAATCTCCACCTCTGCCGCAAACCCGACCATATGGCCCTCGTCGACAGATGCATGAATATTTACAAAGGCATATCTCCCGCCATCGCCAACGTCCTCAGGAACCACTCCCTCCAGGACGAATAGTTGCGAGGCTCCCGGCTCCACGACCGCAATTTCTGGAGTGACCTTCAAGAACGTTGCCGCGGAATAGGGATGCATCACGTCAGGCGCAATTGCCACCCTTTCGCCGTATTGATTGTGGGTCAGCCCATAAACGTAGGCATGAACCTCCTCACTCACGTTGACACTGGTCTGTGCCGTCATGTTATATACGATCCGTTCTCCAGGCGATACCTCGGCGACGAGAGCGACGCCGTGAACTGTAATGGCCGAAGCAGGAGCGATCGCCAGGAGGGCCAATACGATAAAACATGCTGATATCGATGATCTCGATCTCATGCTCTTTTTCACCTCCGATTTAGAATCTCAACTCACTTTCAGAGACTTCACAAGACAACTGTTCCGGTGAAGGTGACGATCATGTAATAACTGGCCGCGTAATCGTTGTATGTGACTTGCTGATCGAAAGAGATTGCAGGTTGCTCATTTCCGGGGGAGTCCAATGTATATATCGTCTGATCTGTTCCAGAGAGGCTCGCCGTCGTCATAGCCCCCACCTGCAACGGATTTTCTAGTTGGTAGTCGGCAGCCGCCGGGTTCGCGTCGCTCGTCATCTTGCCCGCCACCATCGGGGCGACAAAGCCCATCCGCGAGTCTTTAACAATCAGATCGATAAAACCAGGATAATTTGATCTGACAGTCGCTGTCTCAGTTCCTGGATACGTGTTATCTCCAACACTTAAAGTCCAGTCGTTTATTCCCGCGGGAGCTATAACCGTTATATACGAAGGAAACTGGGCTGCGATTTGAGTCGTACCGGTTTCTTGCGCTGACCCTGTCCCCATAAGCATCGCGGCCACCAGTCCCATCAGGAAGATGCCAAATCCTATTTTTCTCATCATTCTCTCCCCACTGATTTATGCACTCTCTTCTTATTTATACTCTCCACTGCTCACGATAATGAGATGGGTTGGAGACTCTTGAAACCCCCCCCGAGGACGCCATCTCGGATCATCGCTGCAGGGGACGCTATGGGACTATCGATTATTCCATAACGCCTCGATCCGAGATGGACCCTAATTCCGACCCATTCTAATTCAATATTGATTCCTTTTTAGGAACCATTATTGTAACCTGGATCGTGCATCCTATTATACTTTTCGACTCCTCGCGTTTTTGTCGAGGAAATGCCAATAATCATATCACTTCGAAACTTACTATCTCATATGCATCCTAACTATGATAATTTTTAATCTGAGTTTATCTTAGTCGGAGATCATCTATCAGATTCATTCGATTCATCCCCCAGGACGAGATGGGGATGGCTCACGGAGACGTCCTGCAGATCGGTTTTCGGTATCAAGACCGGACCAGTTTGGGATGGCAGAAAAAAGCCATTAGCGCTCCGCCCAGGACCGAACCCGATGGGTGGCCCCGCAGAGCCGCGGAACCTTCGCCTTCGCGAGCCAAAACTTTCGACGGATCCGGATCGAATAGAAGAGAGATTTTTTCCCGCCCTTCAGATGATTCCCCTCTCTTTCAGTGCCGTCTTCACCTCGGCGAGATCGGCTTCAATCCTCTCGAATCGCAGATCAATATGACTTTTAATGTCAGTCCTGAGGCCTCGAATTTCTCCAGTGGTCTCGTCCTGCTTGTCCAGCATCTGGTCCTGCTTATCCAGCATCTGGTCCTGCTTATCCAGCATCTGGTCCTGCTTATCCAGCATCTGGTCCTGCTTATCCAGCATCTGGTCCTGCTTATCCAGCATCTGGTCCTGCTTGTCCAGCATCTGATCCTGCTTATCCAGCATCTGGTCCTGCTTGTCCAGCATCTGGTCCTGCTTGTCCAGCATCTGGTCCATCTTGTGCCCCAAATCGTGAAATCCGTTTTTTGTGACGTCAACCAGCTCTTTGAGATACTCGACGCTTTTATCCAACCGCTCATCGGTCTCACCTTCACCAACGAGCTTGTAAAATCCATCGTACTCTCCGGTTGGAATTGAATACTCTTTTTGAAGATCTCTTACATCTACGATGGCATTTCTTATATTCAAAGCTTCAGCAAACCTCTGTAAGTCTGCCTCTTTGCCCTCTGCTATCACCCTCACCCTGCCATCAGGAAGATTCTGGACCGAACCCTTGATACCTAAATCTCTCGCTATAGTTACGACTTTTGACCTGTATCCAGCTTTCTGTACCTTTCCTGATATATGGGCGATTAGCCTTTTCATTGAGGATAATTAACATCATATTTTGATATAAGCGTTGTCTTTGCAGACTGCCAGAACTGAGAGTCACGAAACGCGATCTGTTATCCGACCCGAGGCTCCATTACGAATAGTCCCTCGACCCTGGGCACGCCTCACGGTTTAGGAAGTCGTACCGACCCTAAAAGCCGCGAGCGGGAGGAGAAGTACGGGCTAGATCCTCCAAGTTCCAGATGACCCCAGCCGACCCCACCTCTCCCCGATCCCACCCATCCCGCAAAGGCTTTACCCTCACCGGTCCGATCTTGCACAGGAGAGTTGATGGATGGAGATTTTGGCGGACGTCGGCGGGAGGCCGGGCCTCGATTGTAAGGGGTTTTGCAGCTACTGCTACTTCAAGGGCGTAAAGGAGATAAAGCCCCTCGGTTGCAAGAGGTGCCTCCCTTTCCAAAAGGGCTGCGACTATTGCTCCCGGGCGATCGCCGAGGGGTATCCGGGCTTCAAGCCGGTGCAGATGGTGGCGACGGAGGTGGCGGGGGCCGCCTTCGGTAGGAAGCCCGATAAGGTCACCATCAGCGGCGGCGGCGACCTCAGCTGCTACCCCCAGCTTCTGGAGCTGGCCCGGATGGTGGGGCAGGGGTCCGTTCCGATCCACCTCGGCTACACCAGCGGCAAGGGCTTCACCCGGGGGGACGAGGCTGAAGGCCTGATCGAGGCGGGGGTGAAAGAAGTATCATTCACCGTCTTCTCCACCGATCCCGAGCTTCGAAGAGAGTACATGAACGATAGACACCCCGAGGCTTCGCTACAAAATTTGCGAACCTTCGCCGAGAGCTGCGACGTCTACGCCGCCTCAGTCCTGATACCGGGGGTCAACGACGGCCCGGAGCTCGACCGGACCTGCCGGGACCTGGAGGAGATGGGGGTCAAAAACCTGATCCTCATGAGGTTTGCAAATATGAGAGAACAGGGTCTGATCCTGGGAAACGAGCCGATCATCCCCGGAGTGGTCCCCCACTCTGTGGAGGAGTTTCGAGATATCGTCACCGAGACGAACGATAAATACAGCTTCAGGGTGGCGGGAACCCCCCTCTGGGACCCGGTGACAAAGTCGCCCTTCGCCCTGGCGCACAAGAAAGATCAAATCGCAAGGCTTCCGCCGGTCCGGAAAGGGGCGACCCTCATCACCAGCTCCGTCGCTTATCCCCTTTTATCGGCGATATTTGCGGAGCTGGGGGACCAGGTGAACGTCGTCTCCGTCAACAAAGACATAGGCTGCCTCATAACTATCCAAGATCTAGTAGAGCTGGATTTATCCGAGGTGAAGGAGACGGTGATCCTGCCGGGAAGGGCCCTGGCCTGCGACTCGGACATTAAAAAGGCCCTCACCAGGGACGGCGTTCGAAGGCTCATTCGACGCGGCCCCGACCGGCTCACCGTCGACGGCGAGATGAGCATCAGCATGACCCCCGAAGAGGTGATCGAGGCCGAGGTCGAGGCCTTCACCGACCTCATTGAGGAGATCAACGCCCTGGGGGTCTGAAGATGGAGATGAACGAAAGGCATGGCTGGAGATTGAGATGAAGACGACGATCGTTTCCCCGAAGATCTACACCTACGGCTCCCTCGTCCTCGGCGGCATCCTCCGGGATAGGGGCCACGCCGTCACCATCACACGGGACCTCTCTCCCACCGGGAATGTGACCCTCCTCAGCCTCTTCTCCACATCCCAGCTCCTGGACCCCAAGATCAGAGAGTTTGCGAGACAATCTCCGAAGATATACGTCGGAGGGCCCGTCGGCCTCGTCCCTGAGATCGTCCTGGGGGAGCTGAAGGTGGACGGCGTGGTGATGGGCGAAGGGGAGGATGTCGTCATCGACCTGATCGAGCAGGGACCCTCGGAGGAGATCCCGGGGGTCGCCTTCCTCTCCGACGGCGAGGTCGTCAAGACCGATCCCGTCCCAGTATCCGATCTCAACCACGTCATGCCCCACATCCCCGAGGACCTACGGAGCCAAAACGTCCGGGGCGCCAACGTCTACATCGAGACCCATCGGGGCTGCCTTGGAGGCTGCACCTTCTGCCAGGTCCCCCGGTTCTTCGGAAGATCGATCCGTTCCAGAAGCCTCGAGAACATCCTCGCAGAGGTCCGGGAGATGAAAAGGATGGGCGTCACACGGATCGCAGTCAGCGGCGGGACGGGATCTTTATTCGGCTACGGGAAGGAGGTGAACAAGGAGGCCTTCATCACCCTCCTCAAAAGCCTGGCCGAGATCCTGGGACCGAGAAACCTCTCCGTCCCGGACATGAGGGTCGACTTCGTTGACGAGGAGATCCTGGGGGCAGTCCGAAAGTACACCGTCGGCTGGGTCTTCTTCGGGATCGAGTCGGGAAGCGCAAAGATGCTCAAGGCGATGAAGAAGGGTACGACCCCGGAGAAGAACCTGGAGGCTGTGGAGCTGGCCCACCGATGCGGCGTCAAGGTCGGAGGAAGCTTCATCGTCGGCTACCCCGGCGAGACCGAGGAGGATTACCAGGCGACCCTGGACTTCATGGACGAGGCGATGCTCGAGGACGTCTTCGCAAGCGTCGCAGAGCCGATACCTGGAACGCCTCTCGCAAAGCTCGCCCTGGACTATCCGAGAGAGAAGAACCTCCTCTATCAGGATCACGCCGGCGATTATCGAGCCCTGAAGCTCTCGGAGGCGGAGGCTCGATGCTTCAACCTCATGCTCCACGGCCAGAACTGCAAGCCTGTCCCGCGAATAGTCGACGATGCCACCTACTCCGCATTTCTGGAGGAGGCGAGAACTCAGGGAAGAGACGTGAGAGGGGTGATGGACCTTCTGGAAAAGTACGGGGACCAGATCGTCTGATGCCCTTCAACTATCCTCTCTTCTGAACCCCTCTTCTCCGAAGATCTCCACGATCCACCGCTCCAGATCGTCCCTCGCCGCCGAGATAGCCCGCCTCCGCTCCTCTGGGTCCTCCACCGTCAGGGGGTCTTTCAGGGGTATAAAGGCCCTCCACCGCCCACTGGGGAAGAGGGGGCAGGGCTCAGAATCAAAGTCGCGGATCTTGGCCACCACGTCGAAGGCCGTACGCCACAGCTCCTTCGAACTCTTTGACCGTTGCTTAGAGATGTCTATCCCCCTCTCGGCCATCACCTCCACCGCCAGGGGCTCTACCTCCCGGGGGTCCACCCCAGCGCTGCGGGCGATGTAGCGATCACCGTAGAGATGTCGGAGGAGCCCCTCGGCCATCTGGGACCGGGCGGAGTTATGAGCCGAGAGGAAGATGACCTTCACCTTCCTGGACATATCATCAAGTGAGACGCCATGGATATAAGAAATTTGCGAACCATTTTGAAACATCTAGACCATAACGGGGATTCAATCCTGCTCCCCATCCCGTTTCTCGATTTTCGTTCGAAGACGATGGGGGGGGCGGGGATCCGCGCGGTGGAGATAAATAACTTAAGGCTCCAGGGTATGCCGTTTGACCTCGCCGAAGTGAACCGCAACGACCCTTCAATAAGGAGCTTTACAAATGGCCGTGGTACCTATCGTCTCGGGAGACATTGACTCCCTGGTCTTGTGCAAGATCCTGAATAACGAGAGGCAGGAGCAGCATCCCATCTTCATCGATTTCGGCCAGATATCGAGCGAGGAAGAGTGGGAGGCCTGCAGGAACGTCTTCAAGAGGTGCGACCTTCCCCTCCCAGAACGGATCGACCTTAGCGGCTACTGCAGGTCGATAGAGTCCGGCGTCCACGGAGACTGCAAGGCGAGCTATATCAATGCCTTCCTTCCGGGAAGAAACCTGATGTCTCTGATGGCGGCGGCCTCCTACGCCCACCAGAGGGGGATAAAGATCATCGCCATCAGCCTCCTCTCGGAGAAGAGCCAGCAGTTCCCGGACCAGACCGAGGAGTTTCTCGTCAACGCCAATTTCGCCATCAACTCCGCCTTCGGTGACTATATCACCATTCTGACGCCCCTGATAAACTTCACAAAAGTCGACATCATCAACATAGCCAGATGGTATGCCCTCCCCATCGAGGATACCTTCTGCTGCCATCCGGGGGAAAACGGGATCTGCAAGAGCTGCAACGCACGAAAGGCCGTCGTCGATCCCATCGACGGAGATTGAAAGGGTGAGGGTCATGATCGAGACCGCCGATACAGAGATCCCATCTTCGGAGCCGAAGGCCTCGGAGATGGAGAGGCTGGAGGATATGGCGAGGGAGGAGATAAGAAAGGACCAGACCCTGGTGCCCCGGAGGAGGGTTTTTCTCATCTTCAGGGTCGGGGATTTCGATCAGGTCCGCGATTTTTGCGCCATGGCAAAAGAGATCGAACCCCATCTCGACTTCATCGACTTCGCATTGAAGGTCCATTTCAAAAATGAGAACGCTGCTTACGTCCGCCACTGCATCAGAAAACGGATGGAAGCCTCCTCGATGGTGGTGGTCTTTGTGGGGAAGACCACCCAAGACTGCGAGTGGGTCAATTGGGAGATTCGAGAAGGGTTGAAGATGAAGAAAAACATGATAGCAGTGAAGCTGAGCGACGAGCCGTCCTTGAGGGTTCCTAAGGTCCTGAGGGAGCATCGGATAAAGCCCCTGCCCTGCAGCCGTGACGAGATTCGCCGAGTTATTCGAGAGAACGCCGAAAAGTTGATGCGTTTTTAATCAGAAGCCCGGCCATCCGGCATTACTTCATATTTCGTGAATAGAAAACGGTGCAGAACGGCCATCAATAACCTGATTTTCGAAAAATAAAAGGAAAAGGTGTGCAGGCTCGCGCCTACACTGCTGGCATGACCAGGGATCTGTCGCCAGCCGCGCGGAACTCTCGTGCTCCACCCATTCCGTATCCCTTGCGGATGTCGTCCCAGGTGAAGATCAGAGCGGGGTTCGCGAAGCAGACCTTGATCAGCGGGTTGCAAGCGTAGGCGTCGAAGCGGCCCGCGTGAGCGGCGCTGGAGATGCCTGCGTACTCGCCCTGGTGACCGACGTTCATGGCGTAGTTCGGATAGTTCGCGCCTCTCAGCTCGAGGGGGCTGCCCTCGTCGCCCTGGTAGCTGAAGACGTTGGTGGGACCGCACTGGTCCTGCAGGTCGTATCCGAAGAAGCCCATCCTGCCCCAGCCGTCCTTGTGGATCAGGTGGCTGAGGTACCATCCGGCAAGACCGGACTGGCTGTTGCCGGTCAGGCATGCAGAGCCGATGGCGCTGGCAGCGGCCATGACCGCAGACCTCTGGGAACCGCCGAAGTGGTCCTCAAGCAGGGTCGGGAAGGCCTCGTACTGCTCCATGGCGTAGAGGGTGGTCTCGGTGGCGATGTCCTTGGAGGTCTCCAGGGTGGCGGGAGCCTCTCCCCAGCCGCCGAACTTGTCCACGCCGTAGTCGCAGGCGTAGTAGGAGAAGTCGTCCAGGACGTCGTTGGTGTAGGCTGCCGTGGCGTACTGGGTGAACCCGACACCACCGGACATGTAGCTTCCAAGCCAGATCTGGTCGTAAAGCATCGCTCCAGCGGCGACGACGTTCAGGGATACCTGGGGCGGGTCGAAGGCCTTGACCCTAGAGGTCTGGACCATGTCGGCGAGGAAGCCGAAGGATAGTCCACCGGGCTCGTTGGGGCCCCTGGCCCTTCTCGCGGGGAGCATGTCGGCCATCTGGATGACGGCAGCGTGCTTTGCGGCGAAGGCGAGGTCGGCCACAGCGGCCTCACCGGCGCACATGTTGTAGGCGTCGATGAAGGTCATGGACAGCTGCATGGCGCTCCACCTGGAGGTGGTACCACCGTCGCAGGTCCTCGATACGATCGTCGGGATGTGGATTGCCTGCCAGGAGGTCTTGCCCATGGCTGCCTTGATCTCCTCAGCCTGCTCGGCGGGGAAGAGCTTGTTGATGTCGATGATATACTGATCGTCGATCTCGTCCGCGAGGTCGTCGTCGCCGGTGAACATCCTGACGTTACAGTCGTCAACGAGGCCGGGGTGAGTCTCAACCATGTGCTCCTGGACCACGGCTGCGCCGGGCATGGCGTGGTTCAGAATCTCCAGGTAGTTGTTGATCGTCTCGGGAGTGACCTCTTTGCCCAGCCTCTTCTCCAGCACTTCGTGGGCCATGTCCAGACCGACCACGATGGTCCTTCTGATGTCGTCCCACATCTGCTGCATGGCGGGGTTGTTGACGAAGTGAAGGTCGTCAC
>Ga0334885_1004873_pt1 | contig 11289 bp, 10 predicted proteins | sample GraSluR1_MG_8_FD_207233 | JGI IMG/M metagenome (GOLD analysis project Ga0334885, IMG submission 207233) | Sludge microbial communities from methane-producing bioreactor in Wageningen University, Netherlands - Granular Sludge_31_05-R1 | ecosystem: Engineered > Bioreactor > Anaerobic >...
GATTCAACTATTTTCCTTAAGTAAGCCAGGGGTAATAGATCAGCTGATTGAAAAGTTCCCAGAGATTATGGAAAAATTGCCTAAGATAGGGGATTGGAAGAAAAAAACCGAGAAATAATAGAAAAAATATTTAAGGATAAATGACGTATTTTATCATTCAAAACTCGTATCTTTTAAAAATTTCTAATTTCTCCCTATATTAATTTATGTAACTCGTATATTTCTCTCTCAATTGAGAACTATTTTATAAATACCGAAGGTCATTTTCATGCCCATTTAAATTCTCATTTTTTTATTATTTATAGCTGTTTTCCTAAAGAAAATGGCTTGGTTGCCGATAATAAACCATTATGGATTCACTAAAAGCAGCATGGAACAAGCATAAACGTATATTAATGATTACTGCAATAATAACATTCGCTGTCCTTATTCTCTTTATTCCTTATTCTACTGGTATTCCGGAAAGGGGAATTCTAGGTACATTTTTAATTTTTTTATTCACTATGATGTGGGGATTAAAGGGAGGGATTATTGGTGCTGTTTATTCAATTATCAATCTAGGATATTATATAGCCAACAGTCCTCATCAAATTGATAATTCCTTCCTGGTTTTGGGAACCGTCCTCTATCTTTTTATTGGTATAGCCTTAGGACGATTATTAGATGTTGTTCGTGGACAAAAAGCCGATGTTTCCAACCTGCTTAAATCTCTTGAACAGAAGGAAACCAATTATCATAACCTATTTGATACTATCGTTGATGGTTTGTTTGTTTTTGACATTAACGATATCTACGGGCAGGTACATATCATTGATGTCAACACAGTCGCTTGCAGGTTGTTAGGGTATGAAAAAGAGGAGATACTGAGACTTACTTGTTTTGATTTAATTGATAAGAATTATTCGAAAAAAATGAAATATATTTTTGGCAAGCTTTTTCATGCCGATCAAGAGCTTCTGTTCGAAACTGTATTTATCACCAAACAGGGTCAAAAAATTGCCACTGAATGTCACTGCAATTCGATTAGAAAAAATGGGAAAGTATATGGAAATTGTGTTGTGCGGGATATAACCGAGCGAAAAAAAGTCGAAGAAAAAATTAGGTATTTAACTTTTCATGATTCACTTACCGGGATTTATAACCGAGCCTACTTTGAGAACGAATTGGAAAAATACGATAATTTAAGGTATTTACCGATTAGCGTTATTATGGGAGATATGAATGGGCTTAAATTAGTGAACGATGCTTTTGGCCATGATGAAGGTGATAGGCTATTAAAAATTGCTGCCAATAGTTTAAAAGAGTCCTGTAGGCAAGCGGATACCGTTGCCCGTTATGGGGGAGATGAATTTGTCATTCTTCTTCCGAATACAACCACCCAGGAAGCGGAAGGTATTATTGAAAGGATTAGTAATAAAATCAGTCAAACTCAATTTGGACCAATCCCACCCAGCATTGCTTTAGGGTGTGAGACAAAAACCTTCATTCAACAAGACATCCATTTAATTCTCAAACATGCTGAAGATAATATGTATCAACAGAAATTAATGAGCGAGCAAAGCAATCGGTCGGCGGTCATATCGACCCTGGAGAGAACCTTAATCGAAGTAAGCGAAGAAACTGAATTGCACGCCCTGAGATTACAAACCTTGTGTGACCAGATGTGTGAAAAGATGAATTTACCAGGATCGTTAAAAAGTGAGCTTCGTTTATTGGCCGTGCTTCATGATATTGGGAAAGTGGCGATACCTCAATCAATATTAACTAAAGCGTCAGAACTTTCTTTGGACGAATGGAGATTGATAAAACAACATCCGGAAGTCGGATATAGAATTGCCCAATCATCCCCAGACCTGGCCTTTATTGCCAAAGGTATTCTCACTCATCATGAAAGATGGGATGGGACCGGATATCCTCGAGGGTTAAAGGGAGAGGACATACCCTTGTCATCCCGGATTCTTTCAATTGTAGATGCGTATGACGTCATGATATCTGGTCGTGCTTATAAACAAAAAATGAGCAATGAGGAAGCTATTGAAGAAATTAAAAGGGCATCCGGAACCCAGTTTGATCCAACATTAGCGAATATTTTTATTGAAATCATAATCAACGAAAAGGTATGAAGATATACAGCAAGAATAAAAAATCAATATCTTTTTTTTAAACCAACTACGTGGTAAAATACCCGACAGTTATATAAGGGTGCCAGATTATTCAAGCGGTTTGACGTCCGTTTTTTTGATTCAGGTTATATATAGGTATTCTTTTTGTGCTTGGCACCAAGAATACAATAGGGTAAACGGTAGTATGATGATAAAATCACCAGAACGATTTCTGCATTTGATATTCTAATCGTACTTCCGCATTTAATCTGAACCTAATCTCATAAAACAGGAGGAAAATAATATGGCAGTGAGTTTTAAAGAATTAGGGTTAGTGAATACTCGAGAAATGTTTGGGAAGGCGATGAAGGGCGGTTATGCCGTACCAGCTTACAATTTTAATAACATGGAACAATTGCAAGCAATCATCAATGCCTGTGTAGAATGTAATTCACCGGTAATTCTTCAAATATCAAAAGGAGCCCGTCAATATGCAAATCAGACCTTGCTCAGGTATATGGTACCTGGGGCAGTGGCGATGGCACGCGAAGCAGGAAGCAATATTCCCATTGCTCTCAATCTTGACCATGGTGATTCTTACGAACTGGCGAAAAGTTGTGTTGATTTTGGATTTTCCAATGTCATGATTGACGGTTCTTCTCTTCCCTATGATGAAAATGTTGCCTTAACCAAAAAAGTCGTTGAATATGCCCATGCTCACAATGTAACAGTTGAAGGAGAGTTGGGAGTCCTGGCTGGTATTGAGGAACATGTATCATCAGAAGTGACTCATTATACTCGACCTGAGGAAGTTGAAGACTTCGTTACCAAAACCGGTGTCGACAGTTTGGCGATATCGATTGGAACGTCTCATGGAGCTTATAAATTTAAAGTGAAACCTGGTGAATCTGTTCCTCCGCTGCGTTTTGACATCCTCGAAGAAGTAGAACGACGACTCCCCGGTTTTCCCATCGTTCTTCATGGAGCTTCTTCGGTGTTGCCGAAATATGTTGATATCATTAACCAGTTCGGTGGACAATTAGAAAATACCGCTGGAGTACCGGAAGAACAAATTAAAAAAGCAGTTAAGTCGGCAGTTTGTAAAGTAAATATCGATTCAGATGGTCGTTTGGTTATGACAGCCATGATTAGAAAGTATATGAGTGAACATCCCAAAGAATTTGATCCACGCAAATATTTGGGTCCAGCCCGTGATGAGCTTACCAAAATGTATATTGCCAAGTGTGAACTTTTAGGGAGCGACGGAAAAGCTTAATCTAAATCAATCTTTTTTCAAATTTTAAAAAGGCATACCTAAAATAGGAAGCAGTTTTTCATTTGCTGCTTCCTATTTTTTTGTAAAATCGCTTTTTACAATTTTTTTATTTAATTTTTTTGTTTTTTTGGTAAAAAAAGGTTTGACAAGTTTTTTTGAAACAGTAAAATAATCAAAGAGCGAGATTTGCCTATGAATACTGAATAAGTTGATAAATTGACAAGTATTTATTTTATTAAATTTGAATGAAGAGATTATTAGAATAGGATACCTTTTGTTTTATTCAGAACAGTTGCCTGGAACAAGAGAGATAACAATGGGATGAAATGAATTGATGTTCTTGAGAAGGGGATCTACCGGTTAGGGTTGATATTAGTTTATTTGGGCGAAATTGAACGAACATTATTTACATTGCTCATATTTTTCTTTTTTAGACTGAGTTGTTGGCTTAAGATTTTTGTTAAAAAGCCGATAAAGTTTATGAGTAATTTATTCATTAAAAGAGGATTTTCAAGGATTCCTTAATTTTTTTGTTTTAATATTTATTTCAATAAGGGGGGTTTGAGAGCCGGGAAATGAAATAATTTTATCAAAAGATTTACCATTTTATTAGTAGGCATTTTTTAAAAGATATTTCTCTATCTGTTATAGGATTAAAAATTCAAGGAGGTATAATAATGACTTTGAAAAAGGCAATTGTGCTGGTTCTTAGTGTTATTTGTGTTATGAGTTTCATTTTAGGGTGTACTCCACCAACCCCAACTCCTACTCCAACTCCTCAACAAAATCCAAATATATCTTCTATCCGTTATGATTCCAACTGTGTTAAAGCCGGTACACAGCTAAGAATTTACGGCCGGAACTTTGGTGATCTTAAGGGCACCAACACGGTTACCATGAATGGAATTGTAGCGGCAGTATCCTATTGGTCTGACGATGAAGTAATTGCAGTAGTTCCAGCATCATCGTTGCCAGCCCGAGAGTTGAGGGTCGCCGTGACAGTTAATGGCGTTCTCAGTGATGAGTACTGGCTTTATGGGATTTGTGCGGCACCAACCCCAACTCCAACCCCAACTCCAATCCCCCTTGCTCGGGTAGACGTAGCGAGGAACATTGCCATTACCAAAGCCCATAATGCTGGAGTCAATGTTCCATATAATGTGTTTTGGTTTAAAAGCGACCTTTCCACCGGAATTGGTTCCAAACATTACCAATATACTTACTATGGTGCTTCCAAATGGATTATTGATATTACCTATCCAGTCATTGAACAACCAGATTTTACCGTAAATATTTTCAGCGAATGGGGATTAACCATGTGGAGTGGAATGGTTTATTATTGGGAAACAGTTCCTCTAATGGAGTAAAGAATTTTCTGCGCATACAGCTTAACTGCTGTATGCGCTCTTCTTTCTTGAAGCTCTTATTAATTCAGTTTAAGTTTACCTTCCCGATTCCCGATTCGAGGTAAATATTGAGAGTAGGATCGGTTTTACCGAATTGTTGGTTGGTATAAATATTTCCGTTGACATTAAGATTAGAGGCATCGATAGAACCTAAGCCTCTTTTCGTTTCAACCTTAACTCCGATATTCTGTGGAAGAAGGAGAGTTACCTGACCCAATCCGGATATAATTCTTGATTCAAGGTCCCGCGTCCAATTTCCACGTAAATCAATAGTTGCCTCTCCAACTCCAATTTTTACGTTTAAGCGAGAAAGACTGGTATTCCCTTCCAAATCAATATCCATTTCGCCCATACCAGCTTCAATGTTTAGGGTTTCAAGTTCCATCGAAGCCAGATCAAGCTGACTTTTTCCTGCCCCAACTTTAAAAAATAGATTCATCGGGAGTTCGTCACTGAGATGTATAAGGGTTTTATATGTTTTATCCTTAAAGCTGAATAATGAAAAATTTATGTTAGTAGGAATTTCTACATTTAGTTCTCCAACAGCGTTTTTCACCTGGTACGAAATCAAAGGTTTCCATTCAGGCGAGGAATACCGGAATTCTCCTTCCATTAATTTTGTTGCTCCCCCAGTAATAGCAATATCGCCAAAAGAAATTTCGATTGTGGTATTCACTACTTGAGCATCCCCAACTTCAATTACGGGATTTTCAATTATCAACTCTTCAGCAGCTACTAATTGAGGGAAAAAGCATAAGGCAAATAGGGTCAATAAAAAAAAGAACTTTCTTTTCATCGAAAATCACCCTCCATTTCACTTTTATTATGAACTTTTTTCAATAACAATTCAAGAAATCGAGACTTGTCAATAAATGAAAAAAGCGAAAAAAAGAGTTGACAAAATTGATCAAGGAAATAAAAATGAGGGGAACAATATTTCTATGATGGCATTTTGGATACATAATAAAATAGAAAGAGGACAGAGAATAATGAGAAAAATGCAGGATTTAGAAAAGAACTTCACGATAGAATTAGGAGTGAAAAGTGACCCTATTCAATATCGGTATTCATTTGATTGGCTTTTTAATTTAATGGCAGAAGAAGGTATTTATAATTTGCAATTAGGAACTTTTACAGAATTTTATTCCCTTCCTGACTCCTATTTTTTTCGATTAAAAGAATCTGCTCAATCAAAGGGTATTCAGATTTCTAGCATATTTACCTCCCATCGTGAATTAGGAGGATTTTTAAATCCAGAGAAGGAATATGCTGAGATTACCATGAAAAATTATCGGAGAATGATAGAAATTGCTGCGATCTTAGAATGCCCAGTAGCCGGTTCTTCAATGGGAAGTGTCTATCGTGATAATATTGAATATCGTCCTCAAGGAATAAAATCATTTCTTAAATTTATTAAAGATATGATGGTATTTGCTAAAGATCATGGATTATCTTGGCTAACCTTGGAACCAATGTCTTGTTATGCTGAGCCTCCTTGCAACTCAGTTGAACTTAAAAAAATAGCTGATGAATTAGTGCAATTTCATTTGAATCAACCAGAAAAAACAGTTCGCTTTGGATATTGTTCCGATGTTTCGCATGGTTGGGCGAATCAAGAGAAAATTGTAATTGAAAACAATCTTGATTACTTTATTGCCTCCTTTCCCTATTTATACGAGTTTCACTTTAAAAATACCGATTCAATATATAACTCGACTTTTGGTTTCGAATTAGAGAACTTAGAACGTGGAATTATTGATGTAAAAGAAGTGTATTCGATTCTGATGAAGAAACAAAACGAGATTCCTGTAACCAAAGTGATTGGATATTTGGAGCATCCTGGTCCAAAATTCGGCAGGGATTACTCAGATTATTTGCTGGACAGATGGCTGAGAGAATCGTTGAAATATCTAAAAGAACAATGGGCAGAGTGGAGTGCAATATTTTCTTAAAAGATTTCGCAACCCCACCAGGTCACTCTTGCCAAGGCTTCTGCACCAATAATATTGCCTTGATTATCTCGCACTAAAATATCAGGAACCAATAAATCGTCCCGGTCGGGAAGAGCATTGGCAACTATCGGAGAAACAATGAGAAATACTCCATCCTCTTTGTCGGGAAGGTCATAAACTGTTCCAAAGCGGGTAGTCATAATCGGGATTCCATTAATTTCTCCAATTTGGAGTCGTTCTTCTTGACAGCGGGGGACGATTCCTTCGGGTTCAATTGAGCAGTAGACAGTATTATTTTTATAAATGGTTATCGGGTGATGAGTTAAGTTTTTTATCATAGAACTCCTTTTATAATAATTGCATAATTTTTTTTCTACAATTTTAGCAAATAAAATGAAAGAATTTTTTTTTCATTGCAACATTGACTTTCCAGGTTTAGAATCATGCGCATTCAATCTATTTAGAGAGGTCGCTTGAAAATGGATCATAAAAAGTATCTCAAGATGGCTTTCGATATGGGAGCCGAACAGGCAGTATTTTTTCGCATAGAAGACATTGAATTTGACGCAAGGACTATCTTAAAATGTATGTTTGGTTGTGCTGATTGGGGAAACTCCCATACCTGTCCTTCACGTCCTGGGTCGATGCGACCATGGGAGTATCAAAAAGTATTAGAAAAGTACACTTGGGGTATTATCGTTCATTCCACCAACAAACAACTTTCACAGAAAATTTCTTTTTCGATTGAGAGACAAGCTTTTCTTGATGGTTATTACTTTGCTTTCTCGATGAGTGATTGTGCTCTTTGTAAAGAATGCAGTGGATTTAAAGGCATGAAATGTGTCAATCCGAAACAAGCCCGTCCATCTTTTCATAGTGTTGGCGTGGACGTCTTTAAAACTGTTAGGAAATTTGGTCTTCCGATTGGAACCTTAAAAAATGAAGATGATCCTCAAAACTGGTATTCAGCAATTTTTATTGAATAGTTAAAGGATGGGCGATAGAATGAATGGTGAGTTTATTACACTCGAGATAATCTTTTTTGTTGGGAATAACTGATATGGGTTGGGAGATTCGAGAGGTTCAAAACCAAGGAGATATAAAAAAATTTGTTACCTTCCCTCTTCGGCTATACCGAAATCACCCCTATTATGTTCCACCTTTAATTTCCGATGAAATGGGTATATTTTCTCCAGCAAAAAATCCCGCCTACGAGAATTGTGAAACGAAATTATTTTTAATTTATCACAATAATTCATGTGTTGGACGTATTGCCGGTATTATCAGTCATATTGCCAACGAAAAGTATCAAGAAAAAAATCTTCGTTTTGGGTGGTTTGATTCTATCAACGAGGAAAAAAGCGCAGAATTATTATTTTCTGCAATAGAATCTTGGGGGAAAGAACGAGGGATGACAACTTGTAGCGGTCCACAAGGATTTACTGATTTGGACCCAACCGGAATGCTGATCGACGGTTTTGAAGAATTAGGAACCATGGCGACTCAATATAATTATCCTTATTATCCTGATTTGGTAGAAAATTGTGGGTATTCAAAACTGATTGATGCTTTGGAGTTTCAAACTAAAGTACCAGATATAAAAGACATTCCCGAGAGTCTCATCAAATCTGCTGAATGGGTTAAAAAGCGTTACAATTATCAGGTTTTAAAATTCAAAAATAAAAAGGAAGCTCTAAAAAGAGGAATGGATTTGATTAATTTAATAGATGAATCGTATGCAGATTTATACGGGACAGTTCCTCTTACTGAAAAACAAAAAAATTATTACCTAAAAAAATATTTACCCTATATTCAAACTGATTTTATTAAGGTCGTTGCTGACGAGGAGGATAATTTAATTGGTTTTCTCATCACCATGCCAAGTCTTTCCCAAGCTCTTCAAAAAGCCCGAGGAAGGCTTTTCCCTTTTGGTTTTTGGTATTTGTTAAAAGCCTTAAAGACTTACCAAGTTCTGGATTTTTATTTAGCCGGAGTGAAAAAAGAATATCGGAACAAAGGAGTCGATATTCTTATGGTTTCTGAAATTACCAAAACTGCCGCTAAGTTCGGATTTTCCTACAGCGAGTCTAACCCTGAGCTTGAAACTAACAAAAAAATCCAAAATGAATGGAAGCTATTTAAACCAAGACAGCATAAACGAAGGAGAATATATTTTAAGAATATTTAATTGTAGAGACAAAAAGCGTGTAAATTTAAACCCTTGTTCGATTCTTGATGTATTCCCTGAGGGCTACCGCATTATTGAGGACTTGGTTTTTTGCTGAATAAAGAAGCGTTACCGTCTCTGATTCCGATCTTTTTTGGATAATGTCAACCAGGTCATTTTTAGTTGCCAATTCCTCATAGTATTTTTGTTTAAATTCATTCCAATTTTCCGGTTGATGATTATACCATTTTCTGAGGTTATCGCTGGGTGCAATGTCCCGCAACCAAAGGTCAATACGGGCTTTTTCTTTAGTCATTCCTCTTGGCCAAAGTCGGTCTACTAAAATACGAAAACCATCCTTTAATTCGGCTGGCTCATAGATTCTTTTTATAAGAATCATTTTTGATTTCCTCCGAGAATGATCTATTAATTAAGAATATAGTATATTTATTATTTATTTTGAACAAGAAGATTTTTCAAACCCTCAGACGTTGTTCATTTAGAAAGAGAAGCGTTGTGATGAAAAAAAATAGAAAATTGAGAAATAGTGGAATAAAAAATTGGAATAGCAGTTAAATATTGAGAATATATTTTAGTTTATAGTTTCTTAAATCAAGGATCGGGTAAGGGGACTTATTTATTATGAGAAAATATTTAATTATAGTGGGGTTGGCAATTATTTTATTGGTAGGATACTTTTACCAACAAAACCGTCCTATTCCAGTCAAGGGATATTTAGTAACCAAAAAAGACATTACCGAAACCATTGTTGCAACCGGAAGAATAGACTTGGGAAATCGGATCAATATGGCTTTTCAAGTTGGCGGTATTGTTGACCAATTGTTTGTTCAAGAGGGGCAACAGGTAAAGGCCGGAGACCCTCTTATTGAATTAGAGGATTCAGCAGAAAAAAATCGTTTAGAATTGGCAAAAGTGAATTATGACCTTGCTTTGGCTTTTATGAAGTCGAAAGAAAACGAAGTCCTTGCTGAAGCCCGAGAGATATACAATCAAGCAAAAATTAATTCTCAAACGCTTTATGATCGTTATTTAAAACTCTATTCATTAGTTTCGATCGGAGGGTCTTCGCAAAACGAAGTAAATAACGCTCGGAGTGAATGGGAGGTTGCTCTTTCAAAAGAAGCTTCGGCAAAAACTCAGTTAGAAAGCTTGTCGTCGGGAGGAGCAGTAAGCGATGATGCCAAAGCTCGAGTAGAGCAAGCCCGGCTTCAAATACGAGAAGCAGAAATTGCTCTTGAGCAAAAAATTCTTCTTTCACCTATAGAAGCTCTTGTCTATTCTATAAGCAAAAACAAAGGCGAATATATAAATCCAGGCGAAACTGCTATTTCGATTGGTTCAGCCATGGGATTCGTGGTTGCCGATATTGATGAAAAAGAACACGAAAAGATTAAGATGGATTTAGATGTATTTTTATCCAGTCAAGCCGAACCCAATCGAGTCTATAAAGGGAAAATTGATCGAATATCACCCAGCGTTAACCCCCAAAAAGGAACCATTGAAATTCGAGTCCGTTTAGACGATGAGAATGTAAGTTTAAAACCGGATGCTGCCATGACAGTTGAAATTGTTATAAATGAAACCAAAGGAGTTCCAGCCATTCCTCGTTCTTTTTTAGTGGAAAAGGAAGATGGGCATTATGTTTGGACTGATCAAGAGGGCAAAGCGACATTACTGAAAGCGATCAATAAACCATTGCTTATCGGGAATTATGCCATCATCGATAATCTTCCTGAGGAGGCCGTTCTTATAGAACCAGGAAATTTTCGTGAAGGAAAAAATATTCAAGTTGAAATGCTCACCAGCGATTAATTCATGCGACATTTTGACTATTTAAATTTAATTCAAATTCAGGTTGAGGTGTCATATCGGTGTTAAGCTTTGAATCGATGATTGCTTGGCGTTTCCTCAAAGAATCTCGCTCTCAAACAATTCTAATTTTACTGGGAATTATTATCGGTGTATCAGTGCAGATATTTCTTTCTTCATTGATTTCTGGCTTACAACAGAATTTAATTGAACAGACCGTAGGAGATTCGCCGCATATTATGTTAAGAGCCCAAGAAAATAGTCCGCAATCGATTCTCCAAAAAGGGAATCAGTCTTTGGTTATTCCAGTTATTGCAGCCGCAAAAAAGGATGCTTACATTCTTTCTTATCAGCCAATATTAAAAAAATTGGATACGTACTCGGATTTAAAGGTTGTTTCTCCTCTGGTTGATGGATCGGGATTTATCACCAAAGCTGAAGTTAGTCGTCCGATAGTGGTTAAGGGAGTATTTCTTGAGCGTGCTGATAGTATATATAAAATTATTCAGCGGATTAATACCGGAAAGGCGGTTTTAGGAGGAACCGGAGTATTGAT
>Ga0334885_1004879_pt1 | contig 11281 bp, 8 predicted proteins | sample GraSluR1_MG_8_FD_207233 | JGI IMG/M metagenome (GOLD analysis project Ga0334885, IMG submission 207233) | Sludge microbial communities from methane-producing bioreactor in Wageningen University, Netherlands - Granular Sludge_31_05-R1 | ecosystem: Engineered > Bioreactor > Anaerobic > Unclassified...
TCGCGGCGGGCATCAACGTGCTCCGTACCGTGTTCGGCAATCTGCGGCAGGGGAGAATCTTCGACGAATTTTTCCTGATGACGCTGGCTACGGGGGGAGCGTTCGCCATCGGCGAGTTCTCCGAGGCGGTGGCGGTGATGCTCTTCTACGAGTCGGGGGAACTTGTGCAGGATTTGGCGGTGGCGAAGTCGCGGCGTTCCATTCTCTCGCTGATGGACATCCGTCCCGATTCCGCGGTGCTTCTCGAAGACGGGGCCGAGCGCCGGGTGCGCGCGGAGGACGTTCGGGTCGGGCAAACCGTGCTTGTGAAACCCGGCGAGCGGATACCACTCGACGGCGCCGTCGCGACGGGTTCCTCCTCTCTGGATACGTCGTCGTTGACGGGCGAGTCCGTCCCGAGGGATGTCGCGCCCGGCGACGACGTGCTCGCGGGAAGCGTCAACCTCGGCGGAACGCTCACGGTCGTCGTGAACCGCCTTTTCGGCGAGTCCACCCTCTCGAAGGGCTTGCGCCTCATCGAAGAGGCGCGGGAACGAAAGGCGCCCACGGAGCGTTTCATCACCGCGTTCGCGAAAAGATATACTCCCGCTGTCGTCGCGGCCGCCGCGCTTCTGGCCGTCGTGCCGCCGCTGATGGGGTTGGGCGCTTTCCGGGATTGGGGGTACCGCGCGCTCATCTTCCTCGTCGTCTCCTGCCCGTGCGCCCTTGTGATCTCCGTGCCGCTCGCGCTCTTCGGAGGCATCGGAGCCGCTTCCAGGCGCGGTGTGCTCGTGAAAGGCGGGAATGTGCTGGAGGCGTTGGCGAAGGTTCGGACAGTGCTCTTCGACAAGACGGGCACGCTCACAAGAGGCGTGTTCAGGGTGACCGGAGTTTTCCCGGCGGGGAATATGGAGCGGGATGAGCTGCTCTCCATCGCCGGAGCGGCGGAGAGAGGGTCGAATCACCCGGTTGCGCGGGCGGTTGTGGCGGCTGCCGGAACGCTTCCTCCTCTTGGCGAAGCGATCGAGGAACTCCCCGGCAGGGGCGTGCGGCTCGCCGGCGGGGGCAGGACGATCCTCGCGGGGAATGCGCGTTTGCTGGCCGAGTACGGCATCGCCTCCGATCCCGAGGCCGAAGGGCGTCCCGGGGCGGTGGTGCACGTCGCCGAGGACGGCCGGTACGCAGGGTACATCGCCGTCGAGGATACGTTGCGGTCGCAATCGAAAAGAGCGGTGGAGCGGCTTCGTTCTCTCGGGGTGGCAACTGTCGGAATGCTCTCCGGAGACCGTCGGGAGAACGCCTCCCGCATAGCGGAAGATCTCGGACTGGATCTCTGGGAGGGCGATCTGCTTCCTTCCGATAAACTGGAACACTTCCAACGGATTCGCGAGAAGACCGGAGGGACGACGCTCTTCGTCGGCGACGGGATGAACGACGCTCCCCTGCTCGCCGCGGCGGACGTGGGTATGGCGATGGGCGGATTGGGGGCCGATGTTGCGATCGAGGCCGCCGACGGCGTCATCCTGAACGACGATCCGCTCGGTGCGGCGGACGTCATCGAAATTGCACGGAGGACGCGGACCATTGTGTGGCAGAACATCGTCTTCGCGCTCGGAGTGAAGGGAGCGGTGCTGACGCTGGGGGCGTTCGGAATGGCGTCGATGTGGGAGGCGGTCTTCGCCGACGTGGGAGTCGCGCTTCTTGCAACGCTCAACGCAGCGCGGGTTCTGCGCTTTGGAGAGCGCATGCAGCGCGAATCGGAGGGTAAATAAAGGGTGAAGAAGTAGACGTATCCTGACCAATACGAACCGGAAAAGAGGCCGCGGCGCGTCCCGAACGGGAGACTTGCCGCGGCCTCTTTGTTTTGCGTGTGAGTAGGGGGTTCGCCGGATTTTTTTCCCCGTTCTCCGGCGAGGCGTGGCAGTCCGGAAAAAGCCCCCGGCATCCGGAAGGTTTTGGATGCCGAGGGCTTACGAGGAATATATCGTAACATTTTGGGGGAGCGCTTTGTCAGGAGAACTACGGACAGTTGGCCTTGACGCTGAACTCCCAAGCGGTTCCCTGTTCCGGGCCGTAGACGATCACGAGGAATTCATTCGCCCCGCTCTTGGTGAAGAGGCCGTTCTGCAGAAGTTTCCCCGTTCCGACCACGCCGCCGGGATAGAGATTCGCCACGTTCGGGTTTCGTTGAATATGGTTCATATCTCCCCGCCATCCGCTGTCGAAAACCTTGGTTCCGACAGGGTAGTAAATCTCGATCTTGTCGGGCACGTCGAAGGCCTGAAAATCCAGATCGAAGGTTGTTCCCGAAGGCAGAGAGCCTATGTCGTACTGCTTCCGCGTGCCCTTGTATCCGCCGCTCGCGCTCCGGAGCCACTTTCCGCAGTCGTCCGGAGTGATGGTCTGCGGGGGAGAGTCGACGATGTCTTCTTCTTTGATCCCCGGCGGAAGCCCTTCGTCCTGGCCGGTCACGGCGACGGTCTTGGTTACCGACAGATCGTAGTTCCCGGGCGCCGGAGCCACCTCCACGATCGTTTCATCCGTGTTGTTGCCCTGGTCGGTATCCCGTGTCGATGTATCCGGTCCCTCCACGGTGACGGTGTTGCGGATGCTTTCTCCGACTTTCCCCGTAACGGTGACGGTATACGTCCATGTCCACGTCTCGCCGACTTCCAGGATGTTGTCCTGATTGCCGCCTGTTTTTACGGCATCGTCGTTGTTCAAAAGCTTTCCGTTGTCCTTCACTACCGGGTTGACCACAGGAACTCCGGATCTGTTCTGCACGACGACGGTATAAGTGAGCTGCGTCGGGACGCCCGCGATGATTTTTTTAGGCAGTTTCGTCTGCGCCGACGGCGCGGCGGGGGCCAGTGCCGGCGCCATCAAGGCGCCTCCTGATCGATCCGGAGAGGAGAGCATCAACAGAAGCCTGTCCAGATGCGTCCTCTGGTCGGGCGTCATCCTGTCGCGAAGGCTTTGTTGTTGTTGAGGCGTCAATGTATTGTACCGTTCCACATACTCGCGCTCCGAAGCCGAGAGCCCCTGCTGGGCTTCGGAGACCAGGGGTGAAAGCAGAGCAATCAAGGCGAGAACCCCGAAAAGAATGCTTCCCGCTCTGCACGGCCACGAGCCGCGCCATGTACCATCCCGTGCCATGATGACGTTCCTCCTTTCTATTGTTCCACTCGACTACGCAAAGAGTTTCCCGAAATCCCGACGACGAAGTCGCGCACGTGTACATTGTCCGAAGCGTATCGAGAGAGAAGGGGAATACCGAAGAGAGAGAGTTCCAGAAACAAGCTGCGTCCCCAAAGCAAAGATCTTCGAATAGCGCATCTTTACGGAATGCAATAGCAATAAGGGCGTCATCTGTCAAGTCATCTGTCGCCAGGGTATTCTCCCGATCATCCTCTCTTACCCGCCGAGGCGCGGCGTCCAGTTGAGCTGCTTGACCGACAGGTGTTCCTCCCAGCGCGAGAGGACGTGGACCCCGCAGTAGTCCTGGCGGAGCGAGAAGAGTTTCTGCCAGGGGATGCCGAGCAGCGTGAAAATGATCGTCTTGATGACGCCTGCGTGGGCGACGAGCAGGATGTTTCCCTTTTCGCGGTCCAGGAGGTCGAGGAAGGCGGGCCACACCCGCTCGTGGAGGTCGAGGAAGTTTTCCCCTCCCGGCGGACGGAAGCGCGCGAAGTCCCTCCCCCTTGCGGCGAAGAGCTCCGGTTCGTTCTCGGCCAGCTCCTTCATGGACCGCAGCTCCCACTCGCCGAAGGCAAGTTCGCGGAACGCGGAAATCTCCTCGAAGGGAGCGTCCCGTCCCTCCCGCAGTATCCCGGCGGTTTCCGCGGCGCGCTTCAGCCCGCTGTGGACGATTCGGTCGAGAGCCCAACCTGAGAGCGCTTCTTTCGTCGCTTCCGCTTGACGTCGTCCCTCTGCGGAGAGCGGCAGGTCGGTCCATCCCAGGAAGCGCATTTCGTTGTCTGGCAGCTCCGGCCGACCGTGCCGCACAAGATAAAGTGTGGATTCCATTCGAAGACTCCTTCCGAAACGGTGCATTTCAATGTCGTTATACGGTACAATAACAGATAGATGCATTTCGTGAAAGGAGAACCGGAAAAATGAACAGCAAGATGAACGACAAGACTGTCGTCGTTACGTGTGTTGCGTCGGAGAGTGTTCGAAGGGGTGTGGAGAAAGGGCTCGACGGCGCCGGAAAGGCCGTCTTTCTCGACGATGTTCCTACGGAGAAGAGGGGCGCGACGCTCTCTTCAGCCGCAGCGATCATGTCCTTCTTCTTCAATAAAGAGATTCGCGAGGAGGAGTACCCTCTCTTGGAAAGCGTCGAACTCTTCCAGTCCATTTCGACAGGGCTCGACTTCCTCCCCTTCCGCCTGATGCCGCGGAAGATGATTCTCGCATGCAACGCGGGGGGGTGGGCGCCCCAGATCGCGGAGCATACCGTGGCGCTTCTGCTGGCGCTGACCCGCCGTATCGTGCCGCTCCACAACGACCTGATGAAGGGAGTTTTCGGCCGGCACTCCTACTCGCCGGCGAGCCTGCGAGGAAAAGTGCTCACGGTCGTCGGGTACGGCGGCATCGGCCGGCGGACCGCCGAGCTGTTGCGCGCGTTCGGAATGAAGATTTACGCACTCAATTCGAGCGGGCGGACAAACGACGACGTGCATTTCATGGGGACGCTCAAGGAGCTTCCGGAGATTCTTCCCGAGACCGACGTCCTGCTGCTCTCGCTCCCTCTCGACAAGCATACCAAGGGGGTGATCGGCAAGCGCGAGTTGGACCTGATGAAAAAGAACGCGATCCTTCTGAACGTCGCCAGAGCCCCGCTTATTGTCGAAAAGGACCTGTACGATCACCTGAAGGCGAATCCGGAGTTCCAGGCGGGGTTCGACGTCTGGTGGAAGGAACCGACGTGGGGCGGCGGAGATTTCGCCCTCGACCATCCGTTCCTGGAGCTGCCGAATGTCGTCGGCTCGCCGCATAACTCGAACCGGTGCGAGAACGACATGGAGAGCGCGACCCTCGCCGCCGCGGCCAATGTCGCGGCCTTTTTCGGCGGAGAGAAGATCGGCGGCGTCATTCGCCGGGAAGACTACATCGAAGACTAAGGAGAGTGCCGTCATGGCAAGGATTTCGATAGCTTCATTCAACGTCAATTCCGTTCGCATGCGCCTTCCGATCCTGCAACAATGGCTGAAGGAACGTTCGATAGACGTTCTCTGCCTCCAGGAGACGAAGGTCGTGGACGACGACTTTCCGCTCGCCGCGTTCAAAGAGATGGGGTATCGCGCCGTGTATCGCGGGGAGAAGTCGTACAACGGGGTGGCCATCCTGACGAAAGCCCCGATGGAGGGATTCGCGATCGGCTTCGGCGACGGAGAGGAGCCCGAATGCGAAACCCGCCTCATCCGGGGACGTATCGGCGACTTCTGCTTCATCAACACCTACGTTCCCCAGGGGAAAGCGGTCGACCACGCGGATTATGTCTTCAAACACCGGTTTCTCGACAGGATGAAGGCGTTGCTGAAACGGGAATACTTGACTTCGGAAAAGGTCGTCTGGGTGGGCGACATGAACGTCGCTCCCACCGACATCGACGTCACCAGCCCCGGGAAGAAACGCGATCATCCGTGCTTCGCCCCGGACATTCAGAAGCGCTTCGAGGACGTGAAGAGCTGGGGTTTCGTCGATCTCTTCCGGAAGTTCCGCCCCGGCGAAGGCGAGTTCTCCTTCTTCGACTACAGGGTGAAGAATTCGCTCGAGCGCAACATCGGCTGGAGAATCGACCACGTGCTGGTCACGCCCGCCCTGGAGAGCGCCGCGGTGGACTGCTTCATCGACCGCGATCCCAGGGGGTGGGAACAGCCCTCCGACCACACGCCGGTCGTCGCGGTCTTCGATCTGTAAACCTTGCGCACACGAAAAAGCGGGGGAGCGATTCCCCCGCTTTTTCGTGCCGTTTTCTACCGCGACCGTTGTCAGCGGTCCTTCAGCAGCTCCTTCACCGCGTTGCGAACATCGGTCGAATCGCGCCCGATGGCGTTCGCCGCGTCGCGCATCTTGACGTTCGGATCGGTGTCCGCGGGCCACCCTGCTTTTTCGAGGATGGCGGAGAGTTCCAATCCGTACCCCGACGCTACTTCAGCAATCGAAAAACTCCCCTTCAGCTCGTCCGGGTTGGACGGCACTACTGCTTTCGGCGCGGGCGCCTTTGCGGGGTTCGCAGCGAAGTAGGCCTTGATCTGCTCCTTGAGCTCCTCGTCGTTCACGCCCTCCATCTGTTTCACGGAGACGTTCGTGGGCGAATCGGCCGGCAGTCCGGCGATCTCCAGGATTTTCGCAGGCGGAAGGTTCACCTGCCCCGCCACCTGTTCGATAGTCATCCATCCGAAGATGCCGTCCACCGGGTCCTTGAGAGCCTCCACCGACGTGGAGGCGAACGTCTGCCAGTAGCCCGTAACCTTGGCCGTGCTGTAGGCCGCGAAGTAGAGCCCCACACCGAGCAGTCCAACCGCGAGCGCCGACAAGACCTTCTTTCCGGCGACCGAGAACTGAAGCGTTTTTTCGACCGGACAGCTCTCCGTGCACCGGCCGCAGGCGATGCAGTCGGCGTCGGTCACCTTCTCGAGCGCCATCGGCGTCACACCCATGGGACACGAACGGTCGCACTTGGAGCAGGAGATGCAGGTTTCTTTGCCGCGCCGCACCTTGGTCAGGCTGAACTTCTGCAGAATGCCGAGCGCGGCCCCCAGAGGGCAGAGATAACGGCACCAGAAACGCTCGATGAAGAGCCCCGCGCCGATGACGACGAAGAAAAGCACGACATATCCCCACGGAGAGGCGACCATCTCCTCCCAGCCGGAGGCGAGGTGCATCCACGAGACCCACGGGTCGTATTCGCGCCATGCGAGCGTTCCCCAGGTCCAGGTCAAGTAGAGGATGACGGCGAGAACGACGTACTTCAGCATCTTCAAACCGCGGTCAAGCGCGGGCGGAAGCTCCCGCCGCCGTATCCCGAGCTTTTTTGCCGCGAGGTTGACGAACTCGGCGATGCTCCCCAGGGGGCAGATCCAGCCGCAGAAGACCCTGCCGACCAGCAGCGTGATGCCCGCGACGGCGATGAAGAGGATCAGGGAGCTGGGGGCGACGCGACGAAGCCAGACGCCCGAGGTCAAGTAGCTGTAGATGCTTTCAAGCCCTCCCAGAGGACAGAGAGCGTCGACGGTCGGTATTCCCGCCGGTCCTCCTCCCAATGTCTGATGCTGATACCCCACCCAACTGATATACGCCAGAAACCCGAACATGATGCCGTACCGGATACGCTTCCACGAAAACATGCAGATCTTCCCCCTCGATGAGAATTTTGAGAGAGAATAGCACCTCCCGAACTGGAATACTATTGTCGATCCATACACTCCGAGGGTACGCCGAATTACGGAGCCCGAGCACCCCCCTTCATGAACATGCTCGACGAGAGCCCGTACGGGAGCCCGTACGAGAGTGAATGCGAGGAATTTTCTTGTATAATATTCTTTGACTCGCTTGGGAGCGTTGCGTCGTTTCCCCGTGCGGCGGCGGCTGTGCGGGGAGCGCCTCCGGTCATGTCGATAACCCGTTCAGGGCCGACATGTACGTCGATGAACAGGGGGGAATCACAATGAGCGTATCGCCGATGGCCGGCACACGCCCGGACCATACGATGTTGACGAACATACCCGCGCTGGTGGCATCCTACTACACGGTCCGTCCCGATCCGGACGATGCGCGCGCACTCGTCGCCTTCGGCACGTCGGGACACAGGGGATCTTCCCTGAAAGGTTCCTTCAACGAGCCGCACATCATCGCGGTCAGCGCCGCGATCGTCGAGTACCGGAAGCGTGCGGGAATCACGGGGCCGCTCTTCGTCGGCAAGGATACGCACGCGCTCTCCGAGCCGGCGTTCCGCACGGCCGTGGAGGTCTTCGCCGCCTCGGGCGTCCGGACGGTGATCCAGAAAGGGCACGGATATACGCCGACGCCGGTGATTTCGCGCGCCATTCTCCAGTGGAACAAGGGGAGAAGCGAAGGACTCGCCGACGGCGTCGTCATCACGCCGTCGCACAATCCGCCCGAGGACGGAGGTTTCAAGTACAACCCCCCGTCGGGCGGGCCGGCCGACCCCGAGATGACCGACGCGATCCAGAAGCGGGCGAACGAGCTCCTTCGCTCCGGCGTGGACGCGGTCCGGCGCATCCCGTTCGAGAAGGCCCTCGCCGAGCCGTGCGTCCTCGAAGAGGACTACGTTTTGCCGTACGTGGACGACCTGGCCTCCGTCGTTGATATGGAAGCCATCGCCCGGTCCGGGATTCGCATCGGCGCGGACCCGATGGGCGGTTCCGGCGTTGCCTACTGGAGCGTCATCGCAGAACGGTACGGGCTCGACCTCGAAGTGGTGAACCCCGCGGTCGACCCGACATTCTCCTTCATGTCCGTGGACTGGGACGGCAAGATTCGTATGGACTGCTCCTCGCCCTACGCGATGGCCGGACTGGTGGAGCTGAAGGACAGGTTCGACATCGCCTGGGGGAACGACTCGGATTTCGACAGGCACGGCATCGTCGTCCCCGACAGGGGGCTGCTCCCGCCGAACGCGTACCTTGCCGCCGCTGTGGAGTATCTCTTCACGCACCGGCCGGGGTGGAGCGGGGACGCCGCCGTCGGCAAGACGCTCGTCTCCAGTTCGTTGATCGACAGGGTTGCGCGAAGCGTCGGAAGGAAGTGCGTCGAGGTTCCGGTCGGGTTCAAGTGGTTTGTCGAAGGGCTGCTGAACGGCTCGATGGGGTTCGGCGGGGAAGAGAGCGCCGGGGCGTCTTTCCTTCGCAAAGACGGCACGGTCTGGAGCACCGACAAGGACGGTATCATCCTGAATCTGCTTGCGGCCGAGATGCTCGCCGTGACCGGAGAGCATCCCGGAAAACGCTACGATGCCATCACGGCGCGCCTTGGGGAGCCGTTTTATGCGCGCATCGACGCGCCCGCGTCGTCGGAGCGGAAGAAGCTGCTTAAATCGCTCTCTCCCGACGCAGTGAAAGCGTCGTTCCTTGCCGGAGAGCCGATCATTGCAAGGCTGACCTCGGCCCCCGGGAACGGGGCGTCCATCGGCGGCCTGAAAGTGACGACCGAAAACGGCTGGTTCGCCGCCCGCCCGTCGGGGACCGAAGACGTGTACAAAATTTACGCGGAGAGTTTTCTGGGCGACGAGCATCTTGCCCGCATCCAGAGCGAAGCGCGAGAGATCGTGGACGGGGTGTTCGCCGCCGCCGGAGTCTGACGCTCCGTTTTTTTCGGCATAGGGCCTCCGCGCACGACCAAACGCGGAGGCCGCTGTTTCGTCGGTTATGCAAGAGTGTCGATGATGTCGGCGTGGTCGGCCTCCGGCTCCAGGTCAACACCGGATACGTGTCCGGTTTTGTGGAGATAGTCGTCGAAACCGCGTTTTCTTCCGTCTCTTTTCGGGCGTTCCTTCGCCGCCTTTCCAGTGACCCGCCCGCCTTGGGCTGCGAGAACTGAAAGGACGGGAGACGCCTCGTTCAACCGAGTATTCTGCATGGCGCTCCCCCCTCATAAGAATGTATCGGCGATGCGCGAAGAGTTTGTTAATTTCCGAGCGAAGAGCGCGAAAAACGACAGGCGGCTCATATGAGCCGCCTGATTGCAAGCGCAGTGAAAAAAACGAAAAAAAGAGAGAATATTGAAGAGAAAGAGTGCGAGAACGCGTTACGCTTCTTCTTTGTTGGCTGCGCGCTTCTTCATGATAAGGAATACTGCGCCGATGACTGCCATGATTCCAAGCCAAATAACTGTGGCGGTGTTCATACATAACACCTCCTTTTCTCTGGACTTTGGAAGACCCGTACTTCGAAGAACAACCCCGAAAACCCGAGCGGAAGAACGAGGCTGAAAGAGTAAAAAAAGAAACGAAGAGCAGCACGTATGTTTCGTATTTAAACTACCATAATTGAAGGTGTAATTCAAGTCAAAATGAGGAATTTCGTCAATTTACTCTTTTTGCTCTTCAGAAAAATATGGTTCCGTTATATGAAGGTGGCACAAGGGGAATAATCCGAACAAGTGCACCATCACGGCGCGGATTCTGTCCTCCGGGGCGTGATGGCGTTCGTTTTCCCGATGGAGAGCCTCCTCAGCCGAATACTCTTGAGCAGAACCTCCGCGCCGAGAGCAACATCGTTGAGCGAGGCGTTTTCCGCGGAATTGTGGCTGATCCCCTCGTCGCAGGGGATAAAGAGCATGCCTGTCGGCACGACGGGCGCTATTTTCATCGCGTCATGCCCTGCGCCGCTCGCCATCTTCCGAAAGAGAACGCCTGTCTCGGAAGCGGCCTCGGCGAGCGAATCGATCATGGACGGAGCCAGCGTGACCGGATCCATGGAGGAGAGCGTTTCGGTCGTGCACGAAAGGTCTCGGGAAGCTGCGATCTCCTCGATGGCTCGCTGGACCTTCCCGACCGTCCTCCTGATGCTCTCGCGCCGGATCCCCCGGATGTCGATCCTGAGCTCGACGCTTCCCGGGACCACGTTGAGCGCGTTCGGGACGACGTCCGCGACGCCCACGGTCGCGACGGTCGCGAAGCGCATCTCGTCACGCCCCGCCGCTTCCGTCGCGAGGATGATTTCGGCGGCCGCGCAGAGCGCGTCCTTGCGCAGGTCCATCGGGGTTGCTCCCGAGTGATCCTGGCGTCCGAGAACCGTTGCCTTGAGGCGCGTGGGCGCGGCGATCGCCGTGACGACGCCCAGCGGCTCTTTTGCCTCGAAGAGCACTCTGCCCTGCTCGATATGCAGCTCCATGAAGTCGAGCGCATGCTCCAATCGGCACGCTCCCGGAGCGTACCCCTTCCGTATCATCGCGTCGTACAGGCTCTCTCCGGAAAGCGACCGGGCATTCTTCAAGTGCGCGATATTCACGCTTCCCGCGACGACGCCGCTTCCCGCCGTAGCAAGTCCGTAGAGGCTCGATTCCTCGGCCCGGAAGGCGGCGGCGCGGACAGGAAGGTTTTCTCCGTTTCTCCGTATCTTATCCATCACGAGGAGAGCGGCGAGTACGCCCGCCACGCCGTCGAAACGCCCGCCGCCGGGAACCGAGTCCAGGTGCGAGCCGATCAGGTGGCACGGTTCTTTTTCGCGTCCCGGGAACGAGATGAACATGTTTCCGGCGCAGTCCTCGGTGACGGAGAGCCCGATCTGCCGGGCGATTCCCGCTGTCGCGCCGAACATGAGATCCTCTTCGGCGG
>Ga0334885_1004886_pt1 | contig 11272 bp, 5 predicted proteins | sample GraSluR1_MG_8_FD_207233 | JGI IMG/M metagenome (GOLD analysis project Ga0334885, IMG submission 207233) | Sludge microbial communities from methane-producing bioreactor in Wageningen University, Netherlands - Granular Sludge_31_05-R1 | ecosystem: Engineered > Bioreactor > Anaerobic > Unclassified...
CGGCGAATCGAAGATTTATAATGACACAGGCTTTGAGGTCCTGCACGTTCGCAATCAGCAGGTGCGCGACGAAGTGGATATTGGGCAGTACCGGCATTTCGAAGAAGTTACAACGTACCACTTCGGCGGTTGCGACGAGTGCACGCTGCAGCTCCATCTGGACGAATCCTTTGATGAAGCAAAACCGTTGCCCTGGACTCCGCCTGGGCCGCACTTCACGGATGAGGCGTTCGACGGCTTCCTTACGTATGTGATCGCTCAGACGCACACGCCTGAGGAACTTGAGAAAATGCCACCAGTGGTAAGCGCCGACATCTCGCTGCCTTTCTTTGCAGAATCGTATTCTGAAGATGCACCTCCTGAGATCCCGGAACAGCCTGTCGCCTACCCTCGCCCATGGCTGGACGAACTCCCCGCGGAAAAAAGAGAGGCGATTCTCGAAGCTGAGCGGATGGAACTCCTGCTGCTTGAGAAAACCGGCGGCAATCCGGTTCTGCCGTCCACGGAGTGCGAGAAGAGGATATTGGCTGAAGGGGCGATTCCAGGTGATATTTCCGGTCCAAACGGGCGACCGGACTGCTACATAAACCTCTATGATCTGGCCGCAATGGCCGAGTTCTGGCTGCAGTGTTATGATCCGGAAAACAGCAAATGTGATGATATGGCCGGTATCTGACATAGGTCCTAATTCAATCATCCAACGGGAGGACTTGAAATGGTAACTCGCGTCGACCGCACAAAAGCAAAATTATTCATCGGCCTGGTAACAGTGTGCCTGGCCGCCTGCAATGCTGTCCATGCCTACAGTCATTATCATTGTTCCAACAACGACCGCAATATTCGATGGTCGGACCACAATGTGAACTGGCGTGCCGGCAAAAACAGTTTCGCGAGCACCGCGTGGCGCAATGCGCTGACGACTGCTAATTCGCGATGGAACGAGGCGCCGGGAGACTTCACGTTTGGGATACGCAATTGGGGTGAAAAATATGTAGGACGCTCCAACAGTCAAAACGAAATATGGTTCTCCAGCAAGAGCAGCTTGCTGGACGGCGCGCCGGCGATTTGCTATTGGCGTTATTATTGCGCGGGAACCAGTCACAAAATGTTGGAAGCCGACATCATTTTCAACACGAACGTATCGTGGTCAACGACCGATACTCAGTCGAACAAGACACCCTATGGTGGATCTCTCAGGCCCTGGGGTGCGACGGCTCTTCATGAAATGGGCCATGCACTGGGATTAGGGCATGTCAACTACACGTACAACATCATGGGCCAGGACTGGAACCACATCCATGCAAACAACGGCATCGTGCGGCATTACGTTGGCGAAGACGCGGGCCATGGAGCCGTACATCTTTACGGGCGAACAAAGACGACGCACAAGAACGACGTGGCAGTCACCCATTGGAAATACCGCGATGCGGGCGGCGAATACAGCCGGCATGAGCCCTGCAGGGTATATCATAATGACAACACCGCCGTCGCCAGGGAGGACTTCAATGGTTTCAAACGGTATCTGGTTAAAGCCGGCCAGACGTACAAGGCTGAGTTCACCTTCGAGAACAACGGCTATTATGACCAGAGCGGCGTCAACGTAGCGCACTATATATCCACCAATGATAACATCACTACTGCCGACACGCGGATTCGTACCGGCACCATGACGCTAAACAGAAACAAGGTGTACACGACGACACACACGGTGAGTATTCCTGCCGACTTGACGGTCGGGCAAACTTATTACCTTGGGGTGATAGTCGATTACACGGGCAGCATTACGGAATTCGCGGAAAACAACAACTCAACTTATCTTCCGATTCGGATCATCCCGTAGCCCAACCGCCCTTGGCCGCGCGGGCGGGAATGAGAGGATATGGAGGAGTGCGGCGGTATGTTGCGTTATTGGCTTGAAAACGCGGGTAAAAAGTGGTTTTGGGCGGCGGGAAGGGGGTTTTTTGGCGTTTTTGGCCTTCAAAACGTGGTTGGGAGGTGGGTTTTTGTGCTTGTTTTTGCGTATTTTTGCTGAAATGGGGGGTATTTTATTGCGCAGAAGTGCGCGTTTTTTCACATTTTTGCGCATGAGTGTTTATGCGGGGCACTTTTTTGCGGATTAGTTAGAATCTTGCGCGCCTGGTGGTGGAAAGGGCGCCACAAATAGTAATTGACCGGACCTGTTATATTTTTATTGAAAATATAAGGACTTTGGCGGCCGGAGTTACTATTTATTCTCTGTTTGGGGGGGTGTTGGGAGGAGTACTGAGAAGGTGCTGCCTCTGTCGGGTGTGGAGTGGACCCATATCTTTCCGTTCTGGCGTTCGAGTATTCTTGTGACGATGGTGAGTCCGAGGCCTTCACCTTCGGGTACGTTGGCGGGGGTGCTTCGGTAGAACATGTCGAAGATGCGTTCCTGGTCTTCGGGGCGGATGCCGACGCCGTTGTCGGCGACGCGGTAGATGCACTTGCCGGTGAGCGGTTGTGCGGAGACGTGGATGCGGCCGGGACGATTGGGGTCGAGGAACTTGAGGGCATTATGGATGAGATTGGCGAAGACGCGCGGGGTGTGCAAGGGTTCTCCAAGGCAGGGAGGGAGGTCCTGGCGTGTAACGGAGGCCTTCCTGGCGGCGATGTCAAACTGGAGGGATGCTATGACCTCGTCGATGACGTCGTTCATATCGATCTGTGCAGGGCAGGCTGGTTCTGCACCGAGACGGCACACTTCGAGGAGGCCCTTGAGCAAGGCGTCCATTCGAGAGGCAGCAGACTTGACGAAGCGGGCGTATTCGAGCATGTCGTTGTCAACGATATCGTGGATTTCGTCGCGTAGTTCGCGGGTGACAGATTGGTTGTTTGCGAGGGTCGAGATGCAGCGGCAGGATTTGATGAGTTCTTCTGCGAAGCCTATGATAGTTACGAGGGGTGCGCGTAGGTCGTGCGAGGCGGCGTGGAGGATGTTCTGGAGGAGGCGGTTCTTGGTCTGTACGTCGTCGGAAAGCTTCTTCTGTGCGTGCTGGGCTTCCTTCAGGCCGGTGATGTCGGAGAGCGCGACGCGGAGGGCTTGCAGTCGGCCGGCGGGGTCGTTGACGGGGGCGGCAATCAACTGGACCCAGCGGGAGTCGCCGCCGGCGTTCTGCATTTGGAGTTGGCAGGGAGAGCCGGGCTCGGCGGGATTGTCGACGATTTGAACGAAGCAACGATGCCAGGTGTCACGGAATTCGGTAAGGATGAACGCGCTGAAGCGATTGCCAATCAATTTGGAGCGGGCGAGGCCGAGCATGGTGGAGATAGTGAGGTTGGCGCGTTCGATGATGCCGTCGGCGTTGATGGTGAGATAGCCGACGGGGGCGAAGTCGTAGAGTTCGGTGTACATGTCGTGGGACCGGGCGAGTTCGGCATGGGCGCGGTTGAGTTCCTCGTTTTGCAGTTCGAGTTCGATCTGGTGGATGCCGAGTTCGTGGATGAGATTGGCGACGTCGTCTCGGGACATTTCGTCGACATTGACGGCCTTGCCCTTATAAATGGCGACGGCCTTTTCACGGATGTCGTTGTTTTCAGTTATGGTTTCACCATTTGTATGTGAAGACTTGAAGAGGTGCGGCTCGTATTTTCCATAGTCATTGCGTCTGTTGCTCAGTTTCAATCATCAGGAGTATGAGTTCTACTTCTTTGTCGTCCGGTCTTATTTGTCGTGCGGTAATTCGCAGATGTTGAGCATTTTTTTCCGGCTTTTCCGGGAGCATGAGGTCCTCGACGGGGGCACCTTTGGCGACAAAGGTGCGGAGGCGTTGGCGGAGAGGTTCGGCTGGGAAGGGGGAGTGCTCGATTTCGAAGATTTCCTTATTGCGGATTGTATCGGGGCTCAAAGCGAATCGGTTGTAAAAGGCACGGTTGGCGGAGACGACGCGCAGGTACCTGTCGAGGACGATGAGGGGCTTTCCGACGGCTTCGACGACGGCCTCGGCGAGTTTTTTGGCGAGGGTGGCGGCGATTTGGGCCTCTTTCAGGGCGTTGACATCGGAGAAAGTTGCAACGACGCCGTCAATGGTGTTGTCGGAGGTCCTGTAGGGCATTATCCGCATGAGGTACCAGCGGTTGTCGTCTGTCTGGATTTCGTGCTGGAGGGCACCGAGGTGATGGAGGACGTGCCGTGCGTCGTGGTAGAAATTTTCATAGCGGAGCTTGTGGGCGATGTCGGTCAGGGGCCTGCCGACGTCGGCGGGGATGAGATTGAACATGTCCTTAACGGCGGGGGTGAATCGCTTTATATGGAGGGAGTTATCGAGAAAGATGGTGGCGATGTTGGTGCCTGAGAGGAGATTGGTAATGTCGTTGTTCAGATCGCCAAGCTGATTGACCTTGCTGCGGAGTTCGGCGTTTACGGTTTCGAGTTCTTCGTTGGTGGACTGGAGTTCATCGCGGGAGGTTTCGAGTTCTTCGTTTGTGGAGTGAAGCTCTTCGTTGGAGGAGCGTAGTTCTTCGTTTGAGGTTTCGAGCTCCTCTACGGTGGTGTGGAGGTATTGGCGCGTGGACTGAAGCTCCTCCTCCAGTGCGGCGATGCGCGGGTCTTCGGTTTGGCGATCGGCTTTTTTCGCCCTGGCTTGTTTTGGGTATTCTTCGGGCTTGCGGTGTTGGGGGGGGCCTTGAAAGATGACCATGAGGAGGTTCTCCTTTTGGCCTTTCTGGCACGAGGTTGCTGGACGGACGAGTAGATCGAAGGTGAAGAAATCGTCGTCCGACCGGAGCGTTATGCTCTCGGAAGTTACGGTGCGGTTTTCGTTGCGGGCGAGGTGTATTGCAGTGCTGAGCTTTTGCCTGATTTCGGGACGTGCCATTTTTATGATGTCGAGGCTGGGCTGGCCGCCGGGCTGCCGGAGAAACTTTTCGGTGTTTGCGTGGAAGTAGACAACCTCATTAGCGTTGTTGACAAAGACGCAGGGCCAGCCGTAGTCCTGGAGGATGATTCTCTCGGCCACATGGCGGAGGTCGGCTTCCGGGCGGGGCTGGGCGGGCCTGGCCGCGGGTTGCCTGTGGCCGGCAGAAAGCTCGTACAGCGGTGCGGCGGTGGTATACGCAGCGGGCTTTCGCCGGAATATCTTCCATTTGAAATCGACAGCAACGAAGTATTCGCTGCTTTCGCCGATGTTCTCGGCGGTTCCCAGAAACAATGCGCCATTGGGATTGAGCGTGTAATGGAAGAGCGGCATGATCTTTTTCTGCAGGTCTCCTTCCAAATAGATGAGGAGGTTTCGACAGTTGACCAGGTCGAGTCTTGAAAAGGGCGCATCCTTTATGAGATTATGGACAGCGAAGACTATCATTTCTCGTATTTGTTTTTTGATGGTGTACCTTGCGTCGTGCTTGTTGAAGAAACGGTGCAGGCGTTCGGGTGAGACGTCCGCGGCAATGCTTTGGGGGTAATCTCCCTTTCTTGCCTGCTCAAGTGCGTCGGCATCGAGGTCGGTTGCGAAGATCTGAAAGTTGAGGTGCTTGTCAAGCCTGTCCATTGTTTCGAGAAGGAGCATGGCGAGTGAGTAGGCCTCTTCGCCGGTGGCGCAGCCTGGCACCCAAGCGCGGATAGGGATGTCTGGTCGCTGGTTTTCGACGAGAGGGACGAGGACCTTGTCGTGGAGGACCACCCAAGCCTCGGGGTCTCGGAAGAAGCTGGTGACGGTGATGAGGAGGTCCTTGAAGAGGGTCTCAGCTTCGGCGGGATTCTCGCGGAGGTAGCGGTGGTAGTCGGCGATGCTTTCGATCTGGTGGACGGCCATGCGTCGTTCGATGCGTCGGCGGATGGTGCTTCTTTTGTAGTGTGAGAAGTCGTGGCCGGTGACCTGGCGAACGATGGTGAAGATTTTCTGCATAAATGCTTCGAGCTTTTCGGCGGGCAGGTTGGGCTTCTCGGCGCGGATGTAGGGGTGTTGGATGTACATGGTGAGTTCATCGGCCATTTTTTCGACCGGTAGGATGAAGTCTACGAGTCCGGTATCGATTGCGTTTCTGGGCATTCCGTCGTATTTGGCCTGATCGGGGTCCTGGACCATAGTCATTCCGCCGGCGTTTTTTATAGCCTTGAGGCCGAGCGTTCCGTCGCTTCCTGTACCGGAGAGGATAATGCCGATGCTCCTGTCGGCGCGGTCTTCGGCGAGGGAGCGGAAGAAGTGATCGATGGGGAGGTTCAATCCGGCAACTTTTGTGGTTTTGACAAGGTTAAAGACGCCGCGGACCAAATCGACGTTGCATTCGGGGGCGTTGAGATAGATATGGTTGGGTCTGACCTTTTCGCCGTGCTCGATGTCGCTTACCGAGATTTGGCAGTGTTTCTGGAGCAGCGAGCCCATGACGCTTTTATGGTCAGGGGGGAGGTGCTGAACAATGACGAAGGCTATGTCGACGTCCGAGGGCAGACGCGATACGAAGCCCTGTATTGCTTCGAGACCTCCGGCGGAGGCACCTATGCCGACAATGGGGAAACCGTCTTTGTATGCCTGGGGGGGACTATCTGTCGTGGGGGTGCTTTTGTCGGCGGCCTGGTCGAGGGTTTTGGCCTGCTTCTTTTGGAGGCGCGTTTTTGCCGACTGGTTTTTCTTGTTTCTTTTTACGGCCATGAGTCGTGCTCTCCTAAACGCAACCACCTGGTATTGTACGCGGTTATTTTGTGGAAAGCACGTTAAATGCACTTTTTTTGCGGCAGAAATCGGCGAGGAGCCGAACGATGGAATTATTAATTTTGACACAGGGGGCAAGTTCTTTATAATCAGTTTTAAGGGTCGCGAGGGGCGACTTGAATTGTCAATTTGTGGAGGATTTGAGATGGGTACGGTAAGGGCATCTCTTGTTTTTCCTTGTGTGGTTGGGACTTTGCTTTTGAGTTCGGCGGGGTTTGGGGCGAATCTGGAGATTTGGGGCAACACAACCGTGCAGGCGGGGGAGCGGTATGAGACGGTGAGCGTGGGCGGGGTTATGCCGCCACCGTTTTCGTTCACTGTTTCGCCGGTGGTGGAGTTCTACGGAAGGGCCTGGTCTTTGGTGGTTAATGAGAGCAGCGTGGTGAATATTCGCGAGGGGGGACTGATCCAGGGCGGCGTGGAATCGCACCTTTGGGATTCGAGTACCGTCAATGTGTATGAGGGCGGCGGGTTCGGCGGGATGAGCGGCGAGATTGTCTCTTTGCACGATTCAAGTACTCTTTCGGTTTACGGGGGCGATATAAGCCGCTTTGTGTTCGCTGATGGCGCGAGTACGATCAATCTGCACGGCGGGCTCCTGGGGCCGTTCGGTCTGGGCGGCAACAGTACGCTGAACATATACGGCGGCAGGACGGGTACTTTCTTAGGCAACAACGGGCTGGCCGATACGGCGACGCTGAATATTTTCGGCAGCCAGTTCGTCTATCATCCAGAGTGGTACCCGGCGGACGAAATGAGCACGGCGATATCGCGTCTTGACTACGTTGGTTTGGACGGGAAGGCAAACTACCTCATGGGGATTCCCGATCCGGCGATGCATTCGAATATCCACTTGATTCCTGAGCCGTGTACTATCGCTCTGTTGGCCGCGGGGGTGCTGGCGGTGCGTCGGCGGAAGGCGGCTTAGGGGGTTGGGGGCAGGGGCTTGCGCCCTTAGACGACTTTCGAGGCATGGGTTGGGACTGGGCAAGGGCAGGATGGTTGCGACAGACGCCAAGGGCAAGATGCCCTCGCCACGGGGGCGCGTTGACATGTGTTTTTGTTCTGATATACTTATGGGGTGCGGTGGGTGCGCTTTTTGTGGGGCCGGTCGCGGAAATAACGATCTATTTTGTTAATGGAGGTTCATGATGAAGAGTCTGGCATGGTGCTGCGTGGTTTTGTTGGCGGCGGGGATGGCATTCGGGGGTTATTATGACACGTCGTTCGATACGGCGGATGCGGCTGCGAACTGGACGGTAATCAGCGGGAACTGGTCGCTGGACGCATCGGCGGGGACGTACACCGCGACTACGAGCAGCTCGACGGCGATGACGATCTATACGGGGCCTTTGAAGTGGGGCGGGATGGCGTCGGATCTGAGGGACTATACCGTGAGTACGGATATGGTTGTTCACGGCAATGACTCGGCGGTGGTTGCGCGTTATGCGGGGACGGGGGAGTATTATTTCTTCCGTTATCACGTGGCGACGGGGACGCTTCAGATTTACAGCGTTGGCGGCGGCACGCGGCAATTGGCGCAGGAGTCGGTCGGGGCAATAACGGCGCCGTTTACGATGAGCTTTACAGTGAAGGGGAATGTGCTTACGGGGCGGGTCTACGTTGACGGGGAGCTGCGCGGCACTGCTACGGCTGTTGACGACATGCACAAGAAAGGCACGGTGGGATTGCGGGCGTACAGTGCGACGTCGAGTTACGGGAGTCTGCATGTTACGTCGGCGAATGGTCCGATCAATATCGCACCGGCGGACGGGGCAAGCGGGGTGAGCACGGAACCGGTGCTTCGCTGGGCGACGGTTGAGGATATCTGGGGCAACGTGAACCCGAACGTTGCGGCGCATTATCTTTACGTGAGCGCGGGCGGGGAGGATCCGAATGTGTCGTTAGAGGCTACGATTTTGGCGGACGGTCCTGAGGCGTCTTACGATCAGCTTGAGCTGGAGCGCGATACGCGTTATTTCTGGCGGATAGAAGAGGCGATGGACGACGGGGCGGGCGGCTTCACGGCGCCGGGGGATCCGAACAACATCGTTGGAGGTCTGTGGAGTTTCGAGACGATCAAGAGCGTTCCGGTGATCCAGCAGCAGCCTGCGGACGTTTTTGTTCGTGTGGGGGACCGGGCTGAGATATCAATAGCGGTGGCTACTCTTTCGCCGGAGCATTACCAGTGGTACAAGCTGGTTGACGGCGGGGATGATCTGGCGGTCGGGGGAGACTCGCCGGTTCTGGTTATCGATCCTGTGAGCGAGTCCGACGCGGGGTATTACTACTGCATCGTGACTAACGAGGCGGGCGCGGCGGGACCTTCGGACGCGGCGGAACTGATTCTGAAGCGGATGTCGGCGCACTGGACGCTGGACGCGGGGGACTTTGCGGGCGGTCAGTATATCGACTCGGCCGGCGGGCACCATGCGACTACGGCGGGCGCGGCGGTGACGTTCGTGGAAGGCATGGACGGTACGCCGAACGGTGCGGTTGTGATAGATCCGAACAGTTGGGCGAATGCGGGCGTCTGGAACCCGGCGGCGCAGACGAACCAGTTCAGCGTTTCGATGTGGATGCGGTGGGAGGGCATCACTGGGGGTCATCATCGGCCGATAGCCCAGCGCGGAGTTGACTGGAGCACGGCCGCGTGGGGCCTGCAGATTAACCAGAACACGCCCAACATCGAGTTCCGGAGTTATTCGGCGGGTGGGCCGCAGGGTGCGCTGACGGCGACGGATTTCGGCAGGTGGCAGCATGTTTGCGCGACGTTCGACGGCGTGATCGGCGCGATGTATATCGACGGCAGGCTTGTTCAGAGCAGGTCGGTGAACCTGACTCCGGCGGCGGATTCGCCGCTGATTATTGGGGCGGGGGCGTCGGACGGGAACCTTCGGTTTAACGGGGTGCTTGACGACATACGGATATATAACTATGCGTTGTCGGCGGAAGAGGCGGCGGATATCTGGTATGAGGTTACGGAGGAGCCGGTTTGCCTCAACCCGCCGGATAGGGCATACGACCGTAACGGGGACTGCGTGGTTGACCTTGCGGACTTTGCAGTGTTTGCACTTCACTGGCTGGAATGCGGCTGGTACCCGGAATATGAATGTCCGTAGTTGTTGACGGGCGGGATGAGTAACGCTGGTTTTTGGAAGGAGGAACCCGGGCGCATGGCGCGTCCGGGTTTCTCTTTGGCGAGTTTTTCAGGGGATGGACGTTTGATGGTTAAGAGAGCAGCTTTTTGCAGGCTTGCAGTCGCGGCGGTATTGGTGGTTGTTGCGGGGGCGGGCGCACAGACGGTCCTGATCGAGGCAGAGGGTTTCGATGATTACGGGGGATGGGTGCTTGATCAGCAGTTCATGGACCAGATGGGTTCGCCGTTTCTGCTGGCGCACGGTATAACTGCGCCGGTTGCGGACGCGGTTACGCAGGTCGTTTTTCCGTCGACGGGCATGTACCGCGTCTGGGTTCGCACGCGGGACTGGACGGCTCCGTGGAAGGAGCCTTATGTTTTGCCGTCTTCGGTGAAGTACGCCAGCGGGACGCCGGGTCGTTTTCAGTTGATCGTGAACGGGACGGCGGTGGGGACGACGTTTGGGGTTGTGGGGAATGAGTGGCACTGGCAGGATGGGGGTACGATATTTATCGGGGAGAGTGAGGCTACGATTGGGCTTCGTGATCTGACGGGGTTCGAGGGGCGGTGCGACGCGATAGTATTTTCGAAGAACCTGACGTTTAGTCCGCCGAATGCCGATCCGGAGATGAAGTTGTGGCGGCGGGGTTTGCTGGGTCTTTCGGATGCGCCTGAGGAAGCGGGTGAATATGATCTTGTGGTAGTGGGCGGGGGCATGGCGGGGACGTGCGCGGCTTTGTCGGCGGCTCGGCGCGGGGCGCGTGTTGCGCTGATTCAGGACCGGCCGGTGCTGGGCGGGAATAATTCGTCGGAGGTGCGGGTGCATCTGGGCGGGGAGACGAACTTTGAGCCATATCCGCGGATCGGTGATATTGTGCGAGAGCTGGACCCGGGTACGAGCGGCAACCGCGGGCCGGCGGCAAACTTCAAAGACGAGAAGAAACTTGCGGTGGTGCAGGATGAGCCGAATATCGATTTGTACCTGAACTACCGGGGCAACGAAGTCGAGACGGACGGTGGCAGGATAGTCGCGGTGATCGCCGAAAGCACGGAGACGGGGCGGCGGCTGCGTTTTACGGGTCGGACGTTTGCAGACTGCACGGGTGACGGCAGCATCGGCTACCTGGCGGGGGCGGACTGGGAGATGACGGTCAGTGATGCATCGGCGACGCGGATGGGGCGATCGAATTTGTGGCGGTTTGTGAATACGGGGGCGAGCGCGGCTTTTCCGTCGGTTCCGTGGGCTCTGAACCTGACAACGGGGAACTTTCCGACGAACGATCTTGGGAACTGGTTCTGGGAGAGCGGATTTGCGCATGATCCTTTTGAGATGAGCGAGTATCTGCGTGACTGGAACTTTCGTGCGGCTTACGGTGCGTGGGACGCGCTGAAGAACAAGGTGAGCGGTTACGGCAATTATCTTCCGGAATGGCAGGCTTATGTTTACGGGATGAGGGAATCGCGG
>Ga0334885_1004897_pt1 | contig 11254 bp, 12 predicted proteins | sample GraSluR1_MG_8_FD_207233 | JGI IMG/M metagenome (GOLD analysis project Ga0334885, IMG submission 207233) | Sludge microbial communities from methane-producing bioreactor in Wageningen University, Netherlands - Granular Sludge_31_05-R1 | ecosystem: Engineered > Bioreactor > Anaerobic >...
GGAACGGTACGTCATCTTCCAGCCTCTTTGTGGCGTGTTTTCATGAATCTGAAGATAATCTTCAGTATATCATTGACCTTCCTTTGGTTACTACACCGGGAACAGTGTTCAATTACAGTGACGGAGCATCCCATCTGCTTTCTGCAATAATAAGTCAGGCCACGGGTATGAGTACCCTTGATTTTGCTGCAGAGAACCTTTTTGATCCGATCGGGATAACAGAGTACGAATGGAGCACCGACGACAGGGGCTATCACCTGGGTGCTGCATACCTGCGGATCAAACCCCGCGATATGATCCGGTTCGGAAACCTGATCCTGAACAAAGGGGTATATGGAGGAAGGCAGGTGGTACCGGAAAGCTGGATCAATGAAATGACAACCGCAAAGATCTCTACAAACGATGATATCCCATACGGTCCTGAATACGGATACCAGATATGGCTGGGAACTGTCTCGGGTAATAGATATTATATGGCGATAGGCTGGGGCGGACAATTTATTGTGATTGTTCCCGGCCTTCAGCTTGTTGTTGCTGCCACATGCTGGACAGGCGGGATATCCGACCGGCAGGCCGGGGAACACTGGATGAGCATAATAAAGATAGTCATGGAAAAGATAATTCCGGCTGTTCATTAAATAATACACTTACAGATTGTATTTCTTCTCGTGAAAAAAATACGTATGGAAACAAAAAGTGAAATGCCAGGAGAGGAGAAATCAGCTCTCATAAGAAAGCTTACTAACCTGAATTATCAAACGGCACGCGGGATTTTTATGTGAAACGTTTGATTATTTAATGTAAATTTGATTAAGCTCTGACTATCCGGTGCTTCATTTATTCGGGCAGAAAATTGCGCGTATAAATTAAAATACTAGATATGGGTCATCTTGTAGGAAAAGAGATATATCAGAAACTGGGAGATAAGCTTGATTCTCTCCCATGCGGACCCTGCCGCACGATGGAACCATTATTGAATCAGGATTCACAGAAGTTCTCGATTATGAGAAGGCATTGTCGTTAATCGAATCACAAAATAATTTTGCAATAGGATTGTGCTCGTGCCGTCATGAAAAGCACCATACAGGGGATAAAAAGTGTGATGTGCCCATGGATACATGTATTACTTTCGGACACTCTGTCGATTTCATGGTCAGGCATAACTTCTCAAAGAAAGTTACAAAGACCCGGGTACTGGAGAGTGTTGCCAGGTCAAGGGAAATGGGGCTTGTATTGAGCTGTGATAATGCGAGAAAGAATGTCTCTTTTTTGTGCCAGTGCTGCGGTTGCTGTTGCAATCTGCTTCTGGGGATATCCAGATTCGGGTACACAAACACAATTGTCACTTCAGGTTTTATCGCACATGTTAATACCGGTACATGTGATGGATGCGGAAAATGCTCAAAAGCCTGCCCGATAGGAGCTATTGAAATGATACCTTCAGAAAATGATCAGACAGGGAAAAGAAAAATGCCGCGGATCAATACCGGAATCTGCATCGGCTGCGGTGTATGCTCCCTGAAATGTGTAAAAACAGACTCAATGAAGCTGGTCAAACGGGATAAGAGAGTGATACACCCCGAAACTACCTTTGAGCGGGTTATTCTGCAAAGTCTTGAGCGAGGGACACTTCAGCATCAGTTATTTGGAAATCCGGAGAAAATAACCCAAAAGGTGATTAAGGGATTTGTCGGGGGATTTCTGAAACTTCCTCCGGTTAAAAGAGCTCTGATGAGCGAAACTCTGAGGTCCTCGTTCCTTGATGCAATGAAAAAAGGGGCTGTGAAACAGAATAAAAGTTACCTTCTTGAAGGGTGACAGGAAAACAGGTTCTTTCCTCAGAAAAAAAATCAGAACATAGAAGAACAGAGAAAAGGTAATTTCCATTGTATTCCAGGCTACTGGTTCCAGACTGTTGGTTGCAGTCATTATTTATTTGATTTTTATCCCTTACTTTGATAACTTTAACCCGATAAGCCCTGAACCCTGCCACATGAACATTTAACAACAAATGACCAGCCTCATCCCCGGGTATAACTACGACATCTTCATCAGCTACCGCCAGAAGGATAACAAAGGCGACAGGTGGGTAAGTCAATTTGTCGAGGCTCTGAAAACCGAATTAGAATCAACATTCAAGGAGGAGATAAGCGTATATTTTGACATCAATCCACATGACGGACTCCTGGAGACACATGATGTAGGGGCCTCGCTGGAAGACAAACTGAAATCGCTGATACTCATTCCGGTCATCTCCCGCACCTATTGTGATCCGAAATCATTTGCATGGGAGCACGAATTAAAAGTTTTTATTGACCTTGCCGGGAAAGATCCGTTTGGACTGAAGGTGAAACTGCCAGGCGGGAATGTCGCAAGCCGGGTTCTTCCTGTCCGTATCCACGATCTGGATAATGATGATCTGAAACTATGTGAATCGGTTCTGGGAGGAGCGCTCCGTGGCATCGAATTCGTTTATAAAGAACCCGGAGTAAACAAACCTCTCACAGCCGAAGATGATGACAGAAAGAATTTAAACAATACAAAATACAGACTCCAGATCAACAAAACAGCTAATGCAATAAAGGAAATTATCGCAGGATTAAGAAGGGGAGGGGCCCAGGTCATAGCTGATGTAAAACAATCAGAAGCGAGAACCCTGATGAGGGAAAAATCAATAATTGTTCTTCCTTTTGAGAATATAAGCCCTGATCCGGATCAGGAGTATTTCAGCGACGGGCTGACAGAAGAGATCATAACGGATCTTTCTTATATTGATGATCTTTTCGTTATCTCACGGAGCTCGGCTATGACTTTTAAAGGTGCAAAAATCACCATACAGGAAATAGCAGATAAAGTGCATGTAAAATATGTTCTTGAAGGAAGCGTAAGGAAAGCTGGCAATAATCTGCGCATCACAGCCCAGCTGATCGACGGGGTTACAGATATGCATATCTGGGCGGGAAAATATGATGGTACACTTGATGATATTTTTGATATACAGGAAAAAGTTGCACGGTCTATTGCCGAATCCCTCAAACTTAAGATCTCTTCAGAGGAAAAGGAATCAATCTCTAAGAACCTGACAAGAAACCTCGAGGCTTACAATTATTACCTGAAGGGCAGATTTTTCTATCATAACGGTACAAAAGACGACCAGGTGAAAAGCATGGAGTGCTTTAATAAGGCATTGTCGGAAGACCCTGATTATGCGCTGGCTTGTTCCGCATTGGCCGAGTCTTATTATGCCCAGGGTGCTTTTGGCTGGCTGCCGTTGCAGGAAGCCATCTCAAAGGCAAAAGAGTATCTTATGAAAGCTCTTCATTATGACAAGAACCTTGCCGAAGCACATGCGGCTCTTGGAGTGATTTATGGTGCTTACGACTGGAAATATAAGGAGGCAGAAGCCGAGCTTTCATTGGCCCTTAGCCTGAGTTCCAAATGTCTGGGAGCAAATCAGTATTACGCCGGTTTAATGGATTCTCTCGGCAGGAATGAAGAAGCAAGAGTGCATATCAACAGAGCTCTGGAACTGGACCCGACCTTCTTTTACCTTTACCTGCTGAGTGCTCAGCTATACTATAACGAAGGCAGGCTTGAAGAGTCCATGAGAGATTGCCGGAAGGCATTGGAAAATAACCCTCATTTCCATGAAGGGTACTGGAGGGCCATACGCATTTATTTCAGACTTGGTGACGAGGTAAATGCTGGCGGAGTAATTCAGAGCTATCTGAGAAGAGATATCCTGAAGGCGAAGTATTTAAATGATTTTAATAATATTTTTCCAGGTTCCGGTTTTGATGGCCTGTTAAACCTTTTAATCAAAATGGAGCTTGATAAGAGCAACCCCGACCCTTATTTTCTCGCTGTATGGTATATATTAAGCGGCAACAAGGATAAAGCGCTTGGTTTCCTTGAAAAAGCTGTCGGGAGCCGTTATGTCGCCATACCCATGATCAACAACGATCCTGATTTTGATGTAATCCGGAAGGAACCACGTTTTCAGGAACTGATTGAAAAGCTGGGATTGACTGAATACCAGATCTGACGGGGTTAAACTTATCTTTTTGCGTAGTGATCCCTGAGTAAGGAATTCCTCCCATGCTGATCCGCTATCTTGTGTTCTTACTTCCACTAAAATAAAAAAGCATAAAAATATTTGGATAATGAACATATGTTCACTTACTTTGTAAGAGATTGATGTTATTTGATTAGTGAAATGGTTTCTTAAAGATCAAATTTCCGGCATGCATCCATCATGATAGTACCTGTTATACTTTACGGTTCCCCTGTTCTCAGGAAAAATTCGGAAGAAGTAACTGAAGATGACAATATCAGTCTGTTTTCTGATGACCTTTTTGAGACATTAAGGAAAGCTGAAGGAGTTGGCCTGGCAGCACCACAAATTAATTTCTTAAAAAGAGTTTTTGTAATCGATACCACACCTCTGATAAAAGATAGTATTACTGTAGAAAATTTTACCGGCATTTTTATTAATCCGGTAATTATTGACAGGGCTGGTGATGAAATATTATATCGTGAAGGCTGCCTGAGTGTTCCGGAAATTTTCGAAGAAGTCAGCAGGCCTGAAAAAATACTGGTAAGGTACCAGGATCTCCAATTCAACACCCATGAAGAGGAGCTGGACGGGATAAAGGCAAGGATTTTTCAGCATGAATATGACCATCTGGAAGGCATTTTATTCATAGATAAAATAAACCGCCTGAGAAGAAAACTAATTATCGGGAAATTAAACAGAATAAAAAAATCATCAACGATTTAAATAATAGGCAAATATGAAAACAACAGACGTTCTGATTATTGGGGGGAGTGCAGCGGGTATGGTTGCTGCACTTACAGGAAAATCTTCCTGGCCCCGGAAGAGTTTTATCCTGGTCAAAAAGCAAAAAGATATGATGGTTCCATGCGGTATACCATATATTTTCGGTACTCTGGAAGACACTGATCATAATATTCTGCCGGTTGATAACATGATGGAAAAGGCAGGGATAGAATCTATTGTTGATGAAGCAACATTAATAAACACAGAAAATAGAACCGTTGATTTTGCAAGTGGAGAGATAATTAAATATGATAAACTTGTTATTTCCACCGGGTCAATCCCGGTATTGCCCAAATGGCTGAAAGGAGGTGATAAGGAAAATGTTTTTACTATTCCCAAGGATAAGATCTACCTTGATGAAATGAAGAGAAGGCTGGCTTCACTTAAGCGAATCGTAGTAATAGGGGCCGGGTTCATCGGTGTGGAATTTTCTGATGAGCTTGTTAAAAGAGACCATGAAGTGGTATTGGTAGAAAAACTACCCGACATTCTTATGCTTGCATTTGATGTAGAGTTGTCAAAAATGATCGAGGATATACTTTCAGGAAGAGGAGTGAGGATAATTACAGGCAACGGGATCAAAGAGATCCAGGGAGATCAAAAGGTTGAAAGAGTGTTGCTTGAAGACGGAGAATCATTTGAGACTGATGCAGTAATACTGTCGATAGGATACAAACCAAATGTCGAACTGGCACGTAAATCGGGCATCTATATTGACGAGAGTAATTTTATTGCGACAGACGAATATATGCGTACTCATGTGAAAGATATATTTGCTGTGGGTGACTGTGCGCAGAAGCGCGACTTTGTGACACGTGCCAGAGTCCCTACCATGCTCGCCTCAACAGCATGCGCCGAGGCACGGATAGCCGGAATGAATCTTTTTAACCTGAATGTCGTGAAGACCTTCAGTGGTACAATAGCCATTTATTCCACTGCAATTGGCGATACCGGCTTTGGTACGGCAGGAGTAACCGAAGCAAGGGCTAAAGAGGAAGGAATTGATACTATAACGGGCATATTCGAGGGTGTTGACCGCCATCCGGGTAATCTGCCGGGTGCACATAAACAACTCGTTAAGCTTATTGCAGCCCATCATTCCGGTGTCATTATCGGCGGTGAAGTAATCGGGGGATTAAGTGCCGGAGAATTGACAAATGTAATCGGGCTGGCAATACAAAACCGTATGTCAGTCAATTCATTACTCACTTCGCAGATAGGAACACATCCCTGCCTGACTGCCTCACCTGCTGGTTATCCGCTTATAAAAACAGCTGAAATAATCGCCGGTAAAATGCGGGGGAGATGACAAAATTCATAGAAGAACACTATGGTATGCATGTAATTTTCGGAACCCACCCCATACCCCGGAAATACCTATTAACGCATGAAAAACTAAACACATGGAATAATGAGTTTCTTGAAAGATCAATTGAACATATAATATCGGATGAATCAACCCGGCTAAGGTATGATTAAAAAACTCCAGGACAGCCGGGTGTAATCCCCAGCAAAGCTGCAAAAATAATCTGAAGAAAAGGCGATCTGATAAGTTTTTCAGACCAGATACTCCTGGTCTGAACATTAATATACTCTATAATTACCATCATAAATAACACAAAGACGGTAATCATAAGTGAATTTTAAGGGTATAAATCATTAACTCGTTCATAATCAATATTATATTTAGTTATGTAAAGTTAATTTTTTTTAGTCCAGATTATTTTTAAATGAACAAATGTTCATTTAAGTTTATTGCTTAATTTTATTCCCCTATGTTAAACCATATTGCATTATCGGTTACTGAATCGGATGAAATTGAAAACTTCTATGAAAAAGTTTTGATTTTCAGGACTAAACATAAATTTGCACTGGATAGTCTGCTTGTCCGAAAGATATTCGATGTAAATAGTTGTGTAGACGTTTGTGTTTTGGAACGGAATGGTTTGGAATTTGAAATTTTTATAAACACCAGGCAGGAAAACAAATTCTTCTCACATATATGCCTCTCTTATCAAAGCCCGGAAATTATATATGAGAATGCTTTAAAATCAGGATACAAAACTCTGGTAAAAGATGGCTCCAACCATTTTACCTATTTTATATGGGACAAAAGCAGAAACATGTTTGAAATTAAGAATTTAAGAACATGAACAACTTCATGTGTTTTGGATTTACAGGAACAAGAACCAGTGGCGGTATCAGAAAACCCGGTGTACGACTTTACCGGACAGCCTTTATGGCTTCCGGACTGCGTCAATATTGCATCCAGTGGCACATAAATATTAAGCCCGCTGCGGACTATTAATAATCAACGGATTTTAAGTGCCCACCAGGGATAAACAACAGTAATTCAGATCTTTTTTTGTATATGACAATATTGGTAATTTTATTAAATTTTGAGAGTTAGTGTTATGAGATCACGACTTTCATTTAAAATAAAATAATTCTGAATAAGCTTGCATAATGAGAATAATCTCATTATATTTATAAATAATTTTAATGTAAGGATCTATTAAGGATTGTTGGTTTTCAATCAGGCTTAAATTGAAGAATGACTTATGGAAAAATATTTGGTAGCATCAACAGGCGATACATTAGACTCAAAAGTATCAGGAAGATTCGGACATTCCGGATTTTTCCTCATAGTAGATCCCGCAACAATGCGATATGAAGCTTTCCGGGGTGTCAGTAATTATGATAATCAGACCATTCAGGAATTCATTGTTACTGATATCAGCAAAGTTATAGTTGGTAATATAGGCCCCTCATTATTCAACGAGGTGACAGCTTACGGTTGTAAAATATATCTGTGCCGCAATATGCCGGTTCCTGAAGCTATAAGAAAGGTTAAAAATGGTGACATACCTGCATTGAGTGAGCCAACCTTAAAACACAGCATTCACTCAGCACGTAAAACAGGTTATAATTATGGCGGACATGGCACAGGTTCAATCGGTGAGATGCCTCAGGGCTCAGGTTCACGGGGCAGAAAAAGCCGGGAAAGAAGCAAATTACCAGAAAAAGCACAAGGCAGGGGGTGGGGGAGATTAAGGTAATAATTAATAAATACATTGCTGCATTTGACCTGCAGCATATAAAAAAAACATTAAAAGGAGGTTTATCATGGCTTTAATGATCACAGATGAATGTATTTCCTGTGGATTATGTCTCGAAGAGTGTCCTAATGCAGCAATTTCCGAGGGTGATCCGGTAGAATGGCATATGACCGGCCATCTGCAAAGGAATAATGACAAATTTAAAAGCAAATATTAACTGGCTTGATGAGTTACTGCCGGAAGGCATGTCAATTCCATCATTAACCTGCCTTTCTTTACCGAACAATGCTCAGACTCTTTATCAGCATCTTTATACGGATTGATCTCTTCCTTAAGAAAGATAATCCCTTTGCTGCCTGATTCATAAATAAAATACTTATCGGCATTACCGAAATATCCCGGTGTAAGCTGACCATTGTAATCGACTGCCATAGCCATCCGGATTATCTGTAGATTTTCTGTATGCATGCTTTTTCTTTTTTTAAACTGTAATGATGCCCTCATATTATTCATACATTTAACCCTGAAGATTTGATGGTCAATGCAGCGATGGCAATTTCATATTTTTATTCTTTTTAGCTTTTATAACGACAAAACTACCCTTGCCATATCCATTTTCCGGCATCTGGGTGCTGGTAACCTCGTATAGATGGCCGAAAACGGTCTGGGAAGTTTTAACAATACTGAAATTATTTTCCCACAAATACTTATACACTTCTTCTGTACTGTAAAAAACAGCATCTTTATAAAAAATGCTCTTTTCCTTTGAATCAAGATATAGTTTACCCACAGGACTATCTCTATCCACAAAACCCAAAATAAGAATCCCGTCGTTTTTTAATATCCGGTGAGTCTCAGCAAATGACCGGCTGATGTTATCCACAAAGCAAATCGTAGTAACCATAAGGGCAAAATCATAGCTTTTGTCGGCCAGCGGGAGATATTCTGCAACACCGTCGATAACCTTTAACCCTCGCTGTAAAGCTTTTTCTCTCATTACCTTTGATGGTTCAATTCCTTCATTAATCCCGAGCGGAATAGCAAATATCCCGCTTCCAATACCAATCTCAATTCCTTTTCCTTTTTCCGGAATTACTCTTCTTATTGCTTCAAGTTCAGATTCAAACACATAATGATTATCAGAAAACCATTGTTCGTATTCAACGGGATGTTCGTCAAAAGGCTTTGTTTTTGACATTGGCGTCAGGTCAGTACTTTCTTTTATTGGAAAATGTGTAAGTTATTCACGAATAATTAGATCACGGAAAGTATTATCTCCTTTAGACTATTTTAATAAGATCTGCCATTATCATTCTGTCTTTGGATTCCCGGTATATTAATTATTGATATTTAAAGAATTAATGTCTGTTGATCGGCATACAGGACAATTATCCTTAACTATTATTGCCTGGATATCAAATCTTGCATTACAATCCTTACATATAAACCACTCTTTTTCAAGGTATGCATTACCATACACTGTTTTAATTTCTTTCCCCTCAACCAGTGCTCTTGCTATTTTACGCCTTGCACTTTCGCAGATCCTTGCAAAAGTAGCCCTTGACACGCTCATTAAAACAGCAGCTTCCTCATAATTTAACAGATCATAGTCAGCCATTTTAATTGCCTCATACTCTTCGTAAAACAAATCAATTGAACCTTTACATCCTTTCGCACAGCCATAGGGTTTAAACCCAATAAATTTTGGTGGTGCAAAAATCTTTCGTAGTTGCTTCTGACGTGGCATATCATTATATATATATTACAAAGATAGTGAGAATATTCTCAATATTTGCTATTATTTATTTTTTAATGCCAATTATTTTTCCTCCTTACACCTGCCTGAACGAACTCCCCTCTGACTATGATATTTTTCCCATGGGGTATAAAAAAAATCTGCAACTCATTAGTTGCAGATTTTTTTTGAAAATTAAAGTAAAGAAAGTGGTTATGGTAGTATAACCTCATCAATTACGTGTATTACACCATTTGTGCCAAGAATGTCAGTAGCTACAATTGTTGCATCAGCTGAACCAAGAGTAAGGGCAGCGTCGGAATCAGTTATTGTCAGATTACCCAGGTTGAGGGTTATAGAACCACCGAGAGTTGCCACGATGTTACTTGGCAAGTTAGGTAAATCAGTGGAGAATACTCGTGCGTCTACTACATGATACTTTAAAACAGCTTCAATAACAGGTATGCCAACGGCAGCCACTAATGCATTAAAATCAGCTACTCCTGCCAGTGTATACAATGATTCAAATGCTGCATCAGTTGGAGCAAAAACTGTAAACGGACCTGTTCCGCTGAGTATAGTTATTAAATTAGCTGCATGTGGATCATTTTCAACAGCGGTGAGGGCTGCAACCAATTGTCCGAATTCTGCTCCCTGTGCCGCCTGGGAAGCTGCAACAGCTATTTCTACAATATTTTTTGAAGGCGGTAGTAATGTTCTGTCAATGAGATGTACAACTCCATTATCATAATCCAGGGCACCACCTGCGTTTGTTGCGGCAGTCACTTTGGTTAAACCATTTATGAACGCACCATTGGTATTGATACTCAGATAAAAATCTCCACCAAGTGTGGTCACTGCCGATCCGGTTGCAGGTAAAGTATTGCCAAATACTTCACTGCCTATCACATGATAAGTTAAGATTGGGACCAGATCGTTTGCTGTCAGTCCTGCCAGGCTTGTTATCCCTGCAGCTTCAAAAGCATCATTATCAGGAGCAAATAATGTAAGATTTGCTGCCGGGTCGGTCAGGGTACTCAGAAGATTAGCCGTTACTACTGCCTCAGTAAGAATTGAGAAATTCTTGCTGAAATATGCAGGTTCAACAATTGTATTAACAATGCTAAGTTCCAGTTCAGGGACCAGGACTGCGTCTATAATATGCAAAACACCATTTGTAGCCAATAAATCAGCTGTTGTTACATTGGCTGCATCTATTTTAACAGAATTCCCGTTAATATCAACAGTAATTTTATCATTGGCTCCCAGGAGTGTGGAGGCGGTTTGTCCATCAGTTAAATCTGTTGATTTGATAGCCGCTCCGGCTATTACATGATACTTTAAAATTCTTTCAACTACTGCTTCAGGGATGTTTGTCGGATCAGCCTGACCTATAGCTCCCAGAAGCGCTGTAAATGCTTCATTGGTAGGTGCGAAAACAGTAAAGGGTCCGGCACCTTTCAAAGAGCTCGCTAAACCGGCCTCAGTGACAATTGCGACAAAAGTGCTCAGACTGCTGTTTTCCTGGGCAATTTCAACAATGTCCTTTGTCGGTTTCGGTTCCTCTTGTTCCTTTTCACAGGATATTAGAGATACTGCAACCATTACGAGGATTGCTGT
>Ga0334885_1004920_pt1 | contig 11213 bp, 8 predicted proteins | sample GraSluR1_MG_8_FD_207233 | JGI IMG/M metagenome (GOLD analysis project Ga0334885, IMG submission 207233) | Sludge microbial communities from methane-producing bioreactor in Wageningen University, Netherlands - Granular Sludge_31_05-R1 | ecosystem: Engineered > Bioreactor > Anaerobic > Unclassified...
ACGTGCAGCCCTTGCCGTCGCGCAGCAGGCCCGCCGATCCGCCGTGCTCGTTGAAGATCAGCCAGGGCCCGTTGTCCGAGGTGAAGACCACGAGCGTCTTCCGGTCGAGCTTCAGCTCGCGGAGCGTGTCGAGCACCCGGCCCACGCTCCAGTCGATCTCTTCGATCACGTCGCCGTACAGCCCGCGCAGACTCGTGCCGCGAAACTCGTCGGACGTGAACAACGGCACGTGGGGCATGCTGTGGGCGAGGTAGAGGAAGAAGGGCCGATCGCGGTTCTTGCGGAGGAACGCGACCGACTCCTCGGCATACCGCTTGGTGATCGTGTTCTGGTCGGCGGGCCGCTCGACGATCCGCTCGTCGCGCATCAGGGGGACGTTCCAGTACTCGATTTTCGGGTCCCAGAACGCTTCGCGCCCCTTGGGCGAGTCGGCCACGCGGTCCATGTCGTTCGAGTAGGGGATGCCGAAGTAGGAGTCGAACCCCTGGCGGGTCGGAAGGTATTGGGGCAGGTGGCCCAGGTGCCACTTGCCCACGCAGGCCGTGGCGTAGCCGAGCGGCTTGAGGGCCTCGGCGATCGTCACCTCGTCCGGGGGCAGCCCGCCGGCCGAGTCGGGAAAGAGCACGCGCCGGCGGTCGCTCGCCATGCCGTTGCGGATCGGCAGGCGCCCGGTCAACAGGGCGGCCCGGCTGGGCGTGCAGACCGAGGCGGCCGCGTAGAAGTTGGTCCACTTCTGGCCTTCCTGGGCCATGCGGTCGAGGTTGGGCGTGCGGATGGTCGGATGCCCATAACAGCCGAGGTCGCCGTACCCCAGATCGTCGCAGAACACGATCACGACGTTGGGCCGGTCGGCCCGCTCGGCGGCCGCGCCGGCTCCCACGAGGCTCCAGCCGGCCAGCAGCGCGGCGGTCAGGCATGGTTTCATGGTCTTCGTCTCCCTTTCGATTTGAGGCAACGCGGCCCGTTTCCCACCTATTTCACTTGTTCCCGCCACCGGGCCCATTTCGCGCGCATCCGCTCGAGCGCGCCCGCATGGGCCGGGTCACCCGCCAGATCGTGCGCCTCGTTCGGGTCGTTCCGCAAGTCGTACAGCTCCTCGTAGGGCGGATCCTGATCCACGAACCGGATGTACTTGTAGTGCTCGTCGCGCACCCCTTCGCACGCGGGAATCCGCTCGTGCTGGAACAGGTGCTCGTAGAAGAACTCGCTGCGCCATGGGGGCTTCGCGCCGGCCACCAGCGGCGCCAGGCTGCACCCCTGCATGGCCTCGGGCGGCTCGACGCCGGCCATCTCGAGCATCGTGGGGGCAAGGTCGATGCTCAGGGCCATCTCGCGGCGCCGCGTGCCCCGCCGCTCGGCGGGGAGCCGGGGATCGTAGATCACCAGCGGCACGCGGATCGACACCTCGTGGGGAAACCACTTGCCCGCCATCCCCCGCTCGCCCAGGTAGAATCCGTTGTCGCCCGAAAAGATGATCACCGTGTTCCCATCCAGCCCCTTCTCCTTGAGCCTGGCGACGATCTTGCCCACGACGAGGTCGACCCCGGTGATCAGCCGGTAGTACGACTTGACCGAGTGCTGATACATCTCGGGCGTGGCGAAGCGAAGCTCCCAGCGGCGGCGGTTTTCCGACGCTTTGAGGAACTCGGGCAGGGCGTCGAAAAAGGCCGGATCGGAGAGCGGGGCCGCGGGGATCGTCGCGTCGCGGTACAGGGCGTCGAGCTTGGCATCGTAGGGGAACTGCCGGAAGGCGGGCTGGCCGTCCTGGCAATGGGGCGCCTTGAAGCTGAACGAAAGGCAGAAGGGCCGATCGGCGGGGACCCCGTCGAGGAACGCGAGCGCCTGTTGGCCCATCCGGTCGGTCAGATGCACCTCCTTCGCCTGCCGGGCGACCCGGTCGGCGCGATCGGGCCCCGGGCTCAGGTACTCGAACGGGTCGGCGCCCTTGCGCCTTGGATAGTATTGGTTCTGCCCCGGCCACCCCTCGTTGTAGTCGAACAGGCCGTCGGGAGGATTGCCCACGCCCCACTTGCCGATGAAGCCCACGTAGTAGCCGGCCCGTTTGAGAAGGGCGGGATAGGTCCGGGCAAGCTGGTCGTCGGTGAAGCGGGTCCGAAAATCCCAAACCCCGTGCCGGGCGGCATACTGGCCCGTGAAAATGCACGCCCGATTCGTCATGCAGATCGACGTGGTCACGAAGCACCGGTCGAAGACCACGCCCTCGGCCGCCAGCCGATCGAGGTGCGGGGTCTGGATGATCGGGTTGCCCATCGCGCCGAGCGTATCCCACCGCTGATCGTCGGTCAGCAGGAAGATGACGTTCGGCCGCTCGGCCGCCCGGCAGGGACAATCGCCGAGGCCGGCGACGTGGAATGCCGCCGCGGCGATCAGGGCGCCAAGTAGTCGCCAAGATTTGGTGTAATGCATTTTGCTCTCCTCGGGCGGAATCTCGCGCGGGACGGTCGGACAAGGTCTTCTCGTTCCGTCTACCGCGGCGACTTCATCAACTCCACGATATGCCGTGCCGCCTGGCGGCGAATCTGTCGATAGTCGGCCCCGTCGAGCCTCCGCGCCAGGAAGACCAGCAGGGGGCTCTCTTCCTCGATCGGCTCGAGATCCTCGGCGCTCGGCGTGACGCGGCTGCGGAGGCTCGCCAACCAGGCCGAGGCCGCCGCGGCCTGCGCCGTGGCCGGGCGCTCGTCGATCCACGCTTCGAGCGTCCCGAGGTAGCGCAGGTCGTCGATCCCTTCGCGGAAGGCTTCCCAGTGGCGCGTGGGGATCATGCGCGTCGGGTCGCCGGGGTCGGGAACCGCGTAGGCGAAGTCGCCGCCGCGGAGGCGCGGGCCGTCGGTGGCATCGAAGGGGTTTCCCTGGTACGCGTAGTACATCCAAGGCACGTGCACGCGCAGCGGGCTGTTCCACAGATAGAAGCCGTTGACCAGCCGCGTCCACTCGGCCGGGAAGAACGCGCCGCGGATGTTGTGGTAAATCCACGCCTCGTCGCCGGCCGCGTCGAGCTCCCGGCGGAGGTCGTCGAACGTGTTGCCCGCCCGGAGCCAGCTATCCATGCAGTGCCCGTTGTAGCAGCGCACGTCGACGAAGGGATCGCAGCGGCGCATCATCTCGGCGACGTCGCGCCTCGGGTCGTTGTGCAGCGTGATGTACACCCGTAGCGACGGCACCTGGCGCACCAGCAGCGTATCGCGGTCGGGCACCGGTTGCGCCGGCGCCGGAAGGCCGGCCAGAACGCAACATCCAAGGCACGTGGACCGCAGCCAGACGGAAATCCTCGCTCGCATGGATCGCTTCCTCCGTTCTCAACCGACACGGTGGCTCCCATGATAGCGGCGAAAGCGGCCCGGTTCCAGGCTCCGCCGGTTTCGGCGGAATTGCCAAAAGCGCCGGCGACTCAGACGGGCTGCAATGGGCCCATCAGGCCGATGACCCACGTGGCGATGGTGAAGTACAGGAACAGCCCGGCGGCGTCGGCCACGGTCGTGATGAGCGGGCTGCTGGCCACGGCGGGGTCGAATCGCAGCCGGGTCAGCACGAACGGCAGCAGGACGCCGATCAGGTTGGTGAGAACGACGATGCCCAGCATCGAGATCCCGACGATCAGGCCGACCTCGACTCCGCCTCGGAAGGCGCCCAAGGCGAAACTCGCCGCCGCCATCGTGGCGCCGAGCGCCGTGCCGACGGCCAGTTCCTTGACGACGACGCGCAGCCACTGGCCGACGCCGATTTCGCCGGTCGCCAACGCCCGCACGATCAGGGTGGCGGCCTGGGAGCCGGTGTTGCCGCCGCTGTCGATCAGCAGGGGCAGGAAGAAGGCCAGCGCGATGGCCGCCTGGAGCGTTTCCTCATAGGCGGCGATGACGCCCGACGAGACGAGGTTCACGAAGACCAGGACGACCAGCCAGCCCACGCGCCGCCGGTAGAGAGCCCACGGATTCGTTTGCGGTCGGTCCTTCGGAGCGCCTGAAGTCCCCGACGATAGGCGTCCTCGAGTCCTGGGGTCATCCGCACGGCGTTCTTGAAACTCATCGGTCCTCTCATTGCGTCGAGCCGGCGACCACCTCGGCCACCACGTCGGATACGTGTCCGCTGAACTCGGCCAGGCCGCCCCAGCCCGCTTCGGCCAGATCGTCGGAGCCGGGATCGAGATTCGAGATCTCGCGGGTTCGACCCGACTGGGGATCGAAGTAGTACACGCGAGCCTCCTTTTCCAGCACTCGCTTGGCCATATTCACCATGTCCTGCCTTCGCGACACCTGAAACAGATCGAGCACCCGTTGAGGCAGGGCATGGTGCTGCTGAAACACCTTTAACGCCCACACCGATCCCCGATTCCATGAGCCGGCGGATCTTCTCGCTGAAATCCCGGACGGCAAACGGATCGCCCGGGCCGTAGTCGGTGAACGGTCGGGGCCAGCCTCGTGCCAACGTCAGCACGCGCTGGGCCGGGATGAAGAACGTCGATTCTTCGCGGCGCGGGCGCTGACGGCTCACGAGCCGTTTGAGGTCGACGCCCCGGCCGTTGAAGGCCATTGCGCTCCGTCCCTCCCGCCATATCCCTTGCATCCCCTCCCCGAGATAGACGCCCAAGAACCGTCCCACGTCTTTGTGCCCGTCTTTGCTCCAATCGAGCCCGTAACGCCTCAATTCGGCCAGGACGGCGCCCGTGTCGGTCATGAACTTGAACAGTTCGAGAAAAATGCTCTTGCCGGTGGCCTGCGGGCCGACCAAAACGGTCAAGTCACCAAATCGGACCTCTGCCTCCTCGAGTTGACCGACCTCCGAGACTCGCAGCGTGCACTTGGGCATGATTCACTCTCCGGTGCTTCCATGATCGCGTTTTCAAACAACGCGATTTCAAGGCGGTTGGCCATCTCTCGCGGCAGCGTCCGACGGTACGGGATCGGCCCTCCTCAGCCATTCTAGCCCGTGGTCGGGTCAACCAGAACCCGTTCGCATCCGATCGTCCAAGGCGATCTCTCACGAGTGGTCAGTCCGACGCGGAACGCCTGGCCGGGTCGATCCTCTCCGCCGGTACCAGCGTTACCGGCCCGATCAGGCCCGAGTCTTGGATCGGCCAGTTCGAGGCGTCGAAGGGCTGGTAGTCGACGTTCACGATGTTGATGTCGTGGAACCGCTTCCACGGCACGCCCCGGCGGTCGAGGTCGCGGATGCGGTTCGCCGAGAGGTTCGTGACCTCGATCTCCAGCACGTTGCCCGAGGGTTTCAGCGTCCCGGGTGGAACCCGCGCGCGGAATGGCCGGGCCAGCAGCGTGCCCAGGTCGCGGCCGTTCCACCGCAGCCGGGCGCTTTGGCACACGCGGCCCAGGTCGATGAGCCAGCGGTCGGCCTTGCCGGCCGGGGCGTCGAAGCCGATCGTGTATCGGGCCGTGCCGGCGAAACGCTGCACCGCTTCGCCGCCCAGCTCGGTCCACGAGACGAGCTTGCCCGTCTCGAATGCCGCGGGAAGCTCCGGCCCTCCCTCGATGAACTCGACCGACCACGTACCGGCAATCGCGACGGGCTCGCCCGCCGCCTTGACGTATTCCCAGTCGGGGGCGTCTGGCTCACGATCGTCGAACGTGCGCAGGACGATCGACTCGCAGGGCGCCAGTTGCAGGTAGACTTCCGCCACCCCCTCGCGCTGGCGCACGGCGGCCCGGCCGAACCGGCCCGTCATGGGGTCCATCGCCAGCGCGCCGCGGGCCTGCGTGCCCAAGGGAATCCAGCCGTCGATCGGCTCGGTCTGGGGATCGTGGGTGAACTGCTCGTCCTGGTTCGCGATGAAGTAGAACCGCCCGTCGCCGAGCCGCCGGCGCACGACCAGGGTCGTGCCCCGGTCGGCCACGGGCTCGCGGGGCAGGCCCTCGACGATCCGGTTCAAGGGGCCGGCGATGACCTTTCCGCGACCGGTCGCCGCGCGGCGCAGCACGCCGGCGCCTTCCCAGTGCGTTCCGAGCCGCTCGGCAAGCAGCTTCTGAAGCGCCTCGCGCCGGTCGGGCAGGTCGGCCAGGCCGGGTACGTCGCCCGGCAAGCCGTCTTCAAAGAGCACGGTCGCGCCCGCGTGCGCCATCTCGAGCAGTTTCGCGACGGTCTCAATCGGCACGCGCGTGCAGGGCGGGACGAGCACGGCTCGATAGGGACCGCCGGGCATCACGACCCGTCCGGCCTCGATCGTGGCAATCGGAAGCTGCCGGTCGGAGACGTAGTCGAAGGCGTAGCCGTGGTCCCAGAGCCATCGGGCGGTCCGGCCGATGGGCTGATCCACGATCCAACCGGTATGATGCACGGTCATCCCCTTAGCCAATCCATCGGCGTCGTGCCAGAGATCGTGGATCGGCCAGTACAGTAGAACGTCGTTGTCGCTCGTGCCCGCCTGGAGCACCGACTGGCAGCGCGCAATGTAGGCGTTCAGGGCCGGGGCGTCGCGCCAGATCGCGTTGCGCGGGTTCATCTGCGTCGAGGCGTAGAACAGGCAGCCGGGCCAGGGCACGTCGTCGGGCGAATAGCACGTGCCGTGGTAGAACACGTGGTTGACGCCCGAGGCGAACAGGCCGTCGATGAACGGTTTCAAGTGGCCCAAGGTCACGTGAAAGTGTTCGGCCAGCCAGGTGGCCGTCTCGGCCGAGGTGAGCTTGCGCCCCCTGGTGTGGGCGGCCGACGAGGCGAACTTGGCCACGAGCGGGTTGCGATCGAAGCGGAAGAACTCGGTTTCGGGCACGTCGTTCTCGCCGTACAGATCAAGCAGATTGGCCGGCGAGCCGTGGGCCTGGTCGCGCGCGAGGCATCCCTGGGCGTGCGCCCAGCTCACGTAGTTCCGCGTGAAGCTCTCGAGCATCATGTCGGAGACGGTGTGCCGGTAATCGCCCTTGACCCGGGCGACCCGATCGGCGTCACCCTCGCCGAACAGGGCGGGCAGCTCGTCCTGGAGGCGGTATCCGCGCCGTCGCTCGAACTCGTCGAACAGTTCATCCGACCAGTCGCACTGGTACTCGTACGAATCGTGGTAGAACGCCCTGGGCATGGCGCCCCGGTAGCCGTCCAGGGCCTCGTCGAATCGGGCGGCATGGGCGGCAAAGGCCCGTTTCGACCAGGGATTGAGCATCCAGCCCGCGCCGCCCGGCGCGGCTCGCTTCACTTTTCTGCCCGAGGGCTTCTGCGCGACCACATACACGTTCCACCCGTCGCCCGGGGCAGACCAATCGAACGTGCCGTGGTCGTCGAGCCTGTCGATCAGGTCGACCCGTGCGCCCTCGGGGCCGAAGGCCATGGCGGCCTGAACGTCGGCTCGGGCGATTTTGGTTCGGGGCTTTTGGCCCGGCGCCACTTCCGGCCGTTCGCACACGACCGAGGCGTTGGCGTCGCGGTCGCTGATGTGCGGGCCGCCGAAGCACCAGCCGGTGCCCATGGTCATGTCGACGCCCAAGCCCAGACGCCGGGCCTCGCTGACCGTGAAGTCGAGCATCTCGAGCCACGGGGGGCTCAGATACTCGATCGAGCGATCCTCGCGCCCTTTCACCTCGTAGATGGGCACGATGTGCACGCCTCCCATGCCCGCCTCGCGATAGCGGCGAAGCTCGCGACGCAGGTTCTCGCGATCGACCGCCGAGCCGTGCCACCACCAATAGGCCCAGGGCCGCGCCTCGGCGGTCGCCTCGGGCCAAGGCGACGGCCCCTCGGGCGCGGCGGCGGGCGACGCCTGGGCGATGGCAACGACGCTTGCGACCGCCGCAAGCAAAGCGGCGACGAGTTGGCAGGTTTTCATGAGTCGGGCTCCTCCTCGGGCGTTCGGCCAGGTTGTGGTGCGGGCCGCGCGACTGCGTGTCGGTTTGTGGTGCGGGCGTCCCGCCTGCGTCTCCCGCCTACCGAACGTTATGCAGCCGAGACGGCCGCAACGCAAGTCTCCGGGCTTCGGCGGAGAGCCGTTTTCTTGGGTGCATCCGCAAACTCGACGAGGCCGACGCCCTCGACGGTTGGCTTGACGTGTCTTCCGTCACGTCACGGCGAAGAACTCCGCGCGAAAGCCAGCCAAGGCTCAGAAGTCGTACCAGACGCCGAAGCCGATGTGCTCTTCGTGCTCGCGGAAGAATTCGTACTGGTCGGTCTTGCCGTGGAAGTAGTACAGGCCCGTGCGGAACAGTTGCCCGAAATGCCCTCGCCATTGCAGGCCGGCCTGGGCCGTGAGATTCCCGCCGAAGTCGACCTCCTCGCGGATCCTCCCGTTGACCGCGAAGAACGGCTGCGGGATGCGATGGCTGGGCCGGGCCGGGCTGTAGTCGATGCCCCACTGGAACTCCCAGGGTTCGCTGCCGCCGCGCGTGTAAAAGGCCCAGCCGGCCTCGCCGTAGATGCGCAAGTCTTCGTGCGGCCGGGCGGCCAGTCCCAGCACGAGCGCGTCGCGCGTGTAGTTGATTCGATAAAGACTGTTGTTTCGGACCATCCACTCGTCGCCCATGTGGGAGCTGATGTGGTAGTAGCCGAATTTGCCCTCGAACACTCCCTGCCGATAGGTGAGGGGGATGCCGAACCGGAAGTCGGCCGACACCAGCTCGCGTCGATCGTCGAGGGTCAGTCGAGGAAAGGCGGCCCCTTCGATGTCGACCTGCCACCCTTCCGGCCCGCGCGGAGTGTCGGCCCCGAAGCGCAGGATTCCCGTCCGCCCCCCCAGCGCAATGTCCCACAGGCCGTTCTTGTCTTTCTCATGCACCCACTGCGAGGCAAACCGCGACTCCCGACCTCCGGCAAGATAGGCCGGGTAGAGCAACCCATCGGGCAGAATCTGCCAGGTCCAACCGTCGTACGCCAGCGAAGGGCGCCCGGAGGCGACCCCCAGATTGACGGTCTGGCTCTCGGGGATGGGATCCAAATACGTCGATGGGGGCTCCTCTTCGAGGGGGACGGCCGCCGAAAGAGGCGTTCCCAACTCCCCGCCCGAGGCCACGCCGTGGCCCAGAAGAAGGTAGCCCAAGATGATCCAGATTCCCGTTCGATCGCGCCACATCATCGACGTCACTCTCGACCACTGGGAAAGCGAGAGGTTGAGACCCAAAAAACGGGCGGTAGTGTACCGAATTTCCCCGGCTGGGGGCAGAGAGGTTTTCAAACATCGCAACTCCTTTTTTGCCTTGATGTTACGCGACAGAATCCATCGTCGCGCCGCGTCGCTGCCGGGGGGGAGCGAATAGAATGAACCGCGTCCGGATGGCAGCCACCAACCGAAAGGAGCGAGAATCATGGTCGTCGTTGAATTCAGCATGTTCCCCCTCGATAAAGGGGAAAGCGTCAGCCAATATGTGGCTCGCAGCGTGGATATCGTCGACTCCAGCGGACTCGACTACCGCTGCCACGCCATGGGGACCGTCATCGAAGGCGAGTTCGATCAGGTCATGCAGGTCGTCAAGCAGTGTTTCGAGGCGATGGCGGCCGAATGCAACCGGGTCGAGTGCACCATCAAGCTCGACTACCGAAAGGGTCGCTCCGACCGGATCGACGCGAAAGTCCGCAGCATCGAACAGAAGCTGGGCCGGGCGGTCAAGAAATAGGCCGTCGCGCCGTGAGCCCGGTGCGGTTTGGCGCACCCGAGAAGCCGGTACGATATAATCGGGCAGCTACGCAACGACTCGATCCGGCCCACGACGTTCGGCTTTCGATGACCCACGCGACCACCCACGCACTCGTCAAGGCGCTGCGCCGCCTCCTGGGCGCGGAGAACGTCTTGTCGCAGAGATCGGAGCTCGTCGTCTACGAGTGCGACGGGTTCACCATCGAGAAGAGCCGGCCCGACGCGGTCGTGTTCCCGCGATCGACCGCGCAGGTGGCCGAGGTGGTCAAACTGTGCAATCAGCACGGCGCGCCGATCGTGGCCCGCGGGGCGGGCACGAGTCTGGCGGGCGGATGCCTGCCGGTCGGCGGCGGCGTGGTCGTCGTGCTCACCCGCATGAAGCAGATCATCGAGATCAACCTCCGCGATCGTCTCGCCGTGGTCGAGGCGGGCGTGCCCAACATCCAGTTGACCCGGGCGCTGGCCGGAACGGGCTATCACTTCGCCCCCGACCCCTCGAGCCAGGGCGCCTCGACGATCGGCGGCAACGTGGCCACGAACGCGGGCGGGCCCCACACGCTCAAATACGGTGTGACCGTCAACCACGTCCTCGGGGTCGAGGCCGTTCTGGGCGACGGATCGATCGTTCGACTCGGGCCCGTGGCCGACGCGGCCGGCCTCGACTTAATCGGTCTGCTCGTGGGAAGCGAGGGCACGCTGGCAATCGTCACCAAGGTCTGGGTCCGACTGACGCCCGATCCCCAGGATTACCGCACCCTGCGCGTCGTGTTCGACACGGTCGACGACGCCACCAACGCGATCAGCGACGTGATCGGGGCGGGCATGATTCCCGCCGCCATGGAGCTGATGGACCGCGGCATCGTCGGGGCGGTCGAAGAGGCCTACCACTTCGGCTTTCCTCTCGACGCCGAGGCGATCGTGGTGATCGAGCTCGACGGCCCCTCGGCCGGCCTCGACGCGCAGCAGCGCCGGGTGGTCGCCATCTGCCGGAAGTGGAAGGCCCGCGAGATCCTCCAGGCCGTCGACGCGAAGCAGCGGGAGCTGTTGTGGAAGTGCCGCAAGATGGCCGTCGGGGCCGTGGGGCGGCTCAGCCCGAGCTACTGCATCCAAGACGGCGTGGTTCCCCGAACCCGCCTGCCGCACGTCCTCCGCCGGATCGCCCAGATCGCCGCGAAGCACCGCATTCGCATCGTCAACGTGGCTCACGCGGGCGACGGGAACGTGCACCCCATCCTCCTGTTCGACCAGCGCGACCAGCGGCAGGTCGAGCGCGCGCTGGCCGCCGGCGCCGACCTGCTCAGCGAGTGCATCGCCTGCGGCGGCAGCGTCACGGCCGAGCACGGCATCGGCGTCGAGAAGATCGGCTTCATGGATCGGCTCTTCTCGACGTCCGATCTGCAGGCCATGGCGCGAGTTCGCGATGCGCTAAACCCGACCGGCCGGCTGGGGCCCGGCAAGGTGCTGCCCTCGGTCGACGGCGCCCAGTCATAACGCGGCCCGTCGCCGCAACCAAGCAGGGGATAGGCCATGATGGAACGCTGAGAATGATGGAGTGTTGGAATAATGGGATTCGGCGCGGGCGCGGCCCATCACTCCATCACTCCATCACTCCATCACTCCATCACTCCATCACTCC